>WBZS01000305.1_pt1 | contig 76173 bp, 62 predicted proteins | sample 5204201 | NCBI WGS metagenome assembly WBZS01 (sample SAMN12344357, study PRJNA552823) | activated sludge metagenome | biome: Activated sludge suspended growth; feature: Nitrification reactor; material: Wastewater; isolation source: activated sludge from nitrification reactor of wastewater...
CCGATTCGGCAATGCTGGCCGCATCATGAATGTCCGCTTTTCGATCGTCAAGAAAACAAGGTTTGGCATCCCATATCGGTTGTTTTGCCGACTACATCATTGCAACGGTCGCTTTTTCGAAAACCACGTAGCCTGTATCATTGCCCAAGACTATCAGCACCGACTATCAACACCGAATGGCCGTTGCCCCCGCCGTCTAGGCCAACGGCGCATTAACGAGGGATTAGGAACGTTGGAGGAATTTGCAATTTTCAAGTCTTCTGTTTGTAAAGTTGCTCGGCGCGATTAAAGAGAATCCAGCTTGTCAAAATATATTTGTCTGCTGACTCGGGGACGTTTCCGCGGTGCGTGTGGGTAAAGCCCGCAGGTGCAATTACCATTTGGCCCATGGTTGGTTTTAGCTTTCGCCCTTGATACAAGAACTCTGTCTCTCCTCCCTGATCTACGTCGTTTAGATAGAACATGAAAAGGAGGACGCGATGAAGGGCTTCACATGCTGGATCGCGCGGGTAAATCTCAGAATGCCAATAGTAATAGCCACCGACATTGTGCGTGTACTTTTGGATATTGATCGAGCCGGGACGAAGTACTTTTAAGACGTAACTGCCTAACTGCTCGTCGGGAGCCGACCCGACATCATCCGCAGTCAATGCTCTAATCTGACCGGACTGGTGATCCTGCACGCTCAAAGCCAAAGAACTGGTAATTAAGTAAGGGTACTTTCGGATATAGCGCATCAAATGAGCGAGAGTGCTCATCTGAATTTGTCTGTGCAGGTCCTGCCATTCAGGAATGCCGGTAATCGTCAAATCAATGCTGTTCTTTTTTGACTTGTCGACTCCTTGACCCGTTTGGCCTGCGGCTTTTCGATCGCTCGATTCGAACCGTTCAATGACCGTTCGGCAAAAGTCTGGGGACAAAGCTTGGTCGTAGCATTCAATAAAATCAGCGGACATCGTAAACACCCAGAGTCGGCGACAAGTGGTTAAATTGCCGCCATTGTACACATCTTTCAAATATCTTGCGGGCCTGCTGCGGTGATGATGCGTTGGCTTTTTGGTTCAATGAGGGTAACACTGAGTTGCTTCTATTCCGGCCGCAACTTAATGAATTTAGCGTGTTAGGAACCAAAGTTCTCATTGAACCACCACCAGAGGCGTTGGGCGAGGCTACGGTTGGGGAGTCGCAAGCGGCCCTGGCCATCAAGTCCAATTTGCAGAGCCACACCTTGGCTGTCGATCGGAGCCTTGGCAATGTACTGTACCGATTCCTGATCGACCTTGGCAACTAATTCGGAAACCAAATCCGGCAATCGAATTTTTGACTGTAGGGCATCGGGGGCTTCGTCGCGACCTTGGCGTTGAATCAATCGGTCCGCCACACCAATGGTCTGAATTTCAGTTTCCAAAGTCGTGCCCGGCAATGCATGCAGTCGAATGCGAGTCTTTTGTCCCAATTCGGTAAATTTGACTTGACGTTCGGTCAACAGGATGATTGCCTCCCACTGGTTGAGGTCCGCAATTTCGCAGAAGCGCTCTCCGCGACGGATGGTGATACCATCGTGGAAACCAAGGACGACCGGCTGCCGGTCTTCTAGCGGCGTTTCAAATTTTCCTGGCAATTCGCCTTCCAGCGGCGTCGCGACGACCGTACCAGCAACAGGACTGCGGATTTCCAACCAAGCTAACTGACGGCGTTCCACGTCAATTGAATTTTGCAGCTTCTGGATTTCTTCGTTGAAGGCAGAGACGTCCGCCAATGATTGACCTCCGTTAAAACCCAACATGCCGATGCGCAACGCCGCGTCGCGTTTGAAAATCAATTTTTCGAGCGCGTTTTGCTTCTCCGTGAGCGCGAACTTGAGCGGCAGGTTCTCAAGTCGAGCCAAGACTTGATTGACCTCGACATGCTGGCCGTTCGTGATTGCCAGGTCGATAACCGAACCGCTTTGGCGCGCGTAAACAGCCTCGAGCGTTTTTGGAACAACGAGTACTCGGCATGACAGACTGCTGGGGAACGGCACGAAAAACAGGGCGCCCAAAATCAGCAAAATACAAATCGTGGCAATTGTGAAGCGTTTCGGTTTCATTTGCATCAATCGACCTGGAACAGAGAGAAAACGGTAAAGCTTGTAGGCGGGCATGCCCACCATTCCCAGCAAAGACATCCACGCAATGCCTTGCCCAATCGACTCAAGACCGTACGGCTCAAGCCAGCGAGTCAAGAACATCAAGATGGAAAACAGCACCACAAACCGGTAAATAAATGCCGCCACTGTGAACAAGGCAAACGACACCATGCGATTTCGTGGCAAGAGTGGATCGTCCGGCAATTGCATGCCCAGCCAATGCCGCCCCATGAGCGTGGTCAGTGCCGTGTTTGACTTCTGATGCAGGTTGGGAATTTCCAAAACGTCACTGATGATGTAGTAACCATCGAAGCGGAGAAGGGGGTTACCATTGAAAAGTACGGTACTCACGCTGGATACCAGCATGATCTGCAAACAAATTTCTTGGACGATCCCCGGCTGGGCAAACCACCATACAAAAGTCGCGATCGTCGCCAGAATAATTTCAATGTACATTCCGGCGGCACCAATCGTTGCACGCTGCCATTTGTTCGGCAGTCGCCAACTGTCAGAGACGTTGCAATAAAGGCAGGGAGTCATGACGAGGAGCATGAAGCCAATTTCGTGGCATTCGCCTCCAAACTTCTTACAGCTTAACCCGTGTCCGAATTCGTGAAATACTTTGGTAAACGCCAGGACACACGCAAACAGATACCACTTTCGCAGGTCGAAGAATTGGTCAAAGCCCGGTAGACGAGCGTTGAATTCCGCCCAATTGGACAACACGGAAAACAGGGCGATCGTGGCCAAAATGCCAACAATAATCGCCGTGGGCTTAGTAAACAACCACGATGTGTACGGGTTCATCCGGCCCAACAAGCGGTCGGGATCAAAACCCCGAAATCGTATGGCCAGAATGTTGCTGAGTTTCGAAAACCACTCCATTCGTTTCGCTTTGGTTCCACGCTTCAGCAGTTCCGCACCTTGACCTGCTAAATCGCTAATCACAAGCCCGTCTTTATGGAAGCGTTGCAAAAGCTGCTGCAATTGCTCGCGGTCGATTCGTTTTGGCGCGAATTCGTCGTGATAGAGATCAATGATTTGCTCGACCGTTCGACTTCCGTCAAGTTGCTGAAGGAGAAAATAAACGTGTGGCGGAAATTGGTAATACTTCTGGCCGATCGGTTCTTTGAGAACCCAATACTCCACGCCTTGGTACCGCTGACGATCAGCGGTCAAGTCGCCCCGCATTTTCAAGCGGACGGGAGTTTGAGCAGCAGAAACTGGTGCGACGGACATGGAAAAATCTTGACCTAGAAGAAAACGCGGGTGCGAAGGAAATCGTAAACTTGATAAAACAAAACAAAGCCCATGGGCTGCGGCCCGCAATTCACCCGGGCGATAACACCCGCTCCGGCTTGAGGAGTAAGCAACTTGTCGGAGTCAATTTCCACGATCGCACGGAACTCGGTTAAGCCTTTGGCATTCGTTTCGGCTCGATCGGAGATTCGCACCAGACGGCCCGAGAGTCTCGTGTTCGGATCCGTAGTCAACAGGAAGTCGGCTGGCAATTCCTTCTTGCCTGATTTGTCAAACGCCTCGCGGATGTAACCTGCTCGCCCTTGTGGAATCAGTAATTCTACTTGCCACGGGCCCTTCAAGTCGGCCACGGTCAAGAGCGGCTGTCCAAAAACAACGGGCAGGCCCTCCAATTTCCGTTTGGCATCCCAGTTCATCACTGTCCCATTAATCGGGCTGAAAACCTCCAAGGATTGCATCTGGGCTTCAACGTTTTTCTTTAATTCCTCGAGCCCTTTCAATTCGATAATCATCTGATCGAGTTGCAACGCGATTTGGGCTGCGGTCTGTCGGACTTGCGGGTCTTGGGTCGAGCGGACCTGGTTGAGTTGTCGTTGCAAACTGGCGATCTGTTCGGTCGATGTATCAATCTGCCCGGTCAATTCGATGAGTCGTTGTTGCAATTTTTCCGAGTCAAGTGAAAGGAGGCGATCACCTTTTGCAACCGTTGAGTTGTGATCGTGGTGAACGGTTTTGATGACCGCTTCTTCCAATTTCGAGAACAAGTTGCGACGGACTTCTGGCTGCAGAATCCCATCGACCTTGAGACGCATGGACATCGGCCAAAAGATCATCGCCGCCGACAAAACAGTCAAAGCAACCATTGCGGCAATCGTACGGTTCTTGTAGTTCGTCCATAAGCTGTCACGCAATTTACCGAGCGACCGCCAGAACGGCAGTAGCAGGACCTCATGGGTGGCGAACGAATTCTCTAAGGCAATCGTCGATTCGGAAGTGATGAGCGCCAAATTATTCTCTACGGTTGGCTGAGCGACCTCTTGGTCGAAATACTCAATGATCAGGCCGCCAATTTTTCGCCCGACCTTTTTTTTCCGTCTAGACAATTCGTCATTTTGTTTCGGTGGCTCGACAATCAACGGAATGACGGCCAGCGTGCGGCTATGCGATTCATCGAGGTAATCATTGACATGTGCCGCCAGCTTGGGGGGCAATCCGCTCGTGTCGCCAGTGAGCCAGAGAGGCGTCGAAGTCTTGATTGCTCCGTTGACGACTTGCGTCAGCTTCTTCACCACATTAGCCCGGTTGTCGAAACGGTCCTGGCTACTCACCGCTTTTATTTTGTAGCCGGTGCCGGACTCAACGGCCACGACCACACGGTCAGCCTTTAGCAATCGGCGGGTTTCATTGGCAATGGCGTAAACCGATTCACTCAAATCGATTGATTTATGAATTTCGCGAACAAAGCCCACCCGATCAGCCCATTGTTCGTCCGACGCCGAAGCTGCCCGCAGGTCATGTTGCTCTTGCCACCGGGCAAACAGCGACGCCAGTTGTGTTGTGAATTTTAGGTACCCTTGCTGGGTTTCATCGCTGATTTCTGAGCGTTGGAGTAACTCCAGCGAGCCCCAAATTCGGTTTTGCCGATCGAGGATCGGGACGGCGATGAGCAGCATGTTAGCCGCATCTTGTGAATCGGTCACCGCCTCACTCAGAACGCAAAGGGATTTCTGGTTTCGCGCAACTTCGATGAGCAATCCCTGGTGCTGTTTGTTTTCCGCGGCAATCACTTGATGACGGGGGCCGTGAGCAAAGACTGGCAAGAATCCTTGCTCGCCCTTGAATTGCCAAATGATCGCGCCATAGGCACCGGTCAACGGTACGACTTTGGTCAACAAGGCTTGGCAAAACTGATCGAACGGAATTTCGGCTCGCGTCATTGCACGCAATTCCTCGATAGTCTGCCGGACTTCGTTCTTGACTTGGTCGACAGTAGCAGAACGGCTAGAACCTTGTGACATTTTTCAAACTCTTGTTATGGAAACGGGTGAGAATTGGTTCGTGTTAACGGTCTCTTGACTGCCGGTGAATAATTGGTTGGCGGGCAGCCAAAGGGAAGTGCTATTCGATATGGTCGAGAATTGGATCAAAGCCCATCTCACGTTGGTTGCGATTGACTTGTTTCTCGTTGTACATCAGGATTTTTCTTGCGCGGAAGTGGCGACGTTCCAACTTGTGTTGTGCGGATTTGAACACCTTCACCCACCACTCGTCGGAACGATTTTTGTAATTTTTTCGATAGGCAGTCGCTTTAGCCATTCCAAAGGCGCCCTCGAGCAGGTTGTCTTCATGGCAGATAAATTGACGAATGGAACCCGGGTCGCCTTGGCGTCCGCAGCGCCCGAACAACTGGCGGTCGACACGCACCGACTCGTGCAATTCGGTTCCGATCACGTGCAACCCGCCGAGAGCACGAACTTCGTCGTCGATTTGAATGTCGGTTCCGCGACCGGCCATGTTTGTCGCAACGGTTACTCGGCCTCGCTGGCCGGCCGAGGCGATGATTTCGGCCTCACGCTCAATGTGATTGGCATTGAGCACTCGATGAACAATTTCCTCGCGTTGGAGCAAACTGGAAAGCTGTTCCGATTTCGCGATCGAACGCGTGCCCACTAAGATTGGTCGTCCAAGTTCATTGATCTGTTGAATTTCACGGACAATGGCCTCCCATTTTTCGGTTTCGGTCGCGGTCACGATTGTCGGCATTGTGATTTGCTGGATGGGCCGGTGGGTTGGCAGCACATGGACGCGAACACGGTAGACCTTGCGAAATTCGGCCGCAGAACTAGCCGCCGTTCCGGTCATTCCTGCGATTACCGGGAAGCGATTGACGAAGGCTTGCACCGTAACTTTCGCTTGAGTTTTGGCCTCTGCCGTAGGTTTCAGCCCCTCTTTCGCTTCGATTGCTTGGTGGATGCCGCGACTCCAACGCCGACCATGGGAAATTCGACCGGTCGATTCGTCGACTATCATCACTTCCTTTTCGCGAACCACATAGTCTCGGTCGCGCAAATAGTCGCGAGCGACCTGGACGGCACGCTCAATCGAATCGTAGAGTTCTAGAAGCCCAACGCCCAACAATTCCTCAGGCTTGGGGATCTTCCGAACGAGTTGCGTGCCTTCGGTCGTCAATTCGACCTTTCGTTTTTCCTTGTCGTACAAATAGTGTTCGTCCTCGACAAATTGAGGCGCTGCCGCAGCACACCAGTTGAAGATATTAGCCTGTCGTTGCTGTGCCTCCGCATCGGTTGCCCCGCTGAGAATCAACGGCGTGCGGGCATCATCGATCAAAATGCTGTCGGCCTCGTCAACCAGGATGAAGTACGGTTCGCGTTGTACTGGAGCCTTGTCGGTCTGTATGTCGCGCGATGCTCCAAGCCAATCGGCTTCACCCCGTTTCGTTTCTCGTTTAAACAGATAATCGCGAAGAAAGTCAAAGCCGAATTCTTTCATCGTCCCATAGGTGATGTCTTTCGCATAGGCATCGCGACGAGCCGTCCGATCCATCTCAGTTTGAAGTGTTCCGACGCTGAGCCCCAAGAGTTGATAGATTGGAAAATTCCATTCCGCATCGCGACGCGCCAGGTAATCATTGGCAGTGGCCAACAGTGCTCCCTTGCGAAAGAGCGAGTGGACCACGAGGGGAATCACGGCCGTAAGAGTTTTGCCTTCACCCGTTCGCATTTCAACAATGCTGCCGAGGGCCAGATGTTTGCCGCCAACGAGTTGCACGTCGTAGTGAGAGATTCCGAGAGTTCGCGCCGAAGCCGTTTGCACAAGTGCCGCGACCTTCGGCAAGGTCATCTTAAAGTCCTGATACTCGCGCAATTCGCCACCCAATTCGAGGCAGAGCGGCCGCAGATCTCTATCCGGCAATTGCTTGTAGCTGTCCGCATAGCGGTGGACCGCCGACAGCCAAGTTGAATCGCCTGCGATGATCATAAGATTGGTTGGATGGTTAGGTGGAGCTGTTGGTACTGCGCCCTATCGAGGACGAGTCTGAGTCGTCGACTCATTCAGTCTTTGCCAAGCGCAAAGTCTTACAAAACGTTACGCAGAATTTTACCACCGAACCTGTGGATTTCGGCTATTTGATCGGCGAACTCTCCGAGATTATTCGTGATATCCGCGAAGAAATGCCGGTCGGGAAAACTTTGCTACCAGGAAACTCTGTGTTTTTGCCGGGTTTTTTCTGCTTCCCGACGAGCGGTAGGTTCATCTACTGGCCCGAAAAAGAGATTTTGAACGTTTCTGCCTTGCCGAAATCCCCCCAACTTTCTACTATCCGCGGCCCTTTTGTCTCAAATGAATTGTGTGCGGATGATCGAATTCGACTTTAAGCGACCCACCCGACGATGCTCCCAGACGGATCGGGAAATCGGTCCGGCTGAATCGTACTTCACGGCGCTCATCGAGGATTCGAATGGGGAATTGATTCGGGCTGACTTTTCCACTGAAGCCTGGAAGGGCCCACCGGAAGAATGCGTTGGCTGGTGGCGATCCAGAATTCCGACCTTAGATAAAGGACGCATTTACTGGGCCCCCAATTCTGTGCTGTTGGCGTTCTTTGAACATGTTGCAAACCAAGTGGATCAAAAGGAACTGGCATTTGTCACGGCGTTGTTGTTGATTCGAAAGCGCATTGTCGCTTGGAAGGACACGATCGAACGCGACGCCAAAAAGTTTCTTGTGCTTCAGGAAGTGAAGAACAAACGTGATTTTGAAGTCGAAGAACGTGAGTTGAGCGCCGAACAAATTGAGAAGATCCAAGCGAACTTGGCCGAGAAACTCTTTACGGACCAACGCGAGGCAGAGGTTGAGGACGGAAATGACGAAGCAAAAGAATAATCGACGGGACCGATCGAAAGCGACTATTCGTTCTGTCGCACGATTGCTGACCAAGATTGAATTGGTCGTTGCCTTGTCGTTCGTAGTGCTGGCGTCAGGAGGCTGCCAAGTCTTCCAAGAGTTTCGGGCGAACAAACAGGAGGCTCCGATCGTCCTGGCCGAGACATCGAGTCTGCCCCAAGTCATCGCCAAAATTAGCGAACAAAGCCGACGAGTTAACACCCTGAAAACCGACGCCCGAATTTCGGTCGACGGAATGCCCAATCTGCGCGGCGATCTCGTGCTCGAACGTCCCGATAATTTACGGCTCAAGGCCGGACTGATGGGCATGTCCGAAATGGGTTTTGATTTGGGAACGAACAAGGACTTGTTCTGGGTCTGGAAAAAGATGACAACTCCGGGCGACCCGCCGACTTTGTACTACGCCTATCACGATGAATATCGCAATAGCGCGATCAAGGAGCAACTCCAGTTGCAGCCCAAGTGGTTATTGGAAGGGATCGGCCTGATCGAATTCGACAGCGACTCGACGAACTCGCAGACTCGCAGCGACGGACTGATAGAACTTGCCAGCCGTGATCCATTGGATCCAAACGGACCCATTCGAGTTACAGTCGTTGACCCACGACGTGGGATAATCGTGCGGCAGACTTTTTACAATGGACAAGGCAATCGACTGGCGTACGTCGACTCCCGAGATCATCGTTTTTATGCGGGAAAAAACGTCAGCCTGCCCCAACGCTTGGAAATCCATGTGTTCGACCCAGAAGGTCGTGAAACGAAAATGGCGGTTGATTTCGGGGAATTCGCCATCAACGCATTTTACGGCGACAGAGACGCTATGTGGTCCATGCCAAACCCCGGCGATGTGCCCAAAATCAACCTGTCGGAGGTTGGAAAACAAGCGGTTGAGACCGAAGCAGCTGCGGAAGTCGGCCGAAATTGGGACCCCTATTCGCAACGACGGTAATCCTCGCAAATAGGGGCCGACCAAGTTAGCTTCGCTTGAGAATTTCGGTGTATTCGTAACCAGCTCGTCGTTTTTCACTCCAATCGGGGCCACTCCACACTTCACTTTTGTTGCAAACTTGTAAAAATGTGGGCTGTTTACTGGCGGCTTGCGGCGCAGAAGCCGAAAATATTTTTGAACGTTTGAACAAACCAATTAAGCTGACATCTCAAAGGGAGACTTCGAAATGACTCATGTGGTAACCAAGGCTTGCGACGGGTGCCGTTATACCGACTGTGTTGTCGTGTGCCCGGTCGAGTGCTTTTACGAAGGGGAAACGATGCTCTACATCAATCCCGACGAATGCATCGACTGCGAAGCTTGTGTTCCCGAATGCCCGGTCGAAGCGATTTTCCACGAGGACGACGTTCCTGACGACATGAAAGACTACATTCAAATTAACGCTGAAATGTCGGCCAAGTCTCCGAACATCACCGAACGCAAGAAACCGTTGGCCGACAAATAGAACGCTAATTCTCTGGTTGCCAAAACGAGCCAACAGAATCGATTTCGATGATTTTCATAAGGCCAAGTTATCGCTTGGCCTTTTTTCGTATCCTGAGTTCTGTTCTCCGCAATGATCTTTGTTCGCATTTTCTCTAACCATTGTGATTCTGCTAAGTTGCCAGCGTCTTCAATCTGGCTTGTGCGAATGCTCGTACATAACGCGGCAATCGAGTGCCAATTCATTAATGATCAACACTGACATCGAACCAAAGATAATTTTTTGTTTCGTTTCGAAATTTGTTTGCAATCCCAACTTCATTCAGATTAACATGACGGAACGCTGACTGGTTTACACAGCGGTTGGTTGGACTCGCGTTGCTCCTAACGCAATTTGAGTCATTCGCTCAAAAAGCGAAGTTGGAACGACCGGTGGCAGACCAAGTGCCGCGAAATACTCCCTGAAAATCTCAAGGAAACGGATGCCCAAATGATTCACTATACTTGCGATCGTTGTCGGAAAGTAATCGAGACAGAACACGAAACACGTTACGTCATTCGGATCGAAATCCAAGCATCGGAGCACGATGGCCACTTTGGAGAAGACGGCGAGCGTGGCCATTTAATGGCGATTGAAGACATCATCGATCAACTGGACGAGGAAGGGGGCGGTGAAGAGCTATCGCCCGAAATTTTCTCGCGCCGAGCCTTCGATTTGTGCTCCAAATGCTACGCCGCTTACCTGCAAAACCCTCTCGCCGTAGAACCGCAACCTCATTTAGGCTTCAGCAACAATTGAGGCCAAAAAAACGAATTGGCAACGATCGCATTTTGCGGTATGAAACCAAACGGTTATGGAAAACAACAAGAGTCCAGAACGCCTGATCATTTATTTGATTGCCGCGATTTGGGTTTTTTTGCTTTTCTACTGCACCGTCGTGGCTCTAAAACAAAGTTGGCTTTATTTTTCAATGCTGCTTGGGCTTTTGGTCTCAGTCCATGTTACATTGGATATTCTTTTGGTTTACTCGGCACTCAGTTCTGCACCTTTGAAACGCCGTATTCTGATTTCCGGAATCATCGCCACGACTTTTGCAGCCTCTTTACATTTCTTTATCGCATTTGGAACCAGCGAGCTCGATCTTCCCTTGGTGCTCGGTTTTCTTGCTTGGATTTGCATTATCGTCGCTTGCTTTTACGTGTTGGGATCGCTTCTAAGATGGCAGTTTGGGCCGCCTGGCGTTCGCCCCAAAAAACTCACGATCAAGACTCTAATGATCGTAACTACAGCGGTGGCAATAGCGTTCGCGGTGAAAAAAACTCTAAACTCCGATTTGGCTGGACAAGATCATTTCCCATTTTTTTATGCACGGCTTATTTTTCCAAAAATCCTTCCGGGCATTATTATCGCTTGGATTGCTGCAAATCGCCGGCAGTGTATGACTTTGCCCGTAGCAATGCTGTTATCAAATGCGTTTGTGGTCGGCATGAGCGCGCTCAACCATAGAGAAATGTCGACACTAGGTGAGATTTTTCTCCAACTTTGCTTACCCGATTTGATCGGTTCCGTCATTTTGATTTGGTTCTATGTAGCCATTTCCCGACGAGGTTGGCAGCTGCGCGTCGCGAGTAATCGGAAAGCAGGCAATCGGTCCGAAACCGACTTTCTGCAAAGCCGTGATCCCGTTGGCGTATTTTCAGAAGATGCCAATGCGTGACGATTCGGCGCGTGGCGTTGTGAGCGGAAAAATCTATTGGTAAACTTGGCCCGAATTCTGATTCGGCGGCCGCAATTGCAGTTTCCCAAAGCGGTCGCCTACATTTACATTGCTGTTGAGATTTGAACATGAAAATTGCTGTGATTGGTGGCGACGGAACAGGGCCAGAGGTAACTCGCGAGGCGCTGAAGGTTTTGGAGGCGGTTTCCAAAATCGACAACTTCAAGTTCGAACTGAACCATCTCGACTGGGGCAGCGAACGATACATGCGGACTGGCGAGATCATTCCTGAAGGCGGCTTTGATCTGCTCCGCCAACACGACGCCTTGTACCTCGGTGCGGTCGGCCATCCCGACGTGAAACCCGGTGTGATCGAAAAGGGCCTGCTACTCGAGACGCGATTCAAGCTCGACCAGTACATCAATTTACGACCGGTGAAATTGTATAAAGGTGTGGAAACACCATTAGCCGGCAAAAGCCCTGCCGATATCGACTTCGTCGTGGTTCGCGAAAATACCGAAGACCTCTACGCTGGAATCGGTGGCTTCCTCAAAAAAGGAACACCCGATGAAGTCGCTACTCAAACTGCGATCTATACGCGGAAGGGTTGCGAGCGCTGTATTCGCTGGGCTTTCGACTACACCCGCAAACGCAACAACCCCAAAGGCAAACGCCTGACACTCGTCGCGAAAACCAATGTGTTGACGTTTGGCCACGATCTGTGGATGCGGACTTTCGAAGAAGTCGAAAAGGAATTCCCCGACGTGCAAACGGATTACAACAACGTCGACGCCTGCTGCATGTGGATGGTCAAGAACCCAGAATACTACGACGTCATCGTGACAACCAACATGTTCGGCGACATCATCACTGACATTGGTGCCGTGATCCAAGGGGGATTGGGTGTCGCTGCCGGAGGCAACATCAACCCGGAAAAGGGCGGCGTCAGCATGTTTGAACCGATGGGCGGTAGCGCACCAAAGTACACCGGCAAAAATGTGATTAACCCCATCGCTGCCATTGGGGCGATGGCAATGCTTTTGCAACACACGGGGCAACCGAAGTCCGGCGACCGGGTCCTGGCGGCGATTGAAAAAGTCACTGGGACGAAAATGAAAAGCCAAGCCGCTGGAAAAATGGGCTATTCGACGCAAGAAGTCGGTGACCTGGTCTGTCAAAACCTGGCCTAGACATGACATCGGGTGAAGGCCAACTTCACCCTTTTTTTGGCTGCGTCACAGCCAGCGGAGGGCCACACTAGCCGCCGGTGCTATTTGCTCAATCCGGCCATTTGTCGACGGGCGTCCGCGAAATGTTTGACGGTTGTTTTCAAACTTTCCGGCAGTTGCTTCGTGGGTTCAGCCAAATCAAAGTCGTTCGGCGAATGAATCAACTGCAAAGCCCAAGTGGTGGGAAGTTCGTCTTCAGTTCCGTTCTTGGCCCAACTGCTTTGAACCTGCTCCCAAAATTTTGGTTCTGGTTTCTTCGAAATGTAATTGAACCAATCGAGGCGCAGGGACTGTTCCGATTGGACATATTGCGTGGCAACTTGTTGCGCCTCGCGATCGCCTTTCAAGTAAGCCGGCACGATGAACGAGACAGTTGAGCGGAGTTCGTCCGTGAATCCCGGAAAGCGTTTGACGGAACCCACGGCCAGACAATCGATCCGAATGATTCCCCCACGCCACGAACGGGGTACGCGGTAGACGAGACTCAACTCGCGGCCGCCCTCCAGCGAAAATTGTTTTGCGGAGTGAAACCGGAAAAAGACACCCGTGCCGCGGTTGATCGAGCCGGAAGCGACCAGCAAATCGTGTTGCGGGATGGCTTCGAATCGTTCCGTCTGCCCAATGGACTTGGCACTTTCCAGTTTCGCCCCGACTTTGACCGTCCCCGCCGGAATTTGCGAATCGCCTCCGACCTTGACGGTTTGATCGTCTCGTTTTTCTACGGCGATGAAACCGTGGACCGGCGACTGCATCAAGGTCTTTGGTCCATATTCGACGACAGGAAACACGGAACGATGCCAATAAACATCGAAACGAAATTCCTGGATGTGATCACGATGCCGCTGGTCGATCCAACAACTCACGGGGATCACAATTTCGATCAACCTCTCATAGGGATCGGAGTCCGCCAGAATACAATCGTTGAAAATCGAATTGACTTCAATCATTGCCGGCACGTCGAATTTAGTTTCGCCAGTCTGAGCTTGGACGAAACCGTAGCCGGCAATGAAAGCTAGAAAGAAAGCAGTCGTCAACAACTTGCGTTTCATTGAATTATCTCTCCGAAAGAACGTCCCCGATCAAACATCCTGCCTAAGGCGGGTAAATCGAAACGGACTCCTTCGTGGAGTGCGGCAAACCACTGGATATAGCCGCAATTGGTCACCTACAGGTTCGACAGCAAGGCGGTTAGGCCGCTGCTTTGCCTTTGGTTGAATTTGCACTCGTTCGCCCACATACGGAAACGAAACGATCTTGGTTCGCTGGGAAAAAAATAGATGCCGACCGGTGGTTTGAATAGTCTTTTTGCCGCTATTTACTCAAAAAACCTGGCTCCTTCGCAACAAACGCGGCTTAATCGAAAAAGACTAACAGGTGTTCTGAGCACAACCCTCAAAGTTCAAGGAGAGTGCTATCAACCGTTCGTCTCTATTGCACTCGAAAAAAAAGGTGTTGAAACAATTCTCAAGATCGAACCCACGTCATTCGTTTGATACGGCTTCTGTCTCGCGAAAACATGCGTCCCGTGGGGACGTGATGTCTGTAGAAAACAATTCCAACGAAACCCTTTGTCCCAGAAGGACGACCTGTCGGTTCATTCGGAGTGACTGTGGGTGTCGTTGTTGTGCGACAGTGTCGTTGTTGTGCGACAGTGTCGTTGTTGTGCGACACCCGAGGCTAGCGCCTACGGTTCCCGTCCACGCTCTTCCTTGACATCCCATTCCCACTTTATGACGCCAAAAAATAAACCGTTGGCGCTAGCCTCGGGCGCCGCTGCACCTCAATTTCGATTTGCCGCTTGGGCTGAAAAAAAGCTGTGCTAAGTTTTTTCGTTCTATAAACTATTTCAATTCCGGCTTTTCGGCTGCAGCGCTTTCACCTTCAGATGCTAACGAGATCCGCCACGATAACCGGATGCCAATAGATCTTTGTGCACCAAAATCGCGATCGTTTTCAGTCGCACGTAGGCCTCTGACATGTACAGGAACCCTTTGTGTTGGCCAACCTCGCCCCAAGAATTCTTGATGATGTAGTATTTCGTTCCATTTCGATCGACGGCTCGGCCGACCAAATGCATCAAGTGATCGTCGGCGGTCGTGAGGTTTTCGAATGTCTTTTGGCGTTTTTCTTGGTCAACCGATTCTTCAGCGCCCGGGATTGTTGCAAAGTCCCGGTTCGTTGGGTCCGGCAGAACGGCCAAACCTTGATCGCGCAGAAAACTCCGTTCGCTCACGTCGCCGTCCCAAGCCACTGTGTAACCGGCGTCAATTGCTTTGTCGATTGTTTTCACCAAGTCGTCAATTGGAACGTTTAGAAACGAGCCGTTGGAGAAGTTATCCGGAATTTCCAATACAAAACTTTCGCCAAAGGGGTGGTGCGAGAAAGAAGTCAGGCTGGCATAGTCTTCGGCCTTGAATCCAAAGGTCTGCGCAAACGACTCCGGCGTGTAATCCTTACCTTCGTAGGAAAACTGTTCAGGAACCTTGCCCATGTATGTGTCCAGGATATTTTCGAACAGGGGCTTCCACTTATCACTGAGAACTCGTTGTTTCGAAAACGTTTCAAGCAAACCACGCATAACGGTTTCCATTTCGGCATGATTGTGACGTGCATTTCCGTCCGTGAGGCCGCTGTAGGCTTGCTCTGGCATCAGACCGTGTCGTCTTGCTGCAGCGATGTAGTCGTGAGCCAAAGCTCCCTCGCCAAAATTGGCTTTGCCCTGTCGCAACAAGAAATTTTGGGCTTTATCTTTATAGATATTGCGAACAATGAACATCTCGGAGAGGTTGTGTTCGCCTTTGCCTTGCCGCAATAACTCGGATTCAAGAAACGATGCCGTTGCGAAACTCCAACAGGTACCGGTATTGTCCTGCGATTTCACAGCCGTGCAGTCGATTCGTTTATCGACCTTGAATTCGTATCCCTTTGGTGCCTCGGCAGCTGCCTCCTCGGATGCTGGTTTGGATTTGTCATCTTGAGCTCGTGCCGTCGAAAGACACGCCACGCTAAGCAGGAATAAAAACAGCAATTTCTTGGCAATGGCAATTTGCATGGAAGTGGCCCTAAGTAGTTGGATTCGCGAGCTGAATCACTTGGGATCCATTATATCAAAAGCACCGGCCAATGCCGAATTAACTCCGACTAATTCCGGGCAAAAAATCCGGTGAAAAACGGGCAAATCAAAGAAGGACTGGACCGAGTCCTGGCGTCTAACGATCAACCGGCAGTGTCACCGTCCCATGCTGCACATTTGTTCGCAATTCGTCCGCGCGTTCGGTTAAGCGTTTTTCTGAGACGACTTCCTTGGGCACGAGCGTAAAGTCCATCACTCGTTGGTCGCGAATTTCCCTCGGCCAGAAATTTTCGGAGATCAAACAAATCGGAACGCGTTCGTACCATTTGGGTGGGAAGCACTGTTCGATTTGGGTTGTTTTGTATCCGTCCTTTTCAATTTGAATTTGCCGAGTGCCGTGGTACGTAAACGGAATGGAGACGGGAGAACGGCCCACAAATTGACGATCGATAAAAATTGCTGCTCCGGGTGGGTCGGTGCGAACCAGAAACTGACGTTTGACGCTGTTACATCCCGAGCCTGCCAAGAAAGCCAAGAAAACAAACAACCACAATTTTTGGTTTTTCCCGCGCATCGAGTTTGTTTGGAAACAGCCGGTTGAATTGGTTGAGTTAGAGATTGAGTGGCGGAGTATAGAGAGACTTTTTCTGGGTTCCAAGCCCGAATTTCGAGCTATTCCGTTGTTTGATTTGGCTTTTTACGCTTAGAATGAGTGCAGTCACCGGGACGCAACACCTTCACCTTTGGGCCGCATGACCAATAGCCTCGTAAAATGGGATGCCTATCTGCAAATCGCCTCACAAAGCGATGTCGGGATGCGGCGAACAAACAACCAAGATAACTTTTTCATCTCGCTCGCAAGCACAATGGACCAGTGGCAACGCCGCGGTCATCTGTTTATTGTGGCAGACGGGATGGGTGCCCACGCCGCTGGAGAGCTGGCGAGCAAGATTGCCATCGACCAGATCCCGCACTTGTATGCCAAATTCGGGACGAACAATCCGGCCGAATCCCTGCACCGCGCCATCGCGGATGCCAATGCCGAAATTCACCGCCGGGGACAGGCTAACGAAGAATTCCACAACATGGGAACGACCTGTAGCGCGATGCTTCTACTCCCCGAAGGCATCGTGTGCGGCCACGTTGGCGACAGTCGCGTCTATCGCGTACGCAAGCAACGTATCGACCAATTGACCTTCGACCACAGCTTGGTCTGGGAGATGCGAGCCGCAGGGCAACTGAACAACGAAAACGATGCCATCAAGATTCCTAAAAATGTCATCACGCGATCGCTAGGCCCCTATCCTGAAATCCGTATTGATTTGGAGGGACCATTTCCTGTGGAGATGGGCGATGTCTACATGCTTTGTAGTGACGGGTTAACAGGCCAGGTTTCAGATCAAGAACTTGGCGTGATTCTGTCCAACCTGGAACCCGCGGCCGCCTCGCAGCTGCTTGTTGACATCTCTAATTTACGTGGAGGCCCCGACAATATCACCTTGATTGTTGTGAAGGTCGTCAATTCGGAGCTCATGAATTCGTCAGCCCATCGCCAGCGAACCAACGACCGAGAGGGCTATTTGGTTCATCCCTTTTCTTGGGTGGCACTCATTATTTCGCTTCTCGTTGCCGGAATATTTTATTGGTCGACCAGGTCGATTCCGGGAGCAATCGTCCCGCTGGCTATTTCAGTGATCTCCCTCATTTGGATTTGTGTGCAACTCGTTTTGGGCTTCAATCGCGGTTCAGTCGAAAGTGCGTTTTCGCGATACGGGCGAGGGCCTTACACCAAAGAAGATTTTGAGGCGGCTGGTTGGCCGCTGATTAAAAACATCAAGGAGATGATTCAACAAATCTCTGTTGCTGGCCAAAACAGCAATTTCAATCTCGACCAAAACCAATACAAGGCGTTGCGAACCGAGGCCGAACAGGCCGAAGCAAAAAAGAATTTGCCTCAGTCAATTCGGTCGTATGGCCAGATGATCACGTTCCTAATGGCTCAATTTCGCAACTCTTCCATTCAAAAATGAGCAATCGGTGGCTTGGCCGTAGTCCGTCGCCAGTGCATTTTCTTTTCCAATTCTGCTAGCGTCGTTAGTGAATTCTGCTGCACGAATTTCCCTACTCCTGCAATAATCACCGCGTTTTCGTATTCGAATGGAATTTACCCTGAATGACTTTGATAACACGACACGTCGTGGCGGAATTGTTGAAGACCTTCGCGATTGCGCTCTCGGCAATGACGTTTTTCATCGTGATGGTCTTCTTGGTACAAGAGGCCCTGCGGGAGAAGTTGACCATCGAAGCAATCGTTCGCCTGATTCCCTACACAATTCCCACCGCACTTTCATTTGCGATTCCCGCGACGGTTCTTTTTTCCGCATGTGTTGTCTATGGTCGAATGAGCGGGAATAACGAGGTTGTGGCCTTGAAGTCGTCGGGGATTTCGCCTTCCGTAGTTGTGATTCCAGGGTTGGTGATTGCCTTTCTCCTCAGCTTGTTGACCGTCTACCTCAATGACATTGCCGTTTCCTGGGGACGCCGCGGAATTTACCGTGTGATTTTGAATTCGTCCGCCGAAACGATTTACACGATGCTCACGGCGCAAGGCCAATTTTCGAAAGGACGAATCTACATCGATGTCAACCGCGTCGATGGAATGGAGTTGATACATCCCTTCATCGTCCGCACCGGCAAGGACGACAATGATGGCCTGCAAATTCGTGCTGAATCTGCTCAAATTTTGGTCGACGCCGAAAATGAACAACTCATTGTTTCCCTGAACAAAGCACATATTACTGTCGGCAAGGAAGCCAGTGTTTGGTTCGACAAAAGAGACATTCCAATTCCATTGGGCGATGTCAACAAGCGTAGCGATACCAGTTCGCAGGCCTGGAATTTGCCAATGCGGGACATGGCACAAGCGTCTGTGCGACAACGCACCTCGCTCTCCAACCTGCGGCGGAAACTAGCGGCTCGCCTTGCGTCTCAACAACTCGGAGGCGACCTGGTCGGCGTTACGCACCCTCAATGGGGTTCCGAATTGCATCGACTGCGAGAGAAGATTTACGACGGCTACCGCCTGACAGCTGAACCATGGCGACGTTGGGCAAACGGTTTCAGTTGTTTATGTTTCGTGATGATTGGAGCACCTTTATCCATCTTGCTCAAGCGTTTCGATTTTTGGACGAACTTTGCACTTTGCTTCGCGCCAATCTTGTTTCTCTATTACCCACTGTTGATGTTCGGAGTTGGACAAGCCAAATCCGGAGACCTGCCGGGTTTTGCGGTCTGGCTCGGCAACTTTGTTCTCTTTGGCAGCGGGTTTTTGCTGTGCCGACGCGTCGAACAAAGCTGACCGGGGCTTTCAATTGCTAGCGAATAGCCATTCGCAAAACGCCCATTTATGCATCGGACAGGTCCGGACGGAAATTTCGATTGGTCTTGGCACTTTTTCCGCTTTTTTCTAAAGTCCCGCCGCTGCGATGTGAACTCGGTCGGCAAGTGGCATTGAGTCTCGGGCCTTTCCCTCCTTCACATCTCACCCCGTTGTAAACATTGACGCGGCCGTACGATCCGCGGATGAAACCGCGTGAAGGTAAAATTATGGCGACTTTGAATTCTCTAAAACTGGTTGCAGCGATCTCCCTCGCCACCATTTCTATGCTCCTGAATTCAAGCGGATGCAACATGGCCGCGCGAAATCACAATTGCTCCGGGGTCAATTATTTTCAGACGGGTCAAATTTCCCAATCAATTGGTGAGTTTCAACGTGCGTTGGCACGCGACCCGCAAAATGCCGACGCCTACTACAATCTTGGCTCGTGCTATTACGCTCTGGCCAAGCAGTCGAACAATTCGCAATGGACGCAACAAGCCGAACAACTTTTCCGCCAAAGCATCGCGATTGATGACCGGCATATAGCTGGGCATCGAGCGCTCGCCGCCCTCCTCGTCGAAACCAATCGGCAACGCTATGCCTTTGATCTTTTGAATACTTGGCAGCGCCGACATCCCGAGATGACGGATCCGTTGGTGGAGATTGCGAGGCTGCATGAAGAATTCGGCGATGTTAACAAGGCTAGCGAATACCTTGCCGACGCGTTGAAGGTCGACGGCTCAGATGCACGAACGCTCAAGGCGATGGGCCGCGTCCGAGAACAACAGGGTCAACTGGCATTAGCACTTGAAAATTACTATCGCAGTTACCAGCGAGACAATCGTCAACTCGATGTGGCTGGGAAGATCAACGAGTTGCAGGCCCGCCTCGCAGGTCTGCCCAACAATCCGAATGGCGGTTGGCAAAACACCAACGGTGTTCCACCGATTCGTTACTAAGTAAGTCCGAAGCCGTTTAGCTCAGTTTCGCGATTAGCTTGTTGGCCTCTTTCGGTTCCCGCTTACACTCCAACAAGGCCGACAGAATCAGGGGAGCTACGATCGTAGCGTCTGATTCGATGACATACATCGGCGTCTTCTCTGTTAACTTGTCCCAAGTGATCTTCTCGTTGGGTGTAGCGCCGGAATAGGAACCGTACGATGTCGTTGAATCAGAGATTTGGCAGAAGTAGGCCCAGGGCTTGGCCTTCTTCTGCAAGTCGTATTTAATCGATGGCACGACGCAAATCGGAAAATCACCGGCAATTCCACCACCAATTTGGAAAAAACCAACGCCTTCGCCTTTCGATAATTCAGCGTACTGGTCGTAGAACTCGGCCATGTATTCAATCCCCGATTTAACGATCGCAGCCGTACAGTCTTGATGCTTCACATGCGAGGCAAAGATGTTACCAAACGTGGAATCTTCGTAGCCAGGAACAACCATTGGCAAATTCGCTTTAGCGGCGGCCAGCAACCACGACTCGTCTGCTTCACCCTCGTGCAACTTGGCAGGGAGTTTGAGGATTAGTTCATAGAAATACTCGTGCCAGAATTTTCTGGCATTGCTCTTGGAGGCATTGAGCCACATCGGAACAAGATATTTTTCGACCGCCCGAAACGCTTCGTCTTCAGGAATGCTGGTGTCAGTCACGCGGCGCATTCGGTCCTTGAGGATTTTCGTATCATCAGACTTTGTGAAGTATCGATACTCAGGAAAATCTTTGTAGCTGTCGTTGGCAACCAAACGAAACAGCGATTCTTCCAAGTTTGCCCCAGTTGATGAAATCCCGTGAATGATTCCTTCGCGAATCGCCGGCGCCAGAGTGATCCCAAGTTGTGCAGAAGACATGGCACCAGCCAACGTCCAGAACATCTTTCCGTCGGCTTGCAAATGTTTCCAATAGGCGAGCAACGCATCGCGAGTTACACGGGCATTAAAATTTTTGTAATTCTTGAGAATGAATTCCAGGACCGGAAATGAAGCCATCACTACTCCTAAAAGCGCATTAATCTTAGTCAACCGAAGTCGTTCCCAGCAGAATTGTGACACTGGGACGCCGCTGTGTTTTCGCGGATAACTATTGTATGCGTCAGCAGAGTGAGCGAAAGGGATGCTTGGTGCCAGGCCTGGATCGTTGGCGGCTCTTGACTGGCAACCCCTTGTGCTTGGCAAATTGAGGCACCACCATGAATGTCCCAACCTAGACGGCATAATCGGAGCGTTTTTGGGAAGTTTTTTTCCCGCGTTTGTCGTATGGATACTGGCTCTTGTCGGCGCTGACTATTCTGAATTGCGTAGTTGGCTCTTACGATAGGATCATCCATTTTGTTCTCGATACTCTCCACCATGATGCTCGCTGCGTTTCTGGCAGCGTCACAAAACGAAGCAGGGTTAATTCAGGCCCCGTCGATCGTTTTGTTTTGTGGCCTCGGGCTCGTGGTGGTCAACCCGTTGATTTGCTGGCTTCAATTCAAACTGTCAGGTACCCAACGAAAACCGGATGGATTCAATGTTCCAACCGCTGACGATTGTTTACCCGCGATTGAACGGCGCCAGTTTTGCTTTTGGATCGCCTCCAGTTGGGTGTTTTATTTGGGCTGCAATTGGGCAAGAGGGGTGTACCAAATGTTGGAAACGACAGAACTGACTATTGTCGGAGAATTAATGGTCATTGCGCCGGCATTTGCTGCGCTGTTAGCAAACCAGTACTTTTTGGCGAGCTCCGCCCCAAAGCGACATTTTCGAAAACTTTTTTGGTTTCGGATCGAGTCCCAACTTAGACCATTCGCAGCATTTTTTTTGTTGCCGTTGTTGTTTGAAGCGAGTGGGCAACAAATTGTCAAAAATTGGTCCTCCATGACCGTGGTCATTCAAGTTCTCGCCGCAAGTTGTGTCTTAACGAGCTTTTTCTGCTTGCCTCGAATCATGCTCCGAATAGCCTTCCCTACACGACCCTTGAAAGTCGAACTCATAAGGCAATTGCAATCCACTTTTGCCAAAGAACGCTCCGGATTTCAAGTTAGCTTTGCCGAGTGGGATTCAAAAGGTAATTTTTGTAATGCGTTGGTATTGCCGACTTTTCGCGGCCGTGTGCGGATTCTTTTTTCCGATGTCCTTTTGGAGTTCTTTGAGCCCACGGAATTGGCTGCGATTGCCAGGCATGAATTAGCACATGCATCGCAATGCCACTTCCTGTTTCGCCTCGCGGCCATTCTCTTACCCTTTGGATTCCTGTCAGTAATCGACACCAGTGGAATCCTCGAGTTGATTTCCTTCCGATCATGGCAATCCGCTCCCCAAATTACGATCTCGGGCGCCTTTGGTATTCTCGCCGCGTCATTTTTTTCCGTTTTACTATTTCGAATTGTCTCGTTCAACAATGAATTCGAGGCTGATCGGGTGGCCGTTCAAGTCACTCCGGCTCTTAACATCGTACACATCCAGCGCGTTGACGAATTGTTGATGGCACTCCAAAAACTGGCCTGCCTATTTCCGAACCACGTCAACAAAAGCTGTTTGACACATCCAAGTCTGGCGGAACGCATCGAAAGACTTGAGAAAATGAAAAGGACATCTCTCGCACCTCAGCAGGTCCGATAATTCGTCAATCGTTGCTATGCCTTTGTTTACGGGCGTATGTTGAAGCGCGGATTGCGACTGCGAATAAGTTCAGATTCATAAGCGCGGCGAATCGCCAACTCTTTGATCCGCGAGCCTTTCTCGAAAGTGTGAAGCTCGACCGAAATGTTCTCGACGTTTTTTTCTTTCATGTAACTCGCCAGGGACTTCCGATCCGAGTCATCCAGATGGCTGGTAAGCCGTCGACGCAGGTTATCGGACTCGCCGATATACAAATAGCCTTCCTTGTCCGAAAAAATGTAGATACCGGGTTCCTCAGGAATTTTCGACAGGTCTTTTACCAATTCATCCGCCGAGAATACGGTCACAACCCGGCCCCAGTCGGCGATTCGCGTGATCAACTCGGGCTTGAGCTGACGTGCCTTGCGGAGTTGAAACGCAGCCTTCCGCACCCGATAGAGGTCGATCCCCGGGTCTATAGCTCGGGCCAAGTTATCAAAGGCATTGCGAGTCTCCGGGTTACACATGGCTCGATCAACCGAGATCTTTTTTGCATCTTGAACGGACCTCGCAACGATTTCGGCCACATGTCGGACATCTTCCAATTCGACACGATTTTGTTTGGTCGTTTCGATTTCCTTGAGCTTCCCCTGTTTCCGAAGATTGAGCAAAATCCAATTCAGGGTCTCGGTGTTGGTCTCCGGCGATTTTTCCCGACAGGCCTCAATGTATTTTTCTTGCAATGCGTCTTGCAGCAGCACCTCATCGCTGCTGTACCCGTCATGCGTTCGTTCAAAAGCTGAAACAACCGTCTCGATGAGCGCCTTATCGACCGGATTTTTTTCAAATTCGGACTTGGCCTCAGCAATGTCCACTTCGTTTTCGGGCGCTGTTTCCTGTACTGCCCTTGTTGGTGTGGCGTACGTAAAAAGAAGCATCAAGCTGGCGAAAAAAAGGCGGGAAGTATAAATTGGCATAAATCTATCAGGTTGTTGTGCGGGAATTTGGCGTAGTGCTCAAACCGTTTTATTATCCGCAACAGCCGAAAACTGGCCAGAGACTTGCACAGTAAATTATGCTCATCGCTCTAGGAATTACTTACTCAATCATCGTTGTAGCGACCGCCATTTGTTGCTGGATTGCCAGCACGTTAGGGTTGCCTGGATTGTGGCTGATGGTGATTCTGGCTGCCTTGGACGCTTGGTTGATGCCTGCGGATTACATCGCCCGATTGCCCTGGTGGAGTGTATTTACACTAACGGCAATTGCCGGCTTGGGTGAATTGATTGAATTTGCAACCAGTGCCCTCGGCGTGGGAAAGCTCGGAGGGACACGTCGAGCGACGGTGCTCGCCCTCGTCGGCAGTATTGTCGGTGCCGTTGTGGGTTTTTTTGTTAGTCTGCCCATTCCGATCATTGGACCGATCGTCGGCACCATCCTATTTTCCGGAGTCGGAGCGCTGGCTGGGGCCTGGTTCGGGGAATACTGGGAAGGAACCGAAACGAAAAAGAGCCTTCAAATTGGAGTCGCTGCATTTGTCGGCAGAATTCTGGGGACCGTCGGCAAAAGCATTTGCGGGGCGGTCATGGTGGTTTTGGTCGCCCTGTTGGCCTTCCAATAGCCCTATTTTCGTTGGGGGATGTCGTCGTGCAACATTCGTCGCTGAGGTGTTTCCAAGTCATCGAATTGGCCGCTGCGTACGCTCAACGCAAACGCGATCACTGCGGCAAGCGAAAGTCCCAAGGCGATTGGCAAGGCAACGTAAATGACACTCATGGAAATTCCAGTTCTAAACTGCACGCGGCAACGCTGCTGATTCCTCGAAGCCTGTCACTGCCTCTTTATTTCGAATCGGCTGCTGCTCATTGTTTTTCGGTGACGCAAACGAACGCCTCAACCACGACGACGAAACCACAGTCAATGAACTGATCGGCATCAGTAGGGCGGCGATCAAAGGGTTAATGATCCCCGCCATCGCCAATGCAACTGCTAGAGCATTGTACAGCATCGAGACTGCTAAATTCAGGCGGATCGTCTGCATCGTTTTGCGGCTGAGATCAAACAACTCCAAGATTGGCTCAAGTCCTGGTCGATTCAGGTATACAGGTGCCGCTTGCATACTCACCTCTGAACCGCCATGAACCGCGACCCCAACCGACGCCACCGCCAATGCCGCGCTGTCGTTGACGCCATCGCCCACCATGACTTGAGTTTGCTCGGTCGGCTGCAACCGCAGAAAAGCGACTTTGTCTTCGGGTAGCATTCCACCATGGACAAGCATCGATTCAATGCCTAAATGCCGAGCGATACGCGAGACAACCTCGGGATGATCGCCAGACAACATCCCGACTCGCCAGCCCAACTCTTGAAAGCGAGCAATTTTTGCTCTCGCTTCCGGTCGAACCGGATCGCCCACTGACGCCACGCCAACAACTTGTCTGCTACAAACGATGTACACCGGCGTCAAACCTGCCTGAATCGCATCGGTGGCAGCGTTTTCAAAAGCGGGTTCAATTTTGGTTGCTGCCTGTAAAGTAAATTGGCGATTGCCGACCAAGATTTCTTCCCCGGCGAGCCTACCACGAATTCCGCCATTTGCCGTTTGCAGGACACGGGTGGCGACCACAGATTCCTCGTCGATGGCGACCCCGCGTTGGTCTAGGAAACTATTGGCGCTTTTCAAATTCATCGCCGTTGCAATCGGATGTGATGAATGTTCTTGAATCGCCGCTGCTCGCCTTAACCACAGCGACTCGCCGGTCCAATTGACCAGACGCATGCAACCCTGCGTTACTGTTCCTGTTTTGTCCAGCCAAATGGTGCCGGGTTGATTCAACCGTTGGAGGACGTCGCCGCTCTTAATCAAAATTCCTCGTTGGGCAGCACGACCTAGTCCAATTGCCAATGCCAAAGGCGTCGCCATGGCGAGCGCACATGGGCAGGCGACAATCAACAAGGCGATCGCGCGGTCTACAGCAGCAAGCCAACCGGTATGCCACCAAAGGACGACCGTAGTAATGGCCAAGACAATTACCGCAATCACAAACTGACCACCGATGCGATTTGCCCATTGAACAATCGCAGGTTTGTCGGCAGCCGCTTGAGCAACAAGTCTAGCAATTCGTCCAACACGCGATTGCTCACCAACGGCCGCTGTCAAAACAATAATCGCCGAATCAAGATTCAACGTCCCGGCCGCCACTAACGAACCTTTACAGTGCCGACGCGGTGCTGACTCGCCCGTCAGAATCGACTCGTCAATCGTCGTTTGGCCTTCCATGATCGTCCCGTCTACCGGAATCAACTCACCCGCTAAAACTTGTACAACATCTCCAACTTTTAACAAATCGGCGTGAGTGTCGAGGAGAACGCCGTCGACGATCTTCCGAGCCTTTCGCGGTGTCAACTGATACAACAAATCAATGGCATCAGCCGAACGCAGTTGTTGCCGAAACTGAATGAAGCGTCCAACGAGAAGCAAAAACACCAGAACTCCCAGCGAGTCAAAATAGATTTCGCCTTCGCCGCGAATTGTGTTTACCACACCGCCAACACCACCCGCGGCCAACCCCAACGCAATGGGCAAGTCCATGTGCGGCGTCTTTATCCGTAAGGCCTGCCAGGCACTGCGGAAGAAAACCATTCCGGGCCCCAGCAAGGAAACCAATCCCAAGAAACAGCTGACGTAACGCAACAGCGATTGGTATCCCGGCTCCATCCCCGAAAACCAGCCTAGGTACAGCCCCAACGCGATCAGCATGTTGTTGCCTGCTGCCGCTCCGGCAACGCCCAATCGCATCAACTGGTTGCGAGTTTCAACCGTGTTTTGTCGTTCGCGCTCTCCATACCGCATCGCTGAAAGCCGATACCCCAACCGTCGTAACAGGGCCACCGAGTCCGAAAGTTTTGTTTGACTTGGGTCCCAATGAAGATCGACCGTAGAATTGCTCCAATTGACGCGAATCTGAACAACTCCGCGTTGCATTTGCGGTAACTTTTCGATCAACCATACACAAGCGATACAGTGAATTCCTTGGATCCCAAAACGAATTCGTCGAGTCCCTACGGCATCTTCGGTCGAGAACTGTGCTTGAAATTCATTCGAATCGAACTCGGCAAATTGCTCGGGTTCCACGACCTCACCAACGGCCGTGCCAACCGTCTGATTCATGTCGTAAAAGGCATCGAGACCGAAGTCTTGAATGAGTTGAAATGCCATCTCACAACCTGCGCAACAAAACGCTTTATCCCGGTCCGATTTGGCGTGTCCCGTCGACACTTCTAATCCACAATGAGCGCAAACGGGAAGTGATGAACTTGATTGCCCGGTGTCAGCGGAGATCTTTATTGCGGAATTTAGGGCGTTCATTTTCACTCTTGTTGCCCAATTTCCGTGTTCTGTTGTGCCCCATGCTGCGAGCAACAGGGCAAATCTTCGGCGGGCTTCTGCTCGACCCGCGATTGCAATTCTTGAACGCTATGCGACACGGGTAAATGTTTATCCAAGACAACTTGAGCCCGCCCAGTTAACGTCAACAATCCAATAGAAATGGCCAGCACTGCCGTGATTGATGTGAGCGGAATCGGCAATCGTTGCATCGCGGTGTTGACGCCTAGGACCACTACCAACAACAACGGAACAGTGCCCGCCCAAAAAACGGCCATCGTCACCGCACTCCACAACGGATCGGCAACGCCTGCTGCCGTCACCAAAAAAACGTACAACCACCCGCACGGCATTAGCGAAGTCAAGCCACCAATTGCCAAAGCCTTCCAACCAGGGTTCAATCTTGAAACTTTTCGAAAACCACGCTGGATCAAACGACTGAGCGGCTGTGCGACATTGGGAATCGAAATGCGAACGCCAAACTGGCGGATCAACGACACAGCACCCATCACCACCATCAACGCACCGGCTGCGTACGCCGTGAAACGCGTCATACCGATAAACCTACCACCAATATCCACTAACTGCCCAACCCAACCGAAGGCCGCTCCGAGGGTGGAATAAGCGATCAAACGACCGAAGTGATAACCGATAACTTGGCGCCACTGAGTTTTCAACCCAGACGTCTGCCCGTGAGTGCCGGCAAGAATCGCCAACGGCCCGCACATGCCGACACAATGTGCGCTTCCAAAGAGGCTGGCGGTCCAAACGGCAAACAACAGGGTCGACACGAGCAAATTTCCTTTCCAGATTCCGGTTACTTACTTTTTTGATGAACCCAAACGACGATCGCCAACTTGCAGGACTTGAAGACACTGGTAATGATCTCCGCCGAGGTCCGCCGACACCTCAAACTGCCAAAGACCTTCCTTCGGCATTTCCAAGACGGCGGAGTAGACTCCCGGGCCGGTTTCGGTCAACTGTTGGTCGACTGGATGTGCTGCTCGAGCCTTGTGAAAAGCTCGAACCGAAACATTCGCGCTTGGAATTGGCTTCGACTCTCGATCACGCAAACAAATTTCCACCGATCTTTGGCGGTCGTTTTTCAACCGAATTGAAGGGCTTATTTCACATGTCCAACCTAAATTCCGACTCGCTTCTTCGGCCTCTCGTTGGGCATCCCAATTCATCGCCTTCTTGTCGTAATCGTCCACAATGGCGTGCGATGGATCGTTGCTTGTCAGAAAAATTGCAACCGACCACAAAATTGCCTGCAAGCCAAAAAAAGCAATGATGCCCGTGGTCCAAGCCAATTGAGCAACAGCCTCGCGCTCTTGCAGGGCCTGATCCGCGATTCCAGTTTCAGTGATTGCAGCCAAGATTCCACCTCAAAAAAAAAAATTGTTGGCCAGGGTCCGTTATGGACTTGGCCAACCGATTCGAATTCTATTATGGCCCCACGAGTTCAATTGCTTCGACATGTTCTTGTCCCGTATTCGAGCGGATCCGTAACTTGAAGCCCAACCGCCCTGAGCGGAATTCACTCTTTGGTGCCAGAATTTCCAGATGAAAGATCCCCGTCTTATTTGGCGGCACGCTGATATCCCGCTCCCGACAAATCAACTCAGCCGATGCGGGAATGTCGACGGACAGGGTAAAATTCAACGGTGCGTCCGTACGATTGACCAGTTTCATGTGCATTAAATTGCGGACTCGTATACCATCTTCCATCAACGAGAACGGGCTACCACCTTCGCGCAGCAAACGCACATTGAACCCCTGCTTACTGAGCAATACGGCAAAAAACAATCCTGCGACGACGAGCAATATCGCCGGGTAAATAAAAACTCGGAGCCTCAACAAACTGGACCGTTCGCCACGATCCATGACTTGATTACTATAGCGAATCAAGTTGGCTGCGCGACCAAGTTTGTACATGACAGCATTACATGCGTCGATGCATTGGGTGCAATTGATGCATTCCATTTGCAGGCCCTTGCGAATATCGATCCCTGTCGGGCAGGTCGTCACACAGTTTCCACAGTCAACACAATCGCCGATAACCGGCAACGCGTCCGCCTGCTTTCGCTTCTTACCCCGCGGTTCGCCACGTCGTGAGTCGTAACTGACGATCAATGAAGACTGATCGAGTAGTACCGATTGGAAACGACCGTAGGGACACATGATGATGCATACTTGCTCACGGAAATACCCGAAGTCGAGCATCATGGCAACAACCACAAAACCCATGACAAAGAAGGGGATGGGATGACGAAACGGTGATTGGTGCATCCAATGCCATAACGTTTCAACGCCGACGAAATAGGCTAAAAACGTGTTTGCCAAAAAAAAGCAGGCCAGCAAAAAGGCCGGGTATTTCAAGGTCCGAATCCACCCGGAACGTTTGGATTTAGGCTCCCCCCCCCTTCCTGAAGTGCCATCAAAGAATCGTTCGATCGGGCGAAACAGAAACTCCATATACACGGTCTGCGGGCAGGCCCAACCGCACCAAACCCTACCGAACAAGGCCGTAATCAGAAAAATCCCCAACAACATTCCGACCAGAAATAGGGCGAGCAAAACAGTGTCGGTCGGCAAAAAAGTGTAAAAGAATATCGTGAACCGGCGAGCGGGAATATTCAGCAACACAAATGGTTTGCCGCCCCAGTGTAGAAAGGGCAGGGCGGTGAACACGACAATCAATAGAGACGCAACCAAACGTCGTCGAGTGAGGAACCCCCCAGCGCTTAGACGAGGCTTCAACCAACGCCGCGAACCATCCCCTCTCAATGTCGAAAGGACTTGGTCTTCGGGCTTTAGAAAAGGCGTATTCATAGGGGATTGTCTGGGAGCCAAACTCTTACAGGGATCCTGACAATCGGTTTATTTGTCAGACGTGGGTTGGTAGGTAGGCCAAGGCGGAATTTCCCTGCCCTTGTCTTTTTGTGTATTTCCGTCCGGGAGGTTTTTGCCGCGCATCTTTGCAACGTAGGCGGCCGTTAGCACGATCAAGTTAGGATGACTCAAACGCGTCTTCCAAGCCGGCATGGCGCCATTCGCAGCACCGTTTTCAATAACGCGCGCGACATCCTCTATGGTGTTCACATTTTTCCAGAGGTCGTCGGTGAGATTCAAACCGACAAGCCCTTGACCTTCCAAGCCATGGCAACTGACACAGTTCGTTTTGTAGGTGGTTTCACCAACCCGAAAAAACTTCTCGCGTTCCGGATCGCCTTCATAATTCATGTATTTCAAAATGGTCTGCGCATCAGCATCAAGCTTTAAGTCGCCAAACCGCTTCGTCACTTGCCGCGTGGTTTCACGATTGTATTCATCGTGAATGGTGCGACCCTCAGTTCCTGCATGAAAATAGAAAAGGTAGACGAAGGAATAAACAACTGACAATCCAAATAGCCACATCCACCATCCCGGGAGAGGATTGTCGTACTCCTGGATGCCATCATAAGAATGGTTGGTTAAGTTTTCTGAATTACTCACGATGACTCGCCTCCATTTGGTCGTGAAGAACTACGTTCGCATTTCGGGAAACCTCACGTGGGTCCATTCGCCAGGCACGCCAAGCCACGACCAAGAAAATCCCCAGGAACATAACAAGGGCAATTTCTGCGAACATGCCGTAGCTTGCGTTTTCTAAAATCTCTTTGATCATTGCTGGCCTCCAGCCTTAACTTCCGTTTGGGGATCAGGAACCACAGTCCTGGGATCTGTAGCCGTAACGCCTTTCGCCTCCAAGGCTGCCGGAGTAACGGCTGCCGGAGTAACGGCTGCCGGGGTTGCCGGTGCATTGATGTCAGTTCCGAGGCGCTGCATGTACGCAATTAACGCCACTACTTTACTGTCCTCCAGCAGACGATAACGATCTGAATCGGCGGCTTTGGTTGCATCTTTGGCATCGTCAGCATTGAAGAAGGTGCGATCGGCGCCACCTTGTTTAACAATCTCTGCCACAATTTTTCGTGCCTGTTCACGCGACACTTCATCGCCCCGCAGAATGACCTCATCGGGATATTCAGCACCCAGATAAGCAACCGCCTTCAAACGATCCGGGATCGACCTGTAGTCCGCCTTCTCGAAGAACAAGAACCCATAGGAAGGCATCACGGAGGACGGATCGGTGGGCTTCCAGAAATGCTGCAGATGCCACAAATCGTTTTGGCGTCCTCCCTCGCGTGCCAAGTCCGGACCGATTCGTCGAGATCCCCATTGGAATGGTCGATCGTAGACAAACTCACCCGGCTTCGAGTATTCACCATAGCGTTCCGTCTCTGCGAACATCGGTCGAATCATTTGCGAATGACAGTTGTAGCATCCCTCGGAAACATAGATATCTCGCCCGTATAACTCCAGCGGCGTGTAAGGTTTAACTGTGGCGATCAGCGGGATGTTCGACCGAATCAAGAACGTTGGAATCATTTCAAAGGCCGAAGCGACAATCACTGCGATTGCCACCCAGACGGTGAAGCGAACTGGCAATCGTTCCCAGACTCGATGCCAATGAAACTGTTGCCAAACGTCGATTTTCTTCGCGACGTTCAGCACTCCATCGATGCGCGGTAGCGGTTTGGGCGGATCGATATAAGTAGCCGACAAAGGTGCGGCACGGAAAACAGGGTTTTCGTAAGTCTTCGGTCGCGAGCGCCAGGTCATGAAATAGTTGACTCCCATTAGCAGAGCCCCGCCCAGGAACATGGATCCGCCCAACACGCGAGCCCACCACATCGGCTTGATCGCTGTGACCGTTTCGACAAATTGTGAATAGGCAAGACCTCCGTTTTCATCAAACGCACGCCACATCAGACCCTGAGTCAATCCGGCCACGTAAATCGGCACAATGTAGAGCAACAGGCCGAAGGTCGCGATCCAGAAGTGCAACGTCGCCAACTTCTCGCTCCAAAGCTTCGTTTGGAAAATTCTGGGCAACAACCAATACAACATTCCAAACGTCATGAAGCCGTTCCAACCAAGGGCACCAGCATGCACATGAGCAATCGTCCAGTCCGTGTAATGGGTGTAGGCATTAATGCTCTTGATCGACAACATCGGACCTTCAAAGGTACTCATGCCGTAGAAAGTAATCCCCACGACAAAAAACTTGAGCACTGGATCAGTCGCCACACGATGCCAAGCACCTCGCAACGTTAACAGACCATTGATCATGCCTCCCCAAGAAGGCATCCATAGCATTAACGAAAAGACCATCCCCAACGACGACGCCCAAGCCGGCGTGGCCGTGTAATGCAAATGGTGCGGGCCAGCCCAAATGTAAATAAATACGATCGACCAAAAGTGAATAATGCTGAGCTTGTACGAAAACACGGGTCGCTCAGCCGCTTTTGGCAAAAAGTAGTACATCAATCCTAAGAACGGCGTTGTCAAAAAAAACGCGACGGCGTTGTGCCCGTACCACCACTGCATGAAGGCATCTTGAACCCCCGCGTAGATGGGATAACTCTTGAACAACCCGACGGGAACAACCAGGTTGTTGAAGACGTGCAGAATCGCGACGGTAACAATGGTTGCGATGTAAAACCACAGCGCGACATACATGTGGCGTTCGCGACGACGTACGAGCGTCATGAAGAAATTGACACCGAAAAACCCAACCCATACGACCGCGATCAAAATATCAATGGGCCATTCCAGTTCGGCGTATTCCTTGCTTTGGGTAATCCCCAATGGAAAGCTCAATGCCGCTAGAACGATGATCAATTGCCAACCCCAGAAATGGAGCTGCCCCAGAAAGTCACTCCACATTCGAGCCTTGCACAATCGCTGCGTCGAATAATAAACGGCAGCAAATATGGCATTGCCGCCGAACGCAAAAATCGCCGCGTTCGTATGGAGTGGCCGCAATCGACCAAAGGTCAGGTAAGGAAGCCCAAACGTCCAATCTGGCATCACCAAAAGAATGGCGACGATCAGCCCGACCAAGAAGGCCACGATTCCCCATGCGAGCGTTGCCAAGGCGAACATTCGCACAATTTGATCGTTGTAGGTGAATTCTTCCAAAACCGGCGAATCGACTTCCCTTGGCCGTCCAGGCATGCTCATCGCGAGCGAGGCCTTATCCTCTACCATTCCTTAACTCCTATTATGTTCGCCAAGTTTTTTCTAATGCAAACTTCGTTGATTTCAAATTCTTCATTGAATTTGAAATCGTTGTATGCAAAGTCAACGAAGCCGCAACGGTGGATGCTGGCTCTGTTGGCAAAGAGGATGCCAACACAAGAAATTGCGACTTTTTGGCACGACGCACACGCCAATTTGCTCAATACTGCAGTTTTTGGTCTCGCGTATTCAATGACAATCGCACGCAAGCGTGCGATATCGCCCAGCCGCACACACGAATCAGCACGCCGCAACTAGAATCGCAAAGATGGTTCGTCTATTTAGAAAACACAAATGTGTGGCGATACCGCAGAACTAGGATGCCGATCATTTTCAATTGTTGGCTGGGTGCAAAACGTTTCCCGCCGTGAGCCGTTAGATGGCAATCTATTTACCCTTCGACGCAGAAGTCGTCATTTCTTGAAAAAGTTGATCGAGCAAGTCGTCCTCCGTTTGATTCTTCGCTGGAGGACTGGCACCCTTTTTTGGTGGCACAAATGGCGCGGTATGGCTAACGGAAGGTTGAAAGTTTGAGTTTTGGAATGGAGGAGCTAATCTCAGCTTTGGTGCCTGACTATATTGAGTGCTGAAGCCCGTAGCATCTTCGTCTTGTTTGTCTCCGTCGTTCTTGTCGCCGCCTTTTTCTGGCAACGGCGATTCGGTGGCGGGCGGAGGATTTACCGAGCTATCGACTTTGGGCGTTGCTGATTTTTTACTTTGATCCCCATGGTTCTCGGGGCGCAATTCCGGGTCGTTCGCATCGGCTTTGGGTTCGCCATTGGGGTTTTCGACTTCGGGTCGCGGTGGAGTTTGTTCGCTCGAAGGGCTTTGGATCTCCTCTTGCTTCCGTTTTGGATCAGGGAGAACGTCGTCAGGCGTCATGTCTTGCCGGTCAATGATTTTGCCCTCATTATCCCACTTCGTCCAAGTCCCTACCTGTCGGTTGTTTTCGTACCGCCCCTCGGCCATTTTCATACCGCTGGCATGCCACCAGATCCAGAGTCCATCCTGCAGCCCTTTTTTGTAATGCCCGACAACACTCTTTTGACCATTCGCATGCCACCAAGTGAATTGCCCCTCCCGCAGGTCATCGAAAAATTGGCCTTCCATTTCGAGCTGTCCATTTTCGTAATAGGCCATGAAGGGACCGTGTTGGTATGCCGTTCCTTCAGTTTCGTAGGCCGCTGGTTTTGCCTCCCACCAATCGTCCGGCTGCCGCAGCACGAGCTTCGCTTCAAGTGATTGAATTTGTATCTTCTTAATTCCGGCGGAATACTCCGAGGTCGCGATAGAAATTTTGCGGCCCTCGATGAACTCTTCGTCTCGAACCAATTTGCTATTCGTGTCCCATTCCAGCAGCTTGCCGTCGAGCACACCGTTGCGGAAACTCATCTCGCGCGTTTTCGCTCCGTTGGGATACCACCAAGTCGCCGGTCCGTGGCGTTTACCGGCTAAGTAAGTAATCTCCATGACCTTACGCTGATTGCGATCATAAATTTGCCAAACGCCGGAGAGTTTGCCTTGCTCGAAGGTCGCCGTCGACAGAAACGGGCCTTGAAACAAATCGAACGGTTTCCCGGAAAATATCCCTCCTTCCGTTGCGGCGTGCAGTCGTTTCCAGGGACCTTCCATCAAACCTCGTTCAAAAATTCCATCGCCGATAACTTGCCCCGATTTATTGTAGAGCTTCCACCATCCGTGATTTTGATAATTACCTACATCGTCCTGGACAACTTCACGTTCGACTTGAATTTTCCCGTCCGGATATCGTTGCCGGACAATCTCCGTTCCACCGCGGGATGGGGTATTTGCTTGTGAGTCAAACACTTTTAATTCACCATCCAATAGTCCGTCGATGGATTCTTGACGGCCTGATCGTTTGTCTTGTTCGTCTTCAACTTGCGAAGTCTGCTTTGCCGGCAATCCCTCTTGCGGCGTCAAAAAATTCAGCAACTTAGCCGGCTTGTCAACTTCTCTTTGTTGGATGGGCGAGAGCCCTTGAGGGTAAAGGTTCGACTTGCTGGCGCCGAACCCCGCGCCACGGCCTGCCTGCCATTCGTCGCTCGGCTGCACTTGAGCGGCCAAGGGGATCAGCGCACAGGCCAACACTGCGCTCGCCACGCCAACGCGAAAAACAAGAATGAGATGATTTGATGTACTCACGATTAAACGCCGCCCTGTTTCAATCGACAATCCGGTGTCTCGAAAGTATCGTCACGCCCGCAAAAAACATACACTTGGCCACTCCCACAACACGCGACCCATCTATACGTTACAGGAGGACAACTTTCCTGCCCGGGCATTTGTTATCATGATCGCAATCCATTCACTACATTGTGGATTTTTCGTGCTGAATCGAATGGGGTGAATGTTCCAGGAGCAAGCAAAATGAGCAAACAGACGCGGCAGCGCATCATCTTGGGTTGTTGTTTGATGATGACTTTCACGGGCATCGCCCCGGCAGAACCGGTCGCGGTCGTTTCGCGCGCGGCAACCCTCTCACGACCGAACATCGTCTTCATTTTGACTGACGACCATGCTTATCAAGCGATGAGCTGTTACGGATCGAGGATCAATCAAACGCCCCAACTAGACCGATTGGCACGATCGGGGATGCGATTCGATCGATGCCTTGTAACGAATTCGATTTGTGGTCCATCGCGAGCCACGATCTTGACCGGAAAATACTCTCACCTCAACGGATTCCGCCAAAATGGAGACCGCTTCGATGGTTCACAAATGACCATGCCCAAGCTTCTTCAAGCGGTTGGGTACCAAACCGCATTGTTTGGTAAATGGCATCTCAACTCAGACCCTACCGGCTTCGACCAGTGGATGGTATTGCCGGACCAAGGCGATTATTACAACCCCGATTTCTTGACACCCAACGGCAAAGTGCGCATCAATGGATACGTGACGGATATCATTACCGAACGAGGGATTGAGTGGATGAGGAAAGAGCGGGACGCCAACAAACCTTTTTTGCTCATGCTTCAACATAAGGCTCCGCACCGCAACTGGATGCCGGGGCCCAAACATCTCGGCGACCTCCGCGACGTCAACCTGCCTGAACCGGATTCATTGTGCGACGATTTTGCAACGCGAGCGGAAGTCCTGAAAGAAAATCAGATGTCGATCGCGCGAAACTTCAATCCGCCGTCTGATCTGAAGCTCTGGGATCCGAGCTCCCAAGTCGATCAACCCGCTATCAATTTCCTTTCGCGCCTGAATCCCGAACAAAAAAAGGCGTTCTCGGATGCTTACGCAAAAGAAAATGCCGACTACATCGCGAACCCACTCGAAGGGGAAGCGAAAACTCGCTACTTCTACCAACGTTACATCAAAGACTACTTGCGATGCATTGCCTCAGTCGACGATTCAGTCGGCCAAGTCCTCGACTATCTCGACGCAAATGGACTCAGCGAAAATACCGTGGTGGTTTATGCATCCGATCAAGGCTTTTATTTGGGCGAGCATGGCTGGTACGACAAGCGTTGGATTTTCGAAGAATCCTTGCGCACGCCGCTGCTCATTCGTTGGCCGGGCGTGACGAAGCCCAACACCAGTTGCGATCGTATCGTCTCGAATTTGGATTTCGCCGAAACTTTTTTGGAGATGGCTGGTGCTGATGTTCCCGTCGAAATGCAAGGCCGCTCGCTCGTGCCCTTGTTGCGTGGCGAATCGCCGGCGGATTGGCGAACTTCGTTTTACTACCACTACTACGAATTGCACACACACCATGTGGCAGCACACTACGGCGTCGTGACCGACCGCTACAAATTGGTTCGCTATTACGAACGCCTTAATAAGCAAACTAAGCCTGAAGCAATCGACCTTTGGGATTTGATGGATCGCGAAAAAGATCCCCAAGAGCTACGAAGTTTCATCTCAGACCCCAGCTATGCGACCACCAAAACGTATCTGCAAGCAGAATTGGAACGGCTGCGAAATGAGCTGAAAATCAGCGAATAGCGGGTGTTAACGGCGAAAATACTTGCCCCCGCAATGGGCAGAGTTAAAATGAACACTCACCTGAGGTCCTTTAGCGTTGCACACCTACTAATGCTCTTTCGTCGTCACCATTCCCGCAAAATCGAAATCGACTCGCAAGCCGTTAGCTCGACGAGTCCTGAGGTCGCGCAACGTCTCGAACGAATCAAAGACAATTACCAATTATTGGACGAAATCTGGAACCGTGTCGAAAAGACGTTGCCACCACCCGCCGCCAAAGAGGCTGCCGAGTCTGAATTGCAGGCGACAAGCTCAAAACCAGTCAAAGCAGGAACACGCCGGCGCGTCATCCGTCCAAAACCGCGATAGGCAATTTCTTCCCCTGATTCAACTTGCCTAGCGATCGTGTTTCCGACAAGATAGTCGCAAAACAACCAGGAAACACTCAAGATGTCAAAATTTCGGTTGGTCGGTGGCGAAGTTTACGATCCCACCAATCGTGTTGATGGGAAAATCCAAGACATTTGGATAAACGGCGGCCGAATTGTTGCCGCTCCTGCTATAGCGAACGCTGCGGAATTCACAACAATTGACGTGTCCGGGCGAATCGTAATGCCAGGCGGGGTTGATATGCATTCGCATGTCGTCGGCCCAAAGGTCAACATGGCGCGGCGAATGCAACCCGAGTTGTTCGTCGCCGACTATTTGGAAAACCCCAGCCTGATTCGTGGAAACCGAATCGTCCCAACAATCGAATCCACGGCATGGCAATATTTGGGCATGGGCTACACGACGGTCATGGATGCGGCGATCAGCCCCCTCGCCGCGCGGCAAGTTCACCATGAGCTGGAACATTTTCCTTGCATGGATGCGGGCTTCTTTGTGCTCGTGGGCAATAATCATTTGTTGCTTGAAGCCGCTGCGAAAAAAGATATCGATGGCGCGGCACGACTTCTTAGTTGGCTACTGCGGCGCTGTGGCGCTTTCGCTCCCAAGCTGGTGAATCCAGGCGGTGTCGAGAATTGGAAGGCCGGTCGGATGGGAACGACGCGGGACCTTAACACCCCCGTCGCGGGTTTCCAAACGACGCCGCGACAAATCATCGAGACCATCGCAATCGCTGCCAATCAAATTGGCTTGCCACACCCCATTCATCTGCACTGCAACAACTTGGGCTTTCCCGGAAATTCAACGACCACTTTGGAAACCCTTAGGACCCTCGGAGGACACCGCGGACATCTGGCACACATTCAGTTTCACAGCTATGGTGGAAATTCGCCGGACACGATTGACTCGCAAGTCGACGAGTTAGCAGCCTTCGTCAATAGTCACCCAGAAATAAGTGTCGACGTCGGACAAGTGTTATTCGGAGCCACGACCAGCATGACTGGCGATGGACCTCTGGGTCACTACTTGAGTCAACTCAGCGGACGAAAATGGTTTGCCGCCGACCTTGAGATCGAATCAAGCTGCGGAATTTCGCCGATCGAATACCGCGACAAGAGCCGCATCAACGCCCTCCAGTGGGCGATCGGCCTCGAATGGTTTTTGAAAATCCGCAATCCTTGGCAAATCGCTTTGAGCACGGACCATCCCAATGGAGCGAGTTTCCTGGCCTATCCGCAGATTATTCACTTGCTGATGAGCCACAATTATCGCCGCTCAGTTTGGGAACGATTGCCGCGCCGGGTTCGCGAAACCTGTGACTTAGGGAATTTGTCCCGCGAATATTCGTTGTCGGAAATTGCAGTCGTAACGCGAGCGGGGCCCGCAAAGTTGTTGGGGTTGAAAAACAAAGGCCACTTGGGTGCGGGCGCTGACGCTGACATTTCGGTTTACTCGCGTGATCGCGAGATTGAAGCAATGTTTCAATCGCCTTGGCTCGTCATGAAAGGTGGCGAAGTCATCGTCCGCGATCACGAACTCGTTGGAACAACCGCTGGCAAGACACTCTCTGCAGCAACAACGACAGACCCAACCTCCGATGGTGAAATCGAGGCTTGTTTCGCAGATAAATACACGCTCTCCCCCACCCGCTTCGCCATACACGCAACTTCAAACACTTTCTCTCGCGTTCACCAAGCCATTTGAATTCTTTGCTATTGGTTCCAATTAGTTGCAAATGGTTCGGTCAAATTCATCGCATTTTGTTTTTTTGAGAAGCGGGCGATTGCGGTCAAAGCGATTCAAATTCTGCCTGCTGGAGCAATTCAGAATCCTTCAACTGCAGTTGTTGCGAGTCACGGACAACCTTCGAATCCCAAACCAGACTGCTCTTGAATCGGACCGAAGTATTATGACTGACTCCTACTGAGGGCGATGATGCGAATGAGCCTTTGGTTGACTGGACTGAGAGAGAATGCTCGCCCAAGTTGGTGCCGCCCGTCCAGCGGAAATTCCGCCGGCTGGCGAAGGTTGATTCGCTGGAATCTTTCGATTTGGCAGGCGCCAACATCATTGATTCCGGACTGACTCCTCCTGAAAGCCGGTTGGGGAATGTTGCGGGAGCCATTAATCCTTGAAAACCCGAGGTAAGTTGAACTTTGATCGTGTACTCGCCTTCACCAGAGAGTCGAGCGACGTTGAGGCGAACGTCACCATTGGATGTGGCCGTATAAGTAATCTGCGGGAATCCACCTGGACCGGAATTGGTATCAGACGCCAGCAAGGTGCCAGTCATCGTGCGCAATTGCAGCCGGGAACCGAGCGTGTTGGCTGGCGTCATGCTGGCTAGATCAAACGGACGATCCAAGTTGATTCGGTATGTCTGTCCAGCGTTTACATTCAACACAAATTCATCCGCAGTGTCGGTAGTGCTTTGCAGGTATCCCATTCCGCTAATGCCAACGCCAATTCGGGGCCGCGGTGCAATTGAACCATTTGAATTCTCAGTGTTGAAAGCCGCGTTCCGGGTTACGAGCGTGACGTAATCACCCGCTTCGCGACCGACAATCCGGACGGTGTATACAGCGTTTGCGGGAAGCACAAAACCAGAAATTCCAAGGCTATAATTGGCCGCCGTCACGCCAGGACTGAGCGGATTGGTAACAGCCGTGGCAATCACCGCGCCACCTTGTTTGAGCTCCACCGCCGAATTGCTCATATTGACGTTTTCAAGCCCGCTGTAGATCACATCGATGATTTGGCCAGCAGATCCGTTGAATTTGTATCCATCGATGTCTTGTACTATGGTGAAATCGATGACATCCCCAGCAAGAACTGAATTCGCCGTATTGAAACTGTGCTGGGTTACCGTTCCACTTGGACTGACAACTCCAATCGTTGCAGATGCTCCGTTATTAAAATTGGCATCTCCGAAGTCCACGTCCTCATAGGCAAATCGAGCGAGTTTGGTTCCTGTCGCAAAGATCTGAACCTGAAATGTCGCCGAACCGATGTTGCTAAAGTGAGGTCGGTCTTCCCACTGTACGATCAACGTGTTGATTCCTCCGACGACTTGTTCTTTCCAAAACACGTTTCCTGTGTCGGAATCAATATCATCCCAGAACGGAAAGATCCCCGGAAACGTAGAATTCAGGGCAGCGTTCGAGACGGGTACGTCTGTCAAAGCGGTTCGAGACAATAGGCCACCGTTATTGCCGACGACAACTGTGCCAGCGGGTAACAATGAATTACCGACCGTCGTTGTAATCAGAACTTCCTGGTCATCGCTCAGGTTCAGAGCGGTTCCTGTTCCGGAAATGTCAATGAAGCCGGAAGGAAGGTTCTGGCGAGTCGCACTCATATCGCTCGCCGAGTGGCCAATGACAGCAAATCGTCCCGCACCCACATTAACGAACGAGTTGGCCAGATTCACTTCTCCTACTCCAGTCGTGTCACCAAACTGGGACTCCAATGCTGAATTGCGAACCGCTTCAATGTTCAAGCCTGTCGCATCAGTGGAGTGAATTTCCAGTTTGAAGTTGCTGTTTACGCTGAACAATTGCGGAGCTATTTTCACCGGTTGCCCGGCCGCAGCAGTGAATGGACCGGCAACGAACACCCCATCAGCGCGGCGAATGTTCGCCGTCAACACGGTTGAGGCACTCGTCGGTATCAACGTCAAAGCCATCCGTGAACCAGATTCAGCGATGAAACGCAACGTGCGAGTTTCGCCTGCGTTCAGAGGAAGGGCCAGCGAACCAGCGACGCGGCTCACATGACTCCCTTCCAAAATTCGGTTGGGGAATTGGATATTAGTAAAGATTGGAAGATCAAAAGCTTCCGTCACGTTTGTGTTGTTTGATCCGTTATCAGTGGCACTGAAACCCATTCCGCGACGGGCAAAAACTCGCCAAATCGTTTCAATATTTTGGCCGCCGTTCAAGGTCAAGTCAGCTTGCAGGATCGCATCACGCGCCTGTAGAAACGACGGATTTGCAGGTTGCAGCTTCATGCCTTCAATGATGAGTTTCATCAGCTTGGTGTTTCCCCCAACGCCAGAATGAAAATTCGCAGTAAACCCTTGTCCCGGATTCGGAAGACTTGGATCGAGCGAATTACCCTGAATCAAAGCCCAGTTCAAGTCCCACAGTGTCGTAGCCCATGTTTCGCCGATGAAGTGCACACTTGAGCTGCCGGTGATGTCTGCGAAGGTGTGATCGTTGTCGGCAAAGTCGTAGCTGTAAGGCAGAGATCTAATCCCCAGTCCGGTCGGCGGTTGATTCAGCGCATAGGTTCCTATCCCGCGTGCGTCTCCGGCCAGATCAGTCGCCGACTGGGTAAGCAATAGCGACCAAACATCGCTCCAACCTTCGCCCATCCCGCCGCTTTGCAAAGCGCTCAGCGCACTTGAGTTTGCCGGACCACCGGTGAGCCGATTCGAGATGCCGTGCCCGAATTCGTGGTAAATGATGCCATTATCCAAGTCACCGTCGCGATCCGGAATCGGGTCAGTCCAAACATACATCTGCATCCGCGGCGATGTTCCTTCTGGCGGAGTCGCAAAATTCGCGTTGTTGGTTCCCGATCCGTCCTGGGCTTCGGCGTTCAATGAATCTCCTCCCGTGCCTAAACCGGAATAGTTCGTGACCTGAAAATTCCCCGACGCCTCATCAAAACCATGACGGAAGGACACGTCGTGAATGAAATTTGTTGCATAGAACAAATTCGTAACCGCCGCAGGTTGATAGGTCGACGGTGCCTGCGCCAAGTCTAGTGGAAAGTTAAATTGCAATGATGCGCCACCGTCCGGCGATGACCCCGGGTCGGGTGTGTTGTTTGCATCGGTATCGGTATAAGCAAAAACATTGTTGCCACTTGTGACCGTGAACTCAGCTCCTGCTATTCCATTCGTATCATGCCAGCCAAAGGGCGATGAGACGGTGTTGTGGGGATCGAGCAGATTTGTTCGTACGCCGTCACTTGGGCTCTCCTTCGGTGCGGCAAAGACGACATAATTAGCATGCGACACCCAGTCGTTGACATCGAGCACAACTGCGTTTACAGCACTGACCGAGGCATCGTACCAGTGCGAACCGTTGTCCAGTGGAACATTCAGTCGCCAGCCAGATTCCAACCCATCCTTCACAGGAATCAATACTCGCTCCACGGGGATTGCGTTTCGAGAAATATCGGGGGCCGACAACAGAAACATATCGGAATTGTTATGCCGCAAAACATCGGCCGGAACGTCGTTCGATGCAACGAAGATTGAAGTGATGTTTTCCTCCAGCCCGAAGCCCACTTTCATTGCGAACGACCGCAGAGCCTGTTCGGCTGAGATTTCAGGCAAGGTGCACATGGCTCTGGCCGTTGCTGTGCCGGCTGTCGAAACGAATGAACTGGCGGCACTGACCACAGCCCCGGATTTCGCCACGCTGACGTTGGCCACTGCATTTAGGATGTCTCGTCCATCCAAAGTCTGTTGAAGATAAATGTGAGTCGTTCCTGACTGCTCACTGACTGACGAACTGGTCACCCGATAGCTCAAGTCTTCCGGCAAGAGACTAAATGCGGTACTGTGGCTGTGCAGAAATCTGTCTGCAATCGCCAACGGAGTCCCTGACTGCGCCGACGTCAGAAATGTCCCCGGCTCGATCAGCGTGTAACTCGCCGGGTTAAAATCATCGCTGACAATTTCGATTTCAAACTCATGGTCATGGGTCGCCGCCAACAGGAAGCGACTTTCCAGCACTCTAAACATTAGCTCCGAGCGTTCAGCGACTGCCCGCTGTCTGGGTTGACCTGAACGACGAAAAGGAATCAGGCCCCTGAGATAAACAAGCGAGCGTTTCATCGAACTACCTCATCTAAGCAAATAGAATCAAACTCGAATGAAAAACCTAAACGCTGCCGCACGGAAAGACAATCAGGCGGTTTGTAATTTCAAACCAAAAAAAGGAATTTCTTTCATTGGCCTTCCCACCCGATCAGGGAGTCCAGGCCGTGGTTGCTCCCAGCTTGTGCAGCGAAAGCGTGGCATTGCTACCGCCGACATCTATTGATGAGATGGTCGGTGATCGGTTGCGGAATCCGTCAAACCACGTCGCTTTTTTCTTTAGATCAAATCGTTTGGTAACAAAACTTGGATCGGCGCCTTTGGAATCTCACCGTTCCAACAGTTCAGTCCTGCGCGCTTTTGGAAGATCGGCTCAACTGAAAAATCAGCTTTTTTTCAACTGTTTTTAACCGTTTTTTGCCCGCGTTCTTGATTTTTTCGAAATTTTTGGCCGGAGTAGTGGCTCCATCTCGATTGGGTGGCCAGGGCGTCTATTACGCTGAAACGTTAACCAAGAGCTAGAAGCAAACCATGAACCGAAAATCTGCCGTCTTTCCAATTGTTGCTGTTGCCTTGACCATCATTTATGTCTGTTGCGAAAACCGAGCGATTGCAGACGTCTATGATATTTCGGCTTCCGCAGATGCAAGAGTTTTGACGTTCTTTCCAAATTCAAATGAAGGCAACGGTGCGCTGCTATCCGTGTATAACAGCGGTCCAGGCAATACCCAGCGGACCTATCTTTATTTTGACCTTTTGGCCCAATCTGGTTTGACCCTTACTGGAGATGGGACGCTGAATTTGTGGGCGACTGCTGATGCCAATGACTTTGTGAGCAATGGCGCGTTGTTTCTTGCTGGCGGAAGTTGGGACGAGAGCCTGATTACTTGGACGAATCAACCCGGGACAACAGGTCCTGCCCTGGATTCAATTTCCGGAACGTACACGATGTTGGTCAGCTGGACTGTCCCGCAAGCAACGTTGCAAAATTGGCTCGACAATCCCGCATCGAATACCGGATTTGTGCTTGTATCTGACGTTGGTTCCACATTGACCTTCCACTCCAGTGAAAGTCCTGATTTGGCCCCCTCGCCGAGTTTGATGTTCACGACGTCAGTTCCCGAACCAACCGCTACGATTTTCCTTTGTTTCGCTGCCCTTGCGTTCGGCAATCGACGAGACAGACGTTCGGCCAGACAAAACAAAATCGGATTCCGTTCATTCTGAAAGGCCGGAATCCAAAACACTTAACAGTCGCCCATCTGCTCACGTAAGCGTCGCAGAATTCGACTTCGGTATTGGCGGATCGCTGCCAGTGAAAGATTCAGTTCAGCGGCAACAAGGCCCGACGATTGTCCGTCGATGACCGTCCGCCAGAAGGCTTGCCAAGTCTGATGTTCAACGGTCGCTTCGATTTGCACCATTGCACGGCGCAAAAGCTGATTGAGATCAAGTTGGCTGGTAGGTTCGTCGTCGTCAATCGCCTGATCCATGACTTGACCAATTCGCATCGCGGCAGAACTTCCACCAACACCCTGATCTGGGCGGCGAGCGCGAACAACGTCGAGGATGCGGTTTCGAGTAATAGTCCAGAGCCACGCCCGAAACGAACCGTCGCGATTGCTGTCGTGTTTGAATCCCGCTAACCCGCGGGCCACTGACATAAATACGTTCTGGATCACGTCGTCTGTATCTTCGATTCCCAGGCCCCGACGCACACACCAACTTGCAACCAGCGGTGCATACAGATCGACAAGGCTCGACCAGGCAACCGGGTCGTCCGAGCGAACTCGTGATAACAGGCTGAGCGAAGTGCCGGGTTTTGACGTTGATCCGTTGGTAGACATCACTTTTTCGGTGTTTTTGTGGTGAGCGCCAGTAGTGTCACGCGTGAATCGTTTAAGGATAATGTAACCGGTCGCAGATCGGATTGCGATTCAATTTGGCCACTTTGCCAAAGGACTCGCCGAACTACAACGACAAAATTCCGATGTAAGGGCTTAAATGATCACTCAACGATGCCTGCTGCCGAACGAGATGCAACAGTACTTGAACGGCTGGTCCAGTGAAGCTGAAAGCCGATTTGCCGAACTGCATTTGAGCGAATGTCCCGATTGCGAACGGACAATTGGTGAACTGGAATCCGCTTCCACGTTCCCTGCAACCGAATTCCGGTCCTTCTCAACGAAAACGGATTTTTCCAACGAATCTCAGCCAGTTCCAGCCTTAGAAGATCGTCTGAACGCGACTATCGAAAAAATCCGGAATTGGAATGGCCATCCGCCCGAAGATTTGTTGGACACAACCCAACCATCGGAACAAGTTCACACCGGCGATTTTGGAAACTATGAATTGTTTGAAGTCGTGGGCACCGGGGGGATGGCCGAAGTTTATCGGGCCCGGCATAAACGACTTCAGCGCGATGTGGCTCTGAAGTTGATTCGGGTTCCGCGTCGGCATATGGCCGAGTCGCTCAATCGCATTGAACGCGAAATTCGAGCCGTCGGAAGGCTTCGGCACCCGGCAATCGTAAACGCGGTGGATGCCGGAGAACACGAAGGCGTCCAATTCCTGGTGACAGAATTTATCGATGGCATCGATGTGGGCAAAATGGTTCGTGCCTTGGGGACGATTCCAATCGCAGAAGCCTGTGAAATCGTACGAGTAGCCGCGTTGGGCTTGGATCATGCCCACGCCAATGGAATTGTGCATCGCGATATCAAGCCATCGAATTTGATGTTGGACAAAACTGGTGCCGTGAAGATTTTGGATTTCGGCTTGGTTCAACTCGATGGCTGGGCGGGCCTTTCCGCAGAAGTCACTTCCGTTGGTCAACTATTGGGAACGCTGGATTACATGGCTCCAGAACAAGCCGATCGAGCAGACCATGCCACTTACCGCAGCGATATCTGGTCACTAGGAGCCACGCTATTCCGGTTGCTGTGTGGTCGGGCACCGTATGCCGCCAACAGCAATCAGTCGCCTCTGGAAAAACTGCGTCTGTTGGCCATCGAACGGCCGCCACGGATCGCCACGCTGCGCGCGGACCTACCTCCAGAACTCGCCGAATTAATTGATCGCACGCTCGACCGCGATCCTGCTGGCCGACCTTCCAGCGCCGCCCATTTCGCAGAGGCACTTTTACCGTTTTGTAGAGGAGTTGATTTGGCGGCGTTGGCCGAATCGGCCCTCGAGAAAACTCGGCATTCGAAGGAATTGGTCGATGACCATGGCGACCACGTCTCTTCGGTTTCAGGATTCTTAGCTGATTCGACGCAAAAACGGCTCGCCGAGTCAAATGCTGAAACTGCGAAGTTGAAGAAAAGGGCATCCCGGTTTCGCCGTTTCATTCCTTGGGCCGTCGCATTGTTGCTATTTGGATTCTTCTCGTACGCCGGCATTGTGATCATTTTGGAAACGCAGCAAGGGCAGGTTGTCATCGAATCGGATGCCGCCGACCTCCAAGTGCAGTTGGTCAAAGACGGCAAAGTTCGAAAGCAGGTAGAGCTGGTTCCGGGCGAAAATGTCACTCGCGTTTATGCTGGTGAATATGAAATTCGAATCAACGACGGAACCGACCGGTACACCATCGACAACCATTCGTTTGTGCTGAAGCGTCGTGAAAAGGTTGTTGCCAAAATCACGGTGAACCCCGAGGGCAAAAGGGCAACAATCGCTTGGAATTCAGGCGACACGGGAAACAAAAACGTTTTCGGATACTCAAAACCAAACGTCACTACTTCAGAAACCGACATAGAAGAAAGGGGCGTCGTACCGCCGTTGGATGGTCCTGAAACGATTATGGTATACCCAATCGCTGGCGATATTAAACAGGTCGGACAAATTCTATCGACGATGATGCAGGACGTACCAAAGCTGCGTATGGAGGCAGATTCGTCAGGACTTCGCTTAATTGTCTCCGCGACAGCACGCACCCACTTCAAGCTTGCCCAACTCATCAAGCAAATTGACGTTCCTGACGGTATTGAAAACACACTTAAAACGACAAAAGTTCCGAGCGAACCGGTCTACCAAGGGAAAACGCTGTCCGATTGGCTGACTGTCGTTAAGTTCGAACGAAACGGCGAACTCTCAAAAGAAGCAGTAAGCGCCATTGCATCACTTTGCGGAGACAATAAAGCCGGATTTGAAATAGCTCGCAAAACATTTATGGAAGCTGTCTCAACCGCGGACATTCCGCCAGAATGGGCACTTAGACTCGCGCAAAGTATTGGGCTTAGCGATGAGAATGTTTTGACGGTAGAGTCCTTGTTGACAGACAAGTCTGATCGTTCAGTCAAATCCACAAGGAAGCTGATCGACCTGCTTGCAAACGATGCTTGGTACCGCGCTGAATCAGGTCGTCAAAACCGTGTTCAGAAGATTTTGATTGACCTGAAAACTAAACCTCTATTATTCGCGGGCGATGAAGGTACTAAATGGGCATCGAAAATCGTACAATCAATCGCACCGGAACCGGATATGCCGTTCTTAGAGTCGGTACTAGCTGCGGACCATCTTGGACCCAAGGTTATCTTAAACCAACCGATGTTTTGGAAACATGTTGAATTCAGGCAACTGACATTTGTCGCTGCCTTTCGCGCGATCGAACAATTTGGCGTTGACGATCCAAGCTTTTCGAATTGGGTAGCACTTCTAGATCTTCTTCGAGACAATGCCCCTTCGGATTTGATCAGCGAACTTCCCAAAATGATCACGAAGGTTCTTCAAGCGGCTGCGAAGAACGACCGGATTCTCGGGAAATGGGCATTCGCGAGGACGTCTTTGCGTCCGGGCGACGGCGATCTCCTCGAGGTTTCACCAGCTTTCAATACCTCGAAAATCGGGCGGTTGGATTTAATTGTAAATGGTGGTGACAGATCCTACCGATTGGCCTCGCCCGCGCTAGATCTACTGTTGTTGCTAGGAGCCTTGGAAAAACCCCTTGACTCTGAATCACGAAAAGCTGTAGAGGCGATTCGCGACGCCACCGCGAAAAAAGCTCAACAACTCTTTCAGTCGTTAAAGGAATCTAACGAAAAATTTGAGGATTTAGAGGCAAACTTGAGAATTAAGGTGAGTCTTACATCGCACGATTCGGTAGCGATCATCGCGAATCGAAAAGAGAAATCGAGTGTTTCGGCGGACATTGCGATTGCAGCGATTGTTCATGAACAGGCAATTCAAATGCTTAATGCAAAACCTGCAATTGAAGGAGACAACGAATGACCAAGTTGAGACCGGACTATCATGTAAAAATCGACAGTGCACTTTCCAGCTCAATGCGTTCAGACATCAATGAGTTTCTTTGACAATCCCACGAATTCCAGGAGCTTCAGGGCGTTGGTAGTAGGGGCGACGCCGGGGTGCATCAGGTAGTCGAAAGTCATCACCTCGACGCCATCGCGAGTCTCAAACAATTCGGTGAAGTGCACGATCTGGCAAATGTCCTTGAGTGAATCGACCCCCGCCAACTCAAGGTCGTGAGTGGAAATTGCGCCGATGGAGCGCTGTTCAACCAGCGTCTTAACGACTTGGGCTACGGCAATTTGCCGTTCCCGCGAGTTGGTGCCCTGCAAGATTTCATCCAGCAAAAACAAATGGCCCCGCTCGGAGTCATTGCGAAGCTTTTCCGAGCGATCGACAACCTGTTTGAGACGTTGTAACTCTGCCATGAAAAACGAAACGCCATCCGACAGCGAGTCACTGATCCGCATACTGGTGTCGATCACGACACTTGGTAACGTCATGAACTCGGCACAAACCACAGTCCCCAACTGCGCGAGGGTCACATTCAGCCCCAGACTTCGCAGCAGGGTACTCTTTCCCGACATGTTCGAACCCGTAACGAGCAGAAATGTTCCCGCGGGTCCGACTTGAACATCGTTGTCGACGCGGCAATCCAACGGCAACAGCGGATGCCCCAGTTTCTTCGCCTCAATCACGATTGGGCCAGAATTCTTGGAAACAACTTTGGGGAACTTCCAGTCGGGATGGTCGGCTGCGAATCTTGTCAGCGCCGTGATCGCCTCCCACTCACCAAGATCTCCAAACCAATATCGGGCATGTTTCGCAAATCGACCTTTCCACTTTTCCAAACGGTCGAGGACATGGATGTCCCAGAAGAAAACGAGTTGAAAAAAGATGTACAACAAAAACAGAATGCCGTTGCGTCGAACATTGGCGAGCCACACCAATCGCCCAAGGCCCTTCATCCCTTGCATGATTTCGCCTGTCTCAAACAACCGAGTGCGAAGGCGATCGAGCAGCGGGCTATGGGCCGAGCACTTGTCGATCAAGCCAAACAGTTTTTGATAACAGGCCGTCTCTTCGTGCCGTGACGAAATCTGATTGAATTCATCATGAACCGAACCGGCATAAAAAACGGAAAGGAAAAAATTGACAAGCATCGCCACGATTGTAATCGGCGCTCCGATCGGCAATTCGACCATTCCCGCCAACGTCAACGCAAACGACGCAATGATGACTACCGAGGCTGCTCGCGAAATCCACAACACCCAACCACGCCGGGAAAACCAATTCGGAGACTGGCACCAGAGAACGAAATCGCTAGGGCCTTTTTGACTGGCCGACAAACGTTCACATTCCAGAACGAATTGTTTGCGCCAAGCGTGTTCAACCATTAATGCTGCCACGGCCGCTTGTCGCTCGACAATCGTTTTGACGTCCGCGCCGCCGGAAATCCACTGCCGCATGAGTTCGATGCCGACAGGCGTTCTGGCAGTACCCAAAAGTCGGTACAGCGAATGCTCGCCAAACAGATCAAGGTCACGACAGGTCGCGCGATTGTCCTCCGGGGACTCGACCACCGGTTCCTTGATTTCCTTCAATCGTCGTTCGAACCGCGCCAGCCCGGCGCGCTCGATCTTCAGTTTGAGTCGCCACAATCGAATCTTGTCCGCCAAAGTTTCATGAAAACCTGCAATGGCCAGAAATCCGATGAAGGCGGCCCCGAAAATCCACCACCAAGTATTTCCCAGCTCGGCGGCATTGGAAACGGCTCCTAATAACGGAAGCAACGAAAGCAAAAAACTACCTCCGCGCGCGTACCCGATCTGACGCCATGTTCGTTGTTGCTGCTCAAGGATTTGCTCCAAGTTCGCGACGTCTCGACGATAACCCTCGCCGATCGCCTGTTCGGCAGATGAAAGTTCGCGAATTTTAGGGGCCGAGCTCAAGCCGTATTCCTTGTGCGATGATGTGTAGCGGTATAATCGAGTCCCTATTTAACAGCATGGGGGCACTTTCGCGAAAGGGGAATCGAAATGGCCGATTTTGAGATTGCTTTTGACGAAACGATGATCAACGAGGGGGGCTATGTACACGACCCCGATGATCGCGGTGGTGAAACGTATCGGGGAGTCGCCCGAGCCTTCCATGGCACATGGCCTGGCTGGAAAATCGTTGACGACTTGAAGCAAACATTTCCTCAGGATTTTCGCAAACATCTCGACGATGACGCAGAGTTACAAACTTTGGTGAAGGCCTTCTATCGAGAAAAGTTCTGGGATGTCCTGCAGGGCGACGAGATTACCGACCAACATCTGGCCAACGAAGTCTTTGATACGGGAGTCAATCAAGGAACTGGGTCCGCAGCGGAGTCTTGGCAAGAGGCGCTGAATCTCCTCAATCGTAACGGCCGCGACTATCCAGATATTGAAGTCGACGGCAAAGTCGGCGAGGCCACACGTTTGACCACCAAGGCCTACCTGGCCCGCAACAAAAACCGCTCAGACACCCTCATCAAACTCCTGAACATACTTCAAGGCATGCGTTACGTTGAACTCGCTCGCAAAACTCCCTCTCAGCGCAAATTCATGCACGGCTGGCTCACTCGATGCTGACCGACTTCCTCAGCGCGATCCGCGACTCAATAACCATCTTCAACGGCTAAAATACACGTCGAGCCTTTATCGAGTGAGCCAGTCAAAGTGTTCTTTAGCGAACGTGATGCGATTGTGGGGAAGGGATGCGATGTCGAATGCGGCAACGAACTCGTTGAGCGAACAGGGTGCTTGAAATTTGACAACACCAGACCAATATGCGATCCAACCTATGATGCGTTCCGAGGAGACACCGAGTTGCCGTAGTTCAGAGATTCGTGTCGCACCATGTCGCTTGGCCAATCGCATTCCATCTTCTCCGACAACCAATGGCAGATGCCAGTAGTTCATCTTCTCTGGTAAACCAATCGCGCGGCGGATCAAAATTTGTCTGGCCGTCGATGTTAAAAGATCGTCGCCCCGTACAACGTCCGTAATGTTCGCCGACGAGTCATCGAGATTTACCGCCAGCTGGTAACTGGCAATACCTTGTTTGTTAGCAACCAAAAAATCGCCAACCTCGGCTCCGACCGATACACGCTGCGATCCGAACACTTGATCCTCGAAGCAAACAGGTTCATCGGGGACGCGGAATCGCCAAGCCACACCATTTGATTTGAGTTGGTGGAAGTCGAAAGTTGATGACGGGGCAGGGCGGCACCTGCCGGAATAGCGAAGCTCGTGGTCGCCTTCGTTCGGTGCACTGGCGGCTTGCGCGGCAATCTGTGAGCGAGTGCATTTACAAGGATAAATCTTGCCATGAGCGGCCAGTTCGACAAGCGCCGCCTCATAGTCCGCAAGTCGTTGGGACTGATAGGCGACCTCGGTATCCCAATCCAGCCCAAGCCATTTCAAGTCTTCGATTGCCGCTTGATCGGCACCAACCCGCACACGAGGGCTGTCGAGATCGTCGATACGAAAAGCAACTTTCCAGCCGTTTTGCCGGGCAAGAACCCAATTGATCAAAAACGTTCGCGCGTTTCCTAAATGCAATCCGCCAGTTGGCGAAGGTGCTAATCGTGTCACGCGAGCCGCGCCGGACATTCTATTTCTTTTGCTCCTTCGCCCAAGAATCCTTGAGCGTCACTGTCCGGTTGAACACCAGGTTATCGGCCTGGGATGACTTATCGAGACAAAAGTAGCCCAGTCTTTCGAATTGGTAACGATCGGCGACAGTCGCCCGTGCAAGGACAGGTTCGAGTTTGGCGCAAGGAATGGTGACGAGCGATTTTGGATTCAAGTCTTGTTTCCAATCACGTCCGTCAACGTTGGCCTTGCCGTCGTCATCGCTCAAGAGTGACTCGTACAAGCGGACTTCGGCGTCGATAGCGGTAGCGGCATTGACCCAGTGGATCGTCCCTTTTACCTTGCGACCATCCGGAGCCTTACCACCAAGCGTGGTCGGATCGTAGGTGCAACGAAGTTCCACGATTTCGCCAGTCGCTGGGTCTTTCACGACATCGTTACACTTGAGGAAATAAGCGTAGCGCAGGCGAACCTCGCCACCCGGAACCAGTCGAAAATAGCCCTTGGGCGGATTCTCCATAAAGTCGTCGCGTTCGATGTAGATCTCGCGTCCAAACGGCACCTCGCGGCTTCCAGCATCTGGGTCTTCGGGATTGTTAACGAACTCGCGCAACTCCGATTTCCCCTCAGGATAGTTTTCGATAACGACTTTGATTGGATCGAGCACTGCCATAACGCGAGTTGCAATTTTGTTCAGGTGTTCTCGAATTTCCTGTTCTAATACGCCGTATTCTGTCAGGCTATTCGACTTCGTAACCCCGATTCGCGCACAGAAACTGCGAATCGCTTCGGACGTGTAACCACGACGTCGCAGACCAACGATGGTGGGCATTCGCGGATCATCCCAACCGTCGACAAGTTTTCCTTTGACCAGTTCCAGCAATCGTCGCTTGCTCATCACCGTGTTGGTCAGATTGAGGCGAGCAAATTCGATCTGTTGCGGATGATGAATTCTGAGATTTGAGATAAACCAATCGTAAAGTGGACGGTGTTGCTCGAATTCCAAAGTACAAATTGAATGCGTGATTCCTTCGATCGAATCGTCTTGGCCGTGCGTCCAATCGTAAGTCGGATAGATGCACCATTTGTCGCCGGTGCGATGGTGTTTTGCATGGCGAATCCGATACATTGCCGGGTCGCGCAGATTCATGTTGGTGGACGCCATATCGATCTTGGCGCGCAGTGTTCGCGCTCCGTCAGGGAACTCGCCGGCGCGCATGCGATCGAACAAGTCCAGATTTTCCGCGACCGATCGATCCCGAAAGGGGCTATTGCGTCCAGGCTCATTCCATGGTCCGCGATATTGACCGACCTCTTCCGCGTTCAAATCGCAAACGTAGGCTTTGCTGTCGCGAATCAACTGCAACGCGTATTCGTAGAGCGTGTCAAAAATGTCGGAGGCGTAAGTGACCTCGCCGTCCCATTGAAATCCTAACCAACGCACATCGTCCATGATAGCTTTGACGTACTCGGTTTCTTCTGTTTCCGGGTTCGTATCGTCGAATCGCAAATTGCATTTGCCGTCATAGTCCGCCGCGATTCCGAAATTCAAACAAATGGACTTGGCGTGCCCAATATGCAGGTACCCGTTTGGCTCTGGTGGAAATCGTGTATGCACTCGCCCGCCGTTTTTGCCTTGGGCAATATCGGCATCAATGATTTGACGAATAAAGTCAGTTGTTTTGTTTTCGGTGGTCATGAATCGTCTAGATGAAGTAAATTTGTAGGTCAGACGCGTTCAGCGGTAGTAGCTTGAGCCAAACGCTTCAATGTCAACTCAATACGTGTGAGCGATTTTTCACGGCCAAGGATTTCCAAAATATCGAAGACTCCGATCCCGCCTGCTTTCCCTGACAGCGCAATTCGCAACGGGTTCATGATGTCGCCGTGTTTGATATTCTGGGTTTCCACAAATCCATTTAATCCCGCCTCCAAATGCATGGCATCGAATGGCTCACAAACCGAAAGGAATTTGCGGAATTCGTTGAGCAAATGACCAGCCTCAGGGGCTTTGACGATCCGCTTTTCGAAAGCTTTTTCGTCCACCACCAACTGGGAATCGTCGACGAAGAACTCATCGAAACGCAAGATATCCCCAGCCACAATCAGACGGTCAGCCGCTGCATTAACGATTTTTGATACCGCCGTTCGCATCTCCGGTGTATCCGCAGCCACATATTTGGCCTTGAGCAAAAATGGTATTGCCAATTCAACTTTTTGGGCGACGGATAGGCGTGTCATGTAGCGGTGCTGAAACGCGGCCAGTTTCGCCGGATCGAAACTCGCTTCACCTTTGACAACTCGATCCAGCGAAAACTGTCGGATCATTTCTTCGCGGGAAAACTCTTCGGTGTGATCGTCGAGCGACCAGCCCAAGAGCAACAAATAGTTGTTGATAGCCTCCGGCAAGTAGCCAACTTGTTTGTAGAAATCCACAAGTACGGGATTGAATGTTTCGGGAGTGGTCTGCAATCCGATCTTTTCGGCAATGAACTGCGCGGAATCCACCAAGTTTTTGAAGTCTTTATTCTTCAAGTATTGTTCGATTTTCCGTTTGCTCATTTTCGTCTTGCTGCCTGGCTCAGCAACAAATGGAATGTGTCCGTACTCTGGCAATGGATAGCCCAATGACTGTGCAATAAAGATTTGGCGCGGAGTATTACTCAGATGTTCGATCGCCCGAACGACATGAGTGATCTTGAAATCGAAATCGTCGACAACGCTCGCGAGGTGGTACAGGCACGTGCCATCATTTCGCTGAATCACATGATCCTGCTCGCGCGCCCAATCGAAACTGACGGGGCCCCGAATAGCGTCCGTGAATTCGCAAGTGCCGGTACGCGGCATTTTCAGCCGCACGACGCATTTTCGACCTTCGGCCTCGAACCGAGCCGCTTGTTCATCGTTCGCCGCCATCCATTGACGACTGTAGAGAAAGTCCCGTTTTTCCTTTTCCGCTGCAGTCCTTTCGGCATTAGTTTCTTCAGGCGTTGCATAATCGCGGTAGGCAGCCCCACAATCAAGCAGCTTTTTCACTGCCGCCTGATATTGAGTGAGGCGTTGCGATTGAAAGTAAGGGGCGTAGGGCCCGCCCACTTCTGGACCTTCGTCCCAATCAATGCCTAACCAGCGGAAGCCATCGATGATGGGTTGCAAAGCCTCCTCTTGATTACGCAGCAAATCCGTATCATCGATTCGCAAAATAAATTGCCCACCCGTTTGTCGCGACAAAAGCCAATTAAACAACGCAGTGCGAACTCCACCAATATGTAAATAACCGGTGGGGCTGGGGGCGAAACGAGTTCTGATTTTCATGAAATTGGCCGGAAACTTGTGCACGACGTCGACGAATTCTAGCTACTTTGATTCTAAGGCGAATGGCGGAAGTCGAGAAGTGGAGCAGCCGCGCTCTGAGCCACCAGCCTACTCCGACAAACTAAAGAGAGACGAACGCAATTTGGAAAAGCGTAGCTCTTGAGATTTACTAATGATGTCAAAATGACGAACCGCTATTTGGCGATTGCGGAAGCCCTCTAGGCGGCGCGGCGCGAGGAACTCTGTTCTTTTCGCAGGCGGCGACGTTCGGACTTCGAGAGTCGTCGCGTGCCTTCGGAATCGTTATCGTCCTGCTCATCGTCATCATCAGACTCAACGGCTTTGGTTGGCACAGGGGCCGACTTCATTTTTGCTGCCAATGGACTCGTAAATGTGCGCTTCGATTCCGGTTCACTGGCCTTGGTTCCCAGAGTCAATTTCTCGGTTGACGGTTTGAGCTCGGCTTTCTTCGGCGGCCCTTGGACTTTCGCTCCGCTGGTCAGTCCGACGATCTCAGGCTCGACAGTTTCCGCAAGCGTTGGGGATTTTCTGACTTTTGGTTTCTGAGCCTTTGTTTCTTCTGCTTCCCCCACAGTCGTCGCAGTCTTTTTCGCGGCCTTCGGTTTGGGTTTGGCTTTCACTTTTCTTACGGCCATCAAACCGTTCGAAGTCAAAAAAACATTTCGCGCGTAAACCGTCAGTGCGAATAGCAAAAATGCATGCCCAATGAATACAGTGTTACCGAAAATCAGCGAATAGTTTTCCCCAATTGACTGAATGGCTTCGGGAACTTGCAATACGATTCCCGCAGCATAGGCCGCAAACGAGACACCAGCCATTACCAGGCTGCCTCTCGCTGAACGCACCTCTACAAACCCACGGATGAACAGGCCGGCAACAACCAATAGCTTCGTAGAAATCAACGACCAAGAGAAAACTGAGGAAGAGGCTTGCTGGAAACTTTGTCCAAGCAGCTCACCGAAATTTAAAATGCAATCCATACTGGCTACCAGCATTGCACCGGCGAACACCAACCAAATACGATAGGTGCCGTGGTAATCGTCACTCCGATGTTGTCTTAGCAAGTAAATTTGCATGCAGGTAAGAGAAGCCAACAACAAGAATAGCGTTGAGAACCAACTGGTCAGAGATCCGCTATGCCCCAAAGAAAATTTATTGCTGACCGCAGCGGTCCAATCGGCAAACGCCAAGTGTAGAATATTGAGGATGGCCACGGCCGATACAATGGCAACAACGAACAGGAATATTGCCCTCGGCCGCTTGGGAATCAAATCAGTCGTTCGTAATTGGAAACCGCGACCGGCGCGGCGATCGTAGCATGCAGTTTTTGCCAGCGCAACAGGCGCTGCCTCGCATTCGTAAACGCCAGCCAACCCTATTTCATTTCCGTCATCCTCTCCCTGCAAGGCTCCGTCGATGACGACACGTCGACGTCGCTGGTCATTTCTGGCCAAGTCAAAACTCCTGCATTCCGCCAGCCAACATCTGCTAGCACCGAGGCGCACCGGGTGCGCAGATCACGTAGAGATGTCTTCGGCAGAAAGCTGCATGCAGGGTGAGAGTTTTTGCGATGTTGCAATTAGACGTCTCGCTGGCTCAGAAATGTTGGAATTCGCAGTTATTTCGGATTTTTGAGGATCCACGCTATTGCCGTCAATGAGCTGACGTTGTCGCGTGAACGCAACGGTTTCGGATCGCTCCCAAACCACTGATCATTACCTCTACTTGGTCACCCGCTTTCAAAAAGACTGGCGGGTTGCGACCTGCGCCAACACCAGCTGGCGTTCCCGTAAAAATCAAATCCCCCACTTCAAGGGTAAAAAATTGGGAGAGATAACTGACCAAATGGAGGATCGGGTAAATCAGCGAGTTCGTATTCGCGTTTTGCATGACCTCACCGTTTAGGCGCAAGGTAACATCGAGGCCTCCCGGATTGGAGATTTCGTCAACGGTCGTGACCCATGGACCGACTGGCGCAAACGTATCGAAGCTCTTGCCCACCAACCACTGTCCGCCGGGTCGGCCCTTCTGCCAATCGCGTGCGGAGACGTCGTTGCCGCACGCGTAGCCAAGCACATGTGCCATCGCATTTTCCGGCGCGATGTCTTTGCCGTGTTTGCCGATGACGACAACCAACTCGGCTTCGTAGTCGACTTGCTGACTAATCTTGGGGATCACGATTTCAGAAAAGGGCCCGTTGAGCGCCGTAGCGAACTTGCTGAAGATGATTGGCAATTCCGGAACGGTACCACCCATTTCTGCGGCATGGTCCGCGTAGTTCTTACCAATACAAATAATCTTTGCAGTGGGTACGGTTGGCGCGAGTAGATTTTCCCAGTCGAACTCGATCGTCGGACCAGTGAAATTTTCGAATCGTTTCCAATTAGATAATGAAAAATCGGCCGGCAATACCATTGCCCGATTGTCGGAAACGACACTTGCCCAAGTGGTGCGACGATCCAGATTCAGTTTTGCAATTTTCATGGTTGTCAGGATTTTAACGATTGAGGGGGCGGTTACGCTAACGAAATCTCTGGTCAGCCCAGCAATTTCTGCCATGGTCCCTGATGCCATCCTACACTTGGAAAGATTTGGCGGCCCCCCGTTCGCTCCCAAACGTGCCTGAAATATCGTCTTTTCGATTTGGTTCATGTCTGATTCGCAAATAGAACCCGAACCTTTGCTGCGTTCCCTCCCTATCTCTGTGGGGCATGCAACGTCCAGCGCAAACGAGAATAGCAATCAAATATTTCTCAAATGCTTGCTGGACAACATTCCCGAGGGCGTGGTGTTCCTGGACCAGACCTGCACAATTCGCAACTGGAATGCAGGCGTTCAACAAATGACGGGAATTGGATCGACAATTGTCGGACGTTGCTTGGAACCTTCGTTGCTGAAGCTCAAGGATTCCAATCGATTTCCCATTAGCGATTCGAGCAATCCGTTTGAAAAATGGATAAATCAAGGCGTTGCCGCATCGGACAAATTTTACATTTCTGGGCGCAGCGGTCGAGACGCCCAAATCGAAGTTAATTTTTTCCCGGTACGCTCGATTGAAAATCGCTCGCTAGGCGGAATCATCCTGATTCGCGACACAAGTGTACAAGTCGAATTGCAGCGGCAATTGAACGACTTGTATGCAATCGCAACCCTTGATCCACTGACCCAGGTTGCCAATCGCGCAGAATTCGAACGAATTCTAAACGAATACATTCAAACCCACCGAGCTGTCGGCCTCCGTTGCAGTATCGTCGTCGCAGACATTGATTTCTTCAAGAAGATCAACGACAAACTAGGACATCATGTTGGCGACCAAGCGCTCGTGAAATTCGCGGCCATTCTCAAACAATACGTTCGCCCACACGACTTCATTGCTCGCTTCGGCGGTGAAGAGTTTGTGATTCTGTGTGGTCATTGTTTTGAAGATGCCGCGGCCCAAAGAGCCGAAGAAATTCGCCGCACGCTGGAATCAACACCGCACAAAATCTTAGGCGACAAATGCATGAGCGCCAGCTTTGGTGTCGCGGAGCTCACGGATGACGACGATGCGACAAGTTTATTCGTACGTGCTGACCATGCATTGCTAAAGGCAAAATCCTCGGGGCGAAATTGTGTCATTCGTGCCTCAGGACTCATGCTCAACGATCAACGCCAAAATCAACGCAAGCCAGTTGATTCGGTCTGCCCGGATCAATGGCGAAAACTAAACTATCGACCCACGATCGTGCAAGAATTCTGCACGCCGATGCTGTTGACCATGTTCATCGAGCGGGTCAAATCAACTGCAATGGAATTGAACTCACAAATTATCCATTGCAGTGAACGTTCGCTGTCATTGCAAATTCAGGCATCCAACGATTCGAACCCAACCCAACGCGGCACGATGGTCGTGGACATTGATGTAGTTGATGCTGCCAAAAGTCTTTTTGCTCGCGTCGTTCCCCAAGGGTCAAAACTCTTGATCCGCATTGCGATGCATCCGAAAAAGGGCATCTTCTCGTCGCGTGAGCACGCAGGAGTGGCTGAATCCTTGATGAAGAAACTCCGCTCGTTGTTGGCTTTGGACCATCAAAACGAGATGAAAGCTGGCGAAGAAACCGACTCGGACGCGAGTCGTTACGCAACCTAACGGGCAAAACTCAAACGCCCTGCCAATTGCGATTTCGCAGGCAATGGAGTATCTTGCCAGTAGCTTCCTCGCTGGCGTTCTTGGCGGAAATTGATCCGGACCTGAGTTGACTATCGAGGTGTTTCGTTTCTGACAACTACTCGAAGTTTCTTATTTGATATTTCCTGAGGAGGATTCTTATGGCTTTTACATTGCCGACTCTGCCATATTCGTTTGATGCTTTGCTGCCTTACATCGATGCCAAGACTATGGAAATTCATCATGGCAAGCATCATCAGGCTTACATCAACAACGTCAATACGGCGATCGCCGGCACTCCGTTTGACAAAATGGAAGTGAACGACTTAATCGCAAACCTTGGAGCGGTTCCAGAAAACATCCGTACGACGGTTCGCAACAATGGCGGCGGTCATGCGAATCACTCGTTGTTCTGGACGATCATGGGCCCGAATTGCGGCGGCGAACCGAAGGGCGACTTGTTGGCGGCGATCAACCGTGACCTCGGTGGATTTGAAGAATTCAAAAAGAAATTCACCGATGCCGCCACAAAACGTTTTGGCAGCGGTTGGGCCTGGCTCTCTAGCGACAAGGGAAAACTGGCTGTCGAAAGCACCCCCAATCAAGACAGCCCTGTGATGGAAGGCCGCGTGCCGCTTTTGGGAATTGATGTGTGGGAACATGCCTATTATTTGCATTATCAAAACCGCCGCCCTGATTACGTCACCGCTTTTTATCAAGTGATTAATTGGAACGCAGTTGCAGACCGGTTCAATTCGGCCAAATAATCAACGCTTTGGCATGGTAATTTGCCGCTTCAGGCGTCCGCTCATGGCTCGTAATCCAAAAACGGTGCCGTTTGGGGCGCCTAATTTTTGCTAGCCCTTTCGATCTTGCGACGATCGCCAACGCTTTCTAGAATCCGCCCCGCTTTCGGGCTCAGACTGCCCACAGGATGTGGTCAGTTTGTTTGGCATTTTTCCAGGATGGAATCCCATGCGCACCAAGTTTTTTTTCGTTGTCGTCGCCATTATTGCTGGCTCGGCTGGTTGTCAATCGATGAAAATGTCCATGCCGAAAATGCCATCTTTTTCGGGTTGGAACGAAAATCGCCCTCGCTTGTTTGCGAAAAAAGAAAAAGAAAACTTGGCACCGCCTCCAAAGCATTTTGATGATCCAAAATCTGAAGCTCAAATTGCTAGGAATGAGCCGTTGGAAATCGACACCAAAGGCACGCCAAAAATGCCGAGCAAAGCACTGGAACCGTACACCGGCAATCCGAAGAAATCTCCTCTGGTGGCGAAGGACGGTTTTGAAACTCCAAAAGTCGGCGGGTTCGATGCTTCAAAGACCCCTGGCTCGCGCGGACCGTATGAATTTAAACCCGGTGGCAACGACGAATTGAAAAGAGCCGCAGAGAACTTGGCCAATAACTGGAATGGTGCCGGCCAGGACCAAAAACTTGCCATTACTGAAAATGCAGTCCCTAGAAACATGCCCCAAACTTCGGTTGGCAACACGGACAACAGTTTTAGTCCGCCGAAATCTTCAAAGACGCTTCCGGACGCCAGTTCTGGTTTGGCATTGCAACCAAAATCACCAATGGACCAAGGATCATTGTCGTCTGACTTCGAACAGACGCAGCCCCCTGCCTCCAAACCTAACCTTAGTTCATCGCAGCCACTGCGTCCAAGTCAATTGGGGTCCGACACTCGTCCAATGGTCTTAACGCCGAACATGCCAAAAGCGGATTCAGGAATCGCCCTGGACAATTCTCAAATTGCTGGAACAAACGCTTACCCACGTACTCCCCAATCGGAAAACCGGTTTGAAGACTTGGCACCAATGACCCCGCAATACAACTCGATCGCCAATTCAACAATGAAGAAAATTGACAATCAGTTTGCCGACGAAGCAATTAGTCAACCAAATCAAATCGATTACGGGTCGGCGGCGAAATCTGCCTCGAGTTCTTTTCCGTCAACCAAGAGCCAGTCATTTACCGTTCAGCCTTCGGGCCAAAGCAGCACGACGGGCCAGTTTACTTCTTCTGCTATCCCCCCGGGGATGGCTAACGTCGACACGCAAAAATCACCGTCAGAAATGCCGACTCGGACAGCCAAATTGCCAAACTCATTAAAGGTGAATCAAGGCTACAAGCCTGGCAGCACAGGTCGCATCTCCACCTTTTGAAAATCCTGTGCACCAATCACAATAGCTGGGATGAAACCCCGCGACATCGAATTGGACGAAACAAGAATTCGCGATGCGATTGCACCGGCCACGCTCTATTTTTTCAACGAAATGACCTCCACCAATTCATTTGCGGTTGAGGCAGCCCAACAAGGTCACCTGGAAACGCCCGCACTTATCTTGACTCCTCGCCAGACTCATGGACGCGGACGACGCGAAGCGCGTTGGGAATCGACGGCGGGAAACTTGACGATGACCGTAGCCCTCTTAGTGCCGCATTCTCTATCCGCTATCGCCAACGGATTGCCTTTTCTAGCCTTGCAAGTTGGCTTCTCCGCGATCCAATCGGTCAAAAAAATTGAGCCGAACGTTTCACTAAAATTGAAATGGCCCAATGATCTTTTGATGGGCGACCAAAAGGCGGGCGGGATCTTGATCGAAACTGTGCCAACATCAGGCGGGACTGTCTTGTGCGTCGGGGTAGGCATGAACGTAAACGAATCTGTCGAATTGCCCACCCACCAAAATTGGTTGACACCAATCTCCTTGTGCACAGTGTTAAAACGAAGCGTGGACTTGAACCCACTGGTAATTGAACTTTGTCGGGGGCTGATTGAATCGATTCGCCTGTTTCCGGAAACGAATACATCGATTGGGGAAATAGAAAATGTATTGTGGAACCGCGGCGAACGGGTGGTGGTAATGATTGGCGAACGTGTCGAGTCGGGAATGTTGGAAGGCCTAACACGGCAAGGTGCCGCTCGAATTCGAGGAGACGATGGAACAATCAGAGAATTTTTCAACGGATCAATGCGCCGGGCCGGCGAATAGTGGCCACCGACTAACGTGGTAGGAAAACTTGGTAGAACTTCTGAAAATGACCTGATGACCGCCTGTCTTACCGAGGAAGATTAAACTGTGAAACCGGCGTTTTGCGAGAAGACGAAAAGAACTGGCCAATCTGAAAATTGCCGGGAAATTCCGAAAGAACCGCGATTTTTCTCTAGCGATTACTGGTAATTTTCGAAATCATTGCCAAAATTAAGTGAGTCAGAACTCCGGTAGTACCCCGGCGAAGTTTGACGCGTTCCGGTTTGTTGCAAGGAGAACACCATGCCACTTTTTGAAATTGAGACGGATGCCCACATCATTATTACGTGGGCCGAGAATGAGTCTGCGGCAAAAGTCGTCGCGAAGGACTCCTATCCCACAGAAAATATTTTGCGAATGACCCGCCGACCTCGAGATAGTTGGGTGATTTCTAAAGCCGTATTGGGAATTACCGGTAAAGGAGGAGATCCTTGCACGGTTGCTCGCGATTGCCTGTCAAAGGCATCGGGCGACAAAGTTCACGCGATTCGCCTTTACATGCATGAAACCGGCACCGACCTTGATCAAGCTCGTCGAGCAATCGAATCGAATATGGTCATGGGTTGGTAAATTATTCCCCGGACATGTCCGGTTTGATTTTTTTCTGGCGTGTTCAATTATGTACACGCATTTGTTGTTAAAAGAAAAAGGGCTGCTCAAACTGAACAGCCCTTTTTTTGTTGGCCTAAATCGAGTAACTACTTGGCGAAACTTGCGGCGGCGCCTTCGCTGTTACCTTCGCCATGCATGATCACTGTCTCATCACCTTGTCCAACGCGTCCCTTACGATAGGTCAACATGCAATATTTATTTGCCGCCGTGGATGAGTGATCGCTTGGAAAGGCAGCGGGATCTTGGCTGTAGGTAATGGTCAAAATATTCTCGGCAACTCGGAAAAGTGCACGAACCGTTTTTCCCGAATCGGCCCCACGACTGATTATGAAATTCAATTGGTAGCCGCCTTCTTGGACCAACGCCACGGTCCCTCCGGAAGTGAGCGAACCGGATTTGGCGTCGAATTCACTGCTGGAAATTTTCAGGCTCATCGATTCCAAACTATTGCCAGGAACTGGTTGTCCTGCCAAGGTGCCGGAAGTGACGACCCATTCGCCTTGTAGATCTGCAGTCCCTTGCGCGGAGACGATCACGCTACAGCACGCGACAAATAGAAAGCTGAACAGTGCAATCTTGCGTTTCATGACAGAACCTTTTTTTGGGAATCTTTGACGTAAACCGTTGATTATGGCGTTCCTAGCACGACAAATCAACAAGTAATTGTAGTGCTTCCTGCTTTTTTATTTCGTTAAAACGCGCGTTGCCCCGGCAGTCAAATATTGCTTCCGAAATACTGCCAAGGATTGTGGTCCCCCGGCGAAAGCTCTTTCGTGAATCGACGAACTAAGGTACCAAGACTTTGCTAGAATCGTATTTTTTGGACTTAAGCCCTCGCAATGCAGCCCCTCATCAGTTTGTCGAAAGTCTCCAAGCGATACGGCTCGCTGCCCGTTTTGCGCGAAGTCGACTTGGAAATCGGTCCGGGCGTAACCGGTTTGCTTGGCCCAAACGGAGCCGGTAAAAGCTCGTTGATCAAAATGTTGATGGGCTTGATTTCTGTAAACAGTGGGAGCGGAATGATTCTTGGCCATCCCCTCGGGCAACACGGCAGGCAAATTCGAGCTAAAGTTGGCTATGTGCCTGAAGAGGATTGCTATATTCCCGGGATGACGGGAATTGAAGCCGTTCAGTTTGCGGCTTGCCTTTCCGGATTTCCTCGCGTCGAAGCTTTACGGCGCTCTCATGAAATTTTAGATTTTTGCGGTACCAAACAGGAACGCTATCGCGCGATTGAAACGTACTCGACGGGAATGCGGCAAAAGATCAAATTCGCATCGGCGATTGTTCACGATCCAGAGTTTCTCATCCTGGATGAACCGACCTCTGGGCTCGACCCAGAAGAACGCGAACAACTGTTGAATCGGATTCGAACGCTGGCTGACATGACCGGAAAGTCGGTCCTGTTGTCCACGCACATTTTGCCTGACGTGCAGCAAATTTGCGATCAAGTTGTAATCCTTGCCAAAGGCCAAATTCGCCTTCATCAGTCGTTCGAAGAACTTGATCGACCCAGTTCACCAATTCTCCTCGTGACGTTACTCAATCATCGCGAGCCATTTATTGATGCGGCCCGGCGCAAGGGGCTGGATGTCGAGGTTGCATTAAACGGTCAATTGAGGATTTCGGGTGATTTGCAAACGCTGCCCGCGAAAGTATGGGAACTGGCCGCGGCATCCGGTGCAACAATTCAAGCCATCCAGCCCGCAAAAAATTCCCTGGAAGAGATTTTCATCGCCGCAGTACAGGAGTCCAGTCATGCCAATTTATGACGTCGGTTACCGACGTTGGTCAGGCCAATTGACTTCGGCCTGGAGTCGTTGGTGGATGATTGCCGAGTCCGGAATTCGTATTGCCCTGAAGTCTAATTGGATCAAGCGAGTTTCGTTGGCCTGCTGGCTGCCGATCATCTATTGGGGAGCCGGGTTTTTGATTTTCGAACGATTTAATGACCCTAGTTTTAGCGAAGTTTTGCTGCAAAGCGAATCGAATTCGCAAGGAGACCGTGCTTCACAAGAACTTTCGCGCAAGGTCTCCCAGGCCCAAGCCCAAATTGCACGCAACCAAGTTATTGAACGAATTCAGAGTAATTTCAGCGCGTTTCCGGCAATTGACAAACTGGTGGAGGGACTGAAAAGCAATGATGCAGGTGAGGTGCGGCATACGTTTTGGACCTGGATGCTGATGACCTATTTTCGGTATCCGCAAATTACGGCACTTATTTTCCTATTGGGCTTTGTTACTCCGTCCTTGATCGCCAGAGATTTTCGTTCGCGGGGATTGTTTATTTACTTTTCCAGGCCAATCGGTCGATGGGAGTACATTTTCGGGAAGTTCATGGTGCCCGCCAGTTTCTTGGTGACAATTACAACACTGCCGGCCCTCGTGTTGTATGTCTTGGGAGTTTTCGTTTCGCCCACACTTACTGTCGTCTTGTCGACTTGGGATATTCCGTTTCGAATCTTGTTGGCCTCGTTCGTCGTCATTGTCCCCACCGTTTCGTTAGCCCTGATGCTTAGTTCGTTGACGCAGGAGAGTCGATTCGCCACGTTCGGATGGTTTGCCGTTTGGGCTTTGGGACAAGGAGCGTGGCTGGCATTATGGATTTCGGCGGTGGGTCCTGACGCTCCCGCCTCACAGATGACAGCGATTCAAAAATTCTCTTCCATTTCTCTGTACAACGTTCTTGGTTCTGCGCAGAGTTGGGCTTTTGGCTTTGAAGACTTCGGGAAGATTTACCACAACTTGTTGATTTTGTTAGTCATCACTTTGGTTTCTTTGACTGTCTTGTTCAGAAGAATCTCGAAATTCGTTCACATTTAGGAATTGACTACATCGTGTCACTGATTCAGTTGCAAAACGTGACCAAATTGTATGGATCGGTCATCGGAGTCAACGATATTTCGTTGGAACTGGCCCACGGTACTTACGGCTTACTCGGCCCCAATGGATCGGGGAAGACGACGTTGATAAATCTGATTTTGGGGCAACTCAGACCGACGTTAGGTGCTGTACGACTATTTGGCGACGACCCCTCGCAGAACGATCGATTGTTTCGGGAGGTAGGTCTCTGTCCGGCCCTGGAAGTCAACATGCCCCGCGTGACGGCGTTTGAATGGGTGACCTATCTCGTGCAACTTCATGGGTTTTCGAGGCATGAAGCCGTGAGATTGGGGAAGGCTGCCCTGGAGCTCGTGAAACTGGATCACGCGATGCATCGACCGATGCGCGACTATTCGCTCGGCATGCGACAACGCGCCAAACTGGCTCAGGCGATCGCCCACCAGCCGCGGTTACTGATTCTGGACGAGCCCTTTAATGGCCTTGATCCCGTCGCGCGCTACGAGATGACACAGTTCTTGATTGATTGGGGTCGCCAAGGTCGGAGCCTGATCTTGTCGAGTCATATTTTGCACGAGGTGGAGGCGGTGAACCCCTCCTTTCTCCTGATTTCTGGAGGTCGGCTGCTGGCCTCTGGTTCGCCACAGGAAGTTCGGGAAATTCTTGCTGATTCTCCAAATCGCATCATGATTCGTTGTACTAACCCAAGAGCCTTGGGACGAATCCTGGCCGAGCATCCGACAGTCGACAATTTGCGGATCGACGAATTGAACCAGTGCTTGGAAGTTGGCTGTAACGGTCCGGCAGCCCTTCTTCGCGACCTTTCAGCATTGCTGGCAAGTCAGCAGTTTACGATCACTGAAATTCACTCTTCGGATGAATCTTTAAAAGAGTTGTTCGCGACTTTAATGAAATTTCATCGCGGTGAAACCAAGATCGTCCGTAAAGCCCCGAGCGAACGGGCAAACTCGCCCACGGGTTCCAAGTAACGTAGAGAAAGCGAGCAATTCAGTTATGAATCTTTGGACTGGAACATGGGCGACCTGTCGATTCGAGTTGGCTCGTTCTGTGACGCTGCAGCGAATGGTGTTCGCTACGGTCTTAGCACTATTCCCACCGCTGATGGTTTTCGTGTTGGGGTTGGGATTGAGAATCTTGGAGGCAGATAATGAAGTCAGTCAAGCCGACGTCCAAGCAGTGGTTCGATTTTTTCCATTGATCATCATTTTTCTCGTAACCATCGTTTGTGTGCTGTCACTGCTGCTGTGGGCGACAACCAATGTTTATTCGGACCTAGAAGGTAAGAGTTGGATTTTTTTGGCTACTCGACCGCGCGGAAGAATTGCGGTTTTGATGGGGAAATATTTTGCGGCTGTGGTGCAGGCGTTTGTGATCGCGGAAGTTTCAATTGTCTTGTCAATTTTGGTAACGGCAAGAGGAACTTTTTCTGACCCGACTCAATTTTGGATTTCACTGTCAGGCGTGATCTTGATCGCCTGTTTCGTTTACGGAGCAATCCTGTCCTTAATCGGAACACTGTTTTATCGCCGGGCGATGGTCATTGGTGCCGGCTATTTGATTGCCGTCGAGTTGTTGCTCGCCAACATTCCGGCTCTGGTCTGCAATTTGACCGTGCGACGGCATTTGTTTGATTTAGGTATTCGGTGGGTTGGCTGGTTCTTTCCGGGCGAGGACAACATGTACCGAATTCAATATGGTTGGTACCCGCAGTGGGTCAACTTGGCGGCCTTAGGGGCGATGACTGTGCTCGCGTTGCTCGCCGCCAGCCACGTCGTCCAAACGCGAGAATACCTCACTGCAGACGAAACCTAATGACTTTTGAAGCCCGTGGTTTTGTCGGAGTTTTCTTGAAATTTCGTTTTCAATAGACATTCGTTTAGTCCTTTGAATCGATTCTGGCCGAGGTCGCGGACTTCCAGCCAACTTTCCCAAGTGATTTGCTCGGGGGTCAGCCGAATACTCAACGCACCTCCGTGGCTCGTGGAAATGACTTGAGAACCAAATTGAGCGTAGGTGTCGTAAACGATTTTGGGTACCCGAGACTTTTGACCGCTGATCACGATCATCGACGCACGGCACCATCTGGTGAACTCCGCGGGTTGGCTGCCGAGACTTCCATGGTGGGGTGCCAGCGCTAGATCGACAGGGTCAATTCTAGTTTTCAACAAAAAGTCCAGTCCCGGCGATTCAATATCTGCTGGAAAGAGAACTCGTCGGCCAGATGCAATTAACTCCAGAACCAAACTCGCCGAGTTGTCCGACCCCGGCTCGCGAAAGGCACTTGGTCCGAGAACTCGAATTTGAGTCTCTCCACCTAACTCGACCTCCATTCCCCGGGTGATAGGTTGAAGGGCGATTCCCGTGTCAGCCAGGGTATTTTTCATAAAGTTAACAGAGGCGTCATTTGATTCGAGCACGTTCGGCGAAACAAAAATGGAACCAATTGAGAATCGTTCACAAAGTCCGGGTATCGCGTTGAAATGATCGACATCGGAATGGCTGACAAAAAGAGCATCGATGTGGGAAATTTCGCGCGACCACAATGCGGCCGAAATTCGTCGAACGCCGCCGATTTCAGAGCCAAAACTGCCGGCATCAACCAGCAGCTTGCGGCCATTCGGCAATTCCACTAACACACAAGTTCCATGCCCCACATCAATCACGGTCAACGTAGTCCTGTTCTCGGATTGGTTTTGATGCCTTTGGATTAGCCCGTTCGCTGCTGCCGGGCCCAGCCAGCAAATGCCCGTCCAGGCAATCAACAAGACGATCAATCGTCCGGTCGTCCAGAATCCCCGTAGACCGATCCCCATCGTCAGGAACACTGCATAAAAAATACAAACGGATGACAAGCTCGGACCGGAAGTCCACCAATGCCCGACCTGAATTCGGCTGCCACAGTCGACAAAAGTTTGAATCAACCACAAGCTTGCATCACAGACCAAACCGCCGGCATTCGCCCCGAGTGGAAACCATTCGCCAAAGACCATCACCAACAAGCCGCCAAACAACGCTGTCCCCATCGGCAACAGAACCAACGGATTTATGAGCAAACCGATGGGCACGACGAGATGAAAATAATAGGCGACCAGGGGTGTCGTCACCAGGGTGATGACGGAACTAACAATAAAAGCCTTGACCAGCCAATCCCATCCGACTTGAAACGTTTGTGTCGCTAAACCCCGAGTCCCCCGCACCAAGCGTTCGACGGGTTCGACTTCCTTTGGGGCGGACAAACAGACGGACATGGTAAAAACCGCCAGAAACGAAAGTTGAGGACCAATTCCAAACAGATCGGTCGGATTCAGAATAAGAACCACGATCCCAGCAAGAGCCAACAAATTGAGTGAAAAAGCCGGCCGTCCAATAATTCGACTGACGCATAAGAGGACGATCAAGATCATCGATCGGGTGACCGGAGCCTGAAACTCGACCAGCCAAGTGTAGAAAATGACAAAGGCCATGACGATCCAGAGACGAACCCGCCGAGGCACACTGAAGAGGCGCAGCAAACCGATCACCACCGCAGCTAAAATCCCGACGTGTAACCCGGAAATGGCCAGCACATGAACGGTGCCTGTTAGCATGAATTGATCGCGCACCTCTGTCGGCATCTGCTCCCTATTTCCCAACAATATGGCGGAGGCCAATCCCGCACGCGGCTCGTCCAAATTTTCCCAAATCACCCGATTCAGTCGCTCGCGAAAAATACTGCGGAGTGGATTCAAACCTACGCTTGAGGCGTCGATCAATTCCAAAGATTTTTCGCTGTCGCAATAAAGCCAAGCCAAAATGCGGCTGCCGCGGTAGTACCGGCGGAAGTCAAACTCGCCCGGATTTCGTGTCGATCCAGTTGGCTTGAGCGTCCCCAGGAATCGGATTCGCTGTCCGGCATGCAAATCAATTCGAGTTTTGATTAAAGCTACCAATTGTCCACTGCATGGGACCCACTCTTGTCCAACGCGAATTTGTTCGGCTCTGACTTTGACCAATGTTTTTTCCTCAGAGTCATGGAAGCTCATCGGCAAGTCTTTTTGCAGCGCAAGAAAACGTGACTCGGTTTGTGTTACGCCGATCATCGCAACCGCTCCGCCGTCCTCTTCTGCCCAACAACTAATTTCATTAGCTGGATAAAGCCGCCACCAAATATGATGCCACAATCCTCCCAAGGCAGCTGTGGCGACCAACAACATCAGACTGGCAGGCCAAGCCCTGGAAAATCGCCTTCCGAATACCCACGCGATAACGCCAAGCAACGCGACCGCAATGTAAACGCTCGTACCGGGCGCCAGATGTCGATCGAATACAATTCCAATGGCAATCGCCAGTAATAACCAAAGGGCAGGTTGGTGCGCTACGTTGAACACGAGGATGAATGAGCAGGTAAAATCGAGGGTCAGAATTTTTTAGAGGACCGCTGCAAAAAACGGCCATCAAAATCTAAACCACCAGAATTGTTTTGGAAATCCGCCAAGCCGATATCGCTCGAAGTTGGCTCGGCTGGCCGAGCAAAGGACGATCAAAGAGTTTGCTCGAATCGTCTCGCGCATAAAAAAAGTCACGTCATGCCGCTCCATCGTCATGACGTGACTTCTATCCTGAAACGAGACTATCCGTGTCCCGTCCTCCCGGTTAAGGGCAGTCACTCTATTTATCGGCGTTTTGAATTCGGTCAAGAAATCAAAGCTCTAGAAATTCTGCCTTTTTCCGAATAATTCCTCATGAACCGATGAGCAAGTCCATTTGCGTTTTCCCTTAGGTGAAAAAAACGCGAATTGGAGAATCAAATCCAGGATTTTGCGGCATAAAAAACACCCTAAAAGTTGAACGGCGCAATACCTCCCGCCACCCCTTCAATCGCTACCACCGGAACCGCGGCACCTACAATTCAGTCGGCCAGCAATCGCACTTGGTTTTTTTGATAGCAAACCTTGATCAGAAAGTTCGCCAGCTTTCAACGCGGATTGGTCGAATCTTCGGTTCAATCGTTCTCGTTGCCGACAATATGTTATAGTGCGTACCGAGTTTTAGGGAGAACTTTGAGGTTGCTGGACAAGGTGGACGTCGAATATGGCTAAGGATGCGCCTTCCTCAAAACAGGAGTTTGACTGGTTTGGGCCATCGTTGTTAACGTCCAAAGCCATCGGTGAAAAGACCTGCATTGATTTGCCTCGCGATCTTTTGGAAACCCGCAAAATCCTCCACAGCCATTGCCCGAGGGTGCCGGGCGTCTACGGATGGGTAAACGCTGACGAGCAATTGATTTACGTTGGCAAATCAAAAACGTTGCGGCATCGACTGCTTTCGTATTTTGCGAAGACGCCGAGCGACCCCAAAGCCTTTCGCATTCGCCGGGCAGCCAGCCAACTGATCTGGGAACCGATCACGCATGAGCTGTTGGCTTTGCTACGCGAGCAGGAGTTGATCCATCGCTGGCGGCCTGAATACAACAGCCAGGGGCAGCCGACGCGCCGGCAGCCCGCCTACGTATGTCTGAGCAACTCCGTTGCCTCGCATGCTTTTGTGGCGAAGCGACTAACGGAAAAAGTGCATTCGGCTTTTGGCCCCATGTCTGGCACCGGTCACCTCCAAGAATCAGTCGAGGCCTTGAATCATGTTTTCCGACTGCGCGACTGTTCGGACAAGACGAAATTCGAATTCGGCGCACAGTTGACACTATTTGAGGAACCTCCTCGAGCCAAGTGCATTCGGTTCGAGTTGGGAAGTTGTCCAGCCCCCTGCGCTCGAATCTGCTCGATCGGCGAATATAAAAACAACCTGCGACGCGCCGAGTCTTTCTTGCAGGGCAAAGACACAGAGACGCTCCCCATGCTGGAGCAGGCGATGAATGAAGCCAGCGCCAAATGGCACTTCGAACGTGCGGCGATCCTTCGCAACCACTGGGAGGCGTTGGATCGGTTGGACCGTCAACTCAAACGGTTCCGCTGGTCACATTCACGAATCGACGGCATTTTGACTTGTCCTCTTAGTCGTGGGCGAAATCTTTGGGCCGTGTTCCGCCACGGAGCACTCGCCGCAACCATTCCTGAACCCCGTTCGGAACGTCAGATTAATGAGGCCATCGACCTACTGCAAACCACCCAATCCCAAAAGTGGGAACCTGCGGCGAAGATCCTGGATATCAATTTGCAATTAATTGTCAGTTCATGGTTTCGCAAGAACAACAACGATCTCCGGCAGCTCCGTTCCTTTGCCGATGCAATTGAAGATTGCCAGTCCATGGTTGAGCGGTACCGCCGCACCGCCTGACCGCCGTACGCACCTCCGAGGCGCGGTGTCCATTCGACGCCCCAAATGGAGAAATCCCCTAGTCACTGAACCAAGCGAAGAGGGCCTTGAGATACGTCATCTCAGGCATTCCGGGATGCATTGGATGATCGGCAGATTGGGCACCAATTTCAGTAACTCGAATGTTCTTTTTAGCAGCTGTCGCGGCATGTTGAACGATTTCCCAAAGGTTTTCTTCTGGCAGATGATGTGAGCAAGAACAAGAAACGAGCAATCCGGACGAACTCAGAAGTTGAGCAGCGAGACGATTGAGTTGAAAGTAAGCTTGCAGCCCGGCCTCGAAATCTTTCTTTCTCTTGATCAGGGCAGGGGGGTCAACGACGACGATGTCAAATCGTTTGCCCCCGTCGACCAACTTTCTCAATTCAGCGAACGCCTCGCCACAAATGGTTGTTACGGAAAATCCATTGCGCGCTGCATTATTCGTTGCGGCTCCTAACGCGGATTCCGAGCGATCCAAACAAGTAGCCGAGACAGCACCAGCCTTCAGTGCGTGTACTGCCCAGCCGCCCGCATAGGAGAAAACATCGAGCACCCGTTTGCCGCGTGCATATTTGTGCAACCGCAATCGGTTATCACGCTGATCGTAGTACCAACCCGTTTTTTGTCCTTCTGTGAGATTCGTCGAAAAGCTAAGATCGCCTTCAAGCAACTCAACCTCGGCCGGAACATTTCCAGTGACCGTTGGAGGGCGAGTCTCCAGCCCCTCGAGTTCCCGAAAGTGGTCGTCGGCCCGCCATACGATCCCTCGCGGCCTCAGCACATCGTCGATAGCCGCCGCCAAATTCTCGCGAGCCAATTCCATTCCAGCCGTTGTGATTTGCACCACCAAATAGTCGCCAAACCGATCAATCACAAGGCCAGGCAACCCATCGGATTCGCCATAAATCAATCGATAATACGGCGAGGTAAAGAGGACCTCGCGCAATGCCAACGCATCAGCAATTCGATTACGAAACCAATCCACGCTGAGCGCCGCCAGAGGCTTGCGACTGACGATTCGCGCGGCGATCAGAGTCTTTGGATTAAAGGTGGCGGTCGCCAAGTATTTACCTTGATGATTTTGTAAGTGAACCAATGCCCCACCATGATTCTTGGCGGAGTGTGGAATCTCAACAAGTTCGTTGCTAAAAACCCATTCATGGCCACGAATGATCCGCCGATCAGCACCCTTTTTGATCCGCAACGTCAAAGTTCCGCGGCTGCCAAGTTCGAAATTGGAATTCACTTTTGATTGGCTCATGACTTGAACAGAAACACGCGAACCGCAAAAAAACCTTGGAAAAACTGGCGTTTTCCTTGACTGGCGTTGCCTTCAACGGGGTTTTTGCTATATTGTGCGGCTCGTTGAAGAATCAAAAATCAGGCTCGTCCAGACTCTGAATTGTTAACTGAAATTAGGGATCGATACAATGGCTCGCATGTGTGAAGTTTGCGGAAAAGGCGTTCAAAAAGGCAACCAGATCGAAACGCGCGGCAAGGCCAAGTATCTCGGTGGTGTCGGTACGAAGATTACCGGCAAAACTCGACGGGACTTCCGACCCAATTTGCAAACCGTAAAAGTCACCAACGCCAAGGGCGGAAATACACATCAGCGCGTCTGTACTCGTTGTTTGCGAAGCGGAGCTGTTACGAAGGCCGTGAAACAGAAACCCTTCCAATTGCCGACGAAAACTTGATTTGATTTCTCCCGCATTTTTCGTAATGGGCAACCGGGCAACGATGTCCGGTTTTTTTATGGACCAACTGGATGCCAATAGTGGGTTTTTGCGATCGAATCCGTGAGAAGTATCTATCTCCAACGATCATTAACGGACTCCCCCGTCCGCTCTGCGATACCAAGCCGCTATGAATTTGTAGATATAATACGGGCATCGTCCAGACATAGCGTAGGAAGTCATTTTGGAGATTACGACTGACGGACCATGAAAAGATTATCCTGCCCAAAGTGTTCCTTTGAGTTGCCTGAATCTTCCCTGGGCACGACCATTCCCACAAGTTGCCCGCGCTGTCAGACCAAGATCGTCGAAGACACTCGAGCGGAATACGAATCCCTTTCTGCGCAATTGGAAACCATTACCAACGCCGCTTCGCCCGCCGACGTTTCTCAAATGAAAGGCAAGCTCGGACGTTTCGAAATTTTAGGTTTGGTAGGCCAAGGCGGTTTCGGCTATGTTCTTCGCGGTTTCGATCCCTTGCTCCAGCGCGAAGTCGCAATCAAATTGCCTAAGACCGAATCTCTTTCCAACGAAAGAATGGAGAGCCTGGTTAACGAGGCTCGAGCATCAGCGAAATTGCGACATCCAAACATCGTCGCAGTTCACGAGGTCTGCAACGACGACAACCATGTCTACATCGTTACGGACTACATACCCGGCCCAACACTGGGAAAACGGATAAAATCCGAACGACCGACAACGAGCCAGGCTGTCAAGTGGTGTGCGATTCTAGGCCGCGCGCTGCATCATGCACACAAAGCCGGTACGGTGCATCGTGATTTCAAACCGGGGAATGTGATTTTCGACGAAAACGATCAGCCGCTGATTGCCGACTTTGGTTTGGCCTTGAAGACTTCGGAAAACAAATCCCTAAGCGATCCGGCTGGCGATATTGATGGTTCCTTGGGTGGCATCGTGGGAACTCCAGCATACATGTCACCAGAGCAAGCTGCCGGAATGGGCGACAACGCGAATGCACAAAGTGATATTTATTCGTTGGGCGTGGTGTTGTTTGAATTGCTGACCGGCAGTCGACCGTTCAAAGGCGGTTTGCGCGAGCTCATTCACCAAGCAATCTTTGACGAGCCTACCTCGGTTCGGACGTTGAGGCCCGAAATCCCTGCCGCCTTGGCAGCAATTTGCGCCCGCGCACTCCAAAAACGTCCGGAGCAGCGTTTTGCAACTGCCTTGGAAATGGCCGAAGATCTGGAGCGGTTCGCTGCCGGTCTGCCCACAAAAACATTGCCGCCTTCACGACTCAAGCAGGTGGGATCCAATATCAACAAACAAAAATGGCCGATCTCGATTGGCGTGATCATCACTGTCGCTGCGATCATTGGATTTTCAATTTTTTCGCAGGTCAATGACTGGTGGACCAGGCGGTGTCGAGTTCTTCTCGAGGTTGAACCGGTTGGGTCGCAGATCGCATTGGTTCCAATCCATCCCGAAACTGGTCAACTCGATACCACTCGCATCTACCAACCAACCAAGGCCGATCGTTATTTCATGACTTTGGAGCCCGGCTGGTACTTGGTTGAAGCCTACCACCCCGAAGGAGGCGTGCAAGAAGTGATTCGGTTTGTTTCTCGGGAATTGAATGACTACGATGGAATACTCGACAAGAATACGATGGGGCACATCTCGAATCGCGCTCGCAGTGTTCAACGCATCGAAAGCAATGGAAGTGTCGTTTGGCCAAGCATTCGAATTATCCACAATCAGGAAAATCAAAAAAGCCGAGGGTTAGTTACAATCCCTGGCGGTGAGTTCCAAAGTGGCAGCGATATCTTTGGCATCATGTTTCCCATGAAAAAGGTAGACGTTTCCCCCTTTGCAATGGATGTGGCGGAAGTCACGGTTAGA
>WBZS01000306.1_pt1 | contig 76153 bp, 75 predicted proteins | sample 5204201 | NCBI WGS metagenome assembly WBZS01 (sample SAMN12344357, study PRJNA552823) | activated sludge metagenome | biome: Activated sludge suspended growth; feature: Nitrification reactor; material: Wastewater; isolation source: activated sludge from nitrification reactor of wastewater...
GCTATGCCATCGACTACGACTACTGCAAGGGCTGCGGGCTGTGTGTGGCCGAATGTCCGTGCGGGTCGATCACCATGGTCCCGGAGGACTGAAGTCAACAAGGATTGAAGACAACAAGGATTGAAGCAACAAAGACCCGGTATGCCGGGTGGTCGCCTCGGGGGCGATCACCCGGCATCGCCGTCTCACCGCCCGTAGTCTCGTAATGCCCGCACGTGAGCCGACACCCCGGGGTCGAGGCCGAGCCCGAGCGCGAGATAGGTCGCCGTGAAATCAACGAGGCACATGAGGTCGGCGAACTGCTCCAACGGATGACCCGGTTCGGCCCGGTGCTGGCGCACCTTGACGCCGGCGTCCTGGGCTGCCGCCGCGACCGCATCGCCGAGCTCGTCTCCATCGGCGTCGGCATGCGCGGTCCAGGAGCCCGTCGGCCCGGTCAGCGCACCGCGCAACAGCACGAGGACCAGCCGTGGGTCGGGAGCACCATCGAGGAACGGGTCGCGGAAGATGTCGTCGACAGCCGCGGCCAGGTCCGTCTCCCGGGCGCCCTGACCGGTGAAGGGGCCGTCGAACAGCGCGACGATCTCCGAGGCCGCGCTGGGCAGCTCTCCGCTGGGCGCCGGGACGCGGGCCGTGCGCGCCAGCATGGTCGCCGCGCGCCGCGCCGCCACCCCGGCCACTGGGCCGTCGCCGAGGATGACGGGCAGGCCGCCCGCGAGGTCCGCCGCCAACAACTTCGCCGGGTTGACGAACGCCTCCGACGAGGGTCGGTATGCCGTCGCGCCCGCGTCGAGCCGATCCGCCACCGCCGCCAACACGTCCGCAGGGGTGCGCGTCAGACCCAGGGCGTGTCCGGCCAGCAACACCGGGGTGAGCAAAGCCCACAGCGCCGTCCGACTCGACATGCCGCCCAAGGCGAGCCCCACGTGAACTCCACGCGCTGAGGCGCAGACCGCGGCCAACGGTGAGTCGACCGCTCCCACCGTCAGCAGCGAGGCACCGCGGCGGGACGCCTCGGCGGCCAGCGCCAATGGGCCAGCAGCGCGACCCGACTCGGACACGGCGACAACCAGGTCGAGCGGTCCGACCCAGCCGGGCAACGGCAGGGTGGTCGCCTGCGCCAACGGGACGGGCGACCCCGGCTCGGCGAGCCTGCTCAGGGTTTCACCGACGACGGCCGAGCCCCCGACCGCTGCCACGAGCACCCCGCGCGGCCGTTCCCCTCCGGCCACTCGGTCGATGCCGGCTTCCTGCGACAAACCCACGGCGGCCCGGACCTGGGCCCCGGCCGTCGCGAGCGCACGCAACACTCCCCTGCTGTCCAAGCGCTCCCGCTCGACCTCGTCATCGACCAGGGATTCGTCCCAGTGCGGCATACCAACTCCTCCGTCGTGCCGAGCGCCGAGGTGACGTGCGGTCAGCCGGGTCGGCGGGCCAGATCGGGCAACAGGACCGGGATCCCCGCATCGATGGGGTAGGCCAGCCCGCAACCGGGCGCCGTGCACACCAGTTCCGGCCCAGTCGGCCCGTCCTCATCGCGCAGCGCGGCCTTGCAGACCGGACAGCGCACGATCTCCCGCAACCAGGGGTCGAGGGCGGGTGCGGAAGCGACGACCGCAGCGGCCGCGCCCGGCTCCTCTGCTTGACGCAGCAGGGCGAGCACGGCGTCACGCACCTGGGCCATCGTCGGCTCGTCGGCGGCCTCGACGTTGAGCCGCAACAGCGGCTCGGTGTTGGAGGCCCGGACGTTGAACCACCACATCGGCTCAGCGAGATATCGGACCGTCGTCCCGTCGAGGGTGTCGACCTCGACCGGCCCCTGTGACCGCGCCCAGGCCAGGGCCCGCTCCGTGGCGGCCGCGCGGTCGGTCACCGTCGAGTTGATCTCGCCGGACGCGGCATACCTCTGGTATGCCGCCGCAAGCCCGGACAGTGGGCCGGTCGCCTCTGCGAGCGCTGCGAGGACGTGCATCGCGGCGAGCATGCCCGTGTCGGCGAACCAGAAGTCGCGGAAGTAGTAATGAGCCGAGTGCTCACCGCCGAACACCGCTGCGGCCGTAGCCATCTCGGCCTTGATGAAGGAGTGGCCGACGCGGGTGCGGACCGGCACCGCCCCCGCTTCGCTGACGATCTCGGCGACGGCCTTCGAGGTGATGACGTTGTGGACGATCCGGACGTCGCCGGGCGCTGCGCCCGCCTGGACCGCCTTGGCGATCTCGCGGGAGGCGACCAGCGCCGTGACCGCGCTCGGGCTCACCGGTTCGCCGCGCTCGTCGACGACGAAACAGCGATCGGCGTCGCCGTCGAAGGCCAAGCCGAGGTCCGCGCCGTGCTCAAGGACGGCCCGCTGCAGGTCGCGCAGGTTCTCCGGTTCCAGGGGGTTGGCCTCATGGTTGGGGAAGGTGCCGTCCAGTTCGAAGTACAGCGGGATGATCTCCAGCGGCAGCGACGGGAGCCCCGCACCCGCGCCGAGGACCGCGGGGACCGTATGTCCCGCCATGCCGTTGCCAGCGTCGACGACCACCCGCAGCGGGCGGCCGGCCGACAGGTCGACGAGGGACCGCAGGAACGCGGCATACTCCCCGAGGACGTCGCGGCGGGTCACGCTGCCCGGGTTGATGTCCTGTGCGGCCGGGTCCTCGGCGGGGGATCCCACGGCGCCGAGCAGGGCCTGAGCGCGGTCGCGCACCTCGGCCAGACCGGTGTCCTGGCCGACCGGGCGAGCCCCGGCGCGACACAACTTGATCCCGTTGTACTGAGCTGGATTGTGGCTGGCGGTGAACATCGCCCCCGGGACGTCGAGTGCGCCACTGGCGTAGTAGAGCTGGTCGGTCGACGCCAGCCCGATCACGACGACGTCGACGCCGACGGTCGCGGCCCCCTCGGCGAAGGCAGCCGACAACTCCGGTGAACTGGGGCGCATGTCGTGCCCCACGACGACGGCCGCGGCTCCGTCGGGGATCGCGATGATCTCGGCGAACGCTCGACCCAGCGCTCGGGCTACCGACGCGTTGAGCTGCTCGGGGACCAGACCGCGCACGTCGTAGGCCTTGACGAACTCGGTCAGGTCGGGGATCTCGCCACTGGTCACGAACGGCAGCCTAGTGCGGCAGCCGCGGGTCAGTTGTTGGGCAACACCCGCAGGTGCGGCCGCCGCGAACCGATCGGAGCGGCGGGGTCGGGGACGCCGGGAGGCAGGGTGGCAGCGGCAGCGGAACTGGTCCGGGAGCGTGGGCGCCCGGCCTCGCGCACCGCGTCGGCCAGGGCCAGGAGGTCATCGGAGGAGGGCGCCGGCGGGTTGGGGTCGAAGGCCAGGCGCACGACGTCCCAGCCGCGCGGGACGGTGAGCCCCTCAGCGTGCTGCCCGCACAAGTCGTAGGTGTGGGGCTCGGCATACGTGGCCAACGGTCCCAGGACGGCCGTCTGGTCGGCATAGACGTAGGTGAGTGTCGCGACGGCCGGTCGCCGACACCCGGTTTTCGAGCACTGCCGAGTCAACCCCACGCGGGCACTCTAGAGGGCGGACTCCCGTATGCCGCGTCGGCACGCCGCGCGGCTGCGACCCTTGCGCCCCCGTGGGGGCCATAGGACTCAGCGGAGCGGCATACGCCAGCCCTAAGGTGGGACCTGTGAACGGCGACGAGCCCCGGATCCGGCGCACCCGCAGGCGGCACGGCCGTGGCCCACGCGGCCCGCTGGCCTGGCCCCCGGTGCCGGCGATGCGCAGCCGCGCCGAGGGGTTCGACGACCTGGTCGTCGACGCGGCGACCCGGCTCGAGCGCAACTGGGGCCGCCCGTTCCCGGCGTTCGAGCTGGGCGTTGAGGATGTGCCGCCGAGCGACCCTGCTCCGTGGGAACACGACGAGGTGCCGCTCGGGCGGTTCTTCGCGGCAGACACGCGTCGCGATGCCCGGGTAGTCATCTATCGCCGCCCGATCGAGACACGGGTCCAATCCCCTCAGGAGCTGGGCCTGTTGGTCGACGAGGTGGTCGCCGAGCAGTTGGCCGCCCTGCTTGGGGTGCGTCCGCGGGATCTGGACCCGCGTTACGACGAGGAATGAGTCGTCGGCGCGCCTGCGGAGCCCGCTGAGGGCTCAGCGGCGAACTTCGCGGACCGGCCGTTCCGAGGTGGACAGGGTGATCGGTTCCAGGCCGAACACGGTGACCAGAGGCCCTCCGGCGTCCGAGGCTTCCGCGACGAGTCCGGCGCGGACCGCTCCGGCCGTCGGACGCACCCAGACCGACACCGCCCCGGCCGGGACGGCGCTCACCCAGGCGGTGTCCGCGTCTGCTGTGGCGTCAAGGGTGGTGACCTCGCCGGTGGCGCTCACGGCATACACGGTGGCTGACCACACCTCGCCCACGCCCACGACGAGCAGCGTTGCGGTGGTGCCTGGCGGCACCGGCGTCCCGGCAAGTTCCGGGATGACGGGGCTTGCGGCGGCCCACCCCAGGTCGGAGGGGCCCTCGGGAGTCGGGCGTCGTTGGACGAGGACAGACGCCACGACCGGCCGGTCGGAGCGCACTTGCACGGCATACGCTCCCGGTGGGACAGCTGCCAGATCGATGTCGCGCACAGTGCCTCCAGGGATGCGCACCACCCCGTCGCTGGGCAGCGCAAGCGCTCCTGCGGTGCCGATCAACCGGGCCTGGACGACTGCTTCGTCGGAGCCGGGGACGGCGATGCGCAACGTCCCCGCGCCGGTGAGGAACGCGGCGGGAATGGTCTGCTCGGTTGCCGGGCCGTCGGCAGGCCCGACGTTGTCCCGACCCCGGCCGGTGGCCCCGTCGATCCAACTGTCTTCCAGTAACGCCGTGATGAGCCCGCCGCTGGCCGTGACGTGCACGGCCGGGCTCGGCTCACCCGGAGCGAGCGCGTCGACAAGCACCCCGACCCGGCCATGCGGCGGCACCGCCACGCGGGAGCCGCTGATCGACGGCACGGGACCACTGGCACCAAGGACCTGGACGTCGACGCTGAGCGCGTTGGCCCCCGAGTTGCTCACCACGAGACGTTCGCGGCGAGTTGCCGCGCCTCCTCCCGCGAGCAACCACACGTCGGACCGTGGGGTCTGGCAGGTCACGGCCTGGAGCCCCCGCTCGTCGCCGTCGCGGCGTAACCCCGTCTGGAGGGCGGCCACCCCAGCCGCCAACCCGCCGAGGCCGGTGACCGCAGCGGTGGACGAACCGGACAGGGCGCCGGAGATAACGCTGCCCCGCGTGGAGGACGTCGCGAGCGCCGCCCCCGACGGGTGGCTTTGCGCAGTGAGCGAGCCCGGCCCAGAGACGGTCGCAACCCCGGTCAAGGCGACGACTGGCGCGGTCGCCGCGAACACCGTCACGGCTTCGCCGGTGACCGGTTCCAGCCCCGAGATGCCCTCCGTCTCAGGCCCGGGGCAGTCGAGCACAGTCTCACTGACAGGGGCTGCGACGACTGATCCCGGGGCGATGGAGGGCGGTCCGACTGAGCCGGGACCGCCGACCGCGCCAACGGCACCGATCGGAATCCTGGCCGGCATCTGTGCGGCGCCGGCAACGGCGGCGGCCACCAGCACGGCAAACCCGCTCAGCCGTAGCGCGCCCCACGTCTTCGGGGTCATCGAACCCTCCTGGACCGGCGGTTTCCGAAGGGCACGGCGAGGAAGACCGTCAACCCCAGCAACGCGAGCTGGGCCGCGAACCACCGGGGGGTGTTGGGAGGAATGTCCACCGTGAGCAACCCCGGCCGTTCGGGGAGCACGTAGGTCGGCAGCCCCGTCCCCGTGGACTCCAGTCGGACCCCGTCGAACCGGACGTCTGCGTGGTCGATCCACTCCCGCGGCTCGGCGAGCACCAAGCGTCGGCCGGTCGGACCAGCCGGGACCGGCGCCGACAGTGCGCCGTGCGCTCCATCGACGCGGACCCAGGCGCTGGGGCGACCGTCGGCCGTGGTGATCCAGGCCCGACTGGCCGGGACGACATCGGTCGGCGTTGTCACCGAGGGCCGGGCCAACACCCGCCAAAGGATCTGGTCGTCGGTGTTCCCGAGTCGGGTGAGTCCGGCCGTGGCGTCCAGCGTGCGGATGACACCCGGCGCAGGGGTGCCCTGCACCGAGACGAACCCGACTCCGAGGTTGGCTAGCGCGGCGGCCGGCCCGGACCCCGTTCCGGTCCGACCGGCCACGAGTGCTGCGACCGCTGTCGCGACTCCGGGGTCGGCGGCAGTTCCAGGCCTGGTCGGGCCACGCAGGACGTCCCCCGGCTCGCGGGCGATGAGCTCGTACTCAACTCCCGCGTCGCTGACCGCGAGAGTGAGCAGCCGGTTGGCCTCCGGGCCGCGGGCCTGCTCGACCGCAACGGCAGGCAGGGCGTCGAATCCCACCCCGACGACGCCATCCAGGCGCGACCACCCGATGAGGGCACCCGACGTCACGACAGCCGCCGTGAGGATGGCCAGCCCGGTCCCTGCCACCACCCGGCGCGGAGCGAACCTCGTGCCACGCAGAACGGTGCGCATCCCTACCGAGCCGAGCAGGGCAAGGGCCAACAGGGCCAGAAGATAAAGCTGGAGTCCGATACCCGGCCAGGGCGTGGCCTCCTCAAGCGCTCCCCCCACACCCAGGGCGGAGCCGACGACAACGCGCCGGGCGAGCAGCCCCCAACCCAAGCCCACGAGGGCCAGCAGGACCAGCGACGCCATCGCGACGGCGTGGCCGCGGGTTGTCGGTCGCCGGATGAGGGCAAGCACCCCCGCGATGAGGACGGGCGACGACACCACGAGCAGCCAGGTGGCCCCACCATCCGGGAATCCGGCAAGCAAGGCCCACCACGGGGGCTCCCCGGCCCCGGCGGCGTCGAGCGCCCCAGGGGCGGCCAGCCAGGTCACCGGGTCACGCAGTGCCTCCAACCAGGCTCCTTGCAACCCCAGCGGCAGGACGAGCAGCGCCAGCCCGCGCGCCCGCCGCGCCCACCCAGGGCCGACGACAACGAGGCCAACCGCAGCTAGCGCGACGAGCGCAAGATATGGCGGGACCAGAGCCCCCAGGACGCCCGCCCCCAACGCGGTTGCGGCCGCCGCCGTGAACGTTCCTTCTGCGCGGGCCGCCCGCACGACGCCCGCGGCCACCAGCGGGACCACCATGTGGGCCAGCACCAGGGTGACCCGGCCCTGGCTGATGCTCGTGGCCAGGACACCAGTGGTGCCCCAGGCCAGGGCGACCAGCGCCCGCGGCCATCGGGCCGTGGTGACGACCCGTCCGGCCAGGTATGCCGCGCTGGTCGCGAGCGGCATACCCAGGACGAGGGTCCACGCGAGCATGACCGACGCGGGCGATCGGCCACCGCCGACGTAGGGCAGCCGTTCGACCAGCCAGGTGAGGGCAGCGAGGATGCCGACATAGGGACCGGAGTCGGCGCTGGTTCCCCAGCCGGCCCCGTGCCAGGAGTCGCGGAACGCATGCCAGAGCCCAGCGGCATCGGTGGCTACCCGGGATAGTTCGCCTCCGGCCAACCCGGTCCCTCGGGCGTCGAGCAGCCCACCGCGCAGCGACGACCGGAAACCCACGGCCCCGACCAGGGCGGCCCCCACGGTCACCAGGACCCCGGGATTGGTGAAGATCCGCTCGGGGATCGACGCGGACTGGACGTTGAGGTCCTCAGCCTCCTCAGCGACCGGCCCGGACTCGCTGCCGGCCTCGGAGGCGAGCGTCGCCCGGTCCTGCTCGCTGCGGTCCGGGGTGAGCGCGTCCTGGACCCGGTCGGCCGTATGCCGCAGCGCGTCACCGGACGTGACGAACAAGGTCGCGAGGTCACGTCGACGAAGGCGTCGGTGGCGACGGAAGCGCCACCGGGCCCCCACGGCGCTGACCGGATGGGCAAGGGCACCGAGGTCACCGAGCTCCACCCAGGCGTGCGCCGGTCGCTTGAGGACGAGCAGGACCAGCGCCGAGACGAGCGAGCTCACCAGGACCCACCCAGCGAGCAACGGGGCGACCCACGGTGAGCAGCGCGCCAGGGCGACCCGTCGAGCCGCGCTACGGGCAGCCCGACGGTGGGCCAAACTGTCCGAAGCACCAGATGGGACGGCAGCAATAGATGGGGCCGAAGCAGCCGAAGGGGCGGTAGGAGGCGACGCAGGGGATGCTGGGGCTTCCGTTGGGGCCGTGGACGGCCCCGTGACCGAGTCCGGCAGTGAGGCTGCTGGTGGGGGGCCGAGGTAGACCCGGGCACGTGGCACCACGACCACCCGCTCGCCGGCAAGTTGGGCGCGCCACCCCAGATCCAGCGCCTCGCCGGGCCCACCGAAGGCTGCCTCGAACCCGCCGAGTTGTTCGAAGAGAGCCCGCCGAACCACCATGCCCGGAAGGCCAACGGCCAGGACGTCGGTCCGGGTGTCAAACTGCCCCTGATCCGGCTCGCCGATCCACGGGTCCGCGATGACCCGCCCGGACCGGGTCAGTTGATGCCCCACCTCGATGAGCAGGCGTGGTCGTTCCCGGTCGAGCACTTTGGGGCCAGCCACCCCCACCGAGGGCGAACGCCGCACGGCGTCGACCAGCCGGGCCAGGGCATCGGGCTCGGGTGCGACATCGTCAGCCACGAGCCACAGCCACTCGGTGCTTGCCTGCGGAGGGGGCGCGAGCTGCGCCACCACCTCGTTGACCAGCGGCCCCACCGGCCCGACCGCGCTCGTTCCGGGCCGAGACCCGGGTCCACGTCCGGAACCCGCTGGCCGGATCACGGTCACCGCTGACACGGCACCGTGGGATCCGAGCCCAGCGTCGGCCAGGATTGCGCCCAGCTCGATCCCCGCCGTGAGGTCAACGGCCACCAGGCGGTCGACGGGACGCGTCTGTGCCTCGATGGCGGCCGCCGTCGCCGTGGCGGCTGTGGCGCCGACACGGCATACGAGAATGGCAGTGACGAACGGACGCCGGGTGGCCGGGGTCGAGTCAGGCGCGACCGGCGGAGAGAGTGCTGGCGGCTGGGCGGGCGCGGGGGGCGTTGCGGTCACAAGGTTCCTCGAGGCGGTGCGGCGCTGGGCCGCAGTGGCGCGCTCAGACCGCGCGCTTCTTCAGCTTGCGGCGCTCGCGCTCCGACAACCCGCCCCAAATGCCGAAGCGCTCGTCGTTGGCCAACGCGTACTCAAGGCACTCGACCCGGACCTCGCACCCGACGCAGACCCGCTTGGCCTCGCGCGTGGACCCGCCCTTCTCAGGGAAGAACGCCTCCGGATCGGTCTGGGCGCACAGCGAACGTTCCTGCCACCCCAGCTCCTCCTCATGCGCACCGTCAATCGGCACCAACTGCAGTTCGTGCATGTCGCCTCCTCGACCCTTCGTTGGCATGCACCCACCTGTCCTGCGGTCGTCGCCCCCCCAAGAGCCATGCCTGGTCTCGACCGATGTGAACGACACTGGTGGAATTACACGCGTGTCATACCCGTTTCGTCAAGCCGAATCTGATATTTGAGCGATTTTCCGCGATCTGACCCCCGATTCGGCCCGAAACTGGCGCACACCGCCCCCCTGACGGCGGTCGCGCGACGTGGACGGGACACCGGCGATCCGTGGCGGGCTGACAGACTGCCCCCATGCGTGTGACTGCCTTGTCCGGCGGCGTGGGCGGAGCCCGATTCCTGCGCGGCCTCCTGGCCCACCTCGACCGGACCCCCGCGCTCGCCGACAGCACCGTGACCATCATCGGGAACACCGGCGACGACATCACCCTTTTCGGGTTGCGGGTGTGCCCTGATCTGGACACCGTGCTCTACACCCTCGGAGGGGGCGTCCACGAGGGCCAGGGGTGGGGCCGCGCCGACGAGGGGTATGCCGTTCACGCCGAGTTGTCCGCGCTCGGCGTCCCACCCGACTGGTTCTCGTTGGGCGACAAGGACTTCGGCACCCACATCGCCAGGTCCCTGTGGCTCGGACAGGGCCACTCGCTCAGCGAGGTGACCGCTCGGCTGGCCCGCCGGTGGGGCTTGCCGGACCGCGGGGTCACTCTGCTGCCCATGACCGATGTCCCCGTTGAGACCCACGTCGTCGTGGACGAAGGTGGGGGTCCCCAGGCGGTGCATTTCCAGGAGTGGTGGGTGCGGATGCGGGCCGCAGTTCCGGCGCAGCGGTTCGTCGTCGCGGGGATGGACCGAGCGACGGCCGCTCCCGGAGTGCTCGACGCGATCCGGACCGCCGATGTCGTCCTGCTGCCGCCCAGCAATCCGGTCGTCTCGATCGGCATCATCCTCGGCGTCCCCGGGGTCCGCGACGCGCTGCGGGGCACCCGCGCCCCCGTCGTCGGCGTCTCGCCGCTGGTGTCCGGGCGACCCGTGCGCGGTCATGCCGATGCGTGCCTGGCCGCGATCGGGGTGTCGGCGACGTCGTCCGCGGTGGCCGCGCTCTACGCCGACTTCCTCGATGGCTGGCTGGTGGACGACTCGGATGCCGACGCAGCGATGCCGTCCGGTGTCACGTCCCGGGCTCGGCCCCTGCTCATGACCGACATCTCGGCGGCCGCGGACATCGCCGGGGCCGCGCTCGACCTAGGCGTCGAGCTCGCCCGATCATGACCGGTAGCCCTCGGGCCGGGGCTGTGACGGTCACCCCGCTGCACGGCATACCGGAAATCGCGGAAGGCGACGACCTCGCAAGCCTGCTCGTGGCCGCGTGTGCGCGCGCGGGGGTTCCACTGGGTGACGGCGACATCCTCGCCGTCTCCAGCAAGGTCGTGTCCAAGGCCCTCGGCCTCACTGCTCCGACCGCTGACAAGGACGCCGTCGTCGCGGCGGAGACGGTCCGCGTGGTGGCCGAACGGATGGGCGCGAGTGGCATCACCCGCATCGTGCAGAGCAAGGCCGGTCCGGTCATGGCTGCCGCCGGGGTCGATGCGTCCAACACGGGGGGACGCGACGTGCTGCTCCTGCTCCCCCGCGACCCCGATGCCGTATGCCGCGACCTGCACGCCGCCCTGCGTGCCGCTACCGGGATGCGGGGTTTTGCGGTGGTCCTCACCGATACCGCGGGTCGGCCCTGGCGGGAGGGTCAGGTCGACTTCGCGTTGGGGTCGCACGGGCTGCGCGTGCTCGACGATCTGCGGGGGTCGGTCGATGCTGATGGTCGACCACTTGAGGTGACCGCACGAGCGGTGGCGGACGAGATCGCGGCCGCTGCCGACCTGGTCAAAGGGAAGACGAGCGGTGTGCCCGCGGCGCTGGTGCGCGGCCTGGCCGACCTCGTGCTGCCGGTTGTGGAGCATGCACGTGGCGCGGCAGGGGCTGGCAGTGACGCTGGGGCTGGCCGTGGAACTGGGGCTGGCCGTGGAACTGGGGCTGGCAGTGGAACTGGGGTTGGCAGTGGAACTGGGGTTGGCGGCGGAGCTGGGGTTGGCAGTAGCGTCGGGGCGGTAGCGGGTGTCGGGGCGAGCCGACTGGTGCGGGTCGGCGACGGGGATTGGTTCGCGCTGGGGTCTCAGGAAGCGGTCCGGGCCGCCCTCGGAGTGCCGCCGGGCCCCGATCCTGGCAGCTCCCTCGGGCCGCGCCCGGCCGCGGGCGACACGCTCATCGCCAAGGTGCAGCGGGCCGTGGACGTCGCGTTCTGCCCGCAGCTGGACCGCTGGCAGGGCGGGGTCGTCGTCTCCGGGCCGGAGGCCGTGAGCCAGGGCGAGGACGCCACCGATCTCTGGGGCAACCTGAGCGTGTCCGGCGTCGACGCGTTCGGCGTCGGCGTTGTGGCTGCCCGGCTTCAGGTGGCTCTGAAGGGTGAGGGTGTGGCGTTCGACATCGCTCCCGAGCCGACCCGCGACGCCCACGGGTGGTTGCAGGTGGGCTTCGCGATCCGCGTCGACCGACGTCCGTGACCTCAGCCCGAGGACCGTCGTCGCAAAGCCTCAGCGCGTGTGAGGATCTCGGGCAAAACAGGGCCGCCGGACCCCGAAAGCATCGGCGGGTGTGAGGATCTCGATCGGAGCCGCTCACCACGCCACGAAACCTCCTGCGGGTGTGAGGGTTTCGGGCAAAACAGGGTCCTCGGACCCCGAAAGCATCGGCGAGTGTGAGGATCTCGATCGGAGCCGCTCACCACCCCACGAAACCTCCTGCGAGTGTGAGGGTTTCGGGCAAAACAGGGTCCTCGGACCCCGAAAGCATCGGCGAGTGTGAGGGTTTCCGGCAGAGCAGGGTCACCGGACCCCGAAAGCATCGGCGAGTGTGGGGAATTCAGGCAGGGCAGGGCAGGTCTGGCAGGGCAGGGCAGGTCCGGCATGGCCAAGGCCGCGCGGGGAGTTGCCGCTCAGCTCGGCAGGTGGGTCCGCGGTGCCATCCGGGGGCCATGCCGCGGCCGCTGGTGGCCGGCCAGTTCCAACAGCCGCTGGACCCGGAACCGATGCCCGGCATACGGCTCCAACAGCTGCGCCAACCCAGCGTCGTCCAACTCCTCCCCCACCAACGTCCACCCGATGTTGCGCGCCACGTGGTAGTCCCCGAAGCTCACCGCGTCGGCATCGCCCCAGGCCCGCTGGGCCAGCTCCGCTGCCGTCCACACGCCAATCCCCGGCACCGTCCGCAGCCCGGCCCGACCAGCCTCAGGCGCACCGGCGGTGAGCCGCTCCAGGGAGCCAGCCACCCGGCATACCCGCTGGATCGTGTCCGCACGACCGGCGTCAACCGACGCACCCAGGAAGTCCCACGACGGGATCGCCCGCCACCCGGCCGCATCCGGCGGCACTCGCAGACCCGCGTCGCCCCACGGCCCGGGCGCGACCTCGCCGAAGCGCCGAACCAACCGCTGATAGCCGCTGAATGCCTCCTTGCCGGTCACCTTCTGCTCGATGATCGCCGGCACGAGAGCATCCAGGACCAGCCCGCTGCGAGGCACCCGCCATCCGGGAAAGCGCCGGATCGCCGCAGCGACTGGCGGGTGCAACGCCACGAACCCACCGGCGTCGTCACCCTCCCCCAGCAACGCCGGAGCTTGCTCCACCGCCCACGAAGCCCCAGCCCCCCACGCTCGCGCCGACACCTCGGACTCCTTTGGGGCACAGTCCAGTTCGAGGGTGGCGGGCCCGCCAGGAGTCCGTATGCCGCGCACCACCGACCCGCCCACCCCCACCCGGAACGTCGGGTCGCCGCCACCCCGCCGGAACGAGGCCATGATCGCCGCGAGCTGAACCGGACGCGGGCTGCGCCAACGACGTTGGGCGTCCGGCTCGGTCATGGCCCGGACTCTATCGACGTAGGCTGACGCCGTGCCGCGCCCCGCCCCCGCCCCCGCCGACGTCCTGGCCACCATGCTGCGCTCAGACGCCACCCGCCCGCGGATCACGTGCTACGACGACGCCACCGGCGAGCGGATCGAGCTGTCGGCCAAGACCCTGGCCAACTGGGTCGCCAAGGCGGCCAACCTCCTGCAGGACGAGGGCGACGTCACCGTCGGCAACACCGTCGGCCTCGACCTCCCGCTGCACTGGCGCGCGGCCTATTGGGCCCTGGCCGCCTGGTCGGTCGGCTGCCACGTCATCACCGGCCCCGACGCGGCGGGCGCAGACGTCGTCGTCACCACGTCCCCCGCCGTCGCCATCGGGACGGTCGACGACGGCCGGTATGCCGTGCTCGTCACCCTCGCTGCGCTGGCCCGGGGCAACCCGCAGACGCCCGCAGACGTGCTCGACGAGGCCAAGGAACTGTCCAGCTTCGGCGACCAGTTCGCAGCGTGGGACAGCGCCGACCCCGCCGAGCCGGCGCTGAGCGCGGACGGTGAGCGGACGGCATACGGGCAGGTCGTGGTGACCCGCGACTGGCCGCAGCGAGCACGCGTCCACGTCACCGGACCGCTGGGACCTGCCTTGCGCGCCATGCTCAGTGCCTGGGCGTCCGACGGCTCGGTCGTCGTCATCACCACCCCGAGGGGTGACCAGACCCAGCGCCTGGCCGCCGAAAACGTCACGGTCACCGCCTGATCCAGGTGGTGACCGTGATCGACCCCTGAGGGTCCGACGCGAAGGCTGCTCAGCCGTCGAGCTCGACCCGGAAGTCCGGGCCGGTCGCGGTGCGCACCTCATCGACGGTGACGCCCGGCGCCAGCTCGCGCAGGACCAGCCCATCGGGGGTGACGTCCATGACCGCAAGGTCGGTGATGATCCGGTGGACGACCCGCTTGCCGGTGTAGGGCAGCGAGCACTCCTGGACGATCTTGTGGGTGCCGTCGCGGGCCACGTGCTCCATGAGGACGATGACGTGCTGGGCGCCGTGGACGAGGTCCATCGCGCCGCCCATCCCCTTGACCATCTTGCCCGGGATCATCCAGTTGGCGATGTCGCCGGCAGCCGAGACCTGCATCGCGCCGAGGATCGCGGCGTTGACCTTGCCGCCGCGGATCATCCCGAAGCTCGTCGCCGAGTCGAAGAACGACGCGCCCCGGCGGATCGTCACGGTCTCCTTGCCGGCGTTGATGAGGTCGGGGTCTTCCTCGCCGTCGATCGGGTAGGCCCCGACCCCGAGGATGCCGTTCTCGGACTGCAGCACGATCTCGACGTCGTCGGGCACGTAGTTGGGCACGAGGGTCGGAAGGCCGATGCCGAGGTTGACGTAGTCGCCATCCTTCAGCTCCAGCGCGGCCCGGGCCGCCATCTGCTCACGGGTGAGCGCCATGGCTCAGGCCTCCTGCTCGGTCGTGGCCGCAGCATCCGCGGCGGGCTTGGGGCGGACGGTCCGGCGCTCGATCCGCTTGGTCGCGGCCTGCTCAGGGGTCAGGGCCAGCACGCGCTGGACGAAGATGCCCGGCAAGTGGATGTGGTCGGGGTCCAGCTCGCCTGGCTCGACGAGCTCCTCGACCTCGGCGATGGTGATCCGACCGGCCATGGCGGCCAGCGGGTTGAAGTTGCGGGCCGACTCGTTGAAGACGAGGTTGCCGTGCCGGTCGCCCTTGTCGGCGCGGACGAGGGCATAGTCGGCGACGATCGCCCGCTCGAGGACGAACTCGCGGCGCTTGCCCATCCAGTCGTACTCGCGGACCTCCTTGGGCGGGGACGCGACCGCGACGCTGCCGTCCGCGGCATACCGCCAAGGCATCCCGCCCTCAGCCACCTGGGTGCCAACCCCGGTCATCGTGAAGAACGCCGGTATGCCGCTCCCCCCGGCCCGCATGCGCTCGGCCAGGGTGCCCTGCGGGGTGAGCTCGACCTCGAGCTCACCAGAGAGGTACTGGCGCTCGAACTCCTTGTTCTCACCGACGTAAGAGGAGACCATGCGGCGGATCCGCTTGTCTCGCAAGAGGATTCCCAGACCCCAGTCGTCGACGCCGCAGTTGTTGGAAATGACCTCGAGCTGGTCGGCGCCGCTGTCGTGCAGGGCTTGGATGAGAACGGAAGGGATGCCGCAGAGACCGAAACCACCGACGGCGAGCGACATGCCCGATTCGATGCCCGCGATCGCGTCGACAGCGGATGAGACGACTTTGTCCATGGGCTCGACTCTAGTCGGGCGGCGGCGCTGCGTCCGGGCCCGGAGTCCTGCCGACCCCTCCGGTGGGGCGGAGATCACGTGGTTGATCCGCACTCCCGTGCGTGATCCAGGGTGCGTGATCCAGCGTGATCGCGTGCGTGATCCAGCGTGATCCCGGTTCGTGATCCAGGATCGTCCTCACTGCTGCCCTGCTGCTACTCGCTGGTCGACATCCGGCGCCGCAGGGCGAAGTAGACCAGCCGCCGCGCGGTGCTCAAGCCCTTGGCCATCGTCTTGCCCCGGGCCAGGTCGGCTCGAGACAGCAGCCCCGGCTCCCTCGCGGCGAGGGCGTCGTGGAACGCGACAACTTGGGCAGCCTGCTGGTCGGCAAGATCGACACTCCACTGGCCGGCACTGATCCGGAACGCAGCGAGGGGTCGGTCGACGGCATACAGGTCACCGCGCAACAGGACCAGCGCGTAGGTGGCCTCGTCGATGACGTAGGGGAAATCCGACCACCAGCCGCCAGCCTCGACCAGCGCGGCTCGGCGGAAGAGGACCGACGCCGGTTCGCCGAAGATGTTCGTCCCCACTCGCACGGTGCGTCGGATCGCCGCTCGACCGTCATGGAATCCACGGATCCGGGTCATCCCCCGTCCGCCCATGACGATGCCGCCCTGCGCGTCGATGAGGTCGCGGCGGCAACAGACCAGGGTCACCGTTGGGTGCGCATCCATGGCGTCGACCTGCTCCTGCAAGCACGCTGGATAGAGCAGGTCGTCGCCACAGACGAGCTTGACGAACTCCCCACGCGCTGCGTCCGTGACTGCCGTCCAGTTCGCCGGAGCCCCACCGCCGGTCGGTGTCTGCCACAGGCGGACTCGGGGATCGGACGCGAAACGGGCCAACCGCTCCCACGTCCCGTCGCTCGACGTGTGGTCGCTGATGAGCAGTTCGAAATCAGTGAAGGTCTGGGCGAGGATCGACTCGACCGTCGCCTCGACGAAGTCGACGTTGTGGAAGGTCGGAACGACGACAGAGACCCGTGGCGCACGCTCCGGCGTGCTCATGCGTGCTCCGGTGGGTCGGTCGGGACGCCGGGCCTGCGGAACGAGAAGTGCTTGTGCCCAAAGAAGCTCACGACCGCGATGACGCTCACGACCAGAGCCTGCGCCAGGATCGCCGGCAACCCGAGCACCACGGTGAGCAGGTTGAGCAGCACCCAGTTGACGCCCAGCGACACGAGGTAGACGCTCTCGAACCGCACCAGATCGCGCCAGACCTGTCCGGTGACCCGGAACACCAGGGTCCGGTATAGGACGAACGCCACGATGACCGACACGAGGTGCGCGCAGGCCAGGGTGACGGTGTTGTGGACGACGTCGCCCCACTGCGGGGCGAGGGCGGCATACAGGCGATCGAAGCCGACGAAGGCAAGGAAGCCGAACGCGGTGTTGAACCCGCCCACGAGAAGGAAGGCCAGGCGCTGGTCCCGGACCCGACGCAGCAGCCACCCGGGATCGGTGGCGTCCAGGTCGGATGTCGCGTCAGTCATCGGGATGAGCAACCTCGTCGGCCAGCCCGAAAGTCCGCGCCCATGCCTGCGGTGAGGTGACGTCAGCTAGAGCCGCTCGGTATGCCGCCGCGAGGCTCTCCCACTCGCGGTAGAGACGCACGTGCAGCCGCAGACCTTCGGCGACTTGGGCCCGGAAGATGTCGGGCTGACGGGTAAGGAAGGCCACGCCGGTGTTGTCCGCCTTGGACACGATGGCTGAGTCGTATTGCGAGAGGTACCACCACATCGCGTAGCGATAGGGGATGACGAGTTGTGGGGCCTCGGAACTGCCTGGAGCGACCCCGCGCAGGTGGCGAACGGCGGTCTTGGCCGCCCACAGCAGCAGACGACTGCGTTTTGGCAGGCGGGGAGCCGGGCCGATCGGCTCGCCGTCGGGAGCTGGGAACGCGTCGGCGTCGGGACGGGCCTGCACATCGGGGTAGTTCGCGGCTACGGCCCGCAGCTCGGGAAGGATCGTCCCGATGCTGGCGTGGAGATGCTCCGGTCCGCCAAAGAGATCACGCAAGGCACGCAGTCGAATCGCGTTGGCGTAGTAGCGCATCGAGTAGCCGTGCTTGAACAGCCACTCGATCGATGCCCGCGGCACGCCGCCGCCATGGGGCAACCGAGAGTGCAGGAGTGCGGAGATCACCAGATTGCGCTGGTGGAAGTAGGCCTGCCACTCGACGGTGTCGTCCTTGTCGTTCCAGGACACGTGCCACACATGCGATCCGGGAAAGGTGACGGTCGGATACCCTGCCGCTCCGGCGCGCAAGCAATGCTCGGCGTCGTCCCACTTGATGAAGACCGGCAGGGACAGACCGACAGCCCGAAGCACCTCGACGGGGATGAGACACATCCACCAGCCGGTGTAGGTGACGTCGGTGCGCCGGTGCAGCCACGGGGTCTCACGCAGACCGGCATACGCGAGGTTGTGCTCTTCTTGCACGCCCCGAACGGGACCGAAGGTCCACTTGACGGGGTCCACGCGCTCCCCGAAGGAATGCAGCACCGTCGGGTTGTGCAGGTCGAACATGTGCGCGCCGACGATCGTGGCCCGTCGACACAGCGCACCGAAACGCAGCGCTCGCAGGATCCCTTCTGGCTCGATGGTCACGTCGTCGTCAAGGACCATGTGGAAGGTGCTGCGCCCTTCGGTGAGGGTTTCGTACATGCCGCGCGAGAAGCCACCAGAACCGCCGAGGTTGCGCTGACTGATGACGGTGAGCTGTTCGCCGAGCGCTGCTGTGGCAGAGTCCCAGCCCGGAGACTCCGTGACTGCGCGACCGCCCTGGTCAACGATCCACAGCCGATCAAGGTGCTCGCGCAGCTCCACGTCGCCGACGACGGTCTCAACGATCCTGCGGACGTACTCAGGCTTGTCGACGGTGGTCACCCCGATCGACAGGCGGGCCTCACGTTGAGGTATGCCGCGTACCCACCATTGCGCCCACCGCAGGACTGCCGCCTTGGACCCGCCGACGATGTCGAACCAGTACCATCCGCCGTCGGCGAACGGGACAAGATCGAGCTCGACGTGGACGGCGGTTGGCTCGCCCGCGCCTGTGTCGGGAATCGCCAAGCTGTGCAGCCTGATTGAGGCACCTCGGGCATTGGAGCGATACACATGCACGGTGGCCGGACCCTGAGCGCAGACCTCGAATCGGACCCGATCAACGGTCGTCCACCGCCGCCAGTAGGAGGCCGGGAAAGCGTTGACATAGGTGGCGAAGGAGGCCCGAGAACCTGGCCGGATCATCAACGAGGTCCGGGAGAGGATGTCCTCGCTATGCCCTTCGGTGAGCAGCAAGGCGGCGGGAGGCTCGTTGCCCTTCTCGGTCCCCCACTGTCGGGAGATCGTGTCGAAGCGGTCGTCGCGACCGGCATACCGGCGGCCGTACTCCACGTAGAGGGGCAGGACGTCCTCGTCGTGGTCGACCGGGAGCACGACACGGGCGGCGAGGGACCACGGGGGATCGGTGGTCACGGATGGGTCCCTTCGTCGGTCTGGTCGGCCAAGGATTCACCGCGGCTGAAGTGACCGTCGAGACGGTTGTCGACCATCGACAGCGCCGACCCGATCGCCATATGCATGTCGAGGTACTGGTAGGTGCCGAGGCGGCCACCGAACAGCACGCCTGGCTCTGCCTTGGCCCGCTCCCGATAGGCGAGCAGTCTGGCTCGGTCCTGGGGGGTGTTCACCGGGTAATAGGGCTCGTCGCCAGGCTTCGCGAACCGGGAGAACTCGCGCATGATCACCGTGCGGTCGGTCGGATAGTCCCGCTCGGGGTGGAAGTGGCGGAACTCGTGGATCCGGGTGAATGGCACGTCGGGGTCGGGGTAGTTCATCACCGAGGTCCCCTGGAAGTCACCGACGGGGAGGACCTCCTGGTCGAAGTCGAGCGTCCGCCACGCCAGCGGGCCTTCGGATTCCCCGAAGAAGCGGTCGACCGGACCGGTGTAGACGACCGGCACGGCACCCACCACAGCCCGCTGGTGCACGGGGTGGCCCTCGTCGAAGAAGTCAGTCCCGAGCCGAACCTCGATCCGCGGGTCGTCGACCATCCGCTCCAGCCACCTCGTGTAGCCGCCAGTGGGCAAGCCTTCGTAGGTGTCGCTGAAGTAGCGGTTGTCATAGGTGTAGCGCACAGGCAGGCGGCTGATGATCTCGGCTCCCAGCAACTCAGGATCGGTCTGCCACTGCTTGGCCGTGTAGTGCGCGATGAAGGCCTCATACAGCGGCCGCCCGATGAGGGAGATGCCCTTCTCGACGAAGTTGGTGGGCTCGCGTCCGGCCACCTCGGCTGCTTGGTCAGCGATCAGGTCCCGGGCCTGCTGTGGTCCATAGGCAGCGCGGAAGAACTGGTTGATCGTCCCCAGGTTGATCGGCATGGGAAACACCTCGCCGCGGTGGCAGGTGTAGACCCGGTGGACGTAGTTGGTGAACCTGGTGAATCGGTTGACGTAGTCCCAGACCCGCTCGTTGGACGTGTGGAACAGGTGGGCGCCGTAGCGATGCACCTCGATGCCCGTCTGCGGTTCCGTCTCGCTGTAGGCGTTCCCACCGATATGGTCCCGACGGTCCACGACGAGGACCCGCACCCCGAACCGCTCGGCGCACTGCTGGGCGACCGTGAGTCCGAAGAGCCCGGCGCCCACGACGACCAGATCCGCGTCCACCGGGCATCCTCCTGAGCGCTCGTGGTCCGACCCTCGGCATCTTACGGGCACGGAACCGGCCGGTCTTGACACGCCCGACCGTGGTCGGCATGCGAAACTGGCAGTCCGTTCGGACTCACCACAGGGAGGTATGCCGTGTCCGCTTCGGACTCCCCCGAGGGACACGCCCGGCCGATCCCGCAGTCCGGCGGTCCCAGTCGGGCAGCGGACGAGGCCCCGGCCTACGTGGTGGACACCCGACGCAAGGTCAGCTTCGCGCGATCCACTCCACAGCCGCCGCCCACGCCGCGACCGCCAGGTGCGAGCCGGCCGGCGCCGCGGACCCGGACAGGCCCGGTCGCGGACGGCACGGGGCCGGTGGCCGGCCGTAGCGTCGGCGGCGCGGCATACCGGCCGGTGCGGCCCCCACGGCCGGGTCGGGCTCGGCTCATCCTTCGGCGTACCGTGGCGCTGGTCATCGTGAGTGCTCTCGCTGCGGGGGGTTACCTGGCGTGGGTCCCGTTCAACGCGTGGCGCGGCGTCGAGCGGGTCGACAACACTCCACCGACAAGCCCGCCCGACACGGCCGGCCGCAACTACCTTCTCGTCGGATCGGACAGCCGGGAAGGGCTGACGCCCGCCCAGCAAGCCGAGCTGGCGACCGGTCCTGACGACGGCGGCGGGAAGCGCACCGACTCGATCATGCTGGTCCACGTCTCCGACCACGGCGGTAAGCCGGTCATCGTGTCGATCCCTCGCGACAGCTACGTGCCGATCCCCGGGAAGGGAAGCAGCAACAAGATCAACGCGGCTTTCGCCTTCGGCGGCGCCAGGTTGCTCACCGAGACCGTCGAGCAGGCGACCGGTTTGCATATCGACGGATATCTCGAGATCGGCTTCGGTGGCTTCGCCCGGATCGTTGACAGCCTCGGAGGCGTGGATATCTGCGTCACCCGGGATATGAAGGACGAGCTGGCCGGGATCAACCTCAAGGCTGGCTGCCAGACCCTCGACGGCAAGAACGCCCTGGGCTACGTCAGGTCCCGACACAACGACCCGCGCGGCGACCTGGGCCGCGCCGAACGGCAGCGGCAGTTCCTCGGCGCCGTGATGAAGAAGGCGGCCAACCCCGCGACCGTCCTCGTCCCGACCCGCTACAGCGCCTTCGCCGACGCCGTCAGCGCAGGGCTGGCCGTCGGTTCGCAGACGTCGTTGGGGGATGCGATCGCCATTGCCCAGGCACTTCGTGCGGTCGGCAACGGCGACGGGCTGTCGCTGCAGGTCCCGATCGAGACGGCGTCCCTGCAGACCAAGAATGCCGGGGTGGCCGTCAAGTGGCACCCGGCTCAGGCCAAGGCTCTGTTCAGCTCACTGCTCAAGGACGAGAGCCTCACCGCGCCACCGCCGGGCACCGATCCCTGAGCTGGGGGCGCTGGCCACTGGTCCGGCTCAGGGCGCCTGCCGTGGGTCGCCGGTGCGCCGAGCTAAGAACGTCCGGTATGCCGCGCGCCGCAGTTCCTCCGGCACGACTCGGTATCCGCCGCGCACCACGACGTTGCGGACCCACTGCGATCGACTGGTGAAACCACTCCGGCGGAACTCACGCTGCAGCGCCAACTCCGATCGCAGGAGCCGCCGTCCGCCTCGCCGGGCATAGGCCCCCGCTCCCACTCGATAGAGCACGAGCGGCTCCTCGACGTTGGCGACCTTGGCGCCAGCCTGGATCATCCTGGAGAACAGCAGATAGTCCTCCAGCGACGGCAGGTCGGAGTAGCCGCCCACCGCTTCGACGGCACTGGCCCGGAAGACCACCGACGGGTGGTTGAGCGTCTGTCGGAACCGCGCGCCGGCTCGGATCCGGCCCGGGTCGGTGTTGACGTCCCGCCGCGCCACGATCCGTTCAGGAATATCAGCGAACTCAAGGAGGGCCGAGCCGACGAGGTCCAGGCCTCCCTCCACCAACGGCACTTGAACCTCGAAGCGTCTAGGCAGCGAGACGTCGTCTGCATCCATTCGGGCAACGATCTCAAAATCGCACCGGATCAGCCCTGCCTGCAACGCCGGACCGAGTCCACCGTTGACCGGCAACCTCTCCACCGACACCGGCACCGGCGATGCGGCGATAACGGCGTCGACCCGGGCGGCCAGGCCGGGCGGCAACGGCCCGTCCACGACGAGCACCACCTGGTCGGGCGGTCGGGTCTGGTCACTGGTCACCGACCGAAACGCCGTTTCGAAGAAGTCAGCCCGGTCGCCGCCATAGCAGCTCATGAGGACCGAGAAGCCGTCCGTCTTCCGGGGGTGGGGCCCTCGTCGGGGGTGGGCGGCATTCCCGAGGGCTGCCGTGAGCACCGTGGCGGTGGACGGGGGCGCCTGCCCGACGCCTTCCCTGAGGCCGCCCACCAGGCCGGCCCAAAGGGTCGCCCGATCCGACGACCGCGCGACCGTCCGGCCCCATCTGCGGAGGGTCGCCCCGCCGTACACGAGTTTCTCGGGGACGCTCAGGCCGGGGCTTCGCCCGAACGTCCACACCTTGTTGCGGACCTCAAGGTGGAAGCGCGGCCCGGGGTCGGCGTCAGTGCCGCCGAAGACCTTGGTCTCGTGCACGACCGTCGACGCCGGACAGTAGAGCGCGCGCCGGTCGCGCACCAACCGGGCGGTGAACTCGAAGTCGTCGTTCCACAAGAAGAACCCCGCCTGAGGGAGGCCCACCTCTCGAGTGCGCTGGAGGTCGACGAGGATCGAGACGAAGGATGCTGTCCGGATCGGGATGCATCCGACGCCCTGCGCGTGGGCGCGCTCGACAGCACCCGCTCCCGGCTTGGGGCGCGGCGTGTTCATCGGATGCTCACGCCCGTCCGTCCACACCGCCCGACTCGCGACGAGGACGGGGGCGGTCCCGGTCCGTGCGAGGTATGCCGTCCGCGCACCGACCAGGGCCTCCAGGGCTCCCGGGCTGGGCACCGTGTCGTCGTCGAGGAGCCATGCAGTCTCCCCTGGCCCACCCAGGGCGAGGTTGAGCCCGAGGGCGAACCCACCGGCGCCGCCGATGTTGGTCTTCGTCCGGACGATCTGGACGCCCGGAAGGGCGGCATACCGGTCGTTGAGCACCGTGGCAGTGCCGTCGTCGGAGGCATTGTCCACGATGACTACCCGAGTAGGTCGCAGGGTTTGACCCAGGACGGCAGCCAAGCAGCGCTCAAGCAGCTCGCGGCGGTTCCAGGTCACCACGACGGCGACGACCCCGCGGGCGCTGGCACGCGCCGCGCGATCCTCGGAGGTCATGCAGACATCCTAGGCAGCCGACCGGGACAGCCCAGTGGACGCCCGCTCGTCAGGCCAGGACGCTGCGGGCCATGACAATCCGCTGGACCTGGTTGGTCCCTTCGTAGATCTGGGTGATCTTGGCGTCGCGCATCATCCGCTCGACGGGGAAGTCGCGGGTATAGCCCATGCCGCCCATGAGCTGGACAGCGTCGACGGTCACCTTCATCGCGACATCACTGGCGAAGCACTTGGCCGCCGCCCCGAAGAAGGACAGGTCGCGGTCGCCGCGCTCGGACTTGGCCGCCGCGACATAGACCAGCTGCCGGGCCGCCTCGAGCTCCATCGCCATGTCGGCAAGCATGAACTGCACGCCCTGGAACTGCGAGATCTGCTTGCCGAACTGCTGGCGCTCCTTGACGTAGGCGATCGACTTGTCCAACGCGCCTTGCGCGATCCCGACGGCCTGCGCCCCAATGGTGATCCGCGTGTGGTCCAGGGTCCGCAACGCGATCTTCAGACCCTCGCCGCGGGCGCCGATCATCCGGTCGCCGGGGATGGTGCAGTTGTCGAACCACAGCTCGCGGGTCGGGCTGCCCTTGATGCCGAGCTTGCGCTCCTTCTCACCGAAGGTGAAGCCCGGGTCGCTCTTCTCGACGACGAAGGCCGAGATGTTGGCGCCGCGGCGTCCCTCGGGGTCGGTGACCGCCAGGACCGTGTAGAAGTCGTTGGCGCCCGCGTTGGTGATCCATGCCTTGTGCCCGTTGAGGATCCACGAGCCGTCGGCCTGCTCGGTCGCCGTGCAGGTCATCCCCGACGTGTCGGACCCGGCCTCGCGCTCGGACAAGCCGTAACAGAAGCCGGTCTTCCCCTCCGCCATCGGCGTGAGGTAACGGTGCTTGAGGTCCTCGTTGGCGGCGAGGATGAGCGGCATACTGCCGAGTTTGTTGACCGCAGGGATGAGCGAGCTGGACGCGCAGACCCGGGCCACCTCCTCGATGACGATGCACACCGCGAGCGCGTCGGCACCGGCGCCGCCGTACTCCTCGGGCACGTGGGGGGCGAAGAAGTCGGAGGCGACCAGCGCGTCGTGAGCCTCTTGCGGATAGCGGGCGTTCTCGTCGACGTCCGCGGCATACGGCTCGATCTGGGCCTCGGAGAGCTCGCGCACGGCGGCGCGCAGCTGACGGTGGGAGTCGGGGAGCTGGAAGGCGTCGAAGTCCGGGTTCACGGCGCTCACGCTACTCCGTGGTATGCCGCCGTGCCCGGCGGTGCGGCGAGGTTCACCGCGGCAGGGCCGCGGACGCCGACGAGGAACACCCCGGCCAGCCGTGGCGTTGGGACGGGAACACGTCAAGCCCAGCCGAAGGAGCCCGCCATGCGTGCCATGTGGAACGGAACGGTCATCGCGCAGAGCGACGACACGGTCGTCGTCGAGGGCAACCACTACTTCCCGCGGGCGGCGCTGCGCGACGACGTGGTGCGACCGTCGGACACCCACACCGTCTGCCCGTGGAAAGGCACGGCCAGCTACTACTCGCTTGAGGTCGACGGGCAGGTCAACCCGGACGCCGTGTGGTACTATCCGGACCCCAAGCCGAAGGCCGCGATGGTCGCCGACCGGGTGGCGTTCTGGAAGGGCGTCGTCGTCAGCGAATGACCGGCTGGGTTAGTGACACCGGCTGGGTTGCTGACGTCGGCTAGCCCGGGCACGCCGGTCAGCCGGGCAGTCCCGGCGACGTGCCGGTCAGGCCCTCACACATCGCCCAGAGGGTGCGCTGGGTGTCGCGGTCGTGAGACGCCGGTGACGACCCGACGATCCGCGGCGGCCCGGACAGCTCACCGAACCCCGACGGCCCGACGTAGCAGCCCGGCGGCAGGTCGGGGGCGGTCGCGGCATACAGAATCGGCCAGGCCCCCGCATCGGCGGATTGGGCGACCTTGAGCAAGGTCTCCAGTTGGTGTAGGACGGGCCAGCCAAGGGCGGGGTTGTGCCGCTGGAGGCCGGTCTGCGCGTAACCGGGGTGGGCGGCATACGAGCGGACGCTGGACTGGGCCAGGGTGAGTCGGCGCTGCAGCTCGTAGGCGAGCATGAGGTCAGCCAGCTTCGTCGCGGAATAGGCCCGCCACGCGTTGTAACGGTGGTGACGGAAGCTCGGGTCGGCCAGATCTAGCCGGGCGCCCCGGTGCATCACCGAGCTCAGCCACACGACCCGGTCGGTGACGTGTCCGAGCAGGAGGCTGGTCAGCGCGAACGGCCCGAGCACATTGGTCGCGAACTGCAGCTCGTGGCCGTCGACGGATACTTCGTGAGGTGTGGCCATGATGCCGGCGTTGTTGACCAGGACATCGATCGCCCGCCCTGCCAGGCACTCAGCGGCCTCCCGCACCGAGGCCAATGACGACACGTCGATCCGAAGCACCTCGGTGCTCCCCGTGATCTGGCGCTGAGCGGCCTCACCCTTGAGCGGGTCGCGGCAGCCGAGGATGACGTGCGCTCCTCGCGCGGCCAGCACGCTGGATGCCTCCAGGCCGATCCCGCTGTTGGCCCCGGTGACCAGGATGGTCCGCCCGCTCTGGTCGGGGATCTCCTCGATGCTCCACGCCACGTCGGTCAGCCCTTCAACTCGGGGATGACCGCCCGCTCGAACAGGTCGATGGAGGTCGTGTCGTAGGCCGCGTCGGCGAAGTAGGCGATGGTGTAGCCGAGCCCGGCATCGCGCAGCGCGGTCAACCGTTCGACGACCTGGTCGGGGGTGCCGCAGCCGACCGACCCCCGCAGCCCGTCGATCTCGCGGCGCACGACCGCTTCCTGCAGGCCACAGGCACGGACCCGCTGGTCGAGATACCAGTCGAGCCGGTCCTGCAGTTCGACCTCCGTCTCGCCGATGAAGACGTTGACGTTGATCGAGCGGACGATCTCCGACTCGTCGCGACCCACCGTGCGGCAGTGCTCCTTGAGGATCTCGTTCTTGCGGGTGAACTCCGCCAGGTCGCCGAAGAAGTTCGTGTAGTCGGCATACTGCGCCGCGATCTTGAGGGTCACCTTCTCGCCGCCACCGGCCACCCACATCGGTATGCCGTTCGCCGGGCTTCCCGGGACCGACGTGCCTTGCAGGGGGCGCGGGGCGCAGATGGCGCCGTCGACGGTGTAGTAGCGACCGGCATACGTGGCGCTGCCCTGCATCCACATCTGCCGGAAGATCTCGACGCCATCGCGCAGCGCGCCGAGCCGGTCGCGTGCCTCGGGGAAGCCGTAACCGTAGGCGCGCCACTCGTGCTCATACCAGCCGGCGCCGATGCCCATCTCGACCCGGCCGCCGCTGATGATGTCGACCGTGGCGGCGACCTTGGCGAGGTAGGCCGGGTTGCGATAGGCCATGCACGTGCACATCTGACCCAGTCGGATCCGGTTGGTGGACGCGGCGAACGCCGCCATGAGCGTCCACGCCTCGTGGGTCGCCTCGTCGGAGGGCTTGGGCACCGTGTGGAAGTGGTCGTAGACCCACAGCGACTCCCAGTCCTCGACCGCATCGAAGCGCCGCGCCAACCCGTCCATGACGCCCCAATGCAGCGCCGGGTCGATCCCCACGAGATCCAGTCGCCAACCCTGTGGGACGAACGCTCCGAACCGCATGTCCTGCCTCCCGGTCGATGTGAGGGCCTCGCGGTGCTGCCATGCGGCTTGCTGCGGGCCTGACGTCATCATGTCACCGACATCGATGACCGGGCATGGAGCCCGGCGCGCGTGTGAGACTGACCGCCATGACCGCGCACCGCAACGACCCTGCCGTCGTCCGTGAGCTGCTCACCACCCCGGCGACCTGGGCGGTGGTGGGGCTGTCCGGCAACCGGGGGCGGACGGCATACGGGGTGGCTGCGTGGCTGAGGACGCGACTGGGGATGCACGTGCTCCCAGTGCACCCGAGCGCGCCGTTCGACCCACCCGTGCTGGGTGAGGCCGGGTATGCCGCGCTCGCGGAGATCCCTGACGGGACGACCGTCGCGGTGGTCGACTGCTTCGTGCGCTCCGACCTGGTGGGGGCGGTCGTCGACGCGGCCATCGAGCAGCGCGAGCGGTTGGGGATCCGCGCGGTGTGGCTGCAGCTCGGGGTGGTCGACGAAGCGGCGGCGGCGCGGGCGGTGCAGGCAGGGCTCGCGGTCGTCATGGACACCTGCCCCAAGATCGAGTGGCCGCGCCTTTAGATCGGCTCGGGCTTAGGCCCGAGAGGCACGCAGCGCGGCACCCTTGGCGTGGGCCTGGTCGCGCAGCCGCCCCTGGAAACGGACCATCTCGGCCCGCAGCCGAGCCGCCTCCGGACCTTCACCCGCCGCGAGGATCCGGGCGGCGAGCAGCCCGGCGTTACGAGCCCCGCCCACCGACACGGTCGCCACGGGCACGCCGGCCGGCATCTGGACGATCGACAGCAGCGAGTCCATCCCGTCCAGGTGTGCCAGCGGCACCGGCACCCCGATGACCGGCAGCGGCGTCACCGACGCGAGCATCCCGGGCAGGTGCGCCGCTCCCCCGGCGCCGGCGACGATGACCCGGATGCCGCGCGCGACCGCCCCTTTGCCGTAGGCGATCATCTCCTCGGGCATCCGATGGGCCGACACGACATCGACCTCGTAGGGGACCCCGAACTCGTCGAGGGCTTCGGCTGCCAGCGCCATGACCGGCCAGTCGCTGTCGCTGCCCATGACGATCCCGACGACCGGGTCCTCGCTGAGCGAGGCACCGGATGACCTTGCGGCAGAAGGATGCTCACTCATCGATGACTCCTTGCAGGTAGTCGGCGGCGTGTTGGGCCCGGCCGCGGGCCTCGCTCAGATCCGGACCGCTCACGTTGACATGTCCGATCTTGCGCCCGGGCCGCACTCCTTTGCCATACATGTGCACCTTCAACCCCGGATCGCGGGCCATGACGTGCCGATAGGCGGGGTAGATCTCGGCGTAGTCACCGCCGAGAACGTTCGCCATCACCGTCCATGGCGCGAGCGGTCGCGGGTCGCCGAGCGGCAGGTCGAGCACGGCGCGCAGGTGCTGCTCGAACTGGCTGGTCACCGCGCCGTCGATGCTCCAGTGCCCACTGTTGTGGGGGCGCATCGCGAGTTCGTTGACGAGGTATGCCGCCCGCCCACCACCGGAGCGTGCCCCGTCGGCGGCGCGCGCGACCTGGAACATCTCGACGGCCAGGACCCCGGTGACACCGAGCTCGCCCGCAATCCGCAACGCCGCGTGGGTGGCCTCGGCGGCCGTCGCCGGGTCAAGGTCGGGCGCGGGAGCAAGGACCTCCGTGCAGATGCCGTCAGTTTGGACGGTCTCCACGACGGGCCACGCGGCCGCCTGCCCGCTGGGGCTACGAGCGACGAGCACGGCCAGCTCGCGTTCGAAGGGCACGAGCTCCTCGAGCAGGATCCCCTCGGCGAGAGGCCCCGAAGCTCCCACGGCATCGAGCCAATCGGCCAGGGTGTCCAGGTCGGCAGGGGTGCGCAGGACCCGAACTCCCTTGCCGTCGTAGCCGCCTCGGGGGGTCTTGGCGACGATGGGCCACCCGACCTGCCCCCCGAAGGCTTCGACGTCGGCCCGGGTGACAGCGGCGACCCAGCGAGGGCAGGACACCCCGATCTCGGCGAGCCGTCGGCGCATGGCCAGCTTGTCCTGGGCAAGCCGCAGGGCCCGTGGCGACGGGTGCAGCGGCACCCCATCGGCCTCAAGGGCGGCCAGGACATCGGCGGGAACGTGCTCGTGGTCGAAGGTGACGACGTCGCAGGAGGCGGCGAACCGGCATACGGCATCGAGGTCGGTGTGGTCCCCGACGGGGGCCGAGGGGATGACCAAGGCCGCCGATGCGTCGTCCGCCTCGGCGAGGACGCTCAGCTGCACCCCGAGCGCAACGGCCGGGGCCTGGAGCATCCGGGCCAGCTGCCCCCCACCGATGACACCGACCACCGGGAAGCCGCCCGGTGCCCGACGGGGCGTCGTCACGCTCGCTCCGATCGCTGGCCATGGAGCGGGTCCTCCACGTGACCCGTCTCGTCGACCAACTCCGCCGCGACCACTGGCGCGAGCAACGGCAACTCGACGTCGGGCACATGGTGACGCACCGCGCGGAAGGTCCACAGCTTGTTGGCGACGAAGTTGATCGGCATCGTCACGACGATCGTGATCAGCTGGGCCCAGTAGAAGCGAGACCGCAGCCCGGCCTGCTCGTGGAAGAAGGGGTCCGGCAGATAGACCGGCGACTCGGGGTGGGTCAGTGCGGTGATGACGAACAACCCGACGAGGGCGGCGCCGCTGCCGACGACGAGGAACGGCCAGAACTGGCGCCACCACGTCGAGTGCCGGGAGGCTCGGAAAGTCCACCCTCGGTTGAGCTGGAAGTTCCAGACGTTGGCCACGAGGAACGCGACGATCCACACCAGGTGCAGATAGCGCGCGTAGTAGGGCGTGGATGGCAAGGGGAACAGCGGGGCGCGCCCGTTGACCGTGCCGCCGTGCAGCTTGTGCATGGCGACCGTCACGAGCATGTTGACGACGACGCCGGACCCCCCGACGATCCCGAACTTGACGAACTGGCGGATGCTGCGCCGATGGCGCTGCAAGGCCGTCGGTCCGCTCACAACCTCAGGAGCCTACCCGCCCTGCCGCTGACTCCTGGGTCGAGCGCCCTTCACCTTCGCGGACCAGCTGGCCGGTTCAGCGACCGACGGCAGACGGTTGATAGCCGTCACGGGCCTCGGAGAGGAACACCGCGAAGGTTGCCGGCGTCCGCGCGATGAGGTCCAGCCGCCCGCCACACGACTCGGCGAGATCGCGGGCCAGCGCCAGCCCTAGGCCAGTGCTGGACCCCTGCCCGCCGCTCACGGCCCGCTCGAAGATGTGCGGGGCCAAGGCCGCCGGTATGCCGTCCCCTTCGTCGCGGACCTCGACGACCGCAGAGGGGCCGCTGCGCCGCGCATGCACATCGACCGTGCCTCGGCCGTGCACCAAGGAGTTCTCCAACAAGGTGGACAGGATCTGGCTCACGGCGATCGGGGTGGCCCGGACCACCAGGCCGCGCTCGCCGTGCACGCGCACGCTGCGGCGCGCGGTCTCGAAGGCCGGTTGCCACTCCCGCTGCAACGTGGCGATGACCGTGTCCAACGAGACTTCCGGGAGATCGCCTCCGGGATCGCTGCGGCGTCGTTGCAGCAGGTCATCGACCACCCGGCTCATGCGATCGACCTGGGCGATCGCCACGGCGGCTTCCTCGTGGGCGACGGCCAGATCGTCGGTTGCGGCGATCTCCTCGATGCGCATCATGAGCGCAGTCAGCGGCGTGCGCAGTTGATGCGACGCGTCGGAGGCGAAGCCTCGCTCGGTGGCCAAGGCGCGCGACAGCCGTTGGGCTGACTGCGCCAGGGCATCGGACACCCGGTCGATCTCGTCGAGGCCGGTGGCTTCAAAAGGCACCTGGGTCTCCCCGCCACCGACCTGCTCAGCGCGATGGCTCAGCTCCCGCAGCGGCCCCATGACCGAGGCAGTCGCGTGACGGGAGATCACCATCGCCGTCACGCCCCCGATGAGGGTCATGAGCACGAGCAGGCCGAACAGATCGAGGGCCCGCAACCAGACCGGCCGGTCCAACCAGGCGTCGACGGCTTCGTGCCGGGTGGACAGCCAGAGGACGCCGGCGAAGAACGGCAGGCCCGCGCACAAACTCCCAGCGAGCATCGCGGTCCGGGTGGCCCGCATCATGATCCGCTGCATGACCGGTCAGCCGAGCTCGACCGGGCTGTCAGGCCGCTCGAACCGGAACCCCAACCCGCGAACCGTGGATATGTGCCGAGGCTGGGCGACGTCGTCGCCGAGCTTCTTACGCAGGACGGAAATGTGCATATCGAGCGTCTTGGTGGACCCGAACCACGTCGTGTCCCAGATCTCTTTCATCAACTGTTCGCGGGTCACCACGCGACCCTGCTCGCGGACCAGCACCCGCAGCAGGTCGAACTCCTTGGCCGTGAGCTGCAACTCCTCACCAAGGAACCACGCGCGCCGCCCCTCGGCGTCGATCCGCACGTCCTCCGTGTCAGAGGGGCCGACGCCCTCCGGAGTGCGTCGCAGCAGTGCTCGGACCCGGGCCAACAGCTCGGCCAGGCGGAAGGGCTTGGTCACGTAGTCGTCGGCACCGGCATCCAGACCCACCACGGTGTCGACCTCATCCGCGCGAGCGGTGAGGATGAGGACCGGCATGGTGCGTCCGTCCGCACGCATGCGACGGCATACCTCCAAGCCGTCGAGGTGCGGAAGGCCGAGGTCGAGCACGACGAGATCCGGGTGCTCCCGGGCCCCTTCCAACGCGGCCCGGCCATCTTCGCGGACGTCGACGTCGTAGCCTTCCCGCCGCAACGCACGCGCCAGGGGTTCGGAAATGCCCGGATCGTCCTCGACGAGCAGCACCCGGGTCATGGCCCAGATGGTATGCCGTCACACCGAACGGCGCACACAGGACCGGAGGGCGAAACGATCAGCGACCCGGCCAGCGCGGCGCCCGCTTCTCAGCGAAGGCTCGCACGCCTTCGGCCCGATCACCGCTGAAAGCGGTCGCCCGCCAGCACGCGTCCTCGATCTCCAGCCCTGCGGCCAGGTCGACGTCCAGCCCCAGGCGCATGGCCCGCTTGGCCGAACGCAGCCCAACCGGTGAGTTGCGGGCGATCTGCGTGGCCAGCTCCAACGCGCGCGCCCGCGCCGACCCTGCCGGAACGAGTTCGTCGATGAACCCGAATGCGGCCGCCTCAGTGGCGGGCAGCTTCGCCGCCGTGAAAATCAGGTGAGCTGCCTTCGACCAGCCGATCCGGCGCGCGAGCAACTGGGTGCCTCCGCCGCCGGGGATGACCCCGACGGACACCTCAGGCAGGCCCAGGCTCGCCCCATCCCCGACGACGAGCAGGTCACAGGACAGCGCCAACTCCAAACCCCCACCGAACGCAAACCCGTCGACCGCTGCCACAGCGGGCATGGGCAAGGCGAGCACCCCGCCGTATGCCGCCCGCGCCAGCGGACGCTGCGCCACCAGATCGGCGTCGGTCATCGTGTTGCGTTCCTTGAGGTCGGCTCCGACGCAGAACGCCTTGTCGTGGGACGAGCTGAGCACGACGCAGCGGACGTCCGGGTCTGCAGCCAGGGCCGAGGTGGCCGCCGCAATGGCCTGCGCCATCGCCGTGGACACGGCGTTCATGGCCTCTGGACGGTCCAACACGAGCTCGGCGATGTGTCGGTCCGCGCCGTGGCGCTCGATGCGCACGAGCGGCCGCGGCGCAGCCTCGGCGGCAGTGTGTGGGTCGATGACGTCATTGCTCACAGGTATCTCCCTCGTCGGGTCGGGGTGCTCGATCGGGCGAGCACATGGGGGGTCACCGAGCCCACCCCACGCAAGGTCCGGCGTCGCATCGAGGTGATCCGGAAGCCGGACTGGCTGGCGAGGGCGGTGGCAAGCGGGCCGTCGACGAGCACGGCGTTGGGGTGGGCAAGCGCTGTCAAGCGCGCGGCCCGGTTGACCGTCGTGCCGAACACGTCCCCCAGCCGGGAAACGACCCGGCCAAATGCGACACCGACCCGAAGGTCGGGCAACACGTCGTCGTCGGCCAGGGCATCGACCAAGTCGAGGGCGATCGCGGCACCCGGCGCAGGAGTCTGGGTGGCGAACAGCACCTCGTCGCCCACCGTCTTGATGACGCGACCGCCGTGCGCGGTGACGACGTCGGTGGCCAATGCCTCGAAGCGTTGGACGGTCCGGGCTAGATCGCGTTCGGAGAGTTGGCGGACCAGGGTGGTGAACGCCACCAGATCAGCAAACCCCACGCACCGCATCTGTCCCGGGGTCTGAGCATCCGAACTGACATCGGCCAGCAACCGCGAGACGGCATCGGCCAAATGCCGCCGCCAGGCATAGACGAGCATGGGCTCCAACTCGTCGGCCAGGTCGAGGATCACCCGCGCGGTGGCCTGGGCGGTCGGTTCGTCCAACGGGCCGATGACCTCGGTGCCCCCGCCCGAGGCGGTCATCGACTCGGCGATGAGTTGCACCTGCCAGGCGGCTAGACGGTCGGTGTTGCGGGCGAACGCCCGGGTCAATGCCAGCGCTGTGTCCTCGTCGATCACCCCGCTGCGGACCAGGACGGTCATCCGGCGCAACGCGCGCAGGTCCGCCTCGGTGAACATCCGGTCACTCGACGTCGTCGACGGGAAGCCCAGGGCATGCCAAAACCTCCGGGCCCCGACGACGGACACGCCGGCCAACCGGCTCACGTCGTTGCGCGAAAACTCCCGGCTGGTCCCGACAAGCAGTGATGCGACGTCGTCCCCGTCCAACGCTTCGACAGCTCGGGCCGCAGCACCGGTCGAGGAGAGGAACCCCTCGTGCTGCGGTGCCGGGCTGACCGTCATGGATGCATCATGCCAACCCACCGTCGTGGCTCGCAGGGCGCAGGTGGGTGACGTCGCCCGCGGCATACCTCACCGGCCCGGAACCGTCATCGACGATGAGGGCACCGTCGGTGTCCACGTCGACGGCGTCTGCCAGACACGGGTCCTGGCCCGGACGCTCCAGACGCACCCGGGTGCCCACCGTCACACAGGCACTCCGGTATGCCGCCCGCACCCCGTTCGCCGCCGACCCACCCGCCGCCAGGGCGGCATACCGGGTCGCGAAACGGTCCAGCACGGTGGTGAGGAGGTCTTCGCGGTCCACGTCGCCAGCGCCCGCGAGCGCCAGGGAGGTCGCCGTGTCGACCGGGAGCTGATCGCGGGTTTGGCTGACGTTGATGCCGATGCCGACCACGACGAGGGCCTCGGCCGACCTGAGCGCGGGTCGATACTCGCAGAGGATTCCGCACACCTTGCGGTTGCCCTCCGAGGTGAGCAACACGTCGTTGGGCCACTTGAGGGCAGCGCGCAAGCCGGTGAGGGCGTGCACGGCTTCGGCCACCGCCAAGCCGGAGATGAGCGGCAACCAACCCACTGCATCGACCGGGGCGGGGACCGTGGCCGAGAAGGTGAGGGACGTCCCGGCGGGCGTCCCCCAGGACCGATCTAGTCGCCCCCGCCCGGCGCTCTGGTGCTCGGTGACGAGCACCTCCCAGGCCCGCCCACGCTCCATCGCCACAGCGTTCGTCGACGGGAGTTCGTCGTGGACGTGGACCGAACTCCACGATCGTGGGGGTCGACACAACCGCGAGGTGAGGCGAGCAACATCAAGGTGTCCCTCATTCGCCATGGGAAGCGCCATGACACAAGGCTATTGTTCGGATCATGTCGAACGATGGTGTTCCTGACGCGACCGCTGCCGCCCCCGATCTGTCGACAACCGCAGGCAAGCTTGCCGAGCTGCGTCGCCGCGTCGCCGAAGTGGCCAACGCCGGCTCGACGACGGCTGTTGAGAAGCAGCACGCCAAGGGCAAGAAGACCGCCAGGGAGCGGATCGCCATGCTCCTGGACGAGGGCACGTTCATCGAGATGGACAAGTACGCCCGCCACCGCAGTAGCCAATTCGGGCAGGAGAAGCACCGGCCCTACGGCGACGGCGTCGTCACCGGCTACGGCCAGGTGGACGGCCGCCAGGTGGCTGTGTTCGCTCAGGACTTCACCGTCTTCGGCGGTTCGCTCGGTGAGGTCTTCGGCGAGAAGATCGTCAAGGTGATGGACTGGGCGGCCAAGATCGGCGTCCCGGTCATCGGCCTCAACGACTCCGGCGGGGCCCGGATCCAGGAGGGTGTCGTCTCGCTCGGGCTCTACGGCGAGATCTTCTTCCGCAACGTCCGCTCCTCGGGCGTCATCCCGCAGATCTCGGTCATCATGGGCCCGTGCGCCGGCGGGGCCGTCTACTCCCCCGCGATCACCGACTTCACCGTCATGGTCGACAAGACCTCGCACATGTTCATCACCGGTCCGGACGTCATCAAGACGGTCACCGGTGAGGAGGTCGAGTTCGAGGACCTCGGTGGTGCGCGCGCCCACAACACCAAATCCGGTGTGGCGCACTACATGGGCGTCGACGAGGACGACGCCATCGAATACGTCAAGGCGCTGCTGTCCTATCTGCCGAGCAACAACATGGAGTTGCCGCCGTCGTTCGGCGACGGGGAGGCCGATCTCACCCCGAACGAGAATGATCTGTGGTTGGACACCTGCATCCCCGACTCGCCCAACCAGCCTTACGACATGCTGCAGGTCATCAAGCATGTCGTCGACGACGAGGAGTTCCTCGAGGTCCACGCGCTCTTCGCGCCGAACATCGTCGTCGGGTTCGCGCGGATCGACGGGATGAGCGTCGGCATCGTCGCCAACCAGCCCATGCAGTTCGCTGGCTGCCTGGACATCGAGGCGTCCGAGAAGGCCGCGCGGTTCGTCCGCACGTGCGATGCGTTCAACGTCCCCGTTGTCACCTTCGTCGACGTCCCCGGCTTCCTGCCGGGCACCGACCAGGAGTGGAACGGCATCATCCGCCGCGGCGCCAAGCTCATCTACGCGTATGCCGAGGCCACCGTCCCGAAGATCACCGTCATCACCCGCAAGGCCTACGGCGGCGCCTACGACGTCATGGGCTCCAAGCACCTAGGCGCCGACATCAACCTGGCCTGGCCGACCGCCCAGATCGCCGTCATGGGCGCTCAAGGCGCCGTCAACATCCTCTATCGCAAGGAGTTGCAGAAGGCGCGCGAGGAGGGCCGCGACGTCGAAAAGGCCCGGGCCGACTTCATCAAGCTCTATGAAGAGACCCTCGCCAACCCCTACATCGCGGCCGAGCGCGGCTACATCGACACCGTCATCAGCCCGTCGAACACCCGGATGAACGTCACCCGGGCGCTTCGGGCCTTGCGCACCAAGCGCGAGAGCCTGCCCCCCAAGAAGCACGGCAACATCCCGCTCTGACCCTACGTACCCCGAGGACATGTGATGAGCACTGCCGCGTCGACTGAGCTGTCACCCCCCGTCATCCGGGTGCTGCACGGCGACCCGACACCCGAGGAACTTGGGGTGGTCGTCGCCCTGCTGTCGGCCGCCGGCGGTGGCGACGCGCCTGGAGCGCCGCCGACTGAGTCCCGCTGGTCCGGACCCGCCGCACGCCTAGGTTCGGGCGGTCCCGGCCGGGACAGCTGGCGCTTCTCCGGTATGCCGCGCTGATCGCGCGCGGCCTTCCGGCTCCACGGTATGCCGCGCTGATCGCGCGCGGCCTTCCGGCTCCACGGTATGCCGCGCTGATCGCGCGCGGCGTCACGGCATACGGGGAGCGGCACGGGTGACCACCCGTCCGGGTGACGTTGGGTCAGCTAGTGACTGAGACGTGCACGTGGTCGTAGTGGTTGGCGGTGATGCTGCCGCGGTCGGCCATCGCGTGCCATGAGCCGCCCGGATACCAGATCCGCTGCCGCCAGATGATGTACTTCACGTGGAACTCGGCAGCGTGCGCCATGACGAAGGCCGCGACCGCGTCACCTTGCGACTTGCTCGTGATCATCACGTCGACCGCGTGACCCGTGCCGTGGTCACGGGGATCGCCGGGGCGCAACCCGCCGATGGTGGTGATGCCGAACGTCGAGCGCACTGCCGAATAGACCACCCGGGCATACCCGCGCAACCCGATCCGGGCTGCCGCGGCATCGAAAGCACTCAAGGAGACCGCAGCTGGCGGGCTGGCCACCGGTTTCGGCGCCGGAGCCGCTGGGGCCGCCGGAGCCGCTGGGGCCGCGGACAACGCGGTCGGGGCGACCGCCGCTCGGGTCTGGTCTTCCAAGTCCAGCACGCTCTCGCGAGTGCGCGACCGGGACGCCGACAGGCTGCTGTTCACCCGCGTCACGAACGTCGTCGGTGCGTCGGCCAAAGACAACTCAGCCAGCGCCAGACCGTTTGGTTGCGGACCACTCACAGCGTCCAAGCTGCCGTCGCCACCATGCAGCGTTGGCACGGTCACCACTGCCACGGCCATGCCGACACCGATCGCAGCGGCACCGGCCCTCCTAGGCACGACGGCGGCAGAGCGCGGGGCCCGGTGCCGACCGGGAGCGCGGTGGCGCCCGGCATATCGGTCACGCGTCGGCATCTGCACCTCGTTATCCGGCCAAATAGGGGGTCGCCGCACAGGTTACGCGACAGTAGCGAGGTTTGTCACGCTGAGGTAACGACCATGCGCAGCGGTCATTCGCCCGGGAGATCGGCAGCGGCGAGCTAGCCGGAACGGACCACCACGTCGCTGATCGTCTCCTTCAACGCATCGCGCCAATGTGGAAGCCGCGCCACACCCACCGCGTCGCTCCGATCATGCCGAAGCACGCTGTATGCCGGTCGTGGCGCCGGCAGCGGGTACTCGGCGGTCGTGATCCCTCGGACGCGCCCAGGATCCAAGCCCAGCTCCTCGAAGACCGCGCGAGCCAACCCGCACCATGTCGCCTCCCCCTCACAGGTGCCGTGGTAGACGCCAGCCGGAGCCCCCACCCCGATGAGGTCGGCGAGGTACCGCGCCAAGTGAGCGGTCGTCGTCGGCTGGCCGCGTTGGTCGTCGACGAACGCCAGCTGCTCACGCTCGCGGGACAGGCGCGCCATCGTCTTGACAATGTTGGCCCCACCCGGACCATAGAGCCACGCTGTCCGGACGATCAGCGCGTCTGGGCACTCCGCCCGCGTGGCCCACTCTCCCGCGGCCTTGGTCCGTCCGTACGCCGTCCGCGGTGCCAGGGGCGCGTCCTCGGCGTACGGGGTCACTCCGTCCCCCGCGAAGACGTAGTCCGTTGACACCTGAAGCATTCGCGCTCCGGCGCGATGGGCAGCCCGCGCGAGGTTGGCCGCACCCTCGGAGTTGACCCGGAAAGCAGCGGCCTCATCAATCTGTGCGAGGTCGACCGCCGTGTATGCCGCGCAGTTGACGACCCAGCCGAACCCGACCAAAGCCGCTTCGCAGGCACGAGCATCGGTGATATCCAGATCGCCTCGCCCGACACCGACTGCGACATGCCCGGCGTCGCGGAAGTCCCGCGCAACGTCCTGCCCAAGCATGCCGTTGGCCCCGGTGATGAGTATCTTCACAGCGGCGAGTCTAGCGGTCGGCTCGTCACGCCCCGGCCGATAGCCTTGGGGGCATGAAGGGCATCATCCTGGCCGGCGGTTCGGGCACCCGGCTGCACCCGATCACCAAAGGCATCAGCAAGCAGCTCATGCCCGTCTACGACAAGCCGATGATCTACTACCCCTTGTCGACGCTCATGCTGGCCGGCATCCGCGAGGTCCTCGTCATCACGACCCCGGAGGACTCCCCCCAGTTCCAGCGCCTGCTCGGCACCGGCTCGGACTGGGGCATCAGCATCACGTATGCCGTGCAACCCAGTCCCGACGGCTTGGCGCAGGCGTTCATCATCGGCGCCGACTTCATCGGGACCGACTCGGTGGCCCTCGTGCTCGGCGACAACATCTTCTATGGCGCCTCCCTGGAGGAGCAGTTGCGCGAAGGCACCGACATCTCCGGCGGGCACGTCTTCGCCTACCGCGTGGCCAACCCGCAGCACTACGGGGTCGTCGAATTCGACGCCGAGGGGACGGTCCTGTCGATCGAGGAGAAGCCGGCCAAGCCCAAGTCCAACTACGCCGTTCCCGGCGTCTACTTCTACGACAACTCAGTCGTCCAGGTGGCCCGCGAGCTCAAGCCGAGCGCCCGGGGAGAGCTGGAGATCACCGGGGTCAACGACGTCTACCTTAAACGAGGCGAGCTCACCGTGACCGTTCTCCCCCGCGGTACTGCGTGGTTCGACACGGGGACCTTCCAGGGGCTGCTTGACGCAAGCCAGTTCGTCCACGTCGTCGAGGCCCGCCAAGGACACAAGATCGGCTGTGTTGAGGAGATCGCCTGGCGCAACGGGTGGATCGACGACGCCCAGCTCACCGTCCTGGCCGATCGCCTCGCCAAGAGCGGCTACGGCATCTACCTCAAGGGCCTGCTGGCCGAGAAAGGCGACCTCTGATGCAGTTCCGCCCCCTGCGCGTCGAAGGTGCTATCGAGGTCACCCCACGCCAATTCCCCGACAGCAGAGGGATGTTCGCCGAAGGTTTCCGCGCTGACAAGCTGGCCGAACACATCGGTCATGAGCTGCGAGTGCGCCAGACCAACATCAGCGTGTCCAGCGCGGGCGCGGTCCGCGGGATCCACTACGCCTCGCTGCCGCCCTCCCAGGCCAAATACGTCACCGCCTTGGCCGGTGTCTTCCTCGACTTCATCATCGACATCCGGGTCGGCTCGCCCACCTTCGGACAATGGGACGTCGTGCGCCTGGACACGGTCGACCGCAAGGCGGTCTACCTCTCCGAGGGCCTCGGTCACGCCCTGGCCTGCCTCGAGGACGGCACCGCCATGTATCTGTGCAGCGAGGTCTACAACCCCGCGGCTGAGAAGGGGGTCACCCCACTGGACCCCACCGTCGCCCTTGACCTTCCGGCCGGCTTCGTTCCCATCGTGTCGGACAAGGACGCGGCGGCGCCGACCCTGGAGGAAGCCCGGGCCGCCGGCCTGCTCCCCGACTACGCCCAGTGCGTGGACTTCCGCCGTTCGCTGCGTGGCTGACCCGTATGCCGCCGCAACCTTCCCAGCCGCCGCAACCGCACGACCCGAACTCACCGCCGTCAAGGCGGCATCCGGCCATCCACGTGGCCACGTCGGCGACCCAACGACTCAGCGACATCGCCCGTTCGGTGCGCGCCAGGTCCCAGCCTGCCCCGCAAGGCCGGGTGTCCCAGGTTGTCGGTTTGGCTCGCACGGCGGTGACTGCCGCGACTGAGGGGGCTCGGGCCCTTCCCGCCAGGGTGGGTTCGCTTCCGCGGCCTGCTCACCTCCCGCGTCCCGGGCTCGCTACGGTCCATGGGCGGTCTATGGAGCCGACGCTGCATGAGGGTGACCGGTTGATCGTGCTCTGGGGCGGCCCGGTCATCCCCGGGCGCCTAGCTCTCGTGCGTCTGCCCGACAGCCCCGGCGGGCCGCGCCCACTATCGGTCAAGCGGGTCTCCGGCCCGGAGGCCGATCGCCCGGGCCACTGGTGGATCGAGCGGGACAACCCGCGGGAGGGCGTCGACTCCTGGCAGGTGGGCGGCATACCGGCGTCGGACGTGGCCGCGCTCGTCGTGGCGCGGATCCCGGCTCTTCCCGCCCTGCGGGGTTCGCTGCGACGGCTCACCCGGGGTAGGTTGGGGTGATCCGGAGAGCCGCCCGAGGCACCCACCGGATCGACGACGAAGGGACATCCACCATGCGTTTGCGCTTCTTCGCAAAGGCCGTTGAGGTCAGCGCCCACTGCGACCTGCCGTGCGGCGTCTACGACCCCGCCCAGGCCCGCATCGAGGCACGGTCGGTCAAGGCCACCATCGAGAAGGCCCTGGCCAGCGACGACCCCGACTTCAAGACCCGCGCCATGCTCGTCAAGGAGCAGCGCTCGCACCTGGTCAAGGAGCACCTGTGGGTGCTCTGGACCGACTACTTCAAGGCCCCGCACTTCGAGAAGTACCCCCAGCTGCACACGCTGTTCAACGAGGCCACCAAGGCCGCCGGCGCGGCGGGGACCAAGGGCTCCTGGGACCTGGCTAAGGCCGATGAGCTGTTGGCCAAGATCGACCAGATCGCCGAGATTTTCTGGGAGACCAAGAAGGCCTGAGCCTCGGCTCGGCACTCGTGCCGCTGACGCGGCATACCCGACACGCGGAAGGGCCCGGACGGCGGTGGTGCCGTCAGGGCCCTTTCGTATGCCGTCTCGCCAAGACCCGCACGAGCGCATCGACCACGCGGGGGTCGTACTCATAACCGAGGCCCAGGTGGATGCGTTCGACGGCCGCCTCCCGGCGTCGGGCGGCGATGGAGCCGCCGACGAGGTCGTCGTAGGCGTTGGCCACCTTGACGATCCTGCTCAGCAACGGCACGTCCTCCCGTCGTTCACGAACCACCCGATAGGGGGTGGCCTGCTGGGCAACCGCCTCGGCCACCTCCGGGGGCAGGCCCGCCTTACGCACGATGTCCGCGCTGTCGACGGCAATCCGGCGTTGGTCGGCAGGGGCTGCCATGAGGGTTGCCCCCGCCGGGATGGGGGCCCGCAAGGCGACCTGGCCGATGTCGTGTAGCAGGGCGGCATTCTCCAGGTTGCGGATCTCACGGGCAGCCAGACCCAACTCACGGCCGATCTGGACGGAGAGCTGGGCGACCCGGTCGGGGTGTCCGGCGCGGGTGAAACCCCCGATCTCAGTGAGCCGGGAGAGCACCCGGACGCTCTGCGAGTAGGTGCGGCGGATCGCGGCATACTGCCGCAGCGCGAACTGGGTGAGGACGAGAGGGACGAGGAACAGGGGAAGGGCCAACACCCCCAAGGGCCGCTCGGCGAGAGCGATGAGTGCGCCGGTGGCGCTGAGCGCCAGCCCCAGACCAGCGCCGGATCGGATCTCGTCGAGCAGTGCCAGGCGCAGGCTTCCGGACGAACGGGCGGCCTCGACGAAGGCCGAGAGCACCAGGAAGGTGATCAGGCCCACCGCGGCAACTGCGGCCAAAACGACGGCCACCAGCCACCGGGACCCCACCCAAGCCGCGTCGACGTCGAGCAGGGTGTGTCCCAACCAGAGGGGCAGCCACCGGAAGATCACCGCGGTCACCGCGATAGCCAAGAAGCGCGCTGCCATCTCATCGGGGTGCATGGATCGCCCGCGCACGCGGTGCGGCAAGGCACCACAGACCATGGCAGGCCGCTCACCGCAATGATGGGGCTGGGGCTGAGCGTGGTGAGGTCGATGTTCCACGACCGCGAGGTGAGCGCGAAGGCAAGCCCCGCCCCGAGGGTCATCGGCGCAAGCTGGCGGCCCTCGTCAATCCCAAACCGGTAGTACTCGCCGATACCGATGAGGAGGGCGAACGCCGCGACCACCATCCACGCATTGGCCAAGGGCACCGGATCCCGCAGCGTCAGCACAACGGAAAGGCCGGCCACGACGACCGCCAGCCGAACGGGCCAACCACTGGCCGACCGACGTGATGTCTGGTCGTGCGAGCTGCGCCGTGACGCAACTGTTGATGTGGTCATCCGCGCTGACCGGATCGCGTCGAGGGTTCCAGTCCGGCCAGGAGATCGGACACCGACGGATCATCGTGGTCCCAGGGGGGTCCGTCGGGCGAGCCGAGACCCAGGGCCTCTCCCAACTGCGAGGGGCTGCTCTCACCGACCCGCACGAGCGCGGCCACGACCGCGGGATCCAGATGGCTACCGGCGCGCAGTTGAAGGTCCTGGACCGCCGACACGATCGGGGGCGCATCGTGCCCAGGTCGACCCCGTGTCACGCTGTCGAGCGCGTCCGCCACGGCGATGATGCGGGACGCCAACGGGATGGCGTCACCGGCCAGTCGCGAAGGATAGCCCCGCCCGTCCCACCGCTCGTGGTGGTGTTTGATGCCTTCCAGGGAGTCTTGGAGAAACGAGATGTCATCCAGAAGGGTCGCACCCACGCCGGGATGGCCGAGGACCAGATCCCGGTCGGATGTCTTGGGGACATCGCCCTGGTCTGCACCCGACGCACGGGCACCCAACCAGCCGATGTCATGCAGCATCGCGGCATAACGAAGCGACTCGATCTGTGCCGGTCCGAGCCCCATGCCTTCGGCAAGCAAAACGGAGAGGCGGGCAACCCGCTCGCTGTGCCCAACGGCATACGGGTCCCGCGTCTCTCCGGCCGCGACGAGGGCGGCAAGGGTCCGTTCATGCGCCCGCTCCTCCTCCGCGTATTGCACGAACGCCCATTGGGCGACGAAGAGGGGGATGAGGATGAGCAAGGCGCTGAACGGGCCGACTTGGGCTGGCACCCAAAGAATGACGAAGAGCAACCCGACCACGCCATACCCGATCTGGGCCAGGCCGGACGTGGTGAGCATCGCGAAGAACATCGACCGGAAAGACGCACCGCTATCCACCCGGACGATCAGAGCAATGCTTCCGAAGTTGACCAGGCTGAAGGCCAGACTCGCCGCGAAGAACGGCACGCCAACGTGCCAGAGCACTTCGCCGGGGCCGGAGACGGACGTGAGGTTCCGTGGCCCGCCCAGGACCAGATAGACGATTCCGCCGACCGAACCGAGGATGGCACCGAGTGCGGCGTTGAAGATCCGGGCGGGCCACCTGATCGAGCCACGCTCGATCAGGATGGCGAGCACCAGCATGACAGCGCTGCCTACCGGCCCAACCAACACGCACGAAGCCAAGGACACAATGCCGCTGGCTGCGACAGCCACGCGCTCGACCACTCGGACGCGCACCAGCCGGGTGACGAGCGTGAGAACAGTGAGGACCGCAAGGGCGACATAGTCGTGAGGCGGGCCGTCATAGAGCCACCCGGTGATGGTGAGCGCCACCGCAGCGACGAGGGCGAACGCGATGACAGCGTTCACCCGGCGATCGCGGATGTCAGCGCCGACCGCCGCTTGCCCAGTCATGGGCCCACGCTAGCGGGCGCAACCGAAGCGGGCGCGGCGACTGGTATCGCAACGGTCGCTCGGACCAGGCCAAGGAGTCGGGCTATGGCGGTCAGGCCCAACCGCGTGGGGAAGGAGGAGGCTACTTACGCCTGGGGGGTTCCCAGGTGAACATGGCCGTCGGGCCACCAACTGGCGTCGACGAACGACCACCCCACACGGGGGTCGTCTCTTTGGTCAGCATGGCCTCGAACAGCTTCGAAACGGTCTTCATGTCAGGTCCTTAGTGTGGGAGAAGCTCGGGAAAGCAGATGCAGGACAACGAGATCGGGTCAGCCGAGCTTCCGACGGTCCGGCTCCCAGGTGAACATCGCGGTCGGGCCATCGAACTTCCGGCGGTCCGGCTCCCAGGTGAACATCGCGGTCGGGCCATCGAACTTCCGGCGGTCCGGCTCCCAGGTGAACATCGCGGTCGGGCCATCAAAGCGGGGGGACTGAGCGAACATGACAGGTTCCTTTACGTCGAGAGAAAGCAGAAGGGAAGCAGCAGTAGGGAAAAGGTGCCGGTCTGCCAGACACAGCAGATAAGCCAGCGGGACGTCAGATCGGGTCAGCCAACCTTCCGGCGGTCCGGCTCCCAGGTGAACATCGCGGTCGGGCCATCGACCGGCGTTGCAGCGCGGCCGGCCCACACCGGGGTCGTCTCCTTGGTCAACATGGCCTGAAACACCTTGGACACAGTCTTCATGTCAGATCCTTTGAACGTGAATTGGTGATGGGAAAAGGCAGCGCAGAATGACCTCAGACTGCCCATGGCAATGCTGACAGGTGGTGAGGCAGGGGTCATCGCCCCGCGGCGAGCGCCGCGGACGCGGAACTCCACAACGGGGTGACGTCATAGGTCAACATCGCCACGAGAAGGCGGCGGAGAGGCTTCATCTGCGTCCTCGAAGATCGGGAGAGTGTCGACTGCGGGAGTCGTACACGAGCTTGAGGCGTGCTCGTCGCCCCCTAGTGTGCGACATCAAACCCGGACAATCCAGTCGAAACACTGACGACTTTTTGTGAGGTAACCCGCTATCATGCGCGGGCGACATCATGCGAGGCCGGACCGTCCGGCACGCACAACCCTGGGAGCCACACCATGAGCAAGCGATCCCGCAAGCGGCGCGCCCGTAAGAGCCACGCCGCCAACCACGGGCGCAAGCCGAACGCCTGACCGGCGAACGGCACCGATCGACCTAGTCGGCCGTCTCGATCCGGATGACGGTGAGACGGCTGACGATGGTCGCTCGCAGGTTCGTGGGAGCCGGCTCCGGCGCGCAGGACCGCTTGACCATCAGCTTGACCATGTGGTCTAGGTCGTACTGCCGAAGGCACTCGGCACACGCGTCGAGGTGTGCCCTGACCTTCGCGAAGTCGCCCGCCTCCATCTCGCCGTCGAGGAACTCAAACGCACGCAACAGCGCCTCGGAGCAGTCCAACGCGGATGGCCCGCTGTGCGGGTGGTGATGTCCGGGGTCCCTCACCGGTTCCCCCGGCTGAGGCTGGATGTCGTCGGTCGTCATCGCCCCTCCGTCCGGACGAAACCGCGCTCGGCGGCATACTCAGTCAGCAGATCGCGCAGTTGCCGCCGCCCGCGATGGAGGCGGGACATCACGGTGCCGATCGGCGTCTGCATGATGTCGGCAATCTCCTTGTAGGAGTAGCCCTCCACGTCAGCGAAGTAGACCGCGAGCCGGAACTCTTCGGGGATCGACAGGAGGGCTCGCTTGACATCACTGTCGGGCAGATGGTCCAGCGCGACGTCTTCGGCCGACCGACCTCCGGACGAGGAGTGGGTGTCGGCCCGGTGCAGTTGATAGTCCTCGATGTCCGCCGCATCGGACTGCAACGGCTCGCGCTGCCGCTTGCGATAGGAGTTGATGTAAGTGTTGGTGAGGATGCGATACATCCACGCCTTGAGGTTGGTGCCCGGCTGGTACTGGTGGAAGGCCGCCCACGCCTTGGCGTAGGTCTCCTGGACCAGGTCTTCCGCGTCGGCAGCGTTGCGCGCGGTCCGCAATGCCGCCGAGTAGAGCTGGTCGAGCAAGGGCAACGCCTCGCGCTCGAACCGCTCGCGACGCTCTTGCGGGGTCTCGGTCGCCACATCGACCGCCGCGAGGTCAGCGGAGACTGCCGGGTCAGCCGAGTCGGCGAGGTCGGGCACGGCGTCGGCCGCGGCGTCGGGCACGGGTTCGGACACGCTATCGGTGGTCATCGCGCCCCACAGTAACGGTCCCCGGTGACTGCCGGCCGCGATCGAACCACCCGCAGCAACCGGCATGACGAACATGTCGACGCTCCTTGCGGACGAGGGTGGGTTCGGATCGTGTCCTGCAACGCCCCCGCACGACCCGTTCATTCCCGCGCCGCAGCGCCGTCACCTTCGCCGCTGCTCCCCACGGTCACTCGCGTATGCCGTGCAACGCCGACGTGACCGCCGCACCGACCGCCGCCGCGGAGCCGCGCGGGATGGTGTGGGTGCCGGGGACGGCATACACGTCGGGCGGGTGGAGCGATGTGGCGGCGAGGACCTGGGCGGGGGTGCCGAACGGATCGCGCTCACCCTGGATGACCACGACTGGAAGCCCGGCGCTGAGAGCCCCGACGAGCTCGTCGGCGCGGCTCTTCTCGGGCTTCCCTGGCGGGTGCAGCGGGAAGCTCAGGCACAGGACCGCCGCGGCTCGGATCTCGACCGCGGTCCGGCAGGCGACCCGCGCTCCGGCGCTGCGGCCCGAGGCCACCCACGGTCCCCGCGTGGCGGCCAGCGCGCCTCCCCGGTCGCGCAGGGCCGTAGCCACGGCCACCCAGGCGGCGTCCAGGATCGCGGGGCGGGCCGCGACCCTGCCTCCAGCAACCAGCCAGGGCTGCTCGACGAGCGCGACCGCCCACCCCGCAGCAACGGCCGCCTCGGAGGCCGCGGTGAGGTCGACGGTGGTGATGCTCGGTCCGGCACCGTGACCGAGCAGGAGCACACCGCGGGAGCCCCGGGGCCGACGCAGGTGCACCCTGGCCGCGCCGACCGGGGTCGGTAGGTCCACGACGACCGGGTTTGCCGCGGGGCTCATCCGCCGATCACCTCGCCCGTCGTCGGGTCGACCACTCCCCGCAGGGCCTGCGCAGGCAGCGGGTCGAGCAGGTGCGGACCGTTGCCCGCCGATCCGTTGACCGCCGTCGAGACGGGGTATGCCGCGAACCTTCCCGGCCGCGCGAAGGCCAGCATGGTGGCCACCGGGTCGGGATCGGTGAGGGTCGGATCCAACCAGCGCTCCCAGTCGTCGGGCTCCAGGACGAGGGGCTGCCGGTCGTGGATGCGGTCCAGCCCCGGCTCGGCTGCGGTCGTGACGATGGTGAACGACGTCAGCCAGGCCAACGGGTCGTCCTTGTCGGCCACTGATGGGTCACGCCAAAACTCATAGAGCCCGGCGAACGCCAACGGGGTCCCGTCGGTCCGGTGGATGAAGAACGGTTGCTTGCGGGGCTTGCCCTTGGCGTCCAGGACCGTTGGTGAGGCCTGCCACTCATACCAGCCGTCGGCCGGCACCAGGCAGCGCCGGGCCAGTGCCGCGCGCCCGAACGGTCCGGCGGCCAGGGCGGTTTCGGCGCGGGCGTTGATGAAGCGCATCCCGATCTTGACGTCCTTGGCCCAGCTTGGCACCAGGCCCCACGTAAGCAGGCGCAGCTGCCGAGCCGACTCGACAGCGACCCCGCCTCTGATCGGGCGGGTGAGCACCACGGGGGCCTGCTTGCTCGGGGCCAGGTTGTAGTCGGGGGCCCCCGCGGGTGGCTCCTGGGGCTTGACGAGGACGCTGCGGGTCGGCTCGCCCGTCGCAACGACTTCGATGTCGAACTCAAGGACGAGGTCGGCCTGGTCCTTGGCCGCGGCATACCTCCCGCACATGGGCGACAGCGTATGCCGCGCGGCCGAGGAAAGGGTCGCCCCACGTCCGGAGTGTGGCCGCACCAACTACGGTGGAGGGGTCGTTGTCCCCCTGTCGACTGTCGAGGAAGCCCGTTGGCCCAAGCGTCACCCTCCCCCGCGACCAGCCTGCCCGTGAGCGCCTCATGACGGCACACGGTGCCGACCACTGGCCGGCACCGCTGACCACCGGTCCGTTGGACGCGGTGGTGCGCCTGCCGGGCAGCAAGTCCCTCACCAACCGCTACCTCGTGCTGGCCGCGCTGGCCGACTCCGGCTCCCGGCTGAGGGCCCCGCTGCGGTCGCGGGACAGCCTGCTCATGGCCGAGGGGCTTCGCACCCTTGGCGCCGACATCGTCGACCTCGCCGACGGCGACGGCGACTGGCAGGTGACGCCTGGGGCGGTCCGCGGCGGCGGGCAGCTGGACTGCGGGCTGGCCGGAACGGTCATGCGGTTCCTGCCCCCGGTGGCCGCGCTGGCCGACGGCCCGGTGCGCTTCGACGGCGACGAGGGCGCCCGACTCCGCCCGATGGGGCCGATCCTCGACGCGCTGCGAGCGCTGGGCGTGGGCGTCGACGGTGCGACCAGCGCGCTTCCCTTTACGGTCCAGGGCTGCGGCGTCCAGGGCGTTCCGGGGGGCGCGGTCACCCTGGACGCTTCGCAGAGTTCGCAGTTCGTGTCGGCGTTGCTGCTGGCCGGCGCTCGCTACGAGCGCGGTGTGACTGTCCACCACGACGGCAAACCGGTGCCGAGCCAACCGCACATCGAGATGACCGTGGCGACCTTGCGTGCGGCTGGGGTCGTCGTCGACGACACCGAGGCCAACACCTGGCGGGTCGAGCCCGGGCCGATCAACGGGCTGGATGTCGTCGTGGAACCCGACCTGTCCAATGCTGGGCCGTTCCTCGCCGCCGCGCTCGTCGCGGGCGGCACGGTGCTCGTCCCCGACTGGCCACGGCAAACGACCCAGGCCGGGGATCTCCTGCGCGAGATCCTCGGGGCGATGGGTGCCCACGTCGAATGGAGCCGCAGCGGCCTACGGGTCACCAGCGACGGCGTAGTCCAGGGCATCGACGTCGACCTCCACGAGGCGAGCGAGCTCACACCGACCGTGGCTGCGCTGGCGGCGCTGGCCGTCTCGCCCTCCTGGATCCGAGGGGTCGCCCATATCCGTGGCCATGAGACCGACCGGCTGGCCGCCCTGGACACCGAGCTCACCGCCATGGGAGCCGACGTCGTCCAGACCGACGACGGGCTACGGATCCAACCAGCGCCGTTGCAGGGCAGGCTTTTCCACACGTATCACGATCATCGGATGGCGACGGCCGGTGCGATCCTCGGGTTGCGGGTGCCCGATGTGATCGTTGAGAACGTCGACACCACCGCCAAGACCCTGCCCGACTTCACCGGCCGTTGGGCTGACCTGCTCGCGGGACGGCTCGACCGATGAGCTGGGACCACCTTGACGAGTCCGACGTCCGGGTCCGCCCCGGTCGGGGATCACGCCCGCGGACCAAGGATCGTCCCGCCCACGGCGACGCTCTCGTCGGCACCGTCGTCACGGTCGATCGGGGGCGATATGGCGTGCTGATGGCCGCCGGAATGGGCGGCCGCAAGACGCACGAGCGCACCCTGATCGCGATGAAGGCCCGCGAACTCGGCCGCAAGGGGATCGTCGTCGGCGACGACGTCGGGGTGGTCGGTGACACCTCCGGCCATCCGGACGCGCTGGCCCGAATCGTGCGGGTCGAGCCACGCCGCACCGTTCTGCGCCGCAGCGCCGACGACGTCGACCCGGTCGAGCGGGTCCTCGTCGCCAACGCCGACCAACTCGTCGTCGTGTCTTCGCTCACCAACCCACCGCCCCGGCCACGGCTCATCGACCGGTGCCTGGTGGCGGCATACGACGCGGGGATGGACCCCCTGCTTGTCCTCACCAAGGCCGACCTCGTGGCTGCGGACGACTTCCTCGGGCACTACGCACCCCTCGCGGTCCCGTGCATCGTCACCTCGCGTCGCCCCGACCGCAGCCTCATCGGCCTCGACGAGGTCCGCGCCCGGTTGGTCGGCCGGGTGTCGGTGCTCGTCGGACACTCCGGCGTCGGCAAGTCGACCCTCGTCAACGCCCTCGTCCCGGGAGCCGACCGCAGCGTCGGGCGGGTCAACGACGTGACCGGGCGCGGGCGGCATACCTCGACGTCGGCCGTCGCGTTGCGCCTGCCGGACGATTCGGGGTGGGTCATCGACACCCCTGGGGTGCGTTCGTTCGGGCTCGCCCACGTTGACGTTGCGCGGATCGTCACCCACTTCCCCGACCTCGAACCGGGCACCGACACCTGCCCGCGGGGCTGCACCCACGACGAGCCCGAGTGCGGTCTCGACGAGTTCGTCGCCAGCGGTGGCGGCGGCGGGTCAGGGGCGGCCCGGCTGGACTCGTTCCGACGGCTGCTGCGGGCCCGCTCCGGCGACGCCGACACGGAAGGCTGAACCATGAGCGACGCGAACCACCCGAGCCACGCGAGCCAGCCGAGCGAGCTGAGCCCCGGACACGCGAGCAAACCGACGGCACGCGTGGTCGGGACGATCCCCGTCGTCGTCGCCTTCGTCGGCCTGGTGGCCGGGGTGATGGCCACCCGGGAGACCTACGTATCGGTCCAGGCGGGGCGCGGGGCGGCGGCGTTCGACGAACCGGTCCAGGCGTGGATGCTCGCTCATCGGATCCCGTGGCTGGACACCGCGGCAACCTGGTTCACCAACCTCGGCGGCAAGGTTGGGATGACCATCCTGGCCACGCTCACGGTCCTCGCCCTGGCTCGATGGTGGCGCACTTGGACGCCCATCGTCGTCATGGTGGGGGCCACCGCCGGGTCGCTGACGATGACGACCCTCGGCAAGGACCTCACCGCCCGCGCGAGGCCCCCCGCCGAACAGGCCGTCCCGCCGCTGGAGACCTCTCCGTCGTTCCCGAGCGGACACACCCTCAACGCCGTGCTCATCACGAGCATCATCGCCTACCTCGTCCTGCTGTATGTCCGCAGCCGCCGCGGGAGGGTGCTCACCTGCGTGGGGCTCGCCGGGTTCGCCGGGCTGATGGGCCTGTCCCGGGTCTATCTCGGTCATCACTGGCTCACCGATGTCCTGGCTGGGGCCGCCGTCGGCGGAGCCTGGGCGCTCGCGGTGATCCTCGGGCATTGGCTCTACGTCAGGCTACGAACCAAGGACCGGGCCCCGACCGTGCGCGATGTTGCCCAGGACCATCGCGACGAGGTCGACACCGAGGTCGACACCAAGGTCGCCGACTAGGGCATCGAGCTGGCGAGGCCCCTGCCCGCGTGCCGCAGCCACAGGAGCCTGGGTGGGCGGGCGGCATACCTCTAGCCTGTGAGGGTGAGCTATGACGACGACTTGCGCCTGGCCCATGTTCTCGCCGACGCGGTCGAGCGGGTGACCATGGCGCGGTTCCGGGCCGAGGACCTGCGGGTCGAGACCAAACCTGACCTCACCCCGGTCAGCGACGCCGACCGCGCCGCCGAAGAGCTCATCCGCCACCAGTTGGCCCGCACCCGGCCGCGTGATGCCGTCGAGGGCGAGGAGTTCGGCACGACCGGACACGGGCCGCGCCGATGGATCCTCGACCCGATCGACGGCACGAAGAACTTCGTGCGCGGCGTGCCGGTCTGGGCGACCCTCATCGCCCTGGTCGACGGGGACGAGCCGGTTGTCGGGCTGGTCGCCGCCCCCGCTCTGGCCCGCCGGTGGTGGGCCGCCAAGGGCACGGGCGCGTATGCCGGTCGCAGCCTGTCGTCCGCCCGTCGCCTGCAGGTGTCCGGGGTGTCCCGCCTGGCTGACGCCTCGTTGTCCTACGCGTCGTTGGCGGGCTGGGCCGACATCGGCCGCCGCGAGGACTTCCTTGAGCTGATGGACGCCTGTTGGCGGACCCGCGCCTATGGGGACTTCTGGTCCTACATGCTGCTGGCCGAGGGCTGCGTCGACATCGCGGCCGAGCCGTCGCTGGCGACCTACGACATGGCCGCGCTCGTGCCTGTGGTCACCGAGGCGGGGGGCACCTTCACCGGCCTGGACGGGCGGCCGGGGTGTTGGAGCGGAAACGTGGCCGCGACCAACGGGTTGCTCCACGACGAGGTGCTCGACCTCATCGGGGATTGACTGGCCGGCTGACGCGCTGCCCGGGGCTCTCAGAACAGTTCGAGCTGATCGCGCTCGGTGGCCACGCCCTCGAGGTGCAGGAGGGCCTGCTTGCGAGCCAGCCCACCGGCATACCCGGTGAGGGTGCCATCCGCCCCGATGACCCGATGACACGGAAGCACGATGGGGATCGGGTTGGCGCCGTTGGCCGACCCGATCGCCCGCGAGGCTGACACGGACAGCCCGAGCCGCACGGCCAGCTCGCCATAGGTCACTGTCGTTCCGTAGGGGATCTCGGCCAGCTCGCGCCAGACCGACTGCTGGAACTCGGTCCCCCGCGGCGCGAGCGGCAGGTCGAAGACGCGCAGCGTGCCGGCGAAGTAGCTCGCCAGCTGGGCGGCCGCCTCGCGCAGCACCTCCGCAGCAGCGTCGACCGGGTCTTCCGACCGGGACCGCCCGTCGAACCGGATCGCCGTCAGCGCCACGCTATCGGCACTCTCCAGCCGCAGCGGACCGATGAGGCTGTCGACGACGAGGGCCGAGGGCATGGGCCGACTCTAGTTGGGCACGACCGTCACGTCGCCGCGACCGAGGGCCCGGACGTCGGCCACGAAGCCAGCCGCGTCGCCCACGAGGACGACCGTCCACCGCCCGTCCACGAACTCCCGGTATGCCGCCCCCGCCCGGTCTGCGTCCATCCTCGCCACCTCGCCGAGGTTGCGACTGGTGAACTCGGTGTCCAGCCCGTCATAGGACAACGAGGCTGCCTCATCGGCGATGGTGTCGGCGGTGGCATAGCGGCTGGGCGCGGTCAGCACGAGGAACTGGGCCGCCTGGTCGACCTCGTCGGACGTGAACCCGTCGCGGCCGCCGTCCAGCACGTCCAGCAGCAACCTCAGCGCGTCGGAACTGACCTCAGAGCGCACGCTGCCTGCCGTGACGAAGATGCCCCCGCGTCGGCGGGGTCGGAAGGTTGAGCGAATGCCATACGTATAGCCCTTGTCCTCCCGCAGCACCGTATCGATCCGCGCGGTCGGTGAGCCACCGACGAGGAAGCCCAACAGCGGGTAGGGAGCCCAGCCCTTCGGATGGTGACGGTCCGGCCCCGGCGCACCGACCATGAGCTCGGTCTGCACCGAGCCGGGCCGGTCGACGACGACGATCCGGGCGCGATCCTCGGCGAGCAGCGTGGGTTGCCAAGGTCCTGGGCTGAGATAGCCCGCGGGCGTCTGCCACTGGCCCAGCGTCGCCTCCACCTCGGACACCACATCGAGCCCGGCGAGGTCACCGGCGACCACGACGGTCGCCTCAGCGGGGGCGACGTGCCGGGCGTGGAACGCCACGACGGCCTCGCGCGAGATGGCCGCGACCGTGTCAGCCGTCCCGCCGACCGGTCGTGCGGCTCGGGCGTCCGGGTCGAAGAAGGTCGCCGCGAACTCCGCCGCAGCACGATGCGAGGCCACCGACCGTTCCTGCTCGATCTCGGCCAGACGGGTGGCGATCTGCCGGGCGACCTCGTCCTCGGGGAACGCGGGCTCGGCCAGACACTGGCGCAACAGGTCTAGCCCGTAGGCGAGGTTGTGCTTGGCCACGTCGAGCTCGACGGACAGCCCCGAGTCACCGACGCCGCACCCGATCGCGACTCCGCGCCGTTCCAGCAGCCGCGCGAACGCCACGGACGTATGCCGTGCCGTCCCCTCGTCGAGGGTGCGCGCCATGATCGTCGCGACCCCTTCCACCTCACGGGGTTCCACCCGCAGCGGCATGGGGATCGCCATCCGCACCGACAGGACATATTGGCCGGGCAGGTCGTAGGCGAGGCCTTTGGCGCCGTTGGACAGCCGGAACCGGGTCGGCGTGGGCAGCGAGTAGGGTTGGGGCGCAACGACATTCGGACGCGCAAGCGCCTCGGGGACAGGCATCCGGGCGCGGGGCGGGATCGCGGTCATGCTGACTCCTCGACGATCATCTCCGCGTCCGACGCATCCGACGCGTCTTTCGCGTCCGACGCTTCGGCCTGGTCGTCGTGCGCGACGAGGTAGGCGACGACCGCCCGGGACGAGGGCGTGAGGTAGCGCGCTGCCGCTGCCCGGACGTGCTCGGCGCTCACCGATCGCAGCTGATTCAGGAACGTGTTGATGTATGCCGGGTCGTCATGCAACGCCGCATAGTGGCTGATGTGGTCGGCCCGGTCGTCGTGGCTGGCCAACGCCGAAAGCCAGGCCCGCTCGGTCTCGGAGATCGCCGACTCCAACTCGATCTCGGTCGGACCCGTCTCGGCGAACCGCTCCAGCTCGGCGCAGATGGCCCGCTCGACCTCACTGGGATCAACCCCGGCGGAGACATCGGCGGAGATGAGCCCGAGCGACACTCCCCCGGCGAACCCCATGGGGTGAGCGGTCAACCCGGTGACGACCTGGTCCTGGCGGACGAGGTGTTCGACCAAGCGTGACGAGGACAACCCCCCGATGGCGTCCAAGGCCAAGCCGACCGCATGGAACTCGGGGGTGGCATCGGCGGGCAGCCGGAACGCGATGTAGAGCCGGTCGTTCGGCACCGACTCGACCCGCTCCAGGCGCACCGGCCCGGCGAGGGGCGGCAGCGGCGGCATACGGCCCTCTTCGCGGGGGACCGCGCTGGGAGGCAACGGGCCGAAGTACTTCTCGACGGCCGCAAAGCCTTCCTCCGGCGAGACGTCGCCCACGAGGGTCAGCACGGAGTTGTTGGGGCCGTAATGCCGGGTGTAGAAGGCGTGGACGTCCTCAAGCGTCGCGGCCTCGAGGTCCTCCATCGACCCGATGGTCGGGTGGTGATAGGGGTGCCCCTCGGGGAAAAGTGTGGCGTAGACGTCGCGCAGCGCATGCCCGTAGGGGGCGTTGTCGTAGCGCTGGCGCTTCTCCTCCTTGACGACGTCGCGCTGGTTGTCGAGGTTCTCCTGGGTGAGCGCTTCAAGCAGGCGACTATGCCGGTCGGCCTCCAGCCAGAGAGCGAGCTCCATCGCCCCCTTGGGCACGGTCTCGAAGTAGTTCGTCCGGTCAAACCAGGTCGTCGCGTTGAGCCGACCACCCACGGCCATGAGCGCCGAGAAGTGCTCACCGGAGGCGACGTTGGCCGATCCCTGGAACATGAGGTGCTCGAAGAGGTGGGCGAACCCGGTCCGGCCGGGCACCTCGTCACGGGAGCCGACCTTGACCCAGAGGTTGACCGTGACCGAGGGCACCGTCCGGTCCTGAGAGACGATGACGCGCAGCCCGTTGGGCAGGATCCGCTCGCAGATCGGGTAGGAGATGTCGACCACGGGCAGACCTTACCGTCCGCGTCGACGCTCGCCCGTCAGCGAAAGGCCGGTGCCGGACCCTCGTATGCCGTCAGCGCCGCCCGAACCTCGCCGGTCAGCGGCCACGGGCCGCCCCGAGCGGTGTCGACAAGGACAACGGTCGTTATCGCCAGGGCCCCGACGGGGTCTGCGGGGGTCTGGCGGACCTCGGTGGCGACATCGAGGGACGAGGTGCCGATCCGGCATACCCACAGGGTGAGCGAGAGGGGGGCGGCGGCATACCAGAGCTCCCGGCGGTATTCGACGCGGTGGGCCGCAACGAGCATGGCGACCTCGGGCGGCGCGGGCTGGAGCAGGCCCGCGAGGATCTGCGGGCCGCCGGGCTCCCCGACCCCGAGGAGGCGATGGCGGGCTTCGTCGACGGCCCGCAGGATCTGCAGGTTGTCCAGGTGGCCGCTGGCGTTGAGGTCCATGAAGCGGACCTGGAAGTCCCAGGAGAAGCGCTGCTCCGAGCCCGTTTTGGGGTGATCCGGGTTAGCAGATGGGGCGAGGTGGCGGGGTTCACCGGGGGCCGGGTCCATGCTCGTCACCCTAGGCCCTACCCTGACTGGCATGACGGCGGACCCGGCAGGCGGCGGCGTGCGCGCTCTGCGCGCGGGCGTCCTCGCTGCGGTGACGCTCGGCCTAGCCGCTGCGGCCCACGTGGTCGGCGGGGGCCAGGTGCCCGGCCTCCCGGTGCTGGCCGTCGCCCTGGGCCCGCTCGCGCTGGGGTCGGCCCTGCTCACTCGTCGCCGACTCGGGCCGATCGCGCTGCTGGCCTGGTTGGCGCCCGTCGAGGCGATCTTGCACGGGCTCTTCGCGGCTACCGCGACCGGTGCTCTCACGATGGGGGTCACCGGCGGTCACGCTCATGCTGCGGCAGCGGCCGGTATGCCGCTCACCGAGTCGACGGGGTCGGCCACCCTGGTGGCCGCTTCGGGTGCCGGTCAGGCGGGCACTGGCATGCTCGTCGCCCACGCGGTCGCGACCGTGCTCACCGGGTTGGCCCTCAGTCACGGCGAGCGAGTGCTGTGGCTGCTGTGGGAGTCGTTGCGGCCGACGTTGGTCATGGCCCCAGTGCCGCTCGTGCGCGCACCTGCTCTCGTGGTTGCCGACGCGGGCGCGGGTATGCCGTCCCCGGCACCGTTGCGCTTCACCAGCCCGCGGGGCCCTCCGCTGGCGGACGGCTGCCCGAGCTAGTCCGGAATCGTCGGAGCCTGGCATCGACCCCGCCTTGACCAGGTCGTCGAGCGGAGGGTCCGGGCTGCGGTCGGGCATGTCCCTTTGCTCGCGTTGCTCTGCGCCGGGACACCTCCCGGCGCACGCCAGACATCCCCCTTTCGACAGACAAGGATCACTTTCGATGCGCACCAACATGATTCGGGCAGTGACTGCCTCGGCCGCCCTCGCCCTGACGCTCGGCCTTGGGGCCTGCGGCGGCTCCACGACGACGACGTCAACCACAACCCCAGCCGCCACCGCAGCCAAGGCCAGCGGCCAAGCGGCGTCGGTCACCGTGAGCGACCCGTGGGTCAAAGCCGTAGACACCGGGATGACCGGAGCGTTCTTCGTCCTCAAGAACACCGGCTCGTCGCCCGTCCACCTCGTCTCAGCCAAGAGCGCCATCAGCCCGATGATGCAGCTGCACGAGACGGTCATGGGGACCGGCGGAACCATGGCGATGCAGGAGAAGCCCGGTGGCTTCACCATCCCGGCCGGTGGCTCACACGAGTTCAAGCCTGGGAGCGACCACGTGATGTTCATGGGCATCAGCGCCCCGGTCAAGTCAGGGACGACCGTGACCTTCACCCTCGCCTTCGAGGACGGGTCCACCCTGCCGGTGACGGCCGAGGTGCGCACGTTCACCGGCGCCAAGGAGACGTATGTCCCAGGCGCCACAACGGGCTCCAACTCGATGCCCGGGATGACCGGCTCGGGGATGACGACGGGATCTCATGGCTAAACACCAGCAGGTGTCGGGCGGCGCGGCCGAGGAAACCTCGGCCGCGCCGTCCCGGCGGTCGTTCCTCGGCACCGGCGCCGCCCTCGCGGGCGGCGCCGGTGCCGGGCTCGTCGGTTTCGGCCTCGGCACGTCGAGAGCCACTGGATCAGCGGCAGCCACCACGGCCAGCGGTGCCATCGCCTCGGCCGGAGCAGCCAGTGGCGGTGAGGGGGCCGCGGCCACCGAATGGGCCGGGGCGGTCGTGCCGTTCATCGGCCCGCATCAGGCCGGAATCGCAACACCGCCCCAGGCACACGCCACGTTCCTCGCCCTCAACCTTGTTCCAGGCGTCGGCAAGGAGGGGCTGCGGCGACTGATGCGGCAGTGGACGAGCGACGCGAGCCGGCTGCAGCGCGGCATACCGACCCTCGGGGACCCACAACCCGACTTGGCGTCACCGCCTTCCCGACTGACGGTGACCGTGGGGTTGGGGCGGGGGGCCCTGGCCGAGGCGGGGCTGCTCGATCGCGCCCCGGCGTGGCTGGCGCCGCTGCCGGTCTTCTCGGTCGACAAGCTCGAGCAACGGTGGAACGACGGCGACGTGCTGGCCCAGGTGTGCTCAGAAGATCCGATCATCCTCGCCCACGCCGTGCGCGCTCTGTTGCTCTCGGCGTCGGGCATCGCCACGCTGCACTGGCAACAGCGCGGGTTCCGGCGGCCGGTCACTTCCACGAGCGCTATGCGCAACCTCATGGGTCAGGTCGATGGCACGGTCCAGCCGGCCGATGGCGAGCTCGACCAGGCGGTGTGGATCGGCGCGGACGGACCCGAGTGGCTGCGCGGCGGCAGCTCCGTGGTGGTCCGTCGGATCCGGATGGACCTGGACACCTGGGATGCGCTCGACCCACAAGCCAAGGAGCAGGTCATCGGGCGTCGGATGACCTCAGGGGCGCCGTTGACCGGGACGAAAGAGACTGACGTGCCCGACCTCACCGCCACCGTCGACGGGCTGCCGGTCATCCCGGACTTCGCGCACATCCGCCACGCGGCCGTCACCTCAGTGGCGCAGAAGATCCTGCGACGGCCCTACAACTACGACGACACCCCGGCGGCGGGCAGCAGCGCGGAGGCCGGCCTGTTGTTCGTGGCCTATCAGCGCGATCCCCTCGCGCAGTTTGTCCCGATGCAGGAGCGGTTGGCCGCGAAGGACCTGCTCAACTTCTGGACCACGCCGATCGGGTCAGCCGTGTTCGCCATCCTCCCCGGCCCCGCCGAGGGCGAGACGCTCGGGCAGGCGCTGCTGGGCTGAGCGGTCGTCGGGCGGGCGGCGGCCGGACAGCGGGCGGTCGGCGGACGTCAGCGGACGTCAGCAGGCGTGACCAGCCCGGCGCCGCGTAACACGAGGTCGATGGTGCCTGCCTCGATGCGCTCCAGCGCCGCCCCGTGCGCCACCGCCGACGCGGCCGCGTTGACGAGCCCCTGGACGAGGACGGCCAACGTCTGAGGGTCTGGGACCTCGGCGTCCCGCAGGGCCGACAGCAGCGGTTCCCGCAGCTGCTCGTGCAGGACCCGGACGCCTTCGCGGCATACCTCCGGCATGGCGACCCCACTGATCTCAAGCGCCGCGCTGTGCCCGTCCCGCGCGTCGGCAATGGCTGCCCGGATGTATGCCGAGACCCGCGCGGCCGGGGTGTCAGCCGTGTCGACGGCGGCGATGGCCCGGTCGCGGCTGCGCTGGAGCAGCGTCGTGATGGCGGCGCCAAGCAGCGCGTCGGTCGACGGGTAGTACTGGTACATGCTGCTGCGGGCCAGCCCCGCCCGCTTGGCCACGGCTGCGGGGGTGAAGCCGGCCAGCCCGCCGTCGCGCAACTCGTCGGCAGCGGCCTCGATCACCTGGCGTCGGCGCATGGCGTTGTGTTCGGCGACGGTGGGGGCCTCGATGCGCGGCATACCACCGAGTTTATGCGGCTTCACTTCTGTCCGGCCCGCTTGCTTTCTCGACAGTTGTGTCGATAACCTATTCTTGTGCGCTCCACGCCCTCGCCCAGCACCCCGCCCACCTCCGATCATCCACTGGGAATCCGTCGCTGGTGGGCGCTAGCCACGATCGCCTTGGGGACGTCGCTCATCATCATGGACGCGACGATCGTCAACGTCGCCCTCCCCGTGGTCATCCGCGATCTAGACCTCACGGCCAACCAGGCCGAGTGGATGAACGCGATCTACTCCCTCACCTTCGCCGCCCTCCTGCTCACGGTGGGCCACCTGGGCGACCTGCGTGGTCGGCGGCTGCTCTTCGCGGGCGGCATGGTCGTCTTCATGCTCGCCTCGGTGCTGGCTGGTAGCGCACAAGGAGCAGTGGTGCTCATCGGCGCCCGGCTCCTGCAGGGGATCGGCGCCTCGGCGATCCTCACGACCACGCTCTCGACGATGAATTCGATCTTCCGGGGCCGCGAGCGCGGCATCGCCTTCGCCGTCTATGGGTCGACGATCGGCGGCATGGCGGCCGTCGGACCCCTCGTCGGTGGTTGGCTGGCGACCGACGTGTCGTGGCGGTGGGCGTTCTGGCTCAACATCCCCTTCGGGCTGCTCGTGCTGGCCGGCATCTGGCGCGCCGTCCCCGAGACCCGCGATCCCGGCGCTGACTCCCACTTCGACCTGCTGGGAGCCACCCTGTCTGCCATCGGCATGGGTGGAGTCGTCTTCGCGCTCATCGAGGCCGCGACCTATGGCTGGTGGCTGCAGCCGACGGGCGCGATCTCGCCGGTGCCGATCGTCGCTGTGGCGGCGGTCCTGGCCACGGTGTGGTTCTTCGTCCGCGAGGTCCGCAGCCGAGGGGCCGGTCGCCCCGCGATGATCGACGTCAGCCTGCTGCGGCTGCCGACGCTGCGTTACGGCCTCATCGCGGCGACCATCGTGGCCTTCGGCGAGTTCGGGCTGATGTTCACCCTCCCGCTGTTGCTGCAAGGCACCCTCGGTTACTCCGCGCTCGGCGCCGGTTGGCTGTTGGTCAGCTTGGCCGTCGGGGCCTTCCTCATCTCCGGGGCCACTCCGCAGCTCACTGAGGCCATCGGCCAGCGGGCCGTCGTGCGGATCGGCTTGGCGCTGGAGGCGGTGGCGGTCGGTGGCCTGGCCCTGACGATCTCCCGGACGATCGGGACCTGGCCGCTGGCCGGGTGGCTGTTCGTCTATGGCCTGGGCGTCGGGATGGCCACGGCGCAACTGAGCTCGGTCATCATGAGCGAGGTGCCCCCTGCCCAGGGTGGCCAGGCGTCGGGGTTGCAGTCGACCGTCCGCCAACTGGGGTCGGCGCTCGGAATCGCCGTCCTCGGGACCCTCCTGGTCACCTCCCTCGGCGCCGGATTGCAGGACCGCCTGACGGCATCCGGTATGCCGTCCGCGGCCTCCCAGCCGATCGTCGAGCTGGTCCGGGGCTCGGCGGGGGCCGGCATACCGGCTCTGGCAGCCGACCCGCGCGGGGCCGGCGCCGCCGAGCTGGCCCGCGATGCCATGGTGGACGCGAGCAGGCGCACGGCCGGGTTCGCCGCTGCCGCTCTGGCGCTGGGCCTCCTCGCGACGATCGCCCTGCCCAAACCGCACCGGCCCGAGGATGATCCCCACCTCGCGAGCGAGTGACTGGACGACGGCATACATAATGCTGGGTTATCTCTTGACCGCTAACTGAAACCTGACGCTATTCTGGCCGTGTGGACAGCCCGCTGCTGCGCACCATCCGCGAGAGCGTCATCGGTGACGACCAGGTCCTTCCCGGCCCCTACGGCCCGCGCCGGGTCACCTATGCCGACTACACCGCCTCCGGCCGTGCCCTCTCGTTCATCGAGGACTTCATCCGCGACGAGGTCCTCCCCCGTTACGCCAACACCCACACCGAGTCTTCCGGCACTGGCCTGCAGACCACCCGGCTGCGCGAGGACGCGCGCGCGATCATCCGCGACGCCGTCGGCGGCGACGAGGACACCGTCGTCATCTTCGCCGGATCGGGCTGCACCGGGGCGATCGACAAGCTCGTGGGCATCCTCGGCCTGCGCATCCCCAGCGGGCTTGAGGACGCCCATCACCTGAGCCGCCACATCCCGGCCGAGGCGCGGCCGGTGGTGTTCATCGGCCCTTACGAGCACCACTCCAACGAGCTGCCCTGGCGTGAGTCGATCGCCGACGTCGTCGTCATCCCGCAGGACCTCGACGGCCACATCTCCCTCTCGGTCCTGCGAGAACGCCTGCAGGAGTATGCCGCTCGCCCGCTCAAGATCGGCTCGTTCTCGGCCGCCTCGAACGTCACAGGCATCGTCTCGGACAGCGCGGCGATCAGCACGCTCCTGCACGAGCACGGCGCGCTCTCGTTCTGGGACTTCGCCGCCGCCGGTCCCTACATCGACATTGAGATGTATTCCGGCGGCCGGGCGACCAAGGGGAGCAGCGCGGCATACAAAGACGCGATCTTCCTGTCCCCCCACAAGTTCATCGGCGGCCCCGCGACCCCCGGGGTCCTCGTCGTGCGCCGCGAGCTGCTCGGCAACCGGGTGCCCGCGGTCGTCGGCGGGGGGACCGTCGCCTACGTCAACCCGACCGACCACCTCTACCTCGCCGACCCCGCACACCGCGAGGAAGCCGGCACGCCCGCGATCATCGAGTCGATCCGGGCCGGGCTGGTCTTCCAACTCAAGGCGGCCGTCGGCGTCGAGACGATCCGCGCCCAGGAGGAGCGGCTGCTGCGCCGCGCCGTCGCCGCCTGGACCCAGGAGCCGACCATTCAGATCCTGGGCAACCTCGACGCCGAGCGCTTGTCGATCGTGTCGTTCGTCGTCAAGGCCCCCAGCGGGCGCTACCTGCACCACAACTTCGTCGTCGCCGTCCTCAACGACCTGTTCGGCATCCAGTCCCGAGGCGGCTGTTCGTGCGCCGGGCCCTACGGTCATGCCTTGCTCGGGATCGACCTGGACCGCTCGCACGAGTTCGAGGCCGAGATCGCCCACGGTTGCGAGGGCATCAAGCCGGGGTGGGTGCGAGTCAACTTCAACTACTTCGTCTCCGACGAGGTGACCGACTACATCGTCGAGGCGGTCCGGCTCGTCGCACGCGACGGGTGGCGGCTGCTCCCCGACTATCGCTTCGACAACGCCACCGGCCGCTGGGCGCACCGCAGCGGGCCCGTCGAGCCGCCGCTGCGGTTGCGTGACGTCGGGTATGCCGCGGACGGCAGCTTCGTCTTCCCGCGCCACACTGCGCGGGCCACGGAAGGTGAGCTCGCGGCATACCTGCGGGAGGGGGCCCGGATCCTGGGCGAGCGGGCGGATGACCACGGGCCGCAGGCGACGGTCTCCCCCGGCTATGACGACCTGAGGTGGTTCGAGTTGCCCGCGGCCTCGATGTCCTGACGACTGCACGGACGGCTGGACCCCCGGGGCTCGCGCCCGGTGCACCCCCGCCCACGGCACCGGATACCTGGCACCGTATTGTGGCCGAACCGTGATGGTGATCACCGGGACCATTGGCGCTACCGACGAGTAGGAACGGGGGACGATGGGTAGATGGCCAGGCCAGTAGAGGGAGTCACCCGGGGCGACATCGACGCCATCCGGTATGACGACCTCAGCTTCGAGGGCGCCCATGGTCATGTGGGCGTCACCCTGTTCATGCCCTCGATCCGTCAGATCGGCATCCACGGCGAGCCAGACATCATCAGCCCCTACTCCTCCGGGTGGGGCGAGGGGCTCGGTGCCGCGCGCGCCTCATGCGAAGGGTTGGTGCGCGCCGCCAACGTCATGGCGGCGACCATCGAATATCCGCGTAAGCGGATGGCGGTCAACGAGATCCTCCCCTTCCGCACTCAGGTCTTCGGCGAGGTGATCCGCCACATCCGGGAACGGACGATGTACGACTGGGCGACCATGATCGTGGCGGGTTACTCCCGCGGCTCCGCCCCGGCCCGGCTGGCCACCGTCGAGCATTCTGACGTCGTCGACGGCGTCATCCTCGTGGCGCCGACCTGGTTCAGCCAGCAGGTCAAGCCGCGCGAGCTGGCAGCGCGCGGGCTGCAGGAGAGCGCCCGCGGCATGGCGCAGGCCGGGTGGCTGGACCGGCTCACCCTCGTGGGCGCGAGCGTGCGGCTGGCCCAGGAGATGCTGGCCCACCCCTTCGAGCTGCGCAACGACATCGCCGCGATCTCCCAGGAGGGCGCGGCCGACCTACAGGACGTGCTCGCCACGGGAGTCCGGGTCGGGGTTGTCGCCGGCCGCCAGGACGAGCTCTGCCAGGTGGACGGCATACGGGCCGTCGTCGATCGACTCACGGAACCGACCGACGTCATCTATCGCGAGGTCGACTCCGACCACTTCTCCTATTTCCTCTCGCCCAAACCGCTCAAGGTCGTCGCTGCGGTCGTCACGGCCCTCGGTGAGTGCGACGACGAGGGCCAGGCGGACGCGCCGGCCTGAGCGCTGCCCAGCCCGGGGCCGACGCCCTGACTCTGGCATGCTGCGACCATGAGCCACTGGGTCCTGGAATACCGATACGTCGATCCCGACGCCCGCGCCCGGGTGCGCCCGGACCACCTGGCCTATATGGCGGGTCTGCATGATCGGGGCCGCGTCGTCATGGGCGGGCCGGTCGGCGACGGCAGTGGCGCCCTCGTCGTGCTGCGGGCCGACTCCGAGGAGGAGGTCCGGGCGATCATCGCCGACGATCCCTACACGGCCGCGGGCGTCGCGGCAGACCACGTGGTGCGACCCTGGACGGTCGCCATCGGCGGCCACTGAGCGGTTGGCCACGCCCGATCACGCCAGTCGTTCCGGTCGTTCCGGTCGTTCTGGTCTTCCGGTCGTTCTGGTCGGGTCAGTCGGTCCTGTCAGGCCCGGTCGCCCCGGTTAGTCCGGTTAGTCCGGCGCCTCGCCCCCAGCGTCACGCGAGCGCCTCACGCACGGTGCGGAACAACGACTGAGCCCGCGGGTTGGTCACCAACTCCTCGACGGACACCACCGCGCCGTCGGGCCCGGCCAACGGGATCTTCCAGTTGGCGTATTCCTTGTCCGTCCCCGGTTGGTTCTGCACCCGGCGCTCTCCGACCGCATCGACCAACGCGACGCCCTGCATGAGCGACGGCGCAGCCGCCAGGAGGGCATAGAGCGCCTCGACGATCTGCTGCTCGCCGACCTCGGTGCCGTCGGGCATCGGCTCGCCCGCCGGAGGCAGCAGGCCGCGCCGTCGGCACATGTCCAGCACCCTGTCCTGCTCCTCGCGATCGGCCGCAATCTCTTGCTCGACCGAACGGGTCAACAGCCCGAGGCGGTCGCGCAGCGCGATGTGCTCACCGGCCAGATACCCAGCCGTTGGCGGCAGGTCATGAGTGTTGACCGACGCGAGGCACCCGCGCCGATAGGCCTCGGGAGCCATGGGCGTCTTGTCGGCGGCATACTCGAACCACAGGATCGACGTCCCGAGCAGGCCGCGCCCGGCAAGGTAGTCCCGCACCCACGGCTCGAAGGTGCCCAGATCCTCCCCGATGACGACGGCGCCGGCCCGCTGCGCCTCCAGACACAGGATGCCCACGAGGGCCTCGTGGTCGTAGTAGACGTAGGTGCCCTGATCGGCCGGGAGTCCTTTGGGCACCCACCACAGCCGGAAGAGCCCGAGCACGTGATCGACCCGGATGCCGCCGGCATGCCGCAGGATCGTGCGCACCATGTCGCGGAACGGCGCATAGCCTGCCTCGGCAAGCCGCTGCGGATGCCACGGCGGCTGCGACCAGTTCTGCCCTTGCTGGTTGTACATGTCCGGCGGCGCCCCCACCTCGGCGTGGGGGGCAAGAACATCCCGCAAGACCCAGGCATCAGAGCCGAGCGGGTGCACCCCGACGGCCAGATCGTGGACGATCCCAAGCGCCATGCCGGAGCGCAGCGCGCTGGCCTGGGCGGCTTCGAGTTGCTCGTCGAGCACCCACTGCAGCCAGCAGTGGAAGTCGATCCGGTCGCGCAGTCGTTGCCGCAGGGCGAACGCCGCCTCGTCGTGCGGCCGCAGATCCTCCCACATCACCGCGTCCTCGGCGGAGCGCTCCCGCAGCGCGCACCACAGCGCGAAATCCTCCAGGCCGCGCCCGTGTTCGGCCCGGAAGGCGGCGAATCGGCCCTCGCGACTGGGACTGCGCGGGACGGCATACACGAGTTGCAGTGCCTCGAGCTTGCTCCCGTATGCCGCGTCGCGCGGCACCTCGCTCGCGTCATGGTTACGCGCGGTCGCCTGGGTCCAGATGAGCGAGACGTGCCGACGGGCGGCGGTGGTGAGGTAGATCGACTCGGGGATCGCCTCGATGCGGATGTAGAGCGGGCTGAAGAAGCGCCGCGTCGTCGGCAGGTAGGGCGAAGCCTCCATCGGTGGGGTCGGCTCGGCGGCGTGCAGAGGGTTGACCAGGATCCAGTCGGCGCCCGCAGCACCGCTGATTGCGGCCAAGTCGGCCAGGTCCTCGACGTCGCCGACGCCCCACGAGCGGGCCGAGCGCACGGAGTAGAGCTGGGTCATCAGGCCCCAGGTCCGATCCTTGCCGGCCCGAGCGGGCAGCGTGTCGGCAGTCGTGAGCCGGTTGGGCACGACGACGAGGGTGGCCTCGGACTGCCGCCCGTGGCTCTCGGCACGGATGACATGCCAGCCCAACGGCAGGGCCTGCGGCAACCAGAACGTCGCCTGACCCATCGTCACCCCGTCGATCTCCCGCGGAGGTGTGTCGTCCTCACCCTGCACGACCGGCCATTCGGTGCCGGACTCGTCGACGACCCACACGCGGACGTCGTCGCCGTGGTGGACGTGCACGGGGATCCGAGTGGCGGCGCCTTCGCGCATGACGACGGTTGGCGGCAGAAGTTGACGCCACGGTTGAGCCGTGCGGTCGGCCAGGGCGCGTTCGCAGGCTGCTTCGGTGCTGGCGTCGACGCCAAGCGCCGCGAGGATCTGGGTCAGGGTCATCGCCGAGACCGGGTGCAGGTCGCCGTAGAAGCCCCAGAAGTCGATGCCGACGCCGTATGCCTTGGCCAGGGCCTGCAGTTGGTCGAGTGTCGGAGGCAGGGAGGCTGCAGAGGCCGCGGGGGTCGTGGGGTCGACTGCCCCGGGGGGCGCGGCAGACTCCTCAACGGGGACGGCGGGGTCGGGCATCGGTCCTGCCTCGGCTGGGATGGGGGTCGTCGGCGCCGATTCTTCCACTCCTGCCGGTATGCCGCGTCGTCACCTTTGCCTGGCGCCTGGGTTGGGCGGCCGGTAGGCCCGCTCGTGCGGCGCCGTCGTGGCGGTCGGGTTAGGCCGGCGGGTCGAACCGTCCGTCGATCGCGGTCCAGCCACCGTCGACGAACAGGACGGTCCCGGTGACATAGCTCGCCGCATCGGACGCCAAATAGACTGCCGCGCCTGCCAATTCGTGCGGCCTCCCCCACCGGCCGAGGATGCTCTTGGCGCCATAGGCGGCATACCAGTCGGCGTTGTTCTTGATCGGAGCAGTGAGGGGCGTGTCGATGACACCGGGCGCGATGGCGTTGACGCGCACGCCGCTGGTGCCGAGCTCGGCCGCGAGGGTGCGAAGGAGCATGACCAGGCCGCCCTTGGTCATCGCATAGACCCCTTGGCCGGGCTCGGTCGTCTGGCTGCGGATCGAGCTGAAGCCGATGATGCTGCCCCGGCCGCGCTCGGCCATGCCGCGCCCGAAGCCGGTCATCAGGTCGAAGGCCGCGCGCAGGTTGAGCCGCACGACCGTGTCGAACTCCTCCCCGGTGTAGGCCAGCAGGCGCTTGCGGACGTTGACCGCCGGGGTGACCACGAGGACGTCGACCGCGCCGAGGTCTTCGACCGCGCGCGTCACCGCCGCGGTGTCCAGGACATCCAGCTCGTATGCCGTCATCGACCCCCAGCCCTCGACCGCCTGGGCGGCGGTGGCCCCGGCCGCCGCGAGATCGCGGTCGACACAGATGACCTGCGCCCCGTGGGCGGCCAGGCCAAGGGCGACGGCCTGGCCGATGCCCGAGCCGGCCCCGACGACGACGGCTCGCCGACCGTCCAGCCGGAACAGGTTCGCAAGTTGGTTGACGGGCGCACCAGCGGGAGGCGCCACACTCGGTGCAGCTGTCGGGGCGGCCTGGGCAACGTTGTCCATGCCCGTGATTCTGTCAGCCTGCCTCCACCGTGTGCTCTCGACCTCCCCACCCCCCGCACCCCTCCCGCCGAGATTGACGTTAGCTGCAGGACACGCCGACTCCAGCGGCTGCAACGTCAATCTCGGCGGGAAGCCTGAGCGGTCACCGGTCACCGGTCAGCGGTCACCGGTCACCGGTCGGCGGACCGGGAACGCGGACGGAAAGGCGTCCTGCAGGCTGCGGATCTCGCCGGTCGGCGGCGCCACCGTCCTCGCGGACAGCATCGCGTGACCGATCGCCCTCGTGACGCAGTCCCCGGCCGCGTCGAGCAAGGCATGGAACGCCATCGGGTCCGGAGCCCCACCAGCCCCCCGCGCTCCCGTTGCCAGGGTGAACAAGGTGTCGCCGTCGAACATCGTGTGCACCGGCCGGATCGCCCGGGCCATTCCGTCATGCCCGATCCCCGAGACCTTGGCGCACTGCGCCTTGGTCAAGGTGGCGTCGGTCGCGATGACCCCGATCGTCGTCGCCAACCCCGGGCCCAAACCAAGAGCCGCCCCAGCCCTGGCCGCCCGTGATCGTGCCTCAGCGAGATCGTGCTCGGAAACCCGCCCCAGGGAAGGGAATTCGCCAGGAAGGCCGAAGCGAGCGGCATACAGCTCGCCGGTCACCGGATCGACCGTGGAGCCGACGGCGTTGACAACAACCAAGGCGCCCACGGTCGTCCCGTCCGGGAGCACCACTGACGCAGAGCCGACGCCGCCTTTGAACCCGCCCGCCCGCGCGCCCGTCCCCGCGCCGACACACCCCTGCTGGACCGGTCCATCGTTGGCGACCACGAACGCGTCGTTCCCCATCGCCGCATCGGGCCGCTTCCCGAAATCGCCGCCGCGCCCGAGGTCGAAGATCACCGCGGCCGGCACGATCGGCACCACCTCGCCCGGTCCGCCGACCGGGAATCCGATTCCAGCAGAAGACAATCGGCTCATCACTCCGTCGGCTGCAGCGAGCCCGAAGGCCGATCCGCCGGACAACACGACCGCGTGGACCCGCTCGACCATGTTGCGCGGGTCCAGGGCATCGGTTTCCCGGGTCCCCGGTCCACCTCCCCGCACGTCCACCCCGGCCACGGCCCCGGCCGCGGGCGCGAGGACGACGGTGGTCCCGGTCAACCACCCGTCACCGATTCGCGTCGCATGCCCGACCCGTATGCCGTCCACGTCGGTCAGCGTGTTGGTCCGGCCCGGGCGGTGAGCCGGGTGCGATGCGGTCATGGTGCGTCCTTCGGGGCCGGGCCGGAAGCTGGGGTCGGGTCTGGGGTCGAGGCTGGGGTCGGGGTCGAGGAGTCTCTCGGGGCCGTTGTCGTCGCCAGGCCCGGTGCTTCCGGACGGGCCAGCGGGTTCGGCGAACCCACCAAGTCCGACGAAACAGTCCGTGCCGCAAGGGTTTCCGCCGCCAGCACCGCGGCCGTCCGACCCGCCAACGCCGCCTGCAGCCGGGGCGCTGCCGCGACGAGTTGACGGGCATAGGGGTGAACCGGCCTGTCGTAGACCTGATCGGTCGGCCCCATCTCGACGATCTCGCCACGGTTCATCACCGCGACCGTGTCGCACACGTGTCGCACCACCGACAGGTCGTGCGATACGAAGACCAAGGTCAGCGAGAGCCGGTGGACCAGTTCGTCGAGCAGGTTGAGCACCTGGGCACGGACCGACACGTCCAGCGCACTCACCGGTTCGTCGGCCACGAGGATGCGTGGGTCCGGGGCCAAGGCCCGCGCGATCGAGATCCGTTGGCGTTGCCCTCCGGAGAACTGGTGGGGGAACCGATCGGCCGACTCCGGCTGCAGACCCACGGCCTCAAGGAGCTCGTGGACCCGCGCCAGGTTGTTCCGATGCCCTTGTGCCACAAGCGGTTCGGCGATGATGTCCCGCACTCGCATCCGAGGATCGAGCGACCCCATTGGGTCCTGGAAGACCAGTTGCAGCTGCGCCCGCAGGAAGCCCAGCCGCCGCTCCGGCAGCCGCGAGATCTCCACCCCGCCGACTTGCACTGAACCCGACGTGGGCTGGTCGAGTCCGGCGATGATTCGCAGCAAGGTCGACTTGCCACATCCCGACTCCCCGACGATGCCGAACCGCTGCCCCCGCGCGACGTCGAGGCTGACCCCTCGCAGCGCGTGGACGACCGGCCCCGGCCGGGTCAGTGAGGTCCGCGGCCGTCGGTAGTCCCGCACGACATCGCGAACGGCGATCGCCAGTTCAACCACGGTGCACCACTGGATGCCAGCAGGCGAACCCGTCCTCAGGCCCCGGACCATCCCACTCGGGGACCGTCTCGCACGTGGTCGTGGCGTGCGTGCACCGGTTCCGGAAGACGCACCCAGCGGGGAACCGACCCGCCGCCGGAACCGACCCCTGGATCGTGTAGAGCCCACCGTCCGGCCGGGTGAGGTCCAGATCTGACGCCCCGATCAACCCGCGCGTGTAGCGGTGCCGCGGTCGGGTAAACACATCGAGCACCGGACCCGCCTCGACGACCCGCCCGCCATACATCACCAGCACTCGCTCGCACACGCTGGCGACGACGGCCAGGTCGTGGGTGATGAACAGCAGCCCGGCATCGCGCGCCTGGACCCCGCGGACGATGAGATCGAGCACCAGCGCTTGCACCGTGACGTCCAGCGCCGTCGTCGGCTCGTCGCAGATGAGCAACGCCGGGTCGTTGGCGAGCGCCATCGCCACGACGACCCGCTGCCGTTGACCGCCGGACAGTTGGTGCGGATAGGCCCGCGCGGCATCCGCCGGGTCGGGCAGCCCCACCTTGTCCAGCAGGTCGACGGCCCGAGCCGCTGCCGCACCGCGATCGGCCACCGTCCCGTGGATGGTCATGATCTCGGCCACCTGGGCACCCACCCGCATCGTCGGGTTGAGCGCGGTCATCGGCTCCTGGAACACCATCGCGACATCACGTCCGCGCATCGCCGCCAGCCCGGGCTCCCCGGCCTCCAAGACCGACGTCACCCGCTCGCCGCCCGCCGGCCCCTGCCCCGTGACGACGACCGACCCCGACGGATGCAGCTCCTCCGGCAGCAGCCCCATGATCGCGAGCGCGGTGAGCGACTTCCCGGAGCCCGACTCCCCGATCAGCCCGACCCGCTCCCCGCGCCGCACCGTGAGGTCGACGTCGACGAGCAACGGTTTGTCCCCGACCACCACCGCAAGGTCGCGCACGCGCACGACGTCCGCAGGCGGCATACCAGGTGGTGGGTATGCCGTGCGCTCGGGTGCCGTGGTCACCGCCGGTCCTCCAGGCGCGGGTCGAAGCGGTCCCGCAAACCGTCTCCGAGGAGGTTGAAACCCAACACGGCCAAGGCGATGGCGACGCCGGGATAGAGCTCCAGGCGTGGGGCGACGAAGAGCAGTTCCTGACCTTCCTGGAGCATCCGGCCCCACGACGGCGTCCCGGGCGGGGCGCCGAGGCCGAGGTAGGACAGGGCCGCTTCGGCGAGGACGGCGATAGCGAACGACACCGAGGCCTGGACGATGACCAGGCTGCCGACGTTGGGCAACACGTGGCGCGCGGCGATGGCGACCGGGCGACGGCCGGCGGCTCGTGCGGCCAAGACGTATTCGGTCTTCATCACGCCGATGGCCCCGCTGCGCACCACCCGGGCGAACGACGGGATCGTCGAGATGCCGATGGCGATCATCGCGGTGACGACCCCCTGGCCGTGGACCGCGGTGAGCATGATCGCCAACAGCAGCGCAGGGAAGGCGAGGAGCAGGTCGTTGGCGCGCATGACCACTTCGCCCCACCACTTGGGGACCATCGCCGAGAGGATGCCCAGCGGCACACCGACGACGGCGGCGACCCCGACCGAGACCAGGCCGACGAGCAGGGTGGTGCGCGACCCGACCATGAGCAGCGAGACGACATCGCGGCCGAACTTGTCGGTGCCGAGCCAATGCCGGGTCGACGGTGTGGCCAGCCGCTCGGCGGCGTTGATCTCGCCGACGTCGAACGGGGTCCAGACCAGCGAGATGACCGCGAGGATCGCGATGACGGCGACGATCCCGCCGCCGACGATGAGGGTGGCCCCGACGCCCAGGCGCGAACGACGTCCTCGAGGCGGAAGGAGGGCTTCGGCGCCCCGGGAGAGCCGACTCATCGGGCGGCCGTCCGCAGGCGAGGGTCGATAGCCAGATAGAGCAGGTCGACGACGAAGTTGACCAACAGGACGGCCACGACCAGGACCATGACGACGTCCTGGACGACGATGAGGTCACGGTTACCGACGGCGTCCAGCAGCAGCGAGCCCAGGCCGGGGATGACGAAGACTCGCTCGATGACGACCGCGCCGACCAGCAGCGTCGCCAGCTGTAGGCCAAGGACGGTGACGACGGGGACGGCCGCGTTGCGCAAGCCGTGTCGCACCAAGGCCCGCATCGGGGTGAGGCCCTTGGCGCGTGCGGTCCGCAGGAAGTCCTCGCGGAGCACGTCGAGCACCGCCGAGCGCACGTAGCGGGTGAGCACCGCCCCCTGGACGATCCCCAGGGAGAGCGCCGGCAGCACCAGTTGCTTGACGAACATCCCCGGGTCGTATGCCGGTGGCGTCCACCCGCTCGCCGGCAGCCACCTCAGTTGGACGGCGAAGACGGTGATGAGCAGGATGCCCGCGAGGAAGGCTGGGACGGCGACGCCGACCTGGGACACGGCCGACAGGACCAGTCCGGAGGCTTTGCGGTGATGCACGGCCATGAGCGTCCCGAAGGGCAGGGCCAGCGCGACCGCGATGAGCATCGAAGCAGCAACCAGGATGAGGCTCACCTGGAGTCGGTCGGCAAGCTGGGGTCCGATCTGAGCTCGGCTCACGTAGGACAGCCCCGGGTCGAACCGGATCAGGCCGCCGATCCAGGTGAGATATTGCTCTAGCAGCGGGCGCTCCAGTCCGAACTCCAGCCGCAGCCGCGAGACGTCGGCCTCGGTGGCGTTGACTCCGAGCGCCACGCGGGCCGGGTCACCGGGCAGCAGCACCATGAACCCGAAAACCAGCGCCGAACTGACCCCGAGGCTCACCAGGAGCACCGCGGTCCGCTCAGCGATGCGCAGGAGCATGGCGTCAGCCTGTCATGGCTCTCCCCGAGATTGACGTTGGCTGCACGACACGCCGCGGCGGCCGCACCCAACGTCAATCTCGGCCGGGGGAAGGCTGCCTCAGCCCTTCGCGAGCTTGGACAGGTCGAAGGCGACGGCGATGCCGTTCTTCGGCAGGCCGGTGATCCCCTTGTCCGCCACCATGAGGTTGGGCAGGAGGAACAGCACGTCGGCGGCCGCGTCCTCCGCGAGGAGCCGACCAACCTTCTTGAGGTTGGCCACCTGCTCGTCAGCCGACCCCTCGTCGGCCGCCTTGAGCAGCGCCTGGATGTCGGCCGTGCCGTAGTGCGTGTAGTAGTCCGGGTTGCCGAACACGGCCTTGAGATCACGCGGCTCGACGTGGGCGACGATCGACATGTCGAAGTCGCCGCCCTTGAACACCTGAGCGAGCCACGCCGCCGGGAACTCCAGCGACTCCAGCGCGACCTTGAAGCCGACCGCCTCGAGCTGGGCCTTGACCACCTGGCCGCAGGACACGGCATACGGGAGGGTCGGGACGCGCAGGCGCAGGGTGGCGCCCACCTTGCCCGCCTCGGTGAGCAGCGCGGTCGCCTTCTCCTTGCTGAACGGGGTGACGCCGGTGAGGTCCTCGTACCACGGGTCGGTCGGCGGGACGAATGAGCCGATGAGGGTGCCCTTGCCGGCCCAGCAGGTGTCCATGAGGGCTTTGTGGTCGATGCCGTAACGCACCGCCTGACGGACGCGCTTGTCTTTGAAGATGTCGTTCTTGTTGTTGAACGACAGCAGCACCTCACCGTTGGTCGTGCCCTCGATGACCTGGTATTTCGGGTTCGAGGTGAACTGGCCGAGCGCCTCGGGCGCCTGCACCGTCGTCACGACGTTGATGGTGCCGGTGAGCAAGGCGTTGTTGAGGGCGGTGGCGTCCTTGAAGTACTTGAGCACCACCGACTGGTAGAAGGGCTTGGTCCCCCAGTAGGACTCGTTGCGGGTCAACGTGATCGAGTCGCCGCGGTTCCAGGAGGTAAAGGTGTAGGGCCCGGTGCCGATCGGCTTGTTGGCCAGGTCGTCGACGCCCGTCTTGGAGAACATCGCCCCCAGGTGGGTGGTCATCCGGTAGAGCCAGTCGTTGCTCGGTGCGGCCAGAGTCACCTGCAGTTGGGTGGGGCTGAGCGCCTTGGCCTCGGTGACAACATCCATCGCCGCCTTGAGCGAGGTTGTCCAATCGGTCTTGACCCGGTTGATCGAGAACACGGCGTCGTCGGCCGTGAAGGCCGCACCGTTGGTGAACTTCGCGCCCGGCGCGAGCTCGAACGTGTAGGTCTTGTGGTCGTCGGACACCTTCCACGATGTCGCGAGCGCCGGGACGATCTTGCCGTCCTGGTCGAGCTTGACCAGCCCCTCGTAGACATTGACGAGCAACGCCTGCGGGATCGCCGCGCCGTCGGTCTTGGTGAAGTCGAGGTTGGCCGGCTCAGCGATGAGACCGAGGGTGATCTTCTCGGTCGAGGCCCCGCCGGTGGAGCCGCCGGAACCGGTGGCGGGCGTGGGAGTGGTGCTCGATCCGGCAGTGCAGGCGGTGAGGGCGAGCGCCAACGCGGCCAGAGGCGCGATGAGACGGGGCAGGCGGTGGGTCACGGGGGCTCCCTGGGGTCCGGCGACGATGTCCTGTGGCAGCCACAGGCTACGGGGACGGAACGCCACCGCACAGGGGTGCCTTTCCAGCCCCGCCTGGTTGAGACCCAACCGTCACCTTCTCCTCACCCGGCCCGCCAGCCCGTATGCCGTCCGGCCCGCTCCCCGAGGCACGTCACCGGGGCCGTCGCTCACCTTCTCAGGCCCGCCGAGATTGACGTTGCGGCCGCGCGACACGGAGTGTCGCGCACGCAACGTCAATCTCGGCGCAGGGTCGGTTGGGGGCGCAGGGGTCGGTGGGGGGTGCAGGGGTCGGTTGGGTGCGCAGGGGTCGGTGGGGGGTGCAGGGGTCGGTTGGGTGGTAAACCTGCCTCAGGGGCAAAGACGGAGGGAGGACCCGATGACCGATCCGGCACGCTGGGACGTCGCCACGCTCACGGCGGCCTTCCGAGCCCATACCCTCTCCCCCGTCGAGGCCCTCGCCGCCGTGCGCGCCAGGATCGATCGCTGGGAGCCGGTCATCAACGCCCTCGTCGCCGCGGACCGCCCCGCAGCTGAGTCCGACGCCGCGACCGCTGCGGCACAGTCCGAGGCCCGGTGGCGGCGCGGCGAGCCGCTCGGCCCGCTGGACGGCATACCGGTCACCGTCAAGGAGAACCTCGCTCGCGCGGGCGTGCCGATGCGCGCGGGCTGCGCCGGAGCCACCCCCGTCGTCCCGACAAGGGACGCACCCGCGGTCGAGCGGCTGCGCGAGGCCGGCGCCGTCATCGTCGGCGCCACGACGATGCCCGATTGGGGGATGCTCTCCTCCGGGGTCTCCTCGCTGCACGGGATCACCCGCTCGCCGTGGGACCCCGCCCTCACGACGGGCGGCTCGTCGGCGGGCGCGGGGGCAGCGGCCGTGGCGGCATACGGGCCGATCCACGTGGGCACCGACATCGGTGGGTCGATCCGCTTGCCGGGGACCTGGCTGGGGCTCGTTGCACACAAGCCGTCGTTCGGGCGGGTGCCGCTGGACGCGCCGTACCTCGGGCGGGTGGCCGGGCCGCTGACCCGGACCGCCGCCGACGCGGCGATCGCGATGACGGCCCTCGCGCGGCCCGACGAGCGCGACTGGTCGGCGCTGCCGCCGGCCTCCCTGGACTGGTCGTTGGACGGAGCGGCGGTGCGCGGGCTGCGGGTCGGTCTGTGGCTGGACGCCGGCGCCGGTATGCCGTGCCACCTCGCCGTCCGCGCCGTCACCGAGGCGGCGGGCCGGGTCTTCGAGAACGGCGGGGCGCAGGTCGACGTCGTGCAGCCGTGGCTCACGCCGCAGCTGCTCTCTGACATCGACCTGTTCTGGCGGGTGCGCTCGTTCGCCGACCTGGAGGCGATGACGGCCGAAAATCGTTCTCTCGTGCTGCCGTTCGTGCGACGGTGGGCCGAAGGTGGCGCACGGGCGAGTGGGGTCGACGTGCTGCGGGCCTATCAGTCGGTCATGGCGATGCGGGCCGCGACGGTGGCGGCGACCGCGGCATACGACTTCATCGTGTCTCCGGTCGCGCCGGTGGCGGCGTTCCCTGCGGAGTGGCCGATGCCGTGGGGCGAGGCCGACGAAGGGATGGCGCACATCGGGTTCACGGTGCCGTTCTCGATGTCGGGGCAGCCGGCCTGCTCGGTTAACGCTGGGTTCTTGCCCGACGGACGGACGGTCGGCGTGCAGGTGGCCGGGCGCCGGTTCGACGACGTCGGGGTGCTGCGCGCGGTGGCCTGGTTCGAGGCGGCCCGAGGGGCAGGAGCCGAGCCGGGTTGGCCGGAGTGAGGTTTGGGGACACACGTTTGGGGACGCGGGCGGTCGCGGGCTGATACACTGGCCTCCGGTTGCAGTAGCAGTTCTTTCGCAAGAGCAGGGCCCGCCTCCGACGGCGGGCCTCGTCATTTCCAGGCTTCCTCGGGATCCCGGTGATGCGACACCGCGGCCTGGACGGCACCACGGTGGTGCCCTCCGAATGAACAGGAAGTCACCAAAGACATGGCACAAGGCACCGTCAAGTGGTTCAACGCCGAGAAGGGCTTCGGCTTCATCGC
>WBZS01000307.1_pt1 | contig 75076 bp, 70 predicted proteins | sample 5204201 | NCBI WGS metagenome assembly WBZS01 (sample SAMN12344357, study PRJNA552823) | activated sludge metagenome | biome: Activated sludge suspended growth; feature: Nitrification reactor; material: Wastewater; isolation source: activated sludge from nitrification reactor of wastewater...
AGGTCGGCCCAGCGTTCGAGGGCGGCGTCGAGTCGCGCGACCTGGGCCTCGGTGGCCCCCTTCTGCGGGCCGAAGACCGCGGCCGCTCCGCCCGGCCCGGTGAGGGGGGCGACGACGTCGCAGCCGATGACCAGGGTCGTGCCGGTGCCGGTGCCGGCGCGGGTGCCGGCGCTGGTGCCGGTCCCGGTGTCGGCGTCGGTTCTGGTGTCCGTGCCGGTGCGGGGACCGAGGACCAGGCCCGACAGGTCGATCCTCGCCACCGATTCGAGCCCGAGGGCACCCGGCGGGACGTCGTGCCCCCTGGCGTCGAGCAGACGCGCCCCGAGCGCGGTGAGCAGTCCGGAGCCGCCGTCGGTGCTCGCGCTGCCGCCGATCCCGGCAACGATGCGGTGGGGGCGCTCCCATGCGACCGCCGCCGCGATGACCTCGCCGAGACCGGCACTCGAGGCCGTCACAGGCGCCCGGACGCCATCCGGGAGGCGCAGGAACCCACACGCGTCCGCCAGCTCCACGACCACCTCCCGGGGTGGTCCGGGATGGTCGCGGTCGGCCGGGGACCGGTCAGGGCGCCCCGGTTCGGAGCGGATCGCGGTGCGGTCGCGACCGGGGAGGGGGCGGACGGCATACGCGGTCTCGACCGGCTCACCCGTGGGACCGGAGACGACGACCGGCACCGACGTGAAACCGGCGTCCAGTGCGACGGCAAGCAGGCCGTCCCCGCCGTCGGAGACGAGGATCCCCGTGACGTCTGCCGATGGGACGGCTGCGCGGACCCCCGCGCCGACCGCCGCACGCACCTGGTCGGAGGTCAGCGACCCCTTGAACTTGTCACAGGCGACGAGCACCCGCGGCGCCCGCATCACAGCGGTCGATGCATGACGTGCAGACCGACGCGACCGTGGGCCCGCGAGTCGAAGGCGGCCGGCACGGTGCCGATGATCGTGAAGCCCAGGTCCTGCCACAGGGCCACCGCGGCGACGTTGGTCTCCACCACGGCGTTGAACTGCATTGCGGCGTACCCCTGCTCGCGCGCCCAGTCGATCACCGAGCGGCCGAGCGCACGTCCGACCCCGCGTCCGCGCGCGGCAGGGGAGACCATGAAACTCCCCGTCGCGACGTGGGCACCGCGGCCGGGTCGGTTGGGCCCTGACTTCGCCGATCCGAGGATCGCCCCCGAGGACGGGTCGATCGCCACGACCGTGATGCCCGGAGGCGACTCGAACCACCAGGGCCTGGCCTGATCCGCCGTGGCGAACTCGGGAAAGGCATAGGTCTCACCGGCCGAGACGATGTCGGCGAAGACGGGGAAGAAGGCGACCCAGTCCGCCTCGGTCATCGCGCGGACGATGACGCCACCGGCGCCGTCAGTCATTCGCGCCTTCACTCATTCGGACCGTCAGTCATTCGCACCGTGCGTGATTCGCGCCGTCAGTCATTCGCGCCGTCAGTCATTCGGCTCGTGCGGGCGCATGTGGAGCCACGGTCGGGTCAACTCGAACCGTCGACCGTTGATCTCGTCGACCTCGATGGCGATCACGTTGAACTTCGCGGTGTCCACCCAGGGCCGCAGCGGCAACTGGTCGGTGGCGTCCGCTTCGAGACCCTCGAGGGTGCGGGCGCGGCCCCGGACGACGACGCTGCGCGCCCAGTCCTCGGTGAACTCGTCGATCTCGAAGGCCACGTCGTCGTTGATCGCCAGCCCGAGCAACTTGCTGCCCTCGGAGGTGCGGAAGATCAGCCGCCGGTCGTGGTCGACGGCGTAGTTGAGCGGCACGATGTGCACCTCGTCGAGCAGGTGGAACGCCAGCCGCCCGAACTCCTGCTCGTGGAGGAGTTCCCAGCACTCGGCCTCGGTGAGTCGGCTGATCGGGTTCGTGTCGCTCATGGCGGTCTCCTGCATCGGTGCGTTGTGTCCCAGCCTAGTCAGCGGCTCCGGGACCTGTGCAGGGGACCGGACCCTCGCCCCGTTACCCTCCGGTCATGTCCGAGCCACTCCCTGCAGTTCCCACCCGGGCCCGTCCCGACGGCGTCCCGGCCGCAACAGAAACCGCCCCGGTCGACGTCGTCGTCATCGGTGCCGGCCCCGGCGGTCTCGCGGTCGCCGCGTGCGTCCAGGCGTGTGGGCTGCGGGCGCTCGTCGTCGACCGCGCCCCCGACGTCGGGCACACCTGGCGCGGCCACTACGACCGACTCCACCTGCACACCCCCCGCGAGCTCTCCCACCTGCCGGGCCTGAAGATCCCCAAGGGGGACGGACGCTGGATCTCGCGGGACGCCGTGGTCCGCTACCTCGAGGCGTATGCCGCCCACCACCGCCTGCAGACCCGGCTCGGCGTCGCCGTGGACCGGCTCGAACGCCTCGACGCGGGGTGGCGCGTCCACCTGGCCGACGGGGCGACCCTGCAGGCACCCCACGTCGTCGTCGCCACCGGCTACAACAACACCCCGGTGGCGCCGGACTGGGACGGCGTCGAGACGTTCACCGGTGCGATCGTCCACGCGGCGGCCTACCGGACCGGCCGGGCGTATGCCGGTCGCGACGTCCTCGTCGTCGGCCCCGGCAACACCGGTGCCGAGATTGCCGTCGACCTGACGGAGCAGGGCGCCGGCCGGGTTCGCCTGGCGGTGCGGACCCTGCCGCACATCCTGCGTCGTTCGACCCTGGGCTGGCCGACCCAGGCCACCGGCATCGTCATCCGCCGCCTGCCGGTGCCGCTCGTCGACGCGATCGCCCATGTCGTGGAACGGTTCGAGACACCCGACCTGTCCGCCCACGGCCTGCCCAAGCCGGACACCGGGCTCTATTCGCAGACGCTGCGCGGACGGATCCCGATCCAGGACGTGGGGATCGTCGAGGCGATCCGCTCGGGTCGGGTCGAGGTGGTCAAGGCCGTCACCGGGATGGCGGGCGCCGACGTGCTGCTCGCCGACGGCTCTCGGATCCAACCCGAGGTGGTCGTTGTGGCCACCGGCTACTCCCAGGCCCTCGAACCGCTGCTCGGCGACCTCGGCGTGCTCGGTGTCGACGGGCGACCCACGACCCACGGCGACCAGGCCAACCCCCTCGCCCCGGGCCTGTGGTTCACCGGGTTCACGAACCCGATCTCGGGCATGTTCCGCGAACTCGCGATCGACGCCAAGAAGATCGCGCGGGCGATCGCCCGACAAGGGGCCGGCGAGAGAGCACCCCGCCCACCCCATTTGTGACCCCAGTTTCGTCGGGTGGTGGCGTCCCAGCGCCGCTCCCGCCCGATTTGTGCCCCCAGGTTCGTCGGTTGGTGGCGTCCCAGCGCCCCTCCCGCCCGATTTGTGCCCCCAGGTTCGTATGCCGGGCAGCCTCACCCCGCGCGCCGTCACCCCGTACGCGCCACCAGTTCCGCATAGCGCCCGCGCAACTCCGCTCCGGCACCGCCTCCGACCGGATCGAGCACCGCCGACGTGCGCACGGCCCACGACGGCGGCTCCGGCTGCCCGGACCGGGCCCACGCCGCCTGGCGGGCCGCGCCGAGGGCGACGTACTCGCCGGGGTCGGGCACGACCACCGGCACGCCGAACAGGGTCGACGCGACGGTGCGCACGGCCGCCGACCGTGCCGCCCCGCCGACGAGGTGCACCCGTGCCGGCTCCAGACCCATCGCCGCCAGGGCGTCGACGGCCTGCGACAGGCCCAGGACCATGCCTTCCACCACGGCCCGCGCCAGGTTCTCCGGCGTGGCATTGGCTCGAGTCAGGCCGTGGAGTGACCCCGTCGCCTCGGGCCGGTTGGGCGTGCGTTCGCCGTCGAGGTAGGGCAGCAGGGTCAGGCCCCCGGCCCCCACGGTGGCCCGCAGAGCCAGCGCATCCAGACCGGCCAGGTCGGTGCCGAGCATCGCCGCCCCGGCCACGAGCACGCGCGCGGCATTGAGGGTGCAGACCAGCGGCAGGAAGCCGCCCGTGGCGTCGGCGAAACCGGCCACCGCCCCGCTGGGGTCGGCGCAGGGGTCGGTATGCCGGGCGAAGGCCGTCCCGGAGGTGCCCAGGCTGACGACGACGTCTCCCGCCGTGAGGCCCAGGCCGAGCGCGGCGGCCATGTTGTCCCCGGTGCCCGCCGCGACGAGCATCCCGTCCGACGTCGAGCCGGCCGCCGCACCCGGGCCGAGGACGGCCGGAAGATGCACCGATGCGGCCGACGGTGCCCCGACGGCGAGTGCGAGCAGGTCGCGGCGGTAGTCGCCCTCGGCGGCCGAGTAGTAGCCGGTCCCGGACGCATCCCCCCGATCCGTCGTCCAGCCGCGAAAGCCGTGGCCCCGCTTCAGGATCTGGCCGGTCATCCAGTCGTGGGGCAACACCACGGATCGGGTGCGATCCATCGAGCCGGGCTCGTGGTCGGCCAACCACCGCAATTTCGCGACCGTGATCGCCGCGACCGGCACGACGCCCGTCGCCTCGGCCCAGGCGCCCGGCCCACCCAGCTCCGCGACCAGCTCCGCGGCCGCGCCCGCCGATCTGGTGTCGTTCCACAGCAACGCCGGGCGGACGACCTCGTCGGCCGAGTCGAGGCAGACCAGTCCGTGCTGCTGACCCCCGACCGCGATCGCCCGGACCCCGTCGAGCACCCCTCCGGCGGTGGCCTCCTCGAACGCCGACCACCAGTGAGCGGGGTCGACCTCGGTGCCGTTCGGGTGTGCGGCCCGCCCCTGTCGGACGATCGCGCCGGTCTGCGCGTCACAGACGAGGACCTTGCACGACTGGGTCGAGGAGTCGACCCCGGCGACCAACGCGCCGGTCACGACGGCTCCCCACGCTTCCCCCTCGCCTCGTCCCGGATGGCCTTCCGGATCGTGCGGGCCATGAAGGGACGGACGACCGGCTCGACCGTGGACGCGGCGACGGTCAGGATCCTCGTCATCGGATCGGCCGTGATCCGGGCCTTCCCACGTCGCACGCCGTCGATCACCGCCCGGGCCACCGCCTCGGCGGACATCAGGGTGATCGTGCCGGACACCGCGGCCGTCTCCACCGGCTTGCGCAGGTTCTCGGCCTCGAACCCGGGCGTGTCGGTGTCCGGGGGGAAGGCGACGCTCACCACGACCCCGGCCGGCTCCACCTCATACCGAAGGGACGACGCGAGGCCGACGAGCGCGAATTTCGTCGCGGCATACCCCGCCAGGCCCACGACGCCGATGAGCCCCGCGGTCGAACTCGTCAGCAGGACGTGCCCACGGCGGCGGGCGACCATGCCCGGGAGGACGGCTCGGACGGCATACACCGTCCCGAAGTAGTTGACCTGCATCTGCCGCTCGAGCTCGGCCGTCGGCACCTCGAGGAAGCGACCCGGCAGCGAGACCCCCGCGACGCAGACGAGGATGTCGCACGGCCCGTGGGCGGCCTCGAGGCCGGCGATCGCCTCGGCCACCGCCGCCTCGTCGGCGACGTCGGCCGCGGCCCAGTGGGCGCCCAGCCGCTCCGCCGTCTGCCGCAGGACCGAGGCGTCGCGGGCAATCAGCGAGACCCGCGCGCCCGCCCGCCCGGCGGCGTCGGCGATCGCCTCACCGATGCCCTTGGAGCCTCCGGTGACGATGACGTGGGCGCCGGGCCACGGGTCGGTATTCCGTCCGCGCCCGCCGCCGGGGAGTCTCACCGCGCGCTCCCGTGGCCGGTCAGGAGACGCGTCGGGTCGAGAAGGAGAAGCCGTGGGCCTCGAGTCGTTCGACCAGCGCGGACCCCATGGCGGTCGCCGGCGTGAGGACGCCTCCGCCCCCGGGTAGCTCGTCGAGCGCCAGCGACAGACCGGCCTGCCCGAGCATGACGGCCGTCCCGGTGTAGCCGGGGTCGTAGTCCGCGGACACGACGGTGCGGAACTCGGCCCCGGTCGTGGTCGTCGTGACGATCTCCAGCACGAACCGCCCCTTGGCCATCGACTCCTCGCTGGGACCCTCGCCCGGCTCGGGCAGCACCCGATCGAGCACCGCGCGGGTGGCCCCGAAGGACATCCCGGCGAACAGGCCGCCGAGGGCCGCCGTCGTCAGGCCCGCCTTGACCGCCCCGAGCGGCCCCTTGCCCGTGTCCATCACCTCGTCGTATCGGAAGTCGCGCCCGTAGGACCAGTTCGTCAGGGCGTTGCTGCGCCGGACGATGCGGGTGTTGTAGGAGGCCATGAAGAAGGGGGCCACCCAGCGGCCGGTCACCGGGTCGAGCCGGGCCGGGACCTGACGGGCGACCTTCTCGAGAAGGTTCGCCGGGGGCTCGCTCGGCCGGGTGCGCGACGGCGGCTCTTCCGCGCGCGCCGGGGAGAGTCCGTAGGGGTCGCCGACCGCTCGACGCTTCGCCGGGTCGGCCCCGGAGACGATGGCCTGCTGGCGCATCGAGTCGATCGTGCCCCCGCTGACCCCGCCGCGCAGGCTCCGCACGTGCAAGAGGGTCTCGCCCAGCTCGCCCTCTCCGGCCTCGCGGACGGCCTGGGCGAGGACCCAGACGCCGAGGTCGGAGGGCACCGAGTCGAAGCCGCAGGACGGCACGATCTTGGCTCCGGTCTCGACCGCCGTCTCCTGGGCGGCGTCGATCGTGTCCCGGACGAAGAGCACCTCACCGGTGAGATCGCAGTAGTGCGTGCCGGCGGCCGCACAGGCGGCGACCAGCGGTTTGCCGTACTTCTCGTACGGGCCCACCGTCGTGACGACGACCTTGGTCGAAGAGGCCAGATCGGCCACCGCGTCGCGGTCTGAGGCGTCGAGCACGAGGATCGGCCACTGGGCGGCGGCCCCGGCCAACTCGGCGCGGACCGCCTCCAGCTTTCCGCGGTTGCGCCCCGCGAGGGCGATCCGCACCTCGGCGGGAGCCGCCGTGGCCAGGTGGCGGGCGGTCAACCGCCCGACGAAGCCGGTGGCGCCGAACAGGACGATGTCGTACTCGCGAGTCATGCTCGAACCTTAGGTCAGTGCCCCGGGGGAGCGGTCCATCAGTTCTCGGGCGGCACGGGCCACCCCGCGCGATTCGGCCTTCCGTGCTCGAGCGCATCCCTTGCGGCGGGCGCCGCAGGGCGCTAGGCAGGAGGTATGCCGTCCGCCCCCAACGCCCCGAACACCCCCGCCGAGACCGGTTCGACCGCCGCGACTGCAGCGGGCGCCGCGACCCCCGCGACCGGCGCGACTGGCTCGCCCACCGAGCGCTATCGCGTCGCCCGGGACCACCTGTTGTCGCTGCGCACCGACCCCGACCGTGCCGCGCGCGAGTTCACCTTCCCGGACGTGGGGGAGCGGTTCAACTGGGCGGTCGACTGGTTCGACGCGATCGCCCGGGGCAACGACCGGGAGGCCCTCGTCATCGTCGAGGAGGACGGCTCGAGTCGGTCGCTGACTTTCGACGCACTCGCCGCCCGTTCGGATCGAGTGGCCGCCTGGCTTGCCGCCCGGGGCGTGCGCCGAGGCGACCCGGTGATCCTGATGCTCGGCAACCAGGTCGAACTCTGGGACCTCATGCTCGCGGTCATGAAGCTCGGCGCGGTCATCATGCCGACGACGACGGCCGCCGGCCCGAGCGACTTGTCGGACCGGATCGCTCGCGGCGGCGCCCGATTCGTCGTGACCACCCCCTCCGAGACCTGGAAGTTCGACGGACTAACCGGCCCGGGCGGCCCCGTAGGCGTCGATGCTGTCGGCAGCGTCGATGGGGTCGGTGGCGTCGATGGGGTCGGTGGCGTCGATGGTGTCGGTCGGGGTGGCGGCGGCGGCGGCGTCGGACGAATCAGCGTCGGCCCCACGGACGACCCCGACGACGGATGGGACGACGTGCTCACGGCATACGCGACGGACGTCCCGCCCACCCCGCACCCCGGCACCGCGCCCGGGGACCCGCTGCTGCTCTACTTCACCTCCGGCACGACCAGCAGGCCCAAGCTCGTCGAACACACCCAGGTCAGCTACCCCGTCGGACACCTGTCGACGATGTACTGGCTCGGCCTGCGGCCCGGCGACGTCCACCTCAACATCAGCAGTCCCGGCTGGGCCAAGCACGCCTGGTCCTGCTTCTTCGCGCCGTGGATCGCCGAGGCGACGATCTTCCTCTACAACTACAAGCGGTTCGACGCGCCCGGCCTGCTGCGGCAGTTGCGCGAGCACCACGTGACCAGCTTCTGTGCGCCCCCGACGGTCTGGCGGATGCTCATCAACGCCGACCTCTCCGGCGGGCCGGGCGACCTGCGCGAGGTGATTGGCGCCGGGGAGCCACTCAACCCCGAGGTCATCGAGCAGATGCGCCGCCACTGGGGCTTGACCCTGCGCGACGGCTACGGCCAGACCGAGATGACCGCCGCGGTCGGCAACACCCCGGGAGCCCCGCTCAAGCCCGGGTCGATGGGACGGCCGTTGCCCGGGATGCCGGTCGCCCTCGTCGACCCGATGACCGGCGAGCTGGTCGCCGGCGAGGGCGAGGGCGAGCTGTGCCTCGACCTGTCGGCCCATCCGCTTTCGCTGATGACCGGTTACCAGGGCGACGAGGCCCGCAATGCCGAGGCGATGGCCGGCGGTTTCTACCACACCGGGGACGTTGCCTCCCGGGACACCGATGGCTACATCACGTATGTCGGCCGGACCGATGACGTGTTCAAGGCGAGCGACTACAAGATCAGCCCGTTCGAGCTGGAGTCGGTGCTCATCGAACACCCGGCGGTCGCCGAGGCCGCGGTCGTGCCGGCGCCGGACGAGGTGCGACTCGCGGTGCCCAAGGCCTACATCGCCCTGGCCCCGGGGCACGAGCCGACCGCCGAGACGGCGTGTTCGATCCTGGCCCATGCCCGCGACCACCTCCAGCCGTGGCAGCGGGTGCGGCGGATCGAGTTCTTCGAGTTGCCCAAGACGATCTCGGGGAAGATCCGGCGGGTGGAGTTGCGGCACCGCGAGGAGGAACTCGCCGCCTCACGGACACCCGGCACCAGCAGCGAATGGCGCGACGACATGTTCCCCGAACTCAAGGGCTGACCGGGACGTTCCTGCGTCCGGTCGGCAACCGATCCTCCCCGGGGCTCGACGTAGCATCGACGGTATGGCGCCCGACCCCCTTCGCTGCTCGAACGCCTCGGCCGGTCGGGACGAGCCGCTGGGTGGCACGGCCCCGCACGCCCGTCGCTGGCTGCTCATCGAGCATCCGGGCCCGTGGGCCAAGCAGCCCCTGGAGACCGTCCCGTTGGCCGGCGAGTGGGCCGGCCGGATCGATGACGCGCTGACCGCCCATCACGGGCGCGTCCTGCTCATCCGGCCCCCCGGGCGTCAACCGGAGGATGGCGAGGCCCGCCTTTGGCGGGTCGTGGACATGTCGAGCGCCCGGGCGACCAGCGGCACCTGGACCCATCCCCAGGACCTGGTCGAAGCGCTCGCCGCGCTGGCCGCCCCCGACCTCGAGGCACCGGCTCCGAGCATGGTGCTCATCTGCACGCACGGTGTGCGCGACGTGTGCTGTGCCCTCAAGGGCCGGCCGGTCGTGGGCATGGCCAGCCGTGCCTTCCCGGACGAGGTGTGGGAGTGCAGCCATCTCAACGGGCACCGGTTCGCGGCCACCGCCCTGGTCCTGCCCGACGGCACCTGTTACGGGCGGATGGACCAGGCCGACGCCGTCCGGATCCTCACCCAGCACCGCGTCGGCCGCATCGACCCGGAGTACCTGCGGGGCCGCACGGACCTGACGCCCGCGGCCCAGGCGGCCCAGATCTGGGGGTTGACCCGGTTGGCGGTGCTCGATCCGGAGGCGCCGCGCGGCGCCGACTCGATCACCGTGGCGCCGCCGCGGCCCCTCGATGCCCAGCGCAGCGAGGTCGAGATCGGTGGACTGGGTGAGCCGGTCGTCGTCGAGGTCCTCCGCGAGGACCTGCCGCCCGCGCCGCTGTCCTGCGGCAAGGCCGCCGAGGGGGCCACGGCATACCGCGTCGTGGCTTCGCGCCTCCAACTCGCCTGAGGCGCAAAGGATTCCGTATGCCGTCCGCCTCCAGTGAGGACACCGCTCCCGTGCGGTCTGTGCAGTCCCTCGAGGGACGGACCTTCGGCGCGGTCCTCTTCGACATGGACGGCACCCTCATCGACTCGATCGCGGCGGTCGAACGCTCGTGGGCGACGTGGGCCGCCGAGTACGACATCGACCTGCACCGGCTGCGCGGCTTCCACGGGATCCCTGCCTCCGGAGTGACCGCCGCGCTGCGGCCCGACCTCTCCGCCGACGATCGGGCCCGGGCGGTGCGCCGGATCGAGGAACTCGAGGTCGCCGACACGGACGGCATCGTCGTCCTGCCCGGTGCTGGCGAGGCGCTCGAGGCGTTGGCGGCCGGGGGTGCGAGGGCCGCGATCGTCACTTCGTGCACCGACCCGTTGGCCGAGGCGAGGATCGAGGCCACCGGGCTGCGACGCCCCGAGGTCATCGTCACGCACCCTCCGACGGGACTGACCGGGGTGGGACGAGCACCAGCGACGTGCCTGACTGGGTTGGGGCGAGCACTCCGCGGCGTGCCTGATCCCGGTCGGAGTAAGTTCTCCGGCCATGGACGCTGATGTCATCGTCGTGGGCGCCGGACTCGCCGGACTCGTCGCGGCCTGCGAACTGGCCGACGCCGGTCGCTCGGTCGTGCTGGTCGACCAGGAGAGCGAGGCCAACCTCGGGGGCCAGGCGTTCTGGTCCTTCGGAGGGCTCTTCCTCGTCGACTCACCCGAGCAGCGGCGCCTGGGCATCAAGGACAGCCTGGATCTCGCCTGGTCCGACTGGCTGGGCAGCGCCGGATGGGACCGGCTGACCACCGAAGACGGTTCCCCGGGACCAGACCACTGGGGGCGGCAGTGGGCCCGCGCCTATGTCGAATGGGCGGCGGGGGAGAAGCGGTCGTGGCTCACGGCCCGAGGCATCTCGTTCTTCCCGATCGTCGGTTGGGCCGAGCGGGGCGACGGCTCGGCGACCGGTCACGGCAACTCCGTGCCCCGGTTCCACATCCCGTGGGGCACCGGCACCGGCGTGGTCAAGCCCTTTGCCGAACGCACCAAAGCGCATACCGACGGCGGCCGGATCCTCTATCGGCCCCGACACCGCGTCGACGAACTCGTGACGGTCGGTGGCGCCATCGTCGGCGTCCGGGGCAGCCGGCTGGCCCCCGACGACTCGCCGCGCGGCGTGGCCTCCTCCAGGGTGGTCGTCGGCGACTTCGAGTTCGGCGCCCAGGCCGTGATCGTCGCCTCCGGGGGCATCGGCGGCAATCACGACCTGGTCCGGGCCCAGTGGCCGGCCCGGTTGGGTCCACCGCCGGCCGAGATGATCACCGGGGTCCCGGCCTACGTCGACGGTCGGATGATCGCGATCACCGAGGCCGCCGGCGGCTCCGTCGTCAACCGGGACCGGATGTGGCACTACGTCGAGGGCGTCAACAACTGGAACCCGATCTGGCCCGACCACGCCATCCGGATCCTCCCCGGCCCGAGCTCGATGTGGCTCGACGCCCTCGGACGCCGGCTCCCCGCCCCATACCTCCCCGGCTACGACACGCTCGGCACCCTGGAGCACCTGCGTGCCACCGGACACGACCACTCGTGGTTCATCACCAACCGTTCGATCGCCGGCAAGGAGTTCGCGTTGTCCGGCAGCGAGCAGAACCTCGACCTCACCGACAATGGTCCGCGTCAGCTCGCCACGGTGCTGGCCGGGCGGGCGAGGACGCGGGTGCATCCGGCGGTGCAGGCCTTCCTCGACCACGGGATCGACTTCGTCCAGGCCGACACCGTCGCCGGCCTCGTCGACAAGATGAACGCGCTCACCCTCGAGCCCCTGCTGGACGCCGCCGAGGTCGAGCGCCAGGTCCTCGCCCGCGACGCCCAGATCGACAACGACTACGGCAAGGATGCCCAGCTGATGGCGATCAAGGAGGCCCGGCGCTACCTCGCGGACAAGGTCTCCAAACGGGCGCACCCACTGGTCAAACTCACCGACCCTCGACACGGCCCGCTCATCGGGGTACGCCTCAACATCCTCTCCCGCAAGACCCTCGGCGGCCTGCACACCAACCTCGAGGGCCGGGTGCTCGGGACCTCCGGGGAGCCGGTGCCGGGACTGTATGCCGCGGGCGAGGTCAGCGGGTTCGGCGGCGGCGGGGTGCACGGTTACCGGGCGCTGGAGGGCACGTTCGTCGGTGGATGCCTCTTCAGCGGGCGCGCGGCCGGCCGATCGCTGGCGTCCGCGCTGTAGGGCCCTCGGTCCGGGGGGCCGGCCCAGAGGGTCAAGTCCGGGGGGACCGGCCTAGAGGTACTGGCCGGTGCCGCCGTTCGGGGACTTGGGCGCGGAATCGGGGGCGGACGGCATACCGGGTATGCCGGGTGGTCCCGACCAGCCCTCCGAACCGGCGGCCGGGTGGTGACCCGGGGGGAGGGCACGCATCTGCTGCAGTTGAGCCTGGGCCGCCATCTGCTGCGCGACGAGCGCGGTCTGGATGCCGTGGAAGAGCCCTTCGAGCCACCCGACGAGCTGGGCCTGGGCGATCCGCAACTCCGCGTCGGAGGGGTCCTCGTCTCGGAACGGAAGGGCGATCCGGTCGAGTTCGGCGACCAGTTCGGGGGCGAGTCCGTCCTTGAGTTCGGCGATCGACCGGTCGTGGATCTCGGCCAGGCGAGCCCGTCCCTTGTCGTCGAGCGGTGCGCTGCGGACCTCTTCGAGCAGCTGCTTGATCATCGACCCGATGCGCATCACCTTGGCCGGCTCCTCGACCAGGTCGGCGGGGTTGCTCACCCGCCGCTCGGGGGTACCGTCGGTGACATCTGAGCCGGCGCCCTCTGTGTCGATGGCCTCCGCGTCGGTGGCGTCCGGGTCCTCCGCGCCAGCGGACCGTGAGGACGCGGCCGCCCGCCGGTGCCCCTCGTCGCCACGGGGTGCGACGCCCATCCCGTCCGGGGTCACGATGACGACCTTGTCGTCGGTGACGGTGCCGATCAAGGGCACCCGGGCAGCGTCCTGATCCGCGGCGACCTGGTCGGAGGCCTGGCGGGCTCCCTCGTCTGCGCCGCCCATGCCGCCCGTGGCGCCCGTGCCGTCTGCCCCGCCGGTGCCGTCTGCCCCGCCGGTGCCGTCTGCCCCGCCGGTGCCGTCTGCCCCGCCGGTGCCGTCTGCCCCGCCGCTGCCGCCCGTGCCAGCCACGCTGCCAACCCAGAGCACCTCGCCCGCGCCACCCAACCTGAGGGCATCGCCCATGCTGCCCGGCCCACCGGCCAGGGTCGGGCCGGAGGCGTGCAGGGGACCCGAGGAGCGTTCGCTGATGCGTCCGGACATACCGGTCATCCTGCCACGGTCGGGCCATGGCGCCCGGAGCTGACTCCTCATTCTCGAAGCCGGTAGCGGACGGTCTTCGTGCCGCGTGGACCGACCGTGACCTGGTGGGTGTAAGCGGGGTCGTGAACTCGGCGATGGTGCCATCCGCAGAGCGGGACGGCATCCGCGAGGTCGGTGGCCCCGCCACGTGACCACGCGTGCTGGTGATGCAGTTCGGTCCAGGCATAGGGGCGGTCGCAGTCGTCGGCGGCGCAGGTGTCGTAGATCGTGGCCAGGGCGGTGCGTTGGGTGTCATTGAAGAAGCGGTCCCGTCGGCCCAGGTCGAGGGGGAGGACGGCGCCGCCGAGGACGGCGGGCAGGATTCCGGCGGCGCACGCGAGCCGTCGGGCGTGACTGGTGGAGTGCTGGTGGCCGGTGTCCGTGGGGACGGCGCCGACGCTGGGTAGCGCAGGCGTCGGCTCGGGGTCGGGGCGACCGGCGTCTGAAGCTGTGGTCGTGGTCGTGGTCGTGTCCGTGGCCGTAGCTGTGGCCGTACCGGCGGCCGTGGCCCGGGCCAGTTCGGCCGCGCGGGCCAGTTCGGCGGCGCGGGCGGCCCCGACGGCCTGGTCGAGGGTCATGGTGACGACGACGGTGGAGGCGACCTTGCCGGTCAACTTCTCGGTGTCGAGGTGTTCGAGGAGGTCGACGAAGGCGCGGCCGCGCTTCTGGGACCAGTCGAGGGCGGCCCATTCACCGGCACGGTCGTTGTCGTCCGTGGGGCCTTCGTCGTCGGCGTGGGCTACGTCGTGGGTGCGGCGGGCATTGTCCGTGTGGCTGGCGTCCTGGGTGCGGCCGACGCCATGGGTCTGGCCCTTGGGCCACCCTCGGACCAGACTCGCGGCCACCGACCCGTCATCGACCTCACCGGCCTTGACCTCCCCGTCGGCGAGGCGGACCCGAAGGCTCGCGCGCAGATGGTCGCGGCGCGGGGCGGTCATCGTGTGCAGGACCTTCTCCAACACCTTGGCCGCACCGGTCGGGACGGTGGCGCGCAGCGCGCTGGTGCCGTCCCCGCGGTGGTGCAGGGTGATCGTCGATGCGGCGTACGCGCGGCGCTCCTGCGCGAGCAGGACGTCCTCCTGATGTTGGGCGATCTCGGCGGCGGTCTTGTCGGCGGCGGCCAGGGCGAGGAGCGAGGCTTTCCGAAGCTGGCCCGGGGTCAAGCGCGTGGCATCCCGGACCAGGGCCGCCTCGACCCGGTCGCGTTCGAGATCGGTGAGCTGCTCGGGCAGCCGCGCCATCGCGTCGGCGATGATGCCGGCGTTGCGCACCGGAACGCGACCCGCGGACACCGCTGCGCCGGTCGTCGCCAGTCCCTCGTCGAGCGCGCTTGCCAGGGCGACCTGCTGGGCCGCTTCCGCCCCGCCGGCCTGGGTGATCGATGCCACCCACGCGGACGTCGACGTGTGTCCGGTCCGCCGATGGGCCTGCTGCCGCTCCGCCTTGGCGATCAACGCCAGCTTCGCCGCCTCGACCTTGCGCGTGACCAGTTCCATCTCGGCCAGGTCGGCCGAGGTCACGACCTGGGACTCGTCGGCGATCCGGGTCGCCAAGCGGGCCAACATCCCGTGCACCGACCCGGTGTGGCCGACGACCACACCCTTGACCGGCGGCGGGGTGCCGTCAGTCGGGTGGAGGTGGGCGACGCTGCTCATACCATCGATTCTACTCGAACAAGAGTTCGAGTCAAGAGTCAATTGACTTGTTGGGCAAAGGAATTCGTTCGCCGACAGCGCACAGGCGACACGGCATACACCTCCGTTCAGCAACCTACCCACGTGCGCCGACATCCGGTGTCGCGCGGGGATGCGCTTGCCGGGGTGCCGGGTCGTCGGGTCGCGGGGCGTCAGGTCGTCAGCAGGATCTTGCCGATGTGGGCGCTCGCTTCGATCTCCCGGTGAGCGTCCGCGGCCCGGGCGAGAGGGTGCCGGGACTGCACGATGGGCCGCACCTGCCCGCGGGCGATCATCGGCCATACGTGTTCTCGGACGGCAGCGACGATGGCGGCCTTCTCGTCGGCCGGGCGGGCCCGCAGCGACGTCGCGTGCACGGAGCCGCGCCGACGGAGCAGGGTGGCGATGTCCAACTCTCCCCGCACACCTCCCTGCATCCCGATGATGACGAGGCGACCCCCCGTGGCCAGCGCGGCGACGTTGCGCCCCAAGTACTTCCCGCCCATGTTGTCGAGAATGACGTCCGCCCCGCGACCGCCCGTCGCGGCGGCCAGGGCCTCGACGAAGTCCTCGTCCCGATAGTTGACGAGGATCTCGGCGCCGAGATCGCGGCAGGCGGCCAGCTTCTCCGCCGAACCCGCCGTGACGGCGACCCGAACGCCGAGGGCGTGGGCGATCTGGATCGCCATCGTCCCGATGCCCGACGACCCCCCGTGGACGAGCAGGGTCTCACCCGCGGTCAGCCCCGCGACGAGGACGAGATTCGACCAGACGGTGCAGGCCACCTCCGGCAGGGCCGCCGCGTCCGCCAGGGGCACCCCCGGCGGCACCGGGAGGAGCTGGCCGGAGGGCACGACGACGGACTCGGCGTACCCTCCGCCGGCGAGCAGGGCGCAGACCGCATCCCCGACCACCCAGCCCGTGACCCCCTCGCCGACCTGGTCCACGACCCCACTGACCTCGAGGCCGAGCAGGTCCGACTCACCCGGCGGCGGCGGGTAGAAGCCTTGCCGCTGCAGCACATCCGCTCGGTTGACCCCCGCGGCGGCGACCGCGATCCGCACCTGTCCGGGGCCGGCGACCGGGTCCGGGACCTCGCGCAGGACGAGCGCCTCGGCGCCGGGAGGGAGGGACGGGTCCGACGAGGCGGGTGGCTCGATCTGGATGGCCTTCATGTCCCAAACGTAATGGCCATGGGCCGGGAATCCTGATTGACAGGGGCGCCCCGGAGCCGGAACATCACGAGCGTGGCAGCCCGCGACACCTATCACCACGGTGACCTCCGGCGGGCCCTCATCGACTCCGGTCTCGAGTTGCTCGACGTGGAGGGCGAGGACGGGGTGTCGCTGCGCGCGGTGGCGCGACGGGCTGGGGTGTCCCACGCCGCTCCCTATCACCACTTCGACGACAAGGACGCCCTCTTCAACGCGATGGCCGCGCGGGTCGCCGAACAGTTGAGCAGCGCGCTGCTCGACAGCGCCACCGGGAGCAAGCACATCGCCCACGCGGTCCAGCAGATGGGCGTCGCCTACATCACCTTCGCCGTGGCGCACCCGGCGCGCTTCCAGTTGCTGGCCCGCCACCAGCATCGTGGGACCGCGCTCACCGATGCCGCCGCCGATCTCGAGAGCCCGCCGATGACCCCCCGGGCACTGCTCGAGGCGATCGTCCAGGGGCAGGAGGCCGGCTACCTCGCTGCCGGGTCGCCGAAGGCCATCGCCATCACGGCGTGGGCCGCGGTCCACGGGTTGGCCATGCTGCTCCTCGACGGGCTGCTCACCGAGGGCCCGCCGACCGTCGAGGACGCCCAGCGTTTCGGGTCCGAGGCGGTCAAACTCCTGGGTCTGGGGTTCGCGGCTCGCTGAGGGCCCGCAGGTCCGCCCGGGTGTCGATGTCGTGCGCCCCGTGGCCGAGGATCGGCAGTTCCCGATGCGGCACCGACAGAAGCAGTTTCGCGGCACGGTCGTGCGCGGGCCGGGGCAAGTGGTCGGCCAGGTCTCGTTGCCGGTATGCCGTGAGCAGCGGGTTCGCGTGCCCGCTCTCGTCGCGCGCAACGACCGCACCCACCCGAGGCTCCCGCAGCAGCTCGTCGACGAGTAGCCGTGCGGCTCCCGCCGCGCGCGGCATGTCCCCGGCGAGAACGACGACGACGGCGTCATCCCCGGGACCTGGCTCGCCCAGGGCCGCCACCGCCGCCGCGATGCCCGCGAGCGGTCCGCCGTGGGGAGGGTCCTCATGGACCCACGCCACCGATCGCGTGGTGGCGCGGGGCGCCCCGACGCAGAGGACGGCCCAGCCGGTCGGCAGGCGGTCGAGGAGGTGGTCCAACACCGTGGTCCCCTCGAACTCGGCCGCCAGTTTGTCCGACCCGAAGCGTCGTGAGGTGCCGCCGGCGAGCACCACGGCGGTGACGGACGGCATACCCGAGGGGTCGTCGGCGGTCACCCGGAGCGCCCCCGGATTCGGCGGGCGAGGTCGCCGACGGCCTCGGTGACCGCCACGACGATCCGTTCGCGGTCGCGCTCGGCGGCCTCGATCGGCCAGGTGACGGCGATCGCCGCGGCCGGGTGCCCGGTGTGGTCGAGGACCGCCTTGGCGACCGAGGTGAGCTGCGGGTCGACGAGACCGTCCTCGACGGCATACCCGCGGGCCCGGACCTGCTGGAGCTGGGAGCGTAGCGCCGAGAGCGAGCCGACCCCGCGCCCGCCGCGCTGCACGAACGACCCGCGGTCGGGGTGGATCGCGCGGACCTGACTGGCCGGCAGGACGGCGAGCATCGCCAACCCGGTGGCGGTCAGCGTGGCCGGGAGCCGAACGCCGACATCGGTCACCAGGGTCGGGCGGCCGGGGGCGCGTTGCTCGAGCACGTAGAGGACGTCGCGGCCGTGCAGGACGGCGAGGTGGGCGTTGTGGCCGGTGGCGTCGACGAGCCGATCGAGCGTGCGGCGGGCCAGGCGGGCCAGGCCCTCCTGGCGCTGGTAGGCGGACCCGAGCTCGTAGGCGGCGACCCCCAGGCCGTAGCGATGTTCCTCGGGCAGATGGGTCACGTAGCCGCGGCCGGTGAGCACGGTGAGCAGGTGGTAGACCGAGGAGCGGGGCAGGTCGAGCGTGCGGGCGATCGTGGCGGCCGGGACAGGTTCGCCGCGGGAGGCGAGCAGTTCGAGGATGTCGAGCGCTGCGGCCGCGGCGGGCGCAGGGGTGTCGGGGCGGGGCGGGGTCACGGGGTGGCCGCCAGGAGACCGCGGAAGCGGTCGACCGAGGGCCAGCCCCAGTCGGTGTGATCGTTGCGCCGGCCGGTGAGGTCGAGGAACTGGGGGTCGTCGTTAGCGGTGCCGTGGCCGATCACCCGGTCGGTGGGGATGCCGTACTGCGCCTGCAGGTCCTTGACGAGCCGCACCAGGGCACCGATCTGGGCGGGCCGGTTGAAGATCTGGTCCTCCGCCCAGGCCGAGGAGTTGCCGTAGGTGGACTGGGCGACCTCGATGCCGATCGCGACGTGGTTGAGGCCGATCGTGTGCCGGCACATGACGTCGGTCGGGACGAGTTGGTATGCCGTGCCGTCCTGGCCGAGCACGAAGTGCGCGCACACTCCCGGGGCGCCGTCGCTCAGATCGTTGCTCCCGAAGTAGTTGATGACCGACCACGGGTCGTCGCTGGTGGCGGTGAAGTGCAGGACGATGACCTGGGGGTGCAACTGCCAGGTCCAGGTGCCGTAGCGGGCCAAGGCGTAGTCGGCCATCTGCTGCTTGCGGGCGTCGGGGTACGGGATCCACGCCGGCACGACGTTGGCGACGGCCGGGACGGCGGGTGCGGCCGGTGCCGGGGCTGGCGCGCCGGGAGCACCGTGGGTGGGGTCGGCCTGCGTCGCTGGCGCCTCCTCACGGGGCACCGCCACCATCGGAGTCGAGGGTGGCGGGGCGTCGCTCGAGCCGGGGGCCCAGCCCGGTGACGAGCCCGGTGACGAGGCGGGGGCCGACGGGGCCGTCAGGGCCGATCCGGTCGGCCAGGGGTGGGCCGACAGCGCCGCAGTCGACCCTCGGCCGGCCGCCGACAGCGCGGTGCCGCAGGCCGCCGCCGTGGCCAAGGCCCCTAGCAGCCCGACGACCGCGACGAGGCGAGGGCGGATCACGCCCTCATGGTAGGGGGTCGTCCGGTCTCGCATTCCAGACGGTATGAGGTGTGTCCCCCTCGGCATCGACGCTCGCCTCACGCTTCCATGGAGGGATGACAACGCCGCCGACCGTCGTGCCCGTGGGCATCGGGCCACTGACCATCGAGGACGTCGTGGCCGTCGCGCGCCACGGAGCCCTCGTGGAGCTCACGACGGAGTCCCTGACCGAGGTGGCGCGCAGCCGCGCGATCATCGAGGGTCTGGCCGGCGATGTCGAACCGCACTACGGGATCTCGACCGGTTTCGGCGCGCTGGCGACCAGGCACATCCCCACCGAGATGCGACGCCAGCTCCAGCGATCCCTCATCCGCTCCCATGCCGCCGGCTCCGGACCCGAGGTGGAGCGAGAGGTGATCCGAGCCCTCATGCTGTTGCGCATCTCGACGCTGGCCACCGGGCGCACCGGGGTGCGGCCGGAGACCCTCACCGCCTACGTCGGCCTGCTCAACGCCGGGATCACCCCGGTCGTGCACGAGTACGGATCCCTTGGCTGTTCCGGCGATCTGGCTCCCCTCTCGCACTGCGCCCTCGCCCTGATCGGCGAGGGGACGGTCCGCGACCGCGACGGCGAACTGGGTTCTGCCGCAGACGCGCTCACGGCGGCCGGACTGGCACCCATCATCCTGCAGGAGAAGGAGGGTCTGGCCCTGATCAACGGCACCGACGGCATGTTGGGCATGCTCTGCCTGGCGATCACCGACCTGCGTGACCTGCTCGTCGTCGCCGACGTCGCGGCCGCCATGTCGGTCGAGGGACTGCTCGGCACCGACGACGTCTTCGCGGCCGACCTGCACGCGCTGCGCCCGCACCCCGGTCAGGCCGCCTCGGCCGAGAACCTGCGAAAGCTGCTGTCCGGCAGCCCCATTCGTGCCTCGCACGACACCGAGGACTGCCCGCGGGTCCAGGACGCCTACTCGTTGCGCTGCTCGCCGCAGGTTGCCGGGGCGGTTCGGGACACGGTCGCGTATGCCGTGACCGTCGCTGATCGTGAACTGGCCAGCGCCGTCGACAACCCGGTCGTCACCCTCGACGGCCGGGTCGAGTCCAACGGCAACTTCCACGGGGCCCCGGTCGCCTACCCCCTCGACTTCCTCGCCATCGTCGCCGCCGACCTCGCCTCGATCTCCGAGCGCCGGACCGACCGATTCCTCGACAAGGCCCGCAACCACGGGCTGCCGCCGTTCCTCGCCGACGACCCCGGCGTCGACTCGGGGCACATGATCGCCCAGTACACCCAGGCGGCGATCGTCTCCGAGCTCAAGCGACTGGCGGCACCGGCCTCGGTCGACTCGATCCCGAGCAGCGCGATGCAGGAGGACCACGTCTCGATGGGCTGGTCGGCCGGGCGCAAGCTGCGCCGCGCGATCGACGGGCTGGCTCGGGTGCTCGCGATCGAGGTGCTCACCGCGGCCCGGGGCCTGCAGCTCCGGGCGCCGCTGGAGCCGGCCCCGGCCACCGGTGCCGTCGTGCGCGCCCTCCTCCACGCCGGGGCGTCCCGGCCGGGCACGGACCGCTGGCTGGCACCCGAGATCGAGGTGGCCTACCAACTCGTCATCAACGGCACCGTCCGTGCGGCGGCGGAGACCGCCACCGGACCCTTGAACTGAACGACTCGGCATACCCGCCACGGATGGACAAACGTTGAAGGAGAACGTCATGGAAGGTGCACGACCGGTCCGGGCCCCACGGGGTACGACGCTCACGGCGCGCCAGTGGTCGACCGAGGCCCCGCTGCGGATGCTGATGAACAACCTCGACCCCGAAGTCGCCGAGCGACCCGACGACCTCGTCGTCTACGGCGGCACGGGGCGCGCCGCGCGCGACTGGCGAAGCTTCGACGCGATGGTGCGCACCCTCACCGAACTGCGCGCGGACGAGACGATGCTCGTCCAGAGCGGTCGCCCGGTCGGCGTCTTTCGCACCCACGAGTGGGCCCCCCGGGTGCTCATCGCGAACTCCAACCTGGTGCCGGACTGGGCCACCTGGCCCGAGTTCCGGCGGCTCGAGCACCTCGGCCTGACGATGTACGGGCAGATGACGGCCGGTTCCTGGATCTACATCGGTACGCAGGGGATCGTCCAGGGCACCTACGAGACCTTTGCCGCGATCGCCGAGAAACGGTATGCCGGGACGCTGGCCGGCACGCTGACTCTCACCGGCGGATGCGGCGGCATGGGCGGGGCCCAGCCCTTGGCGGTGACGCTCAACGGTGGGGCCTGCCTGATCGTGGACGTCGACCCCGAGCGGCTGCACCGCCGGGTGGAGCACCGATACCTCGACGAGGTCGCGCCGGACCTCGATGAGGCGATCCTGCGGGCCGTCACCGCCAAGAACGAGCGGCGGGCGTGGTCGGTCGGAGTTGTCGGGAACGCGGCCGAGGTGTTCCCCGAGTTGCTGCGTCGCGGAGTTCCGATCGACATCGTCACCGACCAGACCTCGGCCCACGACCCGTTGTCCTACTTGCCGATCGGGATCGACCTGGACCACTGGGCCGAGTACGCCGAGAAGAAGCCCGAGGAGTTCACCGACCGGGCGCGTGAGTCGATGGCCCAGCACGTGCAGGCGATGGTCGACTTCAAGGATGCCGGCGCGGAGGTCTTCGACTACGGGAACTCGATCCGGGACGAGGCGCGGCTCGGGGGCTGCGAACGCGCCTTCGACTTCCCCGGGTTCGTCCCGGCATACATCCGGCCACTGTTCTGCGAAGGCAAGGGGCCCTTCCGTTGGGTGGCCCTCTCCGGGGATCCCCAGGACATCGACGCGACCGACCGGGCCGTGATGGACCTGTTCCCCGACAACGACCGGCTTCAGAAGTGGATGCGCGGGGCGCGCGAGAAGATCGCCTTCCAGGGGCTCCCCGCCCGGATCTGCTGGCTCGGGTATGGCGAACGCGATCGGGCGGGTGAGGCGTTCAACGACCTGGTCGCCCGCGGACTCGTCTCGGCCCCGATCGTCATCGGCCGCGACCACCTCGACTGCGGATCGGTCGCCTCGCCCTACCGGGAGACCGAGTCGATGCTCGACGGCTCGGACGCGATCGCGGACTGGCCGCTGCTCAACGCCTTGGTCAACACCGCGTCCGGCGCGTCCTGGGTGTCGCTGCACCACGGCGGCGGGGTCGGCATTGGCCGCTCGATGCACGCCGGTCAGGTCTGCCTCGCCGACGGCACGCCCCTGGCCGCGGAGAAGCTCCAGCGCGTGCTCACCAACGACCCCGGGATGGGCGTCATCCGGCACGTCGATGCGGGCTACTACGAGGCGGACAAGGTCGCCGCCGCCTGCGGGGTGCGGGTCCCGATGCGCGAGTCCTGACGCGCGGCTCGGCGTCGCTCGTTGATGCCGTGGCTGGCCCGTGGCTCGGGCGGTCAGCGCGGCATCCTCGATCTGGCCCGGCGGAGCAGCGACAGGCTCGGGCGCATGCCGCTCTGCAGTTGCCTGCTCCTCGCAGGCATCCGCCATGCCTGCGAGGGGCAACCATCCGCCATGCCTGCTCCTCGCAGGCATCCGCCATGCCTGCGAGGGGCAACCATCCGCCATGCCTGCGATAGGCAGGCAACTGCAGAGCGACACCGAGGTGCGATGGAGAGGGGGAGCCGGGGGCGCCCGAGCGGGGGGATCGAGCCGAACCCGTGGAAGGGCTTCGGATCCCCGAGCCGAGCCGAGCCGGGCCGAGCCGGGCCGAGCCGGGCCGAGCCGGCTGGGTCGAGCCGAGCAGCCCGGCCGGGCAGTCGGTCAGTCGGAGATGTCGGCGACGGTGGCGTTCAGCACCCGGATCACGTCGTCCCCGGACACGGTGACGGCGACCCCGTGCGACCCCGCGCCCATCGAGATCGTGCGCCCTGCGACTGCTGAATCGGCGATGACCGGCAGCGCCCGACGAGACCCGAACGGCGTGATCGTGCCCCGCTGGTAGCCGGTCACCTCGAGCGCCTCATCGGCCCCGGGCATCGTCATCCGGTTGACCCCGAGCAGCGCCCGCAGCTTCGGCCAGGAGAACTCGCGGTCACCGGGGACGAGCACGAACAGGTGGTCACCCTCCGCCCGGCGCACGACGAGGGTCTTGATGATGTCGCCGGGTTCGACCCCACGCAGGGCGGCCGCCTCCGCCAGCGAGCCGACCCGAGCGTGGCGGGTCACGACATACGACATCCCGTATGCCGTGAGCGCCCCGAGCGCTCTCGCCTCACCGTCGCTCGGGTCCATGGCGCCACGGTAGGCCACCGGAAGTCTCGTCCGTCAGACGATCCCGGCGCGCCCGGTCGACCTCACGGAGCCGGGGATACGGTGGAATGGGCTCATGTCGACGTCGCCACCGGGTTCGCATGCGGAGAACTCCACCGCGGAGAATTCCCGCGGGGAGTTCCGCCGGATGTGGCAGGACCTCGACCCGATCGGTCGATCGAGGGCGACGGGTGGCTATCGCCGGTTCGCCTGGAGCGCCGAGGACGCCGACCTGCGGCAGTGGTTCGTGGCCGAGGCGACCCGTCGCGGACTCGACGTGACCACCGATCGCATCGGCAACCAGTGGGCCTGGTGGGGCGACCCCGATGGTGCCGTGGCTCAGGGACGACCGGGCGTGGTCACCGGGAGCCACCTCGACTCGGTCCCGGACGGGGGGCCCTTCGACGGGCCGCTGGGAGTCGTCTCGTCCTTCCTCGCCCTCGACGAGCTCCGGCGTCGCGGCCTCACCCCGACCCGACCGCTGGGGGTCGCCAACTTCATCGACGAGGAGGGCGCCCGTTTCGGTGTGGCGTGCGCGGGCTCCCGGCTGCTCACCGGCGTGCTCACGCCCGATCGCGCTCGTGCCCTGACCGACGCCGACGGGGTCTCGATGGCGGAGGCGCTGCGCACGGCTGGCCGAGACCCCGACGCCCTCGGCCCCGACCCGGAGACGCTGGCGCGGATCGGCACCTACGTCGAGCTTCACGTCGAGCAGGGCCGTCAGTTGGCGCTGCGACCCGATGACCCGACGCAGGGCGGCGGGGCGGTCGCCGTCGGGTCGCACATCTGGCCGCACGGTCGCTGGCGGATCGACGTCCCCGGCATCGCCAACCATGCCGGAACCACCCGGCTCGAGGACCGGGAGGATGCCATGCTCGGCTTCGCCGCGGCCGTGATCGCCGCCCGCCGCAGCGCCCAGCGGCGTGGCTGCGTCGCGACCGTCGGCAAGGTCCTCGCCACCCCCAACGGCGTCAATGCCGTCCCGAGCGCCGTCACCGGATGGCTTGACGCTCGCGGCGCCGACGCCGACCAGGTGCGCGGGGTCGTCGCCGACGTCACCGAGGTGATGGCGGACTTCGACGCCGTCGTCGGCGAGGAGTCCTGGACCCCGACGACCTCCTTCGACGACGCCCTGGTGAGCCGCGTGCGGAACCGACTGCACGGCATACCCGTCCTCGGGACCGGCGCCGGGCACGACGCCGGGATCCTCGCCAACGCCGGTGTCCCCTCGGCGATGCTCTTCGTCCGCAACCCCACGGGCGTCTCGCACTCCCCCGAGGAATTCGCCGAGGAGGCCGACTGCCTGGCCGGGATCGCGGCCCTGGCCGATGTCCTCGCCGACCTCACGGAGGCGTCATGACCACGGTGACCTACTGGTGCGAGCACGCCCAGTTGCCGGCGAAGGTCCAGTGGGGCGTTCGCCTGACGGTTCAGGACGGCCGGATCACCGACATCGACGAGCGGGTCAAGCGCGACAGCGCGGACGTTCCGCTGGCCGGGGTCGTCCTGCCCGGCTTCGCCAACGCGCACAGTCACGCCTTCCACCGCGCTCTGCGCGGTCGCACGCACGGCGGCGGCGGGACCTTCTGGACGTGGCGCGACGAGATGTATGCCGTGGCCAGTCGCCTCGAGCCGGACCTTTACCTGGCCCTGGCGCGAGCGGTCTTCGCCGAGATGCTTGTCGCGGGCTACACCTCGGTCGGGGAGTTCCACTACGTGCACCACGGGGCGGACGGGCGTCGCTACGCCGACCCGAACGCCATGGGACACGCCCTCGTCGAGGCGGCGCACGACGTCGGGATCCGGCTCACCCTGCTGGACACCTGCTACCTCCAGGGCGGCCTCACGCCCGAGGGGCACCTGCCGCTCGACGAGGTGCAGACGCGGTTCAGTGACGGGTCGGTCGAGGCCTGGGCGGCCCGGGTCGCGGACCTGCGGGATGGCCCTCGCGTGTGGATCGGCGCGGCGGCTCACTCGGTGCGGGCGTTGACGACCCGCCAGCTGGACGAGTTCGCCGAGGCGACGGTCGGCAGGGTCGTGCACGCTCACGTCTCGGAGCAGCCCGCGGAGAACCTCGCCGTCCAGGCGTTTCACGGGCGCACCCCCACGGAACTGCTCGGTCAGGCCGGCCTGCTCGACGAGAACTTCACTGCGGTCCACGCCACCCACCTCAGCGAGCGCGACCTGCAGTACCTCGAGGCCTCCGGGGCCCGCGTGTGCTTCTGCCCGACGACCGAGCGCGACCTTGCCGACGGGGTGGGCCCCAGTCGGGCGTTGCGCGCTGCCGGGGTGCCGATCTGCCTGGGGTCCGACCAGCACGCGGTGATCGACCCGTTCGAGGAGATGCGCGGGATCGAGATGCACGAGCGACTGCTCAGCCATGAACGGGGCCGGTTCACCCCGGCGGCCCTGCTGACGCTCGCGTCGGCGAACGGGCAGGCCGCGCTCGGCTGGACCGAGGCGGGCCAGCTCGCGGTCGGAGCGCTCGCGGACTTCGTCTGTGTCCGCGAGGACAGCCGACGCACCGCCGGCTCGGAGCCGGCGCAGATCCTCTTCTCGGCGACCGCGCAGGACGTCACCGACGTCGTCGTGGCCGGCGAACACCTGGTCCGCGAGGGCCTGCACGGCCGCCTGGGCGCCGTCGAGCCCCTGCTCACCGATGCCCTGGCCCTGTTGCGGAGCCGGCCGTGACCGCGACCCTGGTCACCGGGATCAGCGAACTCGTCACCTGCGACCCGACAGCCGAAGGGGCCGACATGGCTGGGCGGGCCGGCGTCGCTGGCACGGCTGGGCGGGCCTTCGCGGCTGGCGGCGCTCAGGGGGCCGACCCGCTCGGGCGACTCGTCGACGCCGCGCTCGTCATCGCCGACGGCCGGGTGGTGTGGTTCGGCCGCCGGTCGGCGGCCGCGGCTGCCGACCGGCGCATCGACCTCGGCGGCCGTGCCGTCCTCCCCGGCTTCGTGGACTCGCACTCCCACCTGGTCTTCGACGGGGACCGAGCCGCTGAGTTCACCGCGCGGATGACCGGTGCCCGCTACGACGGCGGTGGCATCGCGACGACAATGGCGGCCACCCGGGCAGCCGACGACCAGACCCTGCGCGCCCTGGTCGGGGGGCGCGTCGCGGAGATGCGCCGCCAGGGCACGACGACCGTCGAGATCAAGAGTGGCTACGGCCTGACCGTCGAGGACGAGGCGCGCGCCTTGGCCGTGGCCCGGGAATTCACCTCGGAGACAACGTATCTCGGTGCGCATGTGGTGCCACCGGAAGCACGTGGCGACCGGTCGGCATACGTCTCGCTGGTCTGCGGGCCGATGCTGGAGGCCTGCGCGCCATCCGCCCGGTGGGCCGACGTCTTCTGCGAACCCAACTCACCACACGCCTTCACCGAGGAGGAGGCGTATGCCGTCCTCTCGGCCGCTGCGGACTCCGGTCTCGGCCTGCGCGTGCACGGCAACCAACTCGGCCACGGTCCCGGGGTGCGCCTGGCGGTCGAGCTGGGGGCGGCGAGCGTCGACCACTGCACGTACCTCTCGGCGGCGGACGTCGACCTGCTGGCCGACGCCGCCGACACCACGGTCGCCACGCTGCTCCCGGGTGTCGAGTTCTCCACGCGTTCCCCCTACCCGCCGGCCCGCCGACTGCTCGAGGCCGGAGCCACCGTGGCCCTGGCCACCGACTGCAACCCGGGCACCTGCTACTCCTCGTCGATGCCCTTCATGATCGCCCTGGCCGTCCGTGAGATGGGGATGTCGCCGGCCGAGGCGGTGCTGGCGGCCACGGTGGGTGGGGCGAAGGCGTTGCGCCGCAACGACATCGGCCGGATCGTCGTCGGTGGCCCGGCCGACTTGTGCGTCCTCGACGCGCCGACCCACGAGCACCTGGCCTATCGGCCGGGGGTTCCGATCGCCCGCACTCTCGAGGTCTGAGGCTGCCGTCAGCAGCCGGGCACCGGCTCGAAGGACCAGCCGGCGGCCCCGAGCGTGGTGAGGATCGTCGCGGTGGCGGCGAGGGTCTGGGAGCGGTCGGCCCCACCGTCGTGGAGGAGGACGACCGCTCCGTTGCGGGCCTGGGAGATGACCCGCTGGGCGATGATGTCGGCGCCCGGTCGTTCCCAGTCCCGGGTGTCGATGTCCCACAGGGTGACAGTGAGTCCCAGGGCGGCAGCCGTGCCGCGGACCGAGCCGCCCACGGCCCCGTAGGGCGGGCGCATGCAGGTCGCGCCGCCGAGGGCGGTGCCCGTGTCGGTCAGTTGCTGGCCCACCTGGCCGGCGCTGAGTTGGGCGAGATTGGGATGTGACCAGGAGTGGTTGCCGACGACGTTGCCGCCGGCGCGGACCGCCTCGACCAGGTCGGGGTGGGCCGCGGCTTGGCGGCCGATCTCGAAGAAGGTCGCCCGGGCACCATGCGATGTCAGGAGGGCGAGGATCTGGGGGGTCCAGTTCGGGTCGGGCCCGTCGTCGAAGGTCAGGTGGATCACGCCCGCCGAACCCGGGGGAGCGGGGGCCGGGGTCGCGGGGCCGGGTGTCGCCGATGCCGGTGCTGGAGCCGGAGGCGTGGCTGTCGCTGAGGCGTGTGCCGACGCCGACGTCGAGGTCGCTGCCGTCGGCGTCGCAGCCCTCGCGCCCTTCACCGGCGCCGGGGACGATCCGGTGGGAGTCGGCCTCCCGTGCCCCGCCGGGGCCGACCCCTTCGTTCCCGCCGCACCCGTTCTCGACGTGGCGGCGGCCGGGCCGGCCGTCGAGTCCCCGACGGTCGGCAGGGCCCAGGAGGTGCTCGGGCCGGCGGAGGGCGACGGTTGGACGGCGAGGGCGGAGGGTGGCGACGTGCGGTGGCTGGTCGCCGCGCTCGGTGGGAGCACCTGGGGGCCGAACGCCAGCAGGGCAGCGACGAGCGCCGCACTGCCCACGAAGCGCACGCCAGCCATCGTCTGCGACCTTCCGCCATCCCCTGCGGTGCCCGTTGGTCGGGCCTGACCACGTGAGTCACAGTAGCCACATCAGTCACTCATGCCCCGAAGGCGCACCCGGCGCGCCCCCCGCCCGCCCTCCCTCATGCGACCTACCGTGCAGTAAGTGGGGTGATCGCCCCACTTACTGCACGGTAGGTCGCATGAGGGGTCAATGTCGCACCAAGGGGTCAAAGTCGCACCGGGGGTCGAGGTCGCAAGGGGTCGAGGTCGCCACTTGCGTCGAGGTCGCACCGGGGGGGAGGGGGTCGACCGGGGCACCTGGGGTCGAGGGCGTATGAGGGGCAGGGCGCACAAGGCCCGGTGTGGGCTCGACTCGTGCGCGGGAGGGGACCTCAGCTCTTGGGGAGCACGCCCTTGGGCAGGTGGCCGGCGGAGTTCTCGTAGTACTGCGCAGCCTTCCGGGTCGCGAACGTCTTGAGCCCTGCGACGAGGAGTCCGGTCAGCGCGGCATACGCCACCGCCTGCAGCACCGGAGCCTCGGGATCCTCGGGGTTGACGTCGTCCTGACCGGTGGACTTCCAGATCTGCTCCGCGACCCGGCCCGCGACCAGAGTCGCGATGACCGTCGACCCCGCGGCGAGGGCCTTCCACACGATGCTGCCCATGCGGGTACTTTCGCACACCGATCCGCTCGGTTGTCACCTCCCGGCCGGTGCCGGCCGTTGCCGTCCGGTGCCGTCCGTTGCCGTCCGGTGCCGGCCGGTGCCGGTCGATGCTCTTCGACGCCGCCGCGGGGTAGGGTGGGTCCCGTTCAACGACAGGGGAGCGCTTCGGCGCTGAGAGTGCGGGCAACCGCAGACCCTCCACACCTGATCCGGTTCGCACCGGCGTAGGGAGTCGGGATCTCAGACCTGCCGCACGGCATACGAGCGCCTTCGTATGCCGTGGGCCGGTCTCCCCGAGGTATCCATCGGATCCCACGGGAAGAGGAAACAGATGACCGCAGCACCCATCCGCAGGCATGGCGACGGCACGATCCGGGCGACCGGGTCACTCCTGGCCTGGCGCACCGTCGACATCCTGACGATCGCCTTCCTGGGCGCCGCCTTCGGAATCGCCTACTGGGGCTGGGGCCTGGCGTACACGGCCCCGGCCGCCGCCCTCACGACGATCTACCCTCCTCTGGCCGGCATCACCGGGGCCCCGTGGCTGATCGCGGGCGTCGTCGGCGGTCTCGTCGTCCGCCGCCCCGGGGCTGCCCTGCTCTGCGAGGTCGTCGCCGCCCTGGTCTCGATGGTGCCCGGCACCCAGTGGGGGTTCACGACGCTGGTCAGCGGCATCCTCCAGGGGTTGGGGGCCGAGATCGGCTTCGCCCTCCTGGGGTACGGGTCCTTCGGGCTCATCGCGGCGATGCTCGCCGGGGCCCTCGCGGCACCGCTCGAAGCCGTCTACGAGTGGTTCGTCTACTGGACCGACTGGGGCTGGGGTTACAAGATCTCCTACCTTGTCATCCTCACCGTGACGGGTGCGGTCATCGCCGGCGGGCTGGGCTGGCTGCTCACCCGGGCGCTCGCGTCGGCCGGGGCGCTGGCGGCGTTCCCCCCGGGCCAGGAAACCCGGGAGGCCCGCGCTGTCTGACGCTCCGGTCAACCGGCGCGCTCGTCCCGGTGGCCGGGTCGAGCTGCATGCCCTGACCTGGCGGCCCTTCGGCCGTCGGGAGCCGGTGCTCGCCGACCTCGATCTGTCGGTGCCCGCCGGCCAGCGGGTGCTGCTCGTGGGGGCCTCGGGTTCGGGGAAGTCGACCCTGCTGCGCGCGATCGCCGGGCTGCTCGAGACCGCCGATGCCGGCGAACTCTCGGGCACCGTGACCGTCGACGGGGCGTCCCCGGCCGCCCGTCCCGGCACGGTCGGCCTGGTGCTCCAGGAACCGGGGGCCGGCGTGGTCGCCGCCACCGTGGGCCGCGACGTCGCCTTCGGACTCGAGAACATCGGTATGCCGTCCGCGGCGATGCCGCCACGGGTCGCCTCCGCGTTGGCCTCCGTCGGGCTGTCCGACGAGCTGGCCCTCGGCGGGGACACCCCGACGAGCGCCCTGTCCGGCGGCCAGACCCAGCGGCTGGCCATGGCGGGTGCCCTGGCCCTCGAGCCCTCCGTCCTGTTACTCGACGAACCCACCGCCATGCTCGATCCGGCGAGCGCGGGCGCCGTGCGGGCCGCCGTGGATGCGCTGGTCCGGGAGCGTGCCCTGACGCTCGTCGTCGTCGAACACGTGTTGGGACCCTGGGTCGACCTGGTCGACCGGGTGGTGGCCCTCGATGGGCAGGGGCGGATCGTGGCGGACGGGCCGGTGCGCGAGGTCCTGACGCAGCAACGGGAGACCTTGCTCGACCTGGGCATCTGGGTGCCGGGTGCGGGCGCGCCGGCGCCGCTGACCGTTGACGCGGGCAGGTGCCTGCTCCCGGCCCCCCATACGCCCCCGTCGCCCTCCCATCCGGCGCCCCCCGTCCCCGATCGGGCGCCCCCCGTCCCCGATCGGGCGCCCCCCGTCCCCGATCCGTCGCCCCCCGTCCCCCATCCGTCGCCCCCCGTCCCCGATCGGGCGCCCCCCGTCCCCGATCCGTCGCCCCCCGTCCCCGATCGGGCGCCCCCCGTCCCCGATCCGTCGCCCCCCGTCCCCCATCCGTCGAAAGAAGCCGGAGGACCGGGTAGACCCGCCTCGAGCGGTCCGGGGACTTCTTTCGACGGGGCTGCGCCAGAGGTGCTGATGCCGGGGGTGCCGATCGCGGCCAGCCCTCTCGTCGTCACGCGGCGCACGGCGACCGTCGACGGCATCGAGGTGTCGCGGGTGGCGGCCCGGACCGAGCGCCCGATCGCGCCCCGACCGACGGCACTCATCGCCCTGGTCGGACCGAGTGGCTCGGGCAAGTCGACGGTGCTGCACGCCCTGGCCGGGTTCCTGCGACCCACCGAGGGCTCCGTGCGCGTCCACGAGGGCTCGGTGCGCGTCCACGAGGGCTCCGTGCGCGTCGACTCCGCCCCCGCCACGAGCCCCGACGACGCCACGGGCGCGGGCATGGTCATGGGCCCCCGCGCCGCGAGCCCTGATGACGTCACGGGCGCGGGCATGGTCATGGGCCCCCGCGCTGGCAGGGACCCGGCCGACCTGACGCCCCGGGACCTGGCGTCCGTGCTGGCCTGGATCCCCCAGTGGGCGAGCTCGACGATCGTCACGAGCCGGGTGCTCGACGAGGTGATGGCGACCTCGCGGAACCTCGGCCGCGGCGGTCTGGAGGCCGAGGCCGGCGCGCGGGCCCTGCTCGAACACCTCGGTCTGGCGCACCTCGCCGACGCCGACCCCCGCCACCTGTCCGGCGGGGAACTGCGCCGGCTCGCCGTCGCGGCCGCGGTGCACCACGGCCCTGCGATCGTGCTGGCCGATGAGCCGACGATCGGGCAGGACCGGCATACCTGGGCGGCCGTCGTCGGCCTGCTCGCGGCCTACCGGGCCAGTGGCGGAGCCATCGTCACCGCCACCCACGACTCCTTCGTCATCGACCGGGCCGCGGAGGTGCACGTGCTCGCGGCGCCCTCGGACCTCACGGGTGAGGGCGAACCGCGCGGGCGACCCCGTGGGAAGCCGTGGCTGGCCGGTCGCAGTCCGCTGGCCCTGCTCATCGGCTCGGCGCTCGCGGTGCCCGCCGGCGTGCTGTCGCCGACCTGGCGCACCTCGCTGCCTCTGGTCGTCCTTCAGGTCGTCCTGGCGATCGCAGGGTTGACGAGTCGGCGTGCCGGCCTGACCCGACCGCTGCGAGCGTGGGGGGTGCGGTTGGTGCCTGGGCTGCTCGCCGCGGTCTCCGTCGGATGGTCGACCTGGCTGCTCGGTGGGCACCGGCTCGACCTGGCGGCCACCGGGGTGACCCGGGTGCTCCTCATCGTGCTGCCCTCGTCGGTGCTCCTGCCGTTCATCGACACGGCCCGACTGGCCGATGACCTGGGGCAGCGGTTGCGGCTGCCCGACCGGCCCGTCGTCGCCGTGGCTGCCGCCCTGCAACGCGGCCAGGACTTCGCGGCGATCTGGGAGGAGTTGGCGCGGGCCCGACGGGTGCGAGGCCTGGGTCCGTCATGGCGGCGCCCATTGACGGTCCTCACCCAGGTCGCTGCCCTCACGCTGGGCCTGCTGATCCGGTCGCTGCGCGCTGCGGCCGAACTGGCCGTCGCGATGGATGCCCGCGGCTTCGCCACCGCGCGGGCTCGCACCTGGGCCGAACCGTCACGGTGGACCCTCAGGGACTCCCTGCTCGTGATCCTGGCCGCGCTGCCGCTCGCGGCGCTGGTGGCACTGCCGCTCGCGGCCCCCGCAGCGATGCCGCTTGTGGGCCCCTGATCAGCCGCTGAGGCCGTGTCGGGCCAACGCGTCCCGGACCGAGGTCTCCTCGGGCCCGAGGACCGGGTCGCGACCGGTCAGCAGGTCGAGGACGGTCTTCCCGGCCGCGGCCACCTCCCGGGTGCTGTAGGAACTCCACAGCCCGGGGTAACGCTGCGCCATCACCCAGTCCCCGACCCCGGTGGCCTCCAGGCCGAGCGCCCGGCAGGTCGCGACGGCCCGGGGCAGGTGGTAGCCCTGGGAGACCAGAGCGACCCGGGACACACCGAAGATCCGGCGGGCGCGGGCGCACGAGTCGTAGGTGTCCCGGCCCGCATAGTCGCGAACGATGTCCTCCGGCGGCACGCCATGGGCGACGAGGTAGTCGAACATCGCCGTCGGTTCGTCATAGTCCTTGGTGCGGTTGTCACCCGAGACGAGCAGCACCCGCGCCTTGCCGTCCCGATGCAGGGCGACGGCGACGTCGAGGCGCGCCGCGAGGAAGGGGGTCGGCTGTCGACTCGGGGTCAGGCCGGCGCCCAGGACCAGGGCCACCGGGACCGAGCCGGCGTGGGGTTCGTCCGTGACCAGGCCACGAGCGGTCCACCGGACCCAGCCCCACGGGACCAGCCCGAGAACGATCACCGTCACACCGGCGACGAGGAGCCGTCGACGCCATCGTCGCGGCGGCACGAGCGGGCGCCATCGCCTCGTCGTCACCATGGACCGAAGCGTAGGCGGCCGCCCGGTCAACACCACGGACCCGACGGCATACGCTGGCTGACCTATGGCCACCGTCCTCCCCGCCGCGCCGGTTCCCGCGAAGGCGCGCATCCCCCGCGAGATCTGGGTGCTCATCGCGGCCGCCTTCGTCATCGCCATCGGTTTCGGGCTGATCACCCCGGTGCTGCCGCAGTTCGCGCAGAGTTTCGGGGTCGGGGCGACGGCGAGCTCGATCGTGGTCAGTGCCTTCGCTTTCTTCCGGCTCGTCTTCGCCCCGGCTGGCGGCCGGCTCATCGCCCGCGTCGGCGAGCGGCCGATCTACCTGGCCGGCCTGCTCATCGTCGCGCTCTCGACCGGGGCGACCGCCTTCGCGCACAGCTACTGGCAGCTGCTCGTCTACCGCGGGCTCGGCGGCATCGGGTCGGTCATGTTCACCGTGAGCGCCGTGGCGCTGCTCGTCCGGCTGGCCCCGCCGACGATCCGGGGGCGGGTCTCCTCGGCGTACGGGTCGGCCTTCCTGCTCGGGGGCATCGGGGGGCCCGTCGTGGGCGGGCTGCTCGGCAACCTCGGGTTGCGGGTGCCCTTCCTCGCGTATGCCGGCGCGCTGGTCGTCGCGGCCACCCTGGTCGCCGTGTTCATCCATCCGTCCGCGATCGCCGCCCCGCCCGAACACGCCGAACGACCCGCGATGACGGTGCGAGAAGGGTTGCGGGACAACGCGTACCGCGCGGCGATGGTGTCGTCGTTCGCCAACGGGTGGGGCAACTTCGGGGTCCGCAACGCGATCCTCCCGCTCTTCGCGGCGGCGGTCGTCGGCAAGGCGCCGTGGGTGGCCGGGATGGCGTTGGCGGTCTTCGCCGCGGGCAACGCCGTCGGCCTGACCGCGGCCGGTCGGCTCTCCGACGAGTACGGCCGACGGCCCTTCATCCTCGCCGGCCTGCTCATCAGCGGGCTGGCGACCCTCGTGACCGGGTGGGCGGCCACCCTGCCGCTGCTCGTCATCGTCTCGATCATCGCCGGGCTCGGTGCCGGCACCCTCAACCCCGCCCAGCAGGCCGCGATGGCCGACGTCGTCGGTCAGGAGCGCAACGGTGGCCCCGCCCTCGCCGCGGTCCAGATGACGTCCGATCTGGGTGCCATCATCGGGCCGGTGATCGCCGGGGTGCTCGTGGACCGAGGCTCGTTCGGGCTGGCCTTCGCCGTGACCGGGGCCATCACATTGGCGGCGGCGGTGCCTTGGCTGCGGGCCCGGGAGACGCGCGCCGCCTGAAGGCCGGCCCAGGGGCGTGGTCAGGGCATCCGGGACGCCGCCAGCCCCATGGCCGCTCGCATCCAACCGGGGGCGAGACGGGGGATCAGTTCGAGCACCTTGGCGTCGTTGCCGACGAGCACGCGTGTTTCCCGCCGGCGCGCCGCCTCGAGGATGGTTCGGGCGGCCTTGGCCGGATCCATCGTCAACAGCTTGGTGGCCAGCTCCTGGGTGCCGACCGCGACCTCGTCCCCCATCCCGGAGGCGGTTCGGGCGTCGGTGGCGATCCGGGTCGCGACGCCCCCGGGATGGACCGTCGTCACGCCGATGCCGTCCGCCTCGACCTCGACGGCGAACGACTCGGAGAAGCCCCGGAGCCCGAACTTGCTCGCGCAGTAGGCACTCTGCCCGGCCGGGGCGATGAGCCCGAAGAGGCTGCTCAGGTTGACGACGTGGCTGCCGGGGGCGGCCTTGAGCGCGGGGAGCAGCGTGTGGGTGAGGATCACCGGGGCGCGCAGGTTGATGTCGAGCACCCACTCGAAATCCTCGAGGGACATCTCGTCGAACCGACCGAGCAGGGCGACGCCTGCGTTGTTGACGAGGAGATCGATCGCGGGGTGGTCCGCGAGGACCTGGGTGGCGACCGCGAGGGTGGCCGCTCGGTCGGCCAGGTCGACGATGTGGGTCTCCACGACGGTGGCCGAGCCGGTCAGGTCGGCGGCGACGGCGGCCAGGCGGTCGACATCCCGGTCAAGGAGGACCAGTGCGGCCGCTCCTTCCTCGGCGAGCTGGCGGGCCATCTGCTCGCCCATCCCGCTCGCGGCCCCGGTGAGCACCACGACAGATCCACGGAAGTCACGTTTCCTCAGGCCCATCGCCCCATCATGCGGCAGGTTTGGGTCATGAACCCGTGCACTCTCATCCTGATCCGGCACGCCAAGTCCGACTGGAACGTCCCGGTCGGTGATCGGGACCGGCCCCTGTCGCCGCGTGGCCGCCGACAGGCGCCGGCCACCGGCCAATGGCTGGCGAGGCACTCCCCGCCGATCGACCGGGCGATCCTCTCGCCGGCCCGCCGCGCGGTCCAGACCTGGGAGTTGGTGAGCGCTGCACTTCCGGCCGCGCCCCCGATGCAGGTGAGCGAGACGGCATACACCTTCGACGGCGCCGACCTCCTCGGCCTGGTCCGCGCCCTGCCCGCCGAGCTGAGTGTCGCCGCCGTCATCGGCCACAATCCCGCCATCGAGGAGCTCGCGGAAACCCTTGTGGGGCAATGGATTCGACTCCCGACGTCGGCCCTGGCGGTCATCGACCTGCCGTCGTGGGAGGCCGCCGGCGGCACCGGAAGGCTGAGGTATGCCGGTCGGCCGGGGGATGACGACCCGACCCCGCGGGACTCCTCGGACGGCTCACAGAAACGGCCACTTCTCTGACCTGACGAAGGGTGCCTGCACAGGTCCGCGACAGCATCGGCCCGGAGTGTGGAGACATCGCCCGGTGACACACCGCCACCGGCCTCCACCGAAAGGCACGACTGACATGAACCCCAAGAAGCTCGGCCTCGCCGCCGTCTCCGTCCTCTCCGCGGGCGCCATCATCGGTGGCGGTGCGGCCCTGGCCAGCGCCGACCCGACGGCCTCCTCGACCCCCTCGGTCTCGGCGTCGGCCACCCCCGGCACTCCCAACCAGGGAGGCACCCAGGGCGGCATGCAGGCGCCCAAGCACACGGCCGCGAGCGCCGACGAGACCGCCAAGGTCAAGGCGGCGGTCTCCGCCAAGGACTCCACCGTCACGATCACGACGGTCCAGAAGGACGAGGACGGATCCTTCGACGCCGACGGCACGAAGGCCGACGGCAGCAAGATCCGCTTCGACGTGAGCGCCGACTACGCGACGGTGACCGAAGGTCGCGGCGGACCCGGCGGTGGCGGGGCGAGCCAGGACACCCCGGTCACCGGTGACGAGGCCACGAAGGTCATCGACGCGGTCAAGGCCAAGGACTCCACGATCACCATCGACACCGTCCGCAAGGATCCGGACGGCTCCTACGACGCCCTCGGGACCAAGACCGACGGCACCAAGGTGATGTTCGACGTGAGCGCGGACCTCGCGACCATCGCCCAGGGCCAGATGGGCCCCGGTGGCCCCGGTGGTCACGGCATGGGCGGCCCGGCCGGGCAGTCCGGGACCGGCTCCGCGACCGACGCCAACGGCTCGACCTCGAGCAGCTCGGCGACCCCGACCAACTGACGACCCACGACGGCGCTCGCCGGGCATCCCGCCCGGCGAGCGCCGTCGTGTGTCGTCAGTGCCCCGCCACGATGCCCCCACCCCTTGCTGGGGCGTCCTACCGTGCAGTAAGTGGGGTGATCACCACACCTACTGCACGGTAGGACGCGCGGGGAGTCCAGGGTGGGGGTCAGAACCGCGCATCCACTGGATGTCGTCGGCCATCCGTATGTCGTCGGTCATCCGCATCTCATCGGCCATCCGTATGTCGTCGGCCATCCGTATGTCATCGGCAATACGCCCGGACGTGCGTTGGGGCACCCGGGTCGATAGGGGCCGCCCGCGGCGGGTCAGGCGCGTTAGCGAGGGAGCGGCGATAGCGGGTCAGGCGCGATAGCGAGTCAGCGGCGGTAGAGGGCCAGGGCGGGGCAGAGGGTGCTCGCCGTCTTGAACTCGGCCTCGGTCAGGCGGGCATCGAGGAGGATCGGGTATCCCCATTCGTCGAGGGCCACCTTCCCCGGCAGCACGTGAGCGCAAATGCCGTGGGCGCGGCATCGCACGCGATCGACGGCCAGGAGGACCTCGCCGTGACGGCTCCCTGAGCGGGTCGGCTGGCTCATCGTGGCGCTCCCGTCCGGGGCCTGGCTCCAGTGGTGAGGTCGAGCACGCGCAGCGCCGTCGCGGCATACCGGGCCAGGCCGTCGGGGAAACGACAGGCGCCACGGTCCGGCAGCAACGCGAGTCGGCGCTCCACCTGCTCTCGAGCGCCTCGGTGCCCACGCGCCATTGCGGCCCAGGACTCGGCGAGCGCGGGCAGGCCGAACATGCACGGTCCGCACTGTCCGGCGGATTCGCCTGCCGCCCAATGCAATTGGCGTGAGACGTATTCGACGAAGGGGATCGTCGGGTCGACGAGGGTCACCACTCCGGGGCCGAGCGGCACGCCCAGTGGGGCGAGGTCCGCTTTGGCCCAGCGGCGGGCCGACGCCTCGCCGAGATGAAGGAATCCACCGCCGAGGCCACCGACGAGGACCGCCTGGACCCCGTGTCGCGGGCCACCCGCGCCCTCGAGCAGATCATGAAAGGTGACTCCGGCCGATGCGTGCAGCAGCATCGGCGCTCGCACGGCACCCCCGACGGACACCAGCCGCGGCCCCGGCTCTTCGGGGGTACCGAACCCGCGGAACCACTCCGGACCCTGGGTCGCGATCTGGGCCACACGCCACACGGTTTCGGCGTTGAGCACGAGGGTGGGGTCGATCCTGCGCCCCTCGGAGTCGCGGCCACCGGTCACGAAGGGCGCCTTCTTGGTCATCGGGCGTGCGAGCCCACCCTGGGCGAGGGAGATCAGCGCGGTCTCCTCGGAGGAGACGTAGCGGGCCGGCACGTCGAGCACGTCCACTCCGCGGGATCTCAGGTGGGCCTCGGCAGCGCTGCCTCGGTGGACGGCATACCGAACCCGTCGGCGACCCCGGCCGGCCGAGGTGAGCAGCCGGGCCCCCTCAACGACCTCGTCGAGGTGGTGGGTGACGACCCACGCGTCCTTGGTCGCGCCGAGCTCTCCGTCGCAGGCGTTGACGATCAGGTCCGCGCCGTGCGCGAGGGCGGCCCGCAGCTTGACCGAGGTCGGAAAGGCGGCGCCGCCGCGACCGGTGAGCCCGGCGGCCTCGAGCTGGTCGGCGAGCCCGACGGCGTTCGAGGCGTTCGAGGCGTTCGAGGCGCGAGAGGTCCGCGCCGAGTGGGGGGTCATGACCACTCCTGGGCCGCGATCGAGTCGCGACGGTGACGGTCGTGGTTGCCGGTCATGAACCGCCACACGACCGCGCCCCCGAAGGCGGCCGCACACGCGATGCTCAGCCACTGGAGGAGCGGTTCGTTGCTCGTGGAGAGCACCAGAGCGTGGAGCAGGGCGCTGGGCCAGAGCAGGTAGGACGCCCAGTGGATGATCCGCCAACTGCGCGGCGAGAGTCGGTCGCGGAGCAGGCTGGTCACCAGCACCGCGAGGAGCAGGTCGATCGCCACCGTGCCGAGCCCGACCCAGAGGCTCTCGTAGGCACTGGTGAAGGGGAGCAGGGTGGCCCACCACCCGATGTCGGCGTAACCGTCGGCGATCGCGGTCACGATGTGGATTCCGAGGAAGGCCACCATCCCCAGGCTCAGCCAACGATGCATCGCCATGACGACGGTCGCCTGCTCACCGCGCGGGCGTCGCCGGCCCGAGGTGACCACGCCGAGGATCGCGACGACGGTGAGCAGCACGAGGCTCACGACGCCCGTCGCGCGGGAGAAGTACCACAGGGCCTGGCCGGTCATGACGACACCTTTCGGGAGGGTTCGGGAGCGGGCCAGCCGGCCGTGGTTGTGACGGTGCCGTCGAGCGCGTCGAGCCGAGCGGGTATGCCGTGCGCCGCCAACCAGGCGGGGGCCGCGGCGCCGAGGATGATCGCGGCCGTCGAGGCGGCGTTGGCGAGCAGGGCGGTGTCGGCGACGCAGGTCACCTGGGCCCACGGGGTGCGGGCGCTCTCGCCGGTGCGCGGGTCGATGATGTGGTGGGCCGTCCGGCCGTCGAGTTGCCACTGGCGGTGCCGGGTCGAGCTCGTGGTCACCGCCGCTCCCGTTGTGGCGACCGTCTGCAGGAGCGCTCCGTCGGCATCCTCGAGACCCACCCGCCAGCCGTCGCTCGGTGCCGGTCCGCTGACGGCGATGTCGCCACCGAGGTTGACGAGGAATCCGCCCGGCAGGCTCCGGTGCAGGGCGGCGGCGATGACGTCGGCGGCGTGCGCCTTGGCGCTCGCGCCGAGGTCGATGAGGCAGGCGACCGGGAGGCGCAGCCGGGTGCCCTCGAGGTCCACCTGGCGCCAACCCGGCACGAGTGAGGCGCGTCCGGCGAGGGAGTCCGGAACCCGGGCGGGGTCCGCGGCGCCCGGCGTCCGCGTGCGCACGATGTCGATGTCCGCGTCATACCCGGCCGCGACCACCGCCGTGCCGACCGTGAAGTCGACGAGTCCGTCGGTGAACTCCGCGGTGCGGATCCCCGCCGCGAGATAGGCCGCCAGCAGGGGGGAGACGGTCGTGGTGACCGCTCCGGTCCGGCACGCCGCGGCCAGGGCGCTGACCTCGGAGTCGCTCCGAAATCGCGAGGCGGCGCGGTCGAGGGCGGCGAGGTGGTCCTGGGCCAGCGCCAGCGCGGCGTCGAGGGCGCTCCGGTCCGTGGCCAGCAGGACGTGTTCGGTGCCGATCGCCCGGAAGCTCGCCCGGGCCGGCGAGGTCACCGCGGACGGACTCGCCACCGTCACGAACCCTTGGTGCTCGTCTGGGCGGACTGGGTCGTCGTGGTCACGGTGGCGCCGGAGTTGGTCGTCGAGGCGTTCGAGGCGGTCGTGCCGCCCGAGGTGGTGCTGGCGACCGCCACGGTCGTGCTCCCCGACACGTCATGCGTGAGGACATACCCCAGCCCGCCGGTGGCCAGGGTGGCGGCGATGAGCGCGGCACCCGTGAATCGTCGGGCCTTGTCGAGGGCGGGGGTGGTGTGCGACATCGGGTGCTCCTGGGCGGTGACGGCGTGGTCGTTGATGAATCAACTGTCACAGCCCGATCCGGGCGTCCGCTTTGGGCTTGCTGTCCGCTTCCTGTGAACCTGTGCTCCGGGCTAACGCTCGACGGGCAGCCCCGCCGCCTTCCACGCGCTGAACCCACCGGCGAGGTGCACGACGTCGTCACGGCCCATGTCGTGCAAGGCCGCGGCGGCCAGGGCGGATCGCCACGCGCTGCCGCAGTAGAGGACGAGCGTCCGTCCGTCGTCGAGGGCCGGCTTGTAGTAGGGGCTTTCGGGGTCGACCCAGAACTCGAGCATCCCGCGCGGCGCCCGGAAGGCGCCCGGAATGGTGCCCTCCCGTTCCCATTCGCGCGGGTCGCGGATGTCGACAAGCAGGTATGCCGGGTCGTCCAGTGTCGCTGCCGCCTCGCGTGGCGTGAGGGCAGGGACTCGGGCGTTCGCCTCCGCGACGAGAGCTCTGGAGCTGCGACGCAGGGGATCTCCGGGGAGGCGGCCGGTCATGGGTCCACCGTGTCAGGTTATGGGCCTTCACGGGGGGATCAACGCCTGTGCGCGGCGGCGGTGCGACCCCGCGGACGGCAACGCCCGCGGAGTGGGAGGTCAGAACCCACGCATCCACTGGATGTCATCGACCATCCGACGCGAGCGCCAACCGTTCGCGACCCGCACCAGCTCGTGGTGGTAGTAGCCGCCGACGTCGACGACCCGCTCGGCGCCGTCCGTCGAGCGCAGCACCATCGGGTTGATGAACCACGCCCTGGCCGTGGCCGTGTCGCCGTCCACTGTGATCGCGACCTGCCCCACGACGTGCTGCCATCGCTCGAACCCAGACAGCCCCTGCGCGACCCACTCCAGGGCCTCGACCGGACCCGCGGACGGACCGCCGACCCCCGTGTAGTCGAGGACCGCGTCGTCGGTGAAACAGGCGACCGCGTCGCTGAAGGCCCCCGTGTCCACGGCGAGGGTGTAGGCCGTGATGACGTCGCGGATCTGCTGGCGGTCGATGAGTTCCTGGAGGTTCATGCGGCCACGCTCCCAGACCGGACCCCGATCGAGCGGGTGGCGTCCCGCCTCAGGCGTCGAGGCGCCCGCTGGCCGAAGGTCGCTCGCCGTGGCCGGCATCATGCCCGTCGGCCGTCAGCGAGCCGGGGTTAGCAGGACCACCAGATGTAGATCGAACCCTGGCCGAACGTGGTCGCGGTGCCACTGGTGCTCGTGTTCAGGGTGTTCGTCACGCCGCCACCGGAGAGCACGATGCTGGAGCCGGCCCGGCGCCTCCGGTGGAGGCACCCGTCACCTCGTTCGCTCGCACGGCGGCTCAACTGGCCCACCGTCCCTCCCTTGTACGACGCTCCAGGGACGGACGAGCCAGGGCGACGTGCTGGTGCGGCGTCAGGGGAGCGTTGTGGCACGCGGGAGGGTTCGCTCTCGGCCGTCGGACGACCGCCCGCCTGGTCGAGCGGTACACCCGCGGGCCGCGGCCGGTGTCGAAGGCCGCCGATCCGTTGGCTCCGCTGACCGCCCGCGAACGTGAGGTCTTCGCCCTGCTCGCCGAGGGCCTGGCCAATGCCGAGATCGCCGAGCGTCTGGTCATCGGGGAAGGCACCGCCAAGACGCACGTCGCCCACATCCTGCAGAAGCTGGGGCTGCGCGACCGGATCCAAGCCGTGGTGATGGCTCACCGAAACGGCCTGGTGTAGCTCGCCGGTCTCGGGCGGGGTGAGGTATGGGGCCCGGCTCGCTAGGTAGACTTTCGGTATGCCGCGCCCGCGTTTCGCTTCGCCGCAGACCCAGTCCGCCTTGGCCGCCCTGATGGACGACGCGTGGCACCACGGATATGCACTGTCCCGGGCGACGGGTCTGGCCTCGGGAACGCTCTATCCGATCCTGCGCCGACTGCTCGACGCCGGTCTGGTCGAGGCGCGCTGGGCGACCGAGGACGAGGGGACCGGCCCGAGGCGGCATCTGTACCGACTCACCGCAGAAGGTCGGGCGATGGCCGTCGCTCGCGCCGCCCGGGTGGCCCCGTGGGCGCCTCCCCGACCTGTGCAGGCCCGTCCGTGAGCTACTCCGAGCGGGTCCTGCGGTGGTCCGCGCCTCGGCTGAGCGGGCGCTCGGGCGAGCTCGTCCAAGGTCTCGTCGCCGAGCTGGACGTCGTCCCCGAGGGGGTCGAGCGACGACGATGGGTGCGCGGCGGCCTGTGGCTGGTGACCCGCGAGGCGGTCCGCGGGGCCGTCAAGGCCGCCGGGCACCCGGCAGCTCTCGCGGTGGGCGTCCTAGTCGTGGGTCTCGATCGCTTCGGCACCTCGGACGACGCCTCGCAGGTCACCCTGGCCGTGCTGTGCGTCGGGTGCGCGCTCCTGGGGGCGACCCGCCCGGCGGCGGCCCTGCCCTCGGCCGTGGCCGTGGGGTCGGCCGTGGCCATGTCACACCTGGCACAGTTCCTCGTCGGTGTCGCGCTGGCCCACGGCCGCCTTCCCGCAGGGTCGACGTCGGTCGTGGGCGCCTTTGGGCTGCTCGTCCTCATCCTGCCGGCGCTGGTGGCCGTTCGGCTCGGGGTGGCCGCGCGCCGCTGTGTGGCCCGGGTGGCTCCGACCCCTTGAGGCTACTGTCTATCTATGTAGACTATTGGGATGAGCGACGCCGAGAACATCCCCAGCACCCAGGACGACGGGCCTGGTGCTGGCCCGCCTCTCGTGTCCCCTCCGCGGGCGTCGAGGTGGGGACTGCTCGTCGCGGCGATGGTCGTCGTGTCCCTGATCGACCGCTCGCCCTCCGACATCGCCAACCAGGTGACCCTGCTGGCGCTGCTCGCCGTCGCCTTCGCGGTCGGGCGCTGGTTCCGGCCGCGGACGGTTGTCGCGGCGGTGCTTGCCGGCAGCACCATCGCGATCTCCCGGGCCCTCGGGCTGCTCCTCGGGGTGGAGAACGCCGATCCCAGCGCCCCACGGACCTGGGGTCAAGTGGCCGCGCTGCTCGTCCTCGTCGTGCCCGCCCTGGTGGCGGCCGGGATCGGCGCTCTCTCGCGAGGGCGATCGCGCAGGCGATCGCGCCCCTGAGGTCGCGGTCCGGACCGAAGGGGGAATGTTTGTCACCGCTTGAAAGTTGAGTCGCCTGGACGCAAGTTTGGAACGCCCCGTTTGGCCCACGGCATACGGACGTCTTAACTTGAGTGCAGAGAACTCAACCCTCGAAGGAGAACACCCCCATGGCCCGTGCAGTCGGTATCGACCTCGGCACCACCAACTCCGCCGTCTCCGTCCTGGAGGGCGGCGAGCCCACCATCATCGCGAACGCCGAAGGCGGTCGCACCACGCCGTCGGTCGTCGCATTCGCCAAGAACGGCGACGTCCTCGTCGGCGAGATCGCCAAGCGCCAGGCCGTGACCAACGCCGACCGCACGCTGCGCTCGGTCAAGCGCCACATGGGCACCGACTGGCGGTCCGAGGAGATCGACGGCAAGCGCTACTCCGCCCAGGAGATCAGCGCCCGCACCCTGATGAAGCTCAAGCGCGACGCCGAGGCCTACCTCGGGGAGCCGGTCACCGACGCCGTCATCACCGTCCCGGCCTACTTCGACGACGCCGAGCGTCAGGCCACCAAGGAGGCCGGCGAGATCGCGGGCCTCAACGTCCTGCGGATCGTCAACGAGCCGACCGCGGCGGCCCTGGCCTACGGGCTGGAGAAGGGCAAGGAGGACGAGCTGATCCTCGTCTTCGACCTCGGCGGCGGCACCTTCGACGTGTCCCTCCTCGAGGTCGGCAAGGACCCCGACGACGGGTTCGCGACGATCCAGGTCAAGGCCACCAGCGGCGACAACCAGCTCGGCGGCGACGACTGGGACGAGCGCATTGTCCAACACCTGCTCACCACGGTGAAGAACAAGACCGGCGTCGACCTCTCCAAGGACAAGATCGCCATGCAGCGTCTGCGCGACGCCGCCGAGCAGGCCAAGAAGGAGCTGTCGAGCGCAACGAGCACGAACATCTCCCTGCAGTACCTCTCGATGAGCGAGAACGGCCCGATCCACCTCGACGAGACGCTGACCCGCGCCCAGTTCGAGCAGATGACCAAGGACCTCCTCGAGCGCTGCGTGCAGCCCTTCGAGAACGTCATCAAGGACGCCGGCATCAAGGTCGCCGACATCGACCACGTCGTCCTCGTCGGCGGCTCCACCCGGATGCCTGCCGTCTCCGAGCTGGTCAAGAAGCTCACCGCCGGCAAGGAGCCCAACAAGGGCGTCAACCCGGACGAGGTCGTGGCCCTCGGCGCGAGCCTTCAGGCCGGTGTCCTCAAGGGCGAGCGCAAGGACGTCCTGCTCATCGACGTCACGCCGCTCAGCCTCGGCATCGAGACCAAGGGGGGCCTGTTCACCAAGCTGATCGAGCGCAACACCACGATCCCGACCAAGCGTTCCGAGGTCTTCTCCACCGCCGAGGACAACCAGCCCTCGGTCCTCATCCAGGTCTTCCAGGGTGAGCGCGAGATCGCCCAGCAGAACAAGCCGCTGGGCACCTTCGAGCTCTCCGGGATCGCGCCGGCCCCCCGTGGCGTGCCGCAGATCGAGGTCACCTTCGACATCGACGCCAACGGCATCGTCCACGTCACCGCGAAGGACCGCGGCACCGGCAAGGAGCAGAAGATCACCATCTCCGGCGGCTCCGCGCTGTCCAAGGAGGAGATCGAGCGGATGGTCAAGGACGCCGAGGCGCACGCCGAGGAGGACAAGAAGCGGCGCGAGGAGACCGAGGCCCGCAACCTCGGCGAGTCGCTCGTCTTCTCGACCGAGAAGTTCCTCGCCGAGTCCGGCGACAAGGTCGACGCCGACCTGCGCAAGCCGGTCGACGAGGCCCTGGCCGACCTCAAGGAGGCCATCAAGCCCGAGAGTGCGGCCACGGTCGAGGACATCAACGCCAAGGTCAACACCCTCAACGAGGCCTCCCAGAAGATGGGGGCGGCGATGTATGCCGCGGCCGCCGAGCAGGGCGAGTCTGGTGACGTGCCCGGCAGCGAGTCCGGTGCCGGCCAGGCCGACGACAACGACGACGACATCGTGGATGCCGAGGTCGTCGACGACGAGCCGAGCAAGGACGACAAGAAGTGACGAAGGAACCCTTCGACGGGTTCGCGCGGGAGGTGGCGGCCGAGGAGGCCGCCACCTCCGGTGGCGCCGTCGGCCCCGAGGACGCGGCGGATGCCGTGAACACCGAGGCCGTCAACGACGACCCGGGTATGCCGTCCGCTCCCGTCGCGTCGGACGCCGGCGACCCCGGCACCCCCGACCGGGGGGCCGACAACCCGGGAGCCGGCGACGGGGGCGCCGATGCCGACGCCCATCCGGACACCCTGCTCGCGGCCTCGCGCCTGGAGGACCTGCAGCGGCTCAACGCCGAGTACGTCAACTACAAGCGCCGGGTCGACCGCGATCGGGCGCTCACCCAGGAGCGAGTGGTGCGCGACGTCCTCGAGTCGCTGCTGCCGGTCCTCGACGACATCCAGGGGGCGCGCGAGCACGGCGACCTCGCCGACGGGCCGTTCGCGGCCATCGCCGACAAGCTCGAGGCGAGCCTGGCCAAGTACGGTCTGGTTCGCTTCGGGGACAAGGGCGAGCTCTTCGACCCCGTCATTCACGAAGCCCTCATGCACCAGCCATGGCCGGCCGACGACCCCGCCCTGGACGGGGCCGAGGGCACCACCGTGGTCATGGTCCTCCAACCGGGCTACCGCGCCGGTGACGCCGTCATCCGTCCGGCCCGGGTGGCCGTCGCCGACCCGGCCTGAGGCCGACCACCCCCCGACCGCACGGCAAAGCCCGGCAAAGCGCACGGCATACCGCAGTCAAACGTCCCGGCACACCTGACGAAAGGAGGCACCGCGGATGGCCAGTCAGGACTGGTTCGAGAAGGACTTCTACGCGATCCTCGGTGTCCCCCAGGACGCCGACCCCGAGGCGATCAAGAAGGCCTATCGCAAGCTCGCCCGCACCCACCACCCGGACAAGAACCCGGGGAACGCCGCGGCCGAGCAGAAGTTCAAGGAGATCGGCGAGGCCAACTCGGTCCTCTCCGACCCAGCCCAGCGCCAGGAGTACGACGCGATCCGCCAGATGGCCCGTGGTGGCGCCCGGTTCACCGCGGGCGGCCCCGGCGGGGGCCCGGGCGGCTTCGAGGACATGTTCTCCGCCTTCGGCGGTGGCGGCGGCCAGCGGGTCCGGTTCAACACCGGCGGCGGGTTCCCCGGCGGGGCCGGCGGTGCAGGGCCGGATCTCAACGACATCCTCGGCCAGATGTTCGGCGGTGGCGGCGCCCGTGGCGGCTTCGGTGCCGGGGGTCCCCGCGGGTACTCCGACTTCGGCGACGCCGACTTCGGTGGCTATGGCAGCACTCGCGGCCCACGCAAGGGACAGGATGTCGAGGCTCGCACCAGCCTGTCCTTCAAGGATGCCGTCAACGGTTCCACCGTCACTCTGCGCACCGCCGAGGGCCGCACCATCACCACCCGGATCCCGGCCGGCGTTCGGGACGGGGCGCGAATTCGGTTGCGCGGCAAGGGTGGACCCGGTGACCCCGGGGCCGAGCCGGGCGACCTCATCCTCACCGTCACGGTCGAGAGGCATCCGGTCTTCGCGCGTGAGGGCGACAACCTCACGCTCGACCTTCCGGTCAGCGTGGGGGAGGCCGCCCTCGGGGCCACCGTCTCCGTGCCCACCATCGACGGGGCCAGCGTCAAGGTGCGGATCGCCCCGGGCACCCCGAGCGGACGGGTGTTGCGGATCAAGAGCCGCGGGGTCAAGCACAAGGGCGGCCACGGCGACCTGCTCGCCAAGGTTCAGGTCGTCGTCCCGACCCACCTCAGTGATACGGCGCGGGAGGCGGTCGAGGCATTGACCGCCGAGACCGCGGACACCGATCCGCGGGCCGAGCTGTTCGCGCGGGCGCTGGACTGACCGGGTATGGCTGAGCGTCCAGCTCCCGGTGGGGTCGGCGGCGACCGCCGTGACGACGCCGTGCCTGTCTACGTCATTTCCGTCGCCGCCGAACTCGCCGGCATGCATGCCCAGACGCTGCGCCAGTACGACCGGCTCGGCCTGGTCCGGCCCTCCCGCACCAGCGGCGGCGGTCGGCGCTACTCCGACCGTGACGTCTCGCTGCTGCGCGAGGTGCAGCGGCTGTCCCAGGAGGAAGGGATCTCGCTGGCCGGCATCGGCCGGATCATCGAGCTCGAGCACCAGGTGAGCGCGCTGCGGTCCCGGATCGGTGAACTCACCCAGGCCCTCGAGGAGACCCGCGCGGCTCATGCCTCCCTGATGGGGGCCTCCCCGTTGGCCCCGCGGATCTTCACCGTCTCCTCCACCGGGGACGTGTATGCCGTCCGCCCCGGCGAGCGACCCCGCCTCTCGGGATCCCGCGAGATCGTGCGCTGGCAGCGCCGATCGTTGTGACCTACGGGTAGCTGATCCGGACCGTCTCCCGCACGGCGGGCTGGACCGAGGCCGGGGTCAGACCCCACGTCGCGCAGCTCGCCTCGACGTCGAGGGACAGGTCGCGCGAGAGCAGGTCCGCGGCGAGGTACCGCTCGTCGAGGCCGGAGTCCAGTCGCCGGATCTGGTGGCACAGTCGGCGCCCCCGCAGGCCGAGGGTCGCGGCACCGGCCGGCACCGTGTGCACGCGGCGGGGCTTCTTGCCCAGCTCGTCGCGCACGATCCGGGTCATGTCGACGAACGAGAGGTTGTCCGTGGCGACCGGGTGCGACCCGGGGGGGACGAGTCCCTCGATGGCGTTCGCCGCCGCCCGAGCGACGTCGAGGTGGGTCGTGGCACCGTTGCGCCCGGCCAACCCGGTCGCGACCGGCGACCAGCGGATCAGGTCGTAGAAGAGCCCCTTCCAGAGGGGTTCGAGGTCCGGGTACGTGCCGAAGACGAAGGGGATCTGCAGGAAGGTCACCTCCGTGGACCCGAGCGCGGCCCGACGGACCCCCTCCTCCTGCTGGGCACGGGCATGGATGTAGGGGTGGTGGGCGGCGAGGTTCCACTCCGGGTGGAGCCGGTCGAAGTGTGTGAAGTAGGAACCGAACACCACGAACCGCGGCACGTTCTGGCGGGCCACGGCTCGCGCCACCCGGACCGTGGGTTCGACGAGGAGGGTGCGGAAGAACGTCGCCGCGGCAATCGGCGTCGGCGTGCGGTCATCGGGGCCGAGGGCGTGGACGACGGCGTCAGCGCCGTGCACGAGGGAGTCGAGGTCGACGTCATGTGCGGCGACGATGTCGACGGCGACCGTCCGCAGGGTCGCCGGCTGCTCGGCCGTTCGCCGGCCGTCGAGGCTCACCCCGAGGACGTCGTGCCCCCGAGCCATCAGGTCCAGCGTCGTCGCCCGCCCGAGCAGGCCGGTGGACCCGAGCACGACGATGCGCATGGCCTGCCCTCCTCTGCGTGCGTCACGAGTCCACGGAACCCGGAGCGTCCGCGTGGGGGAAGGTTAGCGGTCGCGGGGGCCGAGGGCGGGGCAACGGTCCACTGCCCGATCCGAGGGAGCCGCGGCTGGCGACCTACCCGCGGGGGAGGGCACACGGCATACTCGGGGGTTCACCCGCGGACCGCGGTGACCGTTCCCAGGAGGGGCCCATGGCGCTCAGTGTCTTCGACCTCTTCTCGATCGGCATCGGGCCCTCGAGCTCGCACACGGTCGGCCCTATGCGCGCCGCCAAGATGTTCATGGACGAGCTCGCCGCGCACGGCCGCCTCGACCGGGTCGGCCGGATCGAGGCCAAGCTGTACGGCTCGCTCGGCGCGACCGGGCGGGGGCACGCCTCCGACAAGGCCGTGCTCATGGGGCTGGCCGGCGAAGAGCCGGAGTCGTGCAGCAGCTTCGATGGGGACGTCCTGCTCGGCGCGGTCCGATCGCAGGAGCAGCTGACAATCATGGGGGGCCGGACCATCCGGTTCGTCGAAGCGAGCGACCTGCGGCTGATCGGGCGTGAGTCGTTGCCGTGGCACCCCAACGGGATGGTGCTCACCGCGTATGACGAGGCCGGGGCGCAGCTCGAGGCACACACCTACTACTCGGTCGGTGGGGGGTTCGTCGTCCGGGACGCTGGGTCCGGCGCGACCCAGGTCGTCGCGGACCAGAGCACGGTGGCCCACCCGTTCCACACGGCGGACGAACTGCTGGCGATCTGCGACGAGACCGGTCTGTCGATCGCCGAGGTCATGCTTGCCAACGAGCTCACGTGGCGCACGGCGGACGAGGTGCGCGCCGGGCTGCTGCGGATCCGCGATGTCATGCTCGCCTGCATCGATGCCGGACTGGCTGCGGACGGCATCCTGCCCGGCGGCTTGAAGGTGCCACGACGGGCGCCCGACCTGCATCGGCGGCTGCTCGACACCGCCGAGGGCGAGGACCAACTGCGCGGCCTCGACTGGTTGATCGTCTATGCGATGGCGGTCAACGAGGAGAACGCCGCCGGCGGTCGCGTGGTCACCGCGCCGACCAACGGCGCGGCGGGCATCATCCCGGCCGTGCTGGCCTACTACTCCACCTTCGTGCCCGGTGCCGACGACGACGGCGTCTTGCGTTTCCTGCTCACCGCCGGCGCGATCGGGGTGCTCTACAAGGAGATGGCCTCGATCTCCGGGGCCGAGGTCGGTTGTCAGGGGGAGGTGGGGTCGGCCTCCTCGATGGCGGCCGGCGCCTATGCGGCGGTGCTCGGCGGGACGCACCAGCAGGTCGAGAACGCCGCGGAGATCGCGATGGAGCACAATCTGGGGCTCACCTGCGACCCGATCGGCGGTCTGGTGCAGATCCCGTGCATCGAACGCAACGGGGTCGGCGCGGTCAAGGCGGTCACCGCCGCCCGCACGGCGTTGAGCGGGGACGGCACGCACATCGTCTCGCTGGACCAGGTGATCCGGACGATGCGCGACACCGGCCGGGACATGAAGAAGAAGTACAAGGAGACCTCGCGCGGAGGGCTCGCCGTCAACGTCATCGAGTGCTGACCGGCCCCTCCGTCCACCCTCGACCCCACCCCCCACCCTCACCCCCCACCCGCGCCCCCCGCTCCCAACCCCCCACCCCCGTCAGTCGAGTGAGCGCGAATCGCCCGGGAAACCGCGGTTTCCCGGGCGATTCGCGCTCACTCGACTGACGGGGTAGCGGACTAAGTGCGGGACTCGACTGACGGGGTAGCGGCTGAGGTGAGCGACTCGACTCCAGGGGCAGCGGGGAGCGTGCGGGAGTGGAGTTGAGCGGAATAGACTCAACTTTGGGACGGTTGCTCACAGCGAATCCCAACCCACAAGGAGTGCTCTGTCATGGACCTGAAGCCCACCGCGAAGGTGGCCGAGGTACTCGCGCTCGCCCAGCGGGCCGCGCAGTCCGCCGGTCACGCCGAGATCACCCCCGACCAGCTCACGAGCAGCCTGATCCAGTTGGACACCCCCCAGGCCGATCTGCTCCTGCAGGCCGCAGGCACCGGCGCCGGTCACGTCCTCAGCCAGGCGGACGTGCGCCTTCGAGCCCTGCCGACCGTCGGCGGGGCGGCCGCCGCGCCGACCTTCGGGCGCGAGGCGCTCGCCGTGCTCCAGCGCGCCGACACGCTGATGCGCGCCAAGGGCGACTCCTTCCTGGCCCTCGACCTGCTCCTGCTCGCCCTCGCCGAGACCGGCCACCTGTCCGCCGTCGAGAAGCGTGGCGCCACGGACATGGAGGCCGCGATCGACACGATGCGCGCCGGCCGCAAGGTCGACACCGAGACGCCCGCCGCGGCCGGCGAGTCGCTGGAGAAGTACGGCACCGACCTGACCGCCGCGGCCCGGGACGGCAAGCTCGACCCGGTCATCGGTCGCGACTCCGAGATCCGCCGCGTCGTCCAGGTGCTCTCCCGGCGCACCAAGAACAACCCCGTCCTGATCGGCGAGCCCGGCGTCGGCAAGACCGCCGTCGTCGAGGGATTGGCCCAGCGGATCGTCGACGGCGACGTGCCCGAGAGCCTGCGCGACAAGCGCCTGATCTCCCTGGACCTGAGTGCCATGGTCGCGGGAGCGAAGTATCGCGGCGAGTTCGAGGAGCGCCTCAAGAGCGTGCTCGAGGAGATCCGGGCCAGCAACGGCGAGATCATCACCTTCCTCGACGAGCTGCACACGGTCGTCGGCGCGGGCGCCGGGGGTGACAGCGCGATGGACGCCGGCAACATGCTCAAGCCGATGCTCGCCCGCGGCGAGCTGCGCCTGGTCGGGGCGACGACCCTCGACGAGTTCCGCCAGCACATCGAGAAGGACCCGGCACTGGAGCGCCGCTTCCAGCAGGTCTTCGTCGGCGAACCCTCGGTCGAGGACACGGTGGCGATCCTGCGCGGCCTCAAGGAGCGGTATGAGGCCCACCACAAGGTCGAGATCGAGGACTCCGCGCTCGTCGCGGCGGCCGCCCTCTCCGACCGCTACATCACCGGCCGCCAGCTCCCCGACAAGGCGATCGACCTCGTCGACGAAGCCGCCTCCCGACTGCGGATGGAGATCGACTCCAGCCCGGTCGAGATCGACCAACTCCGGCGCCAGGTCGACCGTCTCAAGATGGAGGAGCTGCATCTGGCCAAGGAGACCGACGACGCCTCGCTCGAGCGGCTCGCCCGGCTCCGCTCGGATCTGGCCGACACCTCCGAGGAACTCGCCGAGCTGACCGCCCGCTGGGAAGCCGAGAAGCAGAGCCTCAACCAGATCGGTGACCTGCGCGCCCAGCTGGACGACCTGCGCACCAAGGCCGAGCGGTTGCAGCGGGAGGGCGACTACGAGGGCGCCTCGAAGATCCTCTACGGGGACATCCCGACCCTGGAGAAGGACCTGGCCAAGGCCGACGAGGCCGAGGTCGCGGCGGCCACGGACCTGATGGTCAAGGAACGGGTGGGCGCCGACGACATCGCCGAGGTCATCGCCTCGTGGACCGGCATCCCGGCCGGACGCCTCCTCCAGGGCGAGACCGAGAAGTTGATATCGATGGAGTCGATCATCGGGGCCCGCCTGATCGGCCAGGGTGAGGCGGTCATCGCCGTCTCGGACGCGGTGCGGCGCAGCCGGGCCGGCCTGTCCGACCCGGACCGGCCGACCGGCAGCTTCCTCTTCCTCGGCCCGACCGGTGTCGGCAAGACCGAACTGGCCAAGTCGCTCGCGGACTTCCTCTTCGACGACGAGCGGGCCATGGTCCGGATCGACATGAGCGAGTACTCCGAGCGGCACGCCGTCGCCCGGCTGATCGGCGCCCCGCCCGGCTACGTGGGGTACGAGGAGGGCGGCCAGCTCACCGAAGCGGTCCGTCGTCGGCCCTACTCCGTGGTCCTCCTCGACGAGGTCGAGAAGGCCCACCCGGAGACCTTCAACATCCTGCTCCAGGTGCTCGATGACGGCCGACTCACCGACGGCCAGGGCCGCACGGTCGACTTCCGCAACGTCATCCTGGTGATGACCAGCAACCTGGGCAGCCAGTTCCTCGTCGACCCCACCCTCGACCCGCAGGCCAAGCGCGACGCCGTCATGAGCGTGGTGCGCGGCACGTTCAAGCCGGAGTTCCTCAACCGGCTCGACGAGATCGTCGTCTTCGACCCGCTCACCCGGGCCGAGCTCGCGGACATCGTCGACCTCCAAGTGCGCGCCCTCGCCAATCGCCTCAACGATCGGCGGATCATGCTCGAGGTCACCCCGGCGGCCCGCGCCTGGCTCGCCGAGAAGGGTTACGACCCGGCCTACGGTGCCCGCCCGCTGCGCCGGCTGGTCCAGAAGGAGATCGGCGACCGGCTCGCCAAGGCCCTGCTCGGCGGCACGGTCCGAGACGGGGAGCAGGTGGCGATCGACGTCGACGAGGCCACCGGCGCGTTGACCCTGCGGGCCGGGACCGATTGACCGACACCCCCCGCCACCGGGGCCGAGTGCCCGCCCACGGACGGGTATGCCGGGAGCCGACCTCCCGGCATACCCGGCCGTCGTCGTCGGGGCACGGACCCCGGGCCTTTGCCAACCGCGCCGAACGGGAAGAACACCGGGGGAGGGGCACCTCGTCGCTAAGGTGACCCTCATGCTGCGCCGCCGACTCCTCGTCTCTGCCGCTGCCCTCGCGTCGGCGCTCGCGCTCGCCGCCTGCAGCGGTGGCGCGACCGCCCCGACCCAGACCCCCGAGCAGGCGCTCGCCGCCGCCAAGGAGAAGTTCGTCGCCGCCAAGTTCGTCGCGATCTCGCTCGTCGGCAAGGAGATCCCCGCGGGGCGGAACGGCGTCGCCGAGGCCACCGGCACCGGCGAGATCTCCGGCACCGAGCCGAAATTCCAGGGCACCGTGCAGGGCACGGTCAACGGCGTGAGCGCCAACATCGAGATGGTGGCCGTGGGCGACAAGGCCTGGTGGAAACTCTTCACCCCGGACTTCACGCCGGCCGACCTCACGGGCCTCGGCGCGCCGAACCCGGCGAGCTTCTTCGACACCTCCGCCGGTCTGGCCGGCCTGCTCACGGCGACGACCGGTCTCGCGGCCGGCTCGGACTCCCGTGACGGCAAGGACGTCGTGCACACCTACACCGGCAAGCTCCCGGGGTCGCTCATCCAGTCCCTGTTCGGGCTCGGCGACGGCACCGGAACGTTCGACGTGACCTACGGCCTCACCGACAAGGGGGAGTTCCGGCGCTCGGTCATGACCGGCCCGTTCTACGTCGGCAGCACGTCCACCTACACGCTCAAGCTGACCGATTACGGCAAGGCCGTGACGATCAGCGCCCCGCAGTGACCGAACCCGCTGTGACCGCACCCGCAGTGACCGCACCCTCGGTGCGTTCGCCGCGGGCCCTGCTCGCAACCGCATCGATCGCGGTGGCCCTGGCGGCGGCCGACACCTACGTCGTCGTCCTCGCCCTGACCGACATGATGGCCGGGGTCGGAGTGGGGATCGAGGCGCTACAGAAGGCGACGCCGATCATCTCTGGGTTCCTCCTCGGCTACGTCGCCGTGCTGCCCCTCATCGGCCGCCTCGCCGACCTCACGTCGCGCCAACAAGTGCTGCTCGGCTGCCTCGCGGTCTTTGTCGTCGGCAGCGGGATGACCGCACTCGCCACCGACCTCCCGGTCCTCATCACCGGCCGGGTCGTCCAGGGCGTGGGCGGCGGCGGCCTGGTGCCCGCGACCCTGGCGATCGTCGCCGACCTGTGGTCCGCCGATCGGCGTGGATTGCCGCTCGGTGTGGTGGGCGCCGTCCAGGAACTCGGCTCGGTCCTTGGGCCGGTGTTGGGGGCCCTGATCCTCGCCGTCGCCGACTGGCGCTGGATCTTCTGGTTCAACGCCCTGCTCGGGCTGGTGCTGTTCGCGGTCGTCGGGCGCCTGGGGGGAAGCCTGCGCACCGTCGGCCACCGGCCCCGGGTGCTGTTGACCGTGCTCGCCCTCGCAGTGCTCGCCGTCGCGTTGGCCGCCCCCGAGGGGCTCACGACCAGTGTCAGCCTCGGGCTGCCGTTCGTCCCCTTCGGCGACGCGACCGCCCGGCTGCTGACCCCCATCGGGGTCGTGGGCGTGGGCTTGACGCTCGGTGCGCTCGCCCTATGGGTGCGGGCCGGCTGGCCGGTGCTGCGGCGGGCCGACCTGCTCGGCGCCGGGCTCATCGCCGCCGCGCTCGGATCCGTGATCCTCACCTTCGCCGGTGCCGACCCGCAGAAGGAGATCGTCGGACCCTCGGGTCTGGCCCTCCTCCCGCTGGGAGCGCTCGCCACCCTTGGGTATGCCGTGCACCACCGCCGGGCCGTCGCCCCGCTCATCCCACGCGGACTGCTCCGCGGGCGGGCAATCTGGGCGCTCGCGGTCAGCGCGGCGGTCGGCGTGGCCCTGGTCGCGGTCGTCGTCGACGTGCCGCTGCTCGCCCGGCTCGTGCACACCACCTCCGAGACCGGGGCCGCCCTGGTCCTGCTCCGCTTCCTCGTGGCGGTGCCCGTCGGCGCACTCCTGGGCGGTTGGCTGCTGCGTCAGTTCGGGGACGGAGTGGTCGCGGCGGCGGGGTTGCTCCTCGCCGGCGCCGGGCTGTGGGCGATGACCGGGTGGGGTCGGGGGTCCTTGTCCACGGCCGCCTCGGTGGCGGTCCTGGCCCTCGTGGGGTTCGGGGTCGGGCTGGCCCTGGCTCCGGTCAACAACGCGGCCCTGGCGCAGTCCCCCGACGACGCGCACGGCTCGATCAGCGCCCTGGTCGTGGTCTGCCGGATGGTCGGGATGGTGATCGGTCTCGCCCTGCTCACCGCGATCGGCCTGCACGCCTACTACCAGGCAGTGTCCGCGCTCAGCGACCCCACGGACACCATCGCCCTGGTCGATGCCGCGATCCTCCAGGTCCACTGGGTGTTCCGGGGAGCCGCCGTGGCGGCTCTGGTCGGGGCGGTGGCGGCACTCGGGATGGGGCTACGCCGGAGCACGCGGCCGACCGGTGGGCCCACCTTCGGGCTGTGAGTCCCGGCCGCGAGCGGCCGATCGGGCCCTATTGCCGATACGGCCCGGGGTCGTTGGTGGCCGGGGCGTCGACGCCGGGGCCCGCCGGAACCGCCTGGGTCCGAGCGGCCACGGCCGGCGCGGGAGCGGTGGGACACGTCGATGTGTAGATGCTCGTGCCGCCACTGGGCTGGACGGACCGGCAGGCGCTGGCGTTCGGACAGCCGGTGAGTGGCGCCGGATACGCCGAGAGCGTGAACCGGGACGAGAGGTTCCAGGCCGCGAACGCCGCGCTGCCGATGTCGAAGTTGAAGGACACCGTGCCACCGATGGGCCACGTGGCCGTGGTCGTGAAGGTCACCGTCACCGTGCCGTTCGCGGGCAGGGCGAACGAGGTGATCAGCGGCGACGTCTGGAGGCCGACAAGCGAGTTGAGCGTCACGGTGCGGGCGACGTTCGTGCGGTTCTGCAGCTGCCACGTGATCGTCGTGCCGGCCGGGATGGGCACCGACGTCGGGCTGTTAGTCAGCGTGATGGAATCCGACGTCGTGGTCGCTTGCGCCTCGGCGACCGTGATGTCGGGACACCCCGAGGTGGCCAGGGCGGGCGCCGCCGCGGCGACCCCGATGACGGGCACGCTCCAGGCGAGCCCTCGACTGACGGTGCGCCGAGATGGCGCGTCCTGAGCACGGACGTGCGACATTGATGGACCTCCCCAGGCCAGTATTCCCACCGCGAGCGTACAAGAAGTACGCCCGCGTGACAGGTGAATGACGAAATCAGCTCACCATCGTGACCAAGGTCATCACCGGGCGGGGAGGAACTCCAACAGGCTGTCGGCCACCGTGGCGGTCGCCTCATACGGCAGCATGTGACCCAGCCCCGGGAGCACGGTGAGGCGCGCCGTGGGGATCGCCGCGGTCAGCGCGCGCGCCATCTCGACGGGGGTCAGCCGGTCCTTCGTCCCGACCAGGACGTGCGTGGGCACGTCAATGAAGTGCGCGAGGGCCTCGATCTCGTCGTGCTCGCCCAGGGCATTGAAGAAGGCCCCGATCGTCGGCATCTTGGTCCGCTTGATCATCGCCACGGCGGTCTTGACGTCCTGCGGACGGGCCCCGGGGCCGAACATCATCGGCCCTTGGACCGAGGTCGGGACCAGGAAGCCGGGCGCGATCCGCGGCGCGCGCGCCGCCACGCCCATGACCAGTCCCTCGAACGGAATCGGGCGGCGCCCCTGCAGCGACGCGGCCGTGGCCACGAGAGTCACGCCCCGCACCCGAGCCGCGAAATCGCCATGGTGGCGCCCGGCATACGCCATCGTCGCCATGCCGCCCATCGAATGCCCGCCCAGGACGATGGGTCCGTTGGGTACGGTCGCGCCGATCACGGTGGCGAGGTCGTCGCCGAGCAGGCGGACCGAGGCGCGCTCCGTGCCCATCGACGAGGCGCCGTGTCCGCGCAAGTCATAGCTGACCACGCGGACCGGGCGGTGGGCGTGGAGCTCGTCGACGACGGGCAGCCACTCGCGGCGGTTGAGGGTCCAACCGTGGGAGAGGACGACCGTGGGAAGGTCGGGGTCGACCGGCTCCCGGGGCAGGTGCTCCTGTGCCTCGAGGGTGGCGCGGCCGGCCACCGGGATCCGATAGGTCTGCTGGGCCGGTGCCCGGGACAGCGGGCTCATCGGGTGCCGCCGCTCTCGAGTTGGACGACGACCGGCGCGTGGTCGCTGGCACCGGCGCCCTTGCGCTCCTCACGGTCGATCGCCGCGCCGAGCACGCGCTGGGCGAAGGGCGCGCTCCCGAGGACGAAGTCGATCCGCATCCCCTGCCGCTTGGCGAACCTCAACTGCTGGTAGTCCCAGTAGGTGTAGACGCCCGGGCCGGGTGCGTGTGGGCGTACCACGTCGACGAACCCGGCCTCGAGGAGGGCGTGGAACGCGGCCCGCTCCCGAGGGCTCACGTGACTCTTGTCCTCGTAGAACGCCATCGACCAGACGTCCTCGTCGAGCGGGGCGATGTTCCAGTCTCCGCAGAGCGCCACCGGCAGCTGGCCGGGCGCGGCCCAGTCGCGAGCCCGGGTCAACAGGGCGCCCAGCCAGGCCTCCTTGTAGTCCATGTGCGGGTCGGTCAGGTGGCGACCGTTGGGCACGTAGACCGACCACAGGCGGACCGCGTCGGCGCCGGTTCCCACCGTGGCACCGATCGCCCGGGCCTCCACGACGGGCGGGTCGCCCCACGCCGGCGCCCCGTCGAAGCCGACCTGGACATCGGTCAGGCCGACCCGGGAGAGGATCGCGACGCCGTTCCACTGGTTCAGGCCGTGGTGGGCCACCTCATACCCGAGGGCCTGCAGCCGGCCGTAGGGGAACTGGGCGTCCTTGGCCTTGGACTCCTGGAGGGCGAGGACATCGATCTCGTGGCGGCCCAGCCAGTCGGTGAGCCGGTCGATCCGGGAGCGGATCGAGTTGACGTTCCAGGTCGCCATCCGCATATCGGCACCTTACCCGCGGGTAGGAAGGATGGGTATGACGGGTGCCCCGGATCGGGAGAAGAGGTGGCCGCCCTGACGTGGCCTCGGCCTGGCCGCGCGGGAGGGCCTAGGTGTACCCGGCCAGGAGGTTGGTAGCAGCGTGGGTGGTTGATTGAACGAGAACCTCCGGGTGGGATGTGGCTTGTCGAAGGCCCACTCCACCACGGAGGTTCTCGTGTCCCACGGTAATGCCCGTTTGACTGTTCATGGCCGGCTGCTGATCGTGCGCCGTCACCAATCTGGGTGGAAACAGGCGCACATCGCATCGGCGATGGGGGTCTCGCGAAAGTGCGTGAAGACGTGGATCGATCGCTACCGGCTCGAGGGTGAGGTCGGGCTGGAGGACCGTTCCTCACGCCCACATACCTGTCCGACCCGCACTGCACCCGAGGTCGAGGACGCCGTGCTCGCGGCCCGGGCTCGGGACTTGCAGGGCCCGGACCTGTTGGGGCCCAAGGTGGGCGTGGCCGCGCGCACGGTCTCGCGGATCCTGCGTCGGCACCAGGTGCCGTATCTGTGTCAGCTGGACCGGATGACGGGGGAGGTGATCCGGTCCAGCAAATCGACGGCTGAACGCTACGAACGCGACCATCCCGGCGCGCTGGTCCACATGGACGTCAAGAAGCTCGGGAAGATCCCCGACGGTGGCGGGTGGCGAGCCCACGGACGGGCAGCCACCACGGCGGCCAAGCACAAGCAGGGCAGGGTCGGGTACGACTATGTGCACTCACTGATCGATGACTACTCCCGGCTGGGGTACAGCGAGGTCCTGCCTGATGAGAAGGGCCCCACGTGCGCGGCGTTCCTGCAGCGGGCCGCGGCCTACTTCGCCAGCCACGGCATCCCCGCCATCGAGCGGGTCATGACCGACAACGCCTTCGCCTACCGGCGCAGCGTTGATGTCAAGAAGGTGTGTGCCGACCTCGGGGCGCGACAGAAGTTCATCAAGCCCCACTGTCCCTGGCAGAACGGCAAAGTCGAACGGCTGAACCGGACCTTGGCCACCGAGTGGGCCTACCGGCACGTGTACACCAGCAACCAAGCCCGCACCGACGCCCTTGCCCCCTGGATTGAGTACTACAACAATGAACGCCGCCACAGCGCACTCGGAGGCAAACCCCCCACCAGCCGCCTGACACCAACGTGATGGCCGGGTACACCTAGGGTGCGGTCCCATGACGACGGCACTGGTGACCGGGGCGACCGCAGGGATCGGGCGGGAGTTCGCCGAGCAATTGGCCGCTCGCGGCAGCGATCTCGTGCTGGTCGCGCGCGACCTCGACCGACTCGACGCGCTCGCCGTGGACCTGCGGGCCCGCCGCGGAGTCACCGTCGAGGTGCTCTCCGCCGACCTGTCGGATCCAGCCGCCACCCGGCGGGTGGCCGAGCGGATCGCCGACCCCGAACACCCGATCGACGTGCTGGTCAACAACGCCGGGTTCGGCATGAAGAAGTCCTTCCTCGCCAACGAGTTACGCGACGAGGAGGCGATGTTCGACGTGCTCTGCCGCGCCGTGCTGGTCCTCTCGCACGCCGCCGGGCGGGCCATGACCGCTCGCGGGCACGGCCGGATCATCAACGTCTCGTCGGTGGCCGGGTGGATCGCCAGCGGCACCTACTCCGCGGCGAAGTCCTGGGTCACCGTCTTCTCCGAGGGCCTGGCCGGTGAACTCGCCGGGACCGGCGTGAGCGTCACGGCGTTGTGTCCGGGGTTCGTGCGAACCGAGTTCCACGAGCGGGCGCAGATCCGCGACGACGCCTTCCCCGGATTCATGTGGCTCGACGCGCAACGGTTGGTCCGCGACTGCCTCGAGGACGTCGACCGCGGCCGAGTCATCAGCGTGCCGAGCGTGCTCTACAAGGGACTTCACGTCGCCACCAAGGTGGTGCCTCGTACCCTCCTCCGATCCGGGGGAGTGGTCACCCGACACCGGCCGCCGACCCGCGCCACGCCCTGACGAGACCGGGTCCAAGGAGTTACCCGGGCGTAACGCCCGCGCCCGCCCTACCCTGAACGGGTGGCCAGGGGACCAGCCGACGGACAGCTCGACCATCGAGCCTGGCCGCACCGATTCGGGCTCGTCGCGGTCTGGTTGTTCCCGGTCGTCTTCCTCTCGGTGGCCTCGGGGGCTGCTCTCGTGGCCTCGATCCTGTCCCGCTCGACACTGGCCGTGGCGCTGCCGATCACCGTGGCCCTGGGGATCGCGGGCTCGGCCTGGTCGCTTCGCCGTGCGCCCGGCCCGGTCCGGCGCGCCCTCGTCGGCCGGGTCCGGGCCGGGGTGGTCGCCGGTCTGCTCGGCACCGCCGCCTATGACCTCGTCCGGTATGCGGTGGTGCAGGTGTTCGGACTGTCGTTCCGGCCGTTTCACGCCCTGCACGTCTTCGGCCAACTCCTGGTCGGCGAGGACGCCTCACCGACCGCGATCGCGATCGCCGGGATCGCCTTCCACGTCACGAACGGGACCACGTTCGGGATCGCGCACGCCCTGCTCTTCGGCAGGCCGAGCATCCCGACCGGCCTGGCCTGGGCCGTCATCCTGGAGTGCTTCATGATCACGCTCTACCCGGGGTGGCTGAATGTCAGCCGGGTCGACGAACTCGCTCTCGTGTCCATCCTCGGCCACATCGCCTACGGGATCACGCTGGGTCTTCTGACCCCGCGGCTGATGGCCACCCCTGCGTCGAGATCACTGCGGTCGGCGCCAGTCCGCATCCCCGCTGGACCCCCAAGGGACCGCCATGAGTGAATCGAGAGTCTCCGACCGGGTCTGGGTGGCCCTCCCGCTGCGCCTGACGAGGTCCTCCCCGGGGCTCGGGCTGGCCCTGGCCGACGGCGCCTACCTGCGCGGCAATCCGGTGACGGGGATCGGTGCGCCCGTGATCTCGTTCGCCCTCGGCGCGCTCTTCGCGTTGCTCCGTGACCCCCAGCAGACCCCGCTGTACTCCGCGTCGCTCCTGGCTGTCCTCATCGGGGTCGCGTTGTCGAGCCTGGGGTCGGCCCTGGGCGTCTGGATGACCCTCGGCTGGGCGCTCGTGGACCTTCCGCGCGGCGACTACGGGAACTCTCACAACTATGCCCGCGAGGGCATCGGCAGTGTCCTCGACCCGCTCCTGGGCCGGCTGGGCGGGGTGTCGGCCGCCCTCGTGCTGGCCCTGCTCCTGGTTGCGCCGCCGTTGGCCGCCTCGGTCACCAGGGTGGCCACCGCCAGGGCCCTCGGGTCTGCCGGCCGCCGCTCGCCCGGCGGGCCGGCAGCGGACCGGGCCGTGGCCCCGTCCGGGTCCGGTGGCCCGGTCGCCATCGTCGCGGGGGCGTTGACGGCCGCCCTCATGGTCTACAGCTGGGCCCAGGTGTCGCCGGTGCTGCTGCGGCCGGTGTTCATCTGGCCGGACGGTTCACCACCCACCTTGGCGATCGAGCCGGTCCAGAACTGGGGTTGGCTGCTCGCGGGCGTCGCGCTGGCGGTCACGGCGATTCGGGGGTGGATCGAACCCGGGTGGAGGGCGCGACTGCCCCGGCGGGTCGTGGCGGCGCCCTCGATTCCTGCCCGATCGACGGTCGGCCGGACGCTGCGGGCGGCCGCTGTCGGTGTCGGGTTCACGCTGGTGTTCGCCGGCGCGTACAGCTCGTGGTTCGTCGGCGTCGTGGCGCTCGTGGTGTTCGTCGCGGCCCACGTCGTGCGGCGCGTGATCCTCGCCGGGGGTGCGTGGGAACGCGCCACCGGCCGGATTCCGGCGCTGGTCCGGGGGCTGGTCGTGCTCGGCCTCGGCTTCGCGCTCGGCCGCTGGCTGATCCTCTCCGAGGCCGGGATGGGGGCCTCGAACTTCAACGGGGTCACCTGGACGGTGCTCCTCACCGCCTGCCTGACGGCGGTCCTGTTGCCGGGCGCCGGGCCCTTCGCCGGGCCCACGGCTCCACGGCCGCATGCGGATGGGCCTGCGCCGGGGACACCGTCGGGGCCGCCGTCGGCAGCGGATGGACCCCGGGTCGCTGCGTGGCTCCTGCTGGCCGCCATGACGGTCTCGGTGAGCTGGCTGGGAGACGTGCCGACCGCCCGTGCCGACAACTGCAGCTCTCCGAGCGACTGCTTCCTCAGCCTGCCGTTCCTGATGCTCCTCGTCGTTCTGCTCGGTCTGCTCCTGTTCGGGGCGGGGTGGTTCTGGGCCATTGCCGCGGTGCGGTATGCCGGTATGGCCGTCATACTGGCCGGGTTCCTTGGTCTGGAGTTCGGCCTGCCGCTGACCACCAGCGACCCCTCCGATCCGACCGTCGGGCGCCTCAAGGACCTCGTCGACCGGGGGGCCAACGAGCGGGCCCCCGGGTCGGGCGGACCGGACATCGGCGACATCGCGAGGGCCTCGAACCCGACCGGGGGGACCTCGAACTGCGGCTCGATCGCCGAGGCCGTCGATTCCACCCTCGGCGGGCATCCCGCCGCCGAACGCGGGATCGGGGATGTCAACGAAGTCGCCCTGCAGGGCCGCCACGGTGCCACGTTCCAGTCCGCACCGTCCGGCACCTCCACCGAGGGGTTCGTGGACGGCACCCTGAGCCACGACGGCGACCGCGGCATCATCGAGGCCCAGCAGGACGGATCGGGTCACGTCTTCAACGCCGTCAACATCGACGGCGACGTCTGGTACATCAACGGTCAGGACGGGTACGTCACCAGCAGCCTGGGCGACATGCTCAACCACGTCGGCTACACCCACCCCGACAGCGTCCAGCTGTTGCAGACCCACCCCTGAGCCTCGTCTGTCTGAGGAGTTCGCATGATCACCTGGGAAGAGGCCTACCGCCTGGCGAGCGACCACGTCGCCGGACGCGCACTGGCCGACGAGACCGATGCTCTCGTCATCGACGACCGGTACTCACTCGAGCACGACCTCGGCTGGACCTTCGTCCCACAGTCGCGCTCGCATCTGGCGACGGGGGACCCGGGCACCCGGCTGATCGGCAATGTCCCGTTCTTGGTCGACCGACGCGACGGCTCCATCCATTCGTTGCGTCAGCCCTGGCGGCTGTCGCTGGCCGCCTACGCCCACGAGCACCCCCTGGGGCCCACCGGCTGAGGGACGCGCCGCCGCGCGTCACCACCCGAGAGGGGGCGGACCCGCCGCAGCGGCACGGCATACGATCTCGTCGTGACCACCACGCCCGACATCGCCGCCGACCGCGACCGCCTGCTGCACCTCGTCACGGCGAAGGCGATTGTCCACGGAAGGGTCACCCTGTCGTCGGGAAAGCAGGCGGACTACTACGTCGACCTGCGTCGGATCACCCTCGACGGCGAGGCCGCCCCGCTGGTGGGGCGGGTGATGCGCGACCTCACGCGCGACCTCGAGTTCGACGCCGTCGGCGGGCTGACCCTGGGTGCCGACCCGGTCGCCACCTCGATGCTGCACGCGGCCGCCGCGGCCGGCGACCGACTCGACGCCTTCGTCGTCCGCAAGGCCGGCAAGGCCCACGGTCTGCAGCAACGGATCGAGGGCCCCTCGATCGCCGGCCGGCGTGTCCTCATCGTCGAGGACACCTCCACCACCGGCGCCTCCCCGCTCGACGCCGCCCGGGCCGCCCAGGACGCGGGGGCCACGGTCGTCGCCGTCGCGACGATCGCCGACCGCTCCACGGGGGCCGCCCAGGTGTTCGCCGACGCCGGGCTCGACTACCGCTTCGTCTACGGCCTGGCCGACCTCGGCCTGGCCTGAGTCGCGCGCGCGACCAACGCGGGAACTGCGGCACCTTCCCGCTCGTCGGAGGATGCACTGACCCGCCCGACTCGGGCACCCCTGCGCATAGGATCGGGTCAGGTTCCGCATCGCCTCCGAACCACCACCGACCCCTCGGGAGTTCGCCATGATGACCGGCTTCGTGCTCGTCCTGCTCGTCCTCGTGCTCCTCGTGGTGCTCGTCGGCGTCTGGGCCCTGACCAGCTACAACGGGTTGGTCCGCCTCCGCAACCTGGTCCAGGAGGCCTGGCGGCAGATCGACGTCGAGCTGACCCGCCGCCATGACCTGATCGGCAACCTCGTCGAGACGGTGAAGGGCTGCGCCGCCCACGAGCGGGGCACCCTCGAGGACGTCATGCGGGCGCGCAGCGCCGCGATGGCCCCGAATCAGGGCCCGGCCCAGCAGGCCGCCTCGGAAGGCATGCTCACCCAGGCGCTCGGCCGACTGATCGCGGTCGCCGAGGCCTACCCCGACCTCAAGGCCAACCAGAACTTCCTTGCCCTCCAGGCCGAGCTGTCGAGCACCGAGGACCGGATCGCGTCGGCCCGCCGCTACTACAACGCCAATGTCCGCGAGCTCAACACCAAGGTCGAGACGGTGCCGAGCAACATCATCGCCGGCATGTTCGGAGTCAAGCGCGAGGAGTACTTCGAGGCCGTGGGCGAGCAGCGGGAGGCGCCGAAGGTCGACTTCGGGCAGCGCGACGCGACCATCCCGCCCCCGAGTTCGTATGCCGGCAGCGAGTCCTCCGCGCCCCAGGCACCGGCTGCGCCCCCGGCACCGGATGCCCAGCCGGCGTCGCCGGAGGCGGGGCCGGCTGGCCCGAGCGCGGGGAGCGCCCAGTGAGCGACGGGACGGCGGCCGCCCCCACGCCGTTGGCCCCGCCCGACCAGGTCCTCACGCTCGAGGCGCCCGCCGCGCCCGGCAAGGTCGCCGCCACCGCGGCGCCGAAGATGGCCCCCCAGGTCCCCGTCGAGGCCATCCCGGGGCTCGATGCCCGGGTCGAGACCTTCATGGACGCGCTCACCAAAGCGGCCCCGAAGAGCCCCGAGTTCGCCAAGCAGGCCGACAACGTCCGCACGATGGGCGACGCCGACATCCGCAAAGCGGCCGAGACCTCGAACCGGCTGCTCCAGACGCCCGTCAAGGCGCTGAAGGAGGGCGGCCTGGCCCAGGGGTCGGCGGTCGGCAAGACCCTGCTCGAACTGCGCCGCACGGTCGAGGACCTCGACCCGAGCGCGGTGACCGGGGGACGCAAGATCCTGGGCATCATCCCGTTCGGGGACAAGATCACCGACTACTTCCGGCGCTACCAGAGCGCGCAGTCCCAGCTCGACGGCATCCTGCACAGCCTGCGCAACGGCCAGGACGAACTGACCCGGGACAACGTGGCCCTCAACCTCGAGAAGACCAACCTCTGGGCGACGATGGGCCGGCTCAACCAGTACGTCTACATCGCCGAACGGCTCGACCAGCGGCTCGCGGCCCGGATCGCGGAGCTCGAACTCGCCGACCCCGACGGCGCCCGGACCCTCCAGCAGGACGTCCTGTTCTACGTGCGCCAGAAGCACCAGGACCTGCTCACCCAGCTCGCCGTCTCGATCCAGAGCTACCTGGCGATCGACGTCATCATCAAGAACAACATCGAGCTCATCAAGGGCGTCGACCGAGCCTCGACGACGACGGTGTCGGCGCTGCGCACAGCGGTCATCGTCGCCCAGGCGCTGGGCAACCAGAAGCTCGTGCTCGAGCAGATCTCGGCGCTCAACTCGACGACGAGCGGCATGATCCAGCGCACCTCCGAGATGCTCCGGGACAACTCCGCCGCCATCCAGGAGCAGGCGGCGAGCAGCACGATCGGGCTCGCCGAGCTCCAGGCGGCCTTCCAGAACATCTACGCGACGATGGACTCGATCGACGCGTTCAAGATCAAGGCCCTCGACACGATGGCGCAGACGATCGGGGTCCTCGAGACCGAGGTCGAGAAGTCCAAGGACTACCTCGCCCGGGTGCACACCCAGGACACCCGCGGCACGCAGACCATCGACCTCGACGCGCACTGATCCCGTCCGCGACGACGACCCATGGGCCTCCAGGACTGGCTGCAGCGGACCTTCGGTGAACCCGAACCCGCGGGTCCGGCCCTGCCCAAGCCGCCCGGGGCTCCGGAGATCCTCGCGTCGCTGGGTCGGGTCGACGACCTGCTTGCCGCCGCCTCGGCCTCTGCACTCATCCGCAGCCGGGTGTCCCGGGTCGACCGGACGATCCGCGAGATCCTGCCGCGGCTGGCCACTCTGGGGGTGGGCAGTGCGGATGCGTATGCCGTCGTCGCGACGGCCACCGATTACCTCCCGGAGTCGGTGGCGGCCTATCTCCGCCTGCCGCGTGACTGGGCCGACACCCGCCCGATCGACGGTGGCCGCACCGCCCTCATGGTGCTCGTCGACCAGCTCGAACTTCTCGGCGCCTCGATGGATCGGATGCTCGACGCGGCGGTGCGGGCTGACGCCCAGGCCCTGATCGCCCAGGGCCGATTCCTCGACGCCAAGTTCGGCCGGGTGCGCCCTGAGCCCGCGCCGGCGGCTCCCGAGCGCTCGCGCTCCGGCAACACTTTGGACCTGTGACCATGCCCATTCACCGAGTTGAGTGCGCGTATGAGGGCCAGGACTGGGTGCTGCGCACTCAACTCGGAGAGGGGGAGGTGGAGGGATGAGCGACACCGGTGTCAGTGGACCCACTCTTGGCGCGGCGCTGACCGCCCTCGAGGCGGCGGCATCGGCGGCGGGCATCGACCCGACCGATGCCCGGTCCGAGGGTGAGGCGTTGGCCGCCACCGTGGCCGAGGCGGCCACCGGGGCCTGGGTCGACTGGCTGCGCGAGACCGAACGCACCGGCACCGCCGAGGACTTCACGGTGGCAGCCTCCCGTGGGCGCCGCTGGCGGTCGGGCCCGACCCCGTCGCTGCACCAGTTGACGCTGGCGGGCTCGCCGCAGGCCGCCGCGTATGCCCGTGCGCTCGGGGACGCGTGCCTGGCCGGGGCACGGCTCGGCCGCCCCACCAGCCGCACGATCGGCAACGCGACGACGGCTGCGTCCGCGCAGCTCGCAGCGGCCTCCCCGCTCCTGCCTCGACCCGACTCACCGCCGCGGGCCCCGGCCGGCTCAGCCCTCGGCGAACAGGTCTTTCGCACCCCGGCGACCGGACCGGTGCCCTCCCAGGGACCCCAGGCCGGGCCTCATACCGGAGCCGACGAGGTGGTGACCGAGACCGTGCGGGGGTTGTGGACCGAGGTGATGGGCGAACTGAGGACGGTCAGCAACCGACTCCGCGAGATCAGCCCCGGTGCCCCCACCCCGCCACCGGAGCTCGACCTCGACGGCGCCGACCCCTTCGGTCCCGGCCGGTTCCCACTCGACCCGGGGAGCGTCGGCACCCGGCCGGGCCCTGTGGTCGACCCGGGCGCCGACCCGGGCGGCGCGGACGCTCATGGTGCGGGCTCGGGCACGCCGGCCCTCGCGACCTCAGCTGCCGCACCGGCGGCGCCACCGGTCCCGCAGGCCCCGCCGAGGTCCCTGGAGGACCTGCTCGCCGAGCTCGACGGCCTGGTCGGTCTGCGTGCCGTCAAGGCCGAGATCCACCGACAGGTCGCGCTTCTGCGGGTCGAGGCCAAGCGCAAGGAGGCGGGGCTCAAGACCCCCTCGATCACCCGGCACCTGGTCTTCGTGGGAAACCCCGGCACCGGGAAGACGACCGTGGCCCGGTTGGTCGGTGGCATCTACCGGGCGCTCGGCCTGCTGACCAAGGGCCAACTCATCGAGGTCGACCGCAGCGAACTGGTCGCGGGCTACCTCGGGCAGACGGCCATGAAGACCGCCGACGTCGTGAAGTCCGCCGAGGGTGGGGTCCTCTTCATCGACGAGGCGTACAGCCTGGCTGGTGACCAGTACGGCACCGAGGCGATCGACACCCTGGTCAAGGAGATGGAGGACAAGCGCGACGACCTCGTCGTCATCGTCGCCGGGTACCCGCTGCCGATGGAGGCCTTCATCGCCCAGAACCCCGGGTTGGCCAGTCGGTTCCGCACCACGATCCGGTTCGCGGACTACACCGACGACGAACTCGTCGCCATCTTCGGCAAGCTCGCGAGCGAGTCCGACTACGACGTCGACACATCGGTCGAGGCCCGCTTCCGCGACCTCCTGGCCCACGCCGACCGGGGCTCATCCTTCGGCAACGGACGCTTCGCCCGTAACACCCTCGAGGCCGCGATCGGCGCCCACGCCTGGCGGCTGCGCGATGTCGCCGATCCCGACGTGAGCGCGTTGCGCACTCTCGAACCGCAGGACCTCACCCCGGATGCCGACGCGCTGGACCTGACCCAGCCGGCGCCTCCGGGGACGCCGGCCGCGGCGCCGCCCGGCCCGACGCCCGAACCCGAGGAGCAGCCGTGAGCCAGACCGCCACTGCCCAGCCGCCTCCCCAACCGCAGGCTGGAGGGGCGGGCGCCGGCGGAGCCACCGGCCACGGCGCTGCATCGAGCGCCCCGGCCGCGCCCACCCCGCAGATCCTCGGCGGCGACGCGCTGACGCACGCCCGCGGCATCCCGGCCCGACTGTCCCAGTGGCGGCTGCTCGTCGTCCTCGCCCTGCTCGCCTGCACGGTGCTCACCAGCGCCCAGCTCGCGCTGTCCTGGCAGGCCCTGCGGACGGCCAGCTCCGACACCCAGCAGCTGATCCGCGTCCAGGGCATCAAGGTCGACCTGCTGCGCGCGGACGCCCTCGCGACGAACGCCTTCCTCGTCGGCGGACTCGAGGCGCCCACCCAGCGGGCCGCCTACGACCAAGCCCTGGCGGACGCCACGACGGCGCTGTCGGCGGCGGCCCAGGCGCAGGGCGCCGACCAGGGCGCGATCGCCGAACTGTCCGACCTCGTCGTCCGGTACGCCGCCAACATGGAGGTGGCCCGCGCCAACAACCGACAGGGCCTGCCGGTGGGGGCGGCCTACCTGCGCACGGCGAGCAACGAGTTGCGGGGCCGGGGGATGGTCGTCGTCGACGCCCTCATCGACGCGAACTCGACTCGGGCGCAACGGTCCCTGGCCAACCAGCACCCGGTGTGGATGCTCCTGCCCCCGCTGCTCACGCTCGCGCTGCTCGCCGTGGCCAACCAGTGGATCGCCACCCGGTTCCGGCGCCGGTTCAACGTCGGGCTCGTGCTGGCCGGCGGCCTCATCCTGGCCGTCGCCCTCACCGCGACGGCCCTGTCCGCCCTGCAGTCCCGCGACAACTCGACCCTGTCGAGCACGACGTACGCCGACGTCGTCACGGGGGCGGACGCACGCAGCGCCGCCAGTGCCGCCAAGTCCAACGAGAGCCTGCGACTGATCGCCCGAGGGTCGGGCGCGTCCTTCGAGAAGGCGTGGACCCAGGAGTCCGAGGCGGTGGTGTCCGAGCTCCAGGACCGCTCCATGGGTGACCTGCAGACCCTGTGGAGCACCTACACGCAGGGCCACCAGCAGATCGTCGCCAAGGATGACGGCGGCGACTGGGACGGCGCCGTCGCCCTGGCCACCAGCCGCGACTCGGGGTCGGCGTCCGTCGCGTTCGAGGCCTTCGACCAGGCCGCAGCCACCAGCGTCCGCGCATCGGCCACCGTCGTGGAGGACCGACTCTCGCAGCGACAGACGTTCTTCCTCGCCCTGGCTGCGGCTGTCGTGCTCGCCGGCCTGGCCGCCATGGGCCTCGCCTGGCGCGGAGTGACCCGTCGGCTGGAGGAGTACTCATGATCCGCCGGCCGAGCACGGTCACGACCGCGTATGCCGTCCGCTCCCGACCCGCTTCGCCCCGACGGTGGGCGGTCGGCGCCGCTACCGCGGCCGTTCTGACCCTCACGGCCTGCGCGACCACCGTCCCGACGGTCGTGCCGAGTGGCACGAGCACCGCGACCGCATCGCCCTCGGCGAGTGCGAGTGCGAGCCCGTCCGCGTCGGCCTCGCCCGCGCCGACCGCGGCCTGCGCCGACCCGACGGCGTCCTACGCACCGAACGGGCCGCCGCCGGCCGCCGACGCCCTCCCCGCCGGATCGACGATGGCCGCCATCCGGGCTCGCGGACGGCTGATCGTCGGGGTCTCGGCCGACACCTACCTGCTCGGGTCGCGCAACCCGTTGACCGGGCAGATCGAGGGGTTCGACATCGATGTGGCCAAGGCCATCGGGACGGCGATCCTCGGCCCGAATCCCACGGTCCAACTCGTCGTCATCACCGCCGCGGATCGCCTCCCCGCCCTCCAGGACGGGCGGGTCGACCTCGTGGTGCGCAACATGACGATCACCTGTGACCGGTGGACCAAGATCGCCTTCTCGCAGGTCTACTACGAGGCCGGTCAGAAGATCCTCGCCCGCAGGGGGGACACGATCACCGATGTCGCCTCCCTGTCGGGCCGGAAGGTCTGTGCCCCGAGGGGGACCTCCAGCCTGACCAATCTGACCACCCTGGCCCCGTCGGCCATCCCGGTCCCATCGGACAACCACACCGGCTGTCTCGTGCTCTTCCAACAGGGCGCGGTCGACGCGATCACCGGTGATGACACCGTGCTCGCCGGCCTCGCGGCCCAGGACCCGTATGCCGTCGTGACCTCGGCGCCGGCTTTCACGAAGGAGCCGTACGGCGTCGGGATCAAGGCGGGTGCGGTTGACCTCGTGCAGTTCGTCAACGCCGTCCTCGAGCAGGAGCGCGCCGACGGCCGGTGGGCGGCGAGCTACGCCACTTGGTTGGCCCCGACCCTGGGGGCCGGATCCGGCCAACCCCAGCCGACCTACGGGCGGACGCCGTGATCCGGCACCCGGCCCCGAGCGCCCCCGGCGCCCTGGGCGACCGGCTCGACCCCGCCGAGGTGCAGACCTACCTGACGGATCTGGGCCGCTGGATCACCGACCGCCGCCGTGAACTCGACGAGCTCGACACGGCGGCGTTGGCCGCCCAGCAGCAGGGGCCCCTGACCGCCGACCTGACCCTCTCGATGGCCCTCTGGAAGGCGATCTCCGACCGGCACCGGCTGCTGACGGCCACCTTCGACGGCGGACGGGTGCTCGCCCAGGACCGTGAGCGGCTCTCGGTGCTCATCTGGGGTCGGCTCGATGCCGCCCCGGGCGAGGCCAACGCCCTGGCCGTCTCGTTGCCCGAGGCCTGCCGGGTGTCGGACGCCCTGGCCAGCCAACTGCGGGTCCGGCTGGCGCTCGACCCCGCCGCCGACGAGTTCAGCCGCCGGATCAAGGGATTGCGGGCCCAGCTCGAACGGCTCCGCGACCAGTGCGCCCTCGAACCGGCGTCGGCGCGCGGGGTCGTCGAGGCCGAGATCGCCGACTTCGCCCAGCGCACCGACCTCCTGGCGGCCAAGGTGACCCGCGGGGGTGACGTCGGTGGCCTGATCGGGCCGCTGGAGAACGACGCCGCCCGGCTTGAGCGGGACCTCATCGTCGGCGGTGCCCAGCGGCGTGAACTCGCCGGTGAGCGGGAACTGGTCGATCGCCTGCGCGCCGAACTGGCCGCAAAGGGGCCGGCGCTGACCGCGCTGGCCACCCAGGTGGTCGCGGCCGTCGATCCCGCTCCGCACTATGCGATCCCGGACGTCGCCACGCTGGGACCGGTGCCGGCCGACCGAGGCGAGCTCACGGCATACCGACGCCGTGTGGACCGGGTGGCGCAGGCCATGGCCAAGGCGCAGGAGGCGTACGCCGCCGCGCTGACCGCTCGCGACGACCTACTCGCCCAGGTCGAGGCCCAGTGTGTGCGCGCCCGGGCCCTCGGCGTCGCCGAGCTGCCGGACGTGGTGGCCGCGGAGCGCGGTGCGCGCGACGTGCTCGGTCGTCGACCGGTGCCCGTGGCCGTCGCCCGCGAGATCGTCGAGGTCCACCTGAGTTGGATCCAGTGGTGGTCCTCGGAGGCCGGGCAACGCGTGATGCGCGGCCACGGCGTGCTGCCCGGAGAGGAGAGCGCATGAGTGCCTGCCGCGAACCCGGATGTGGTGGCTCGATCGTCGACGGTTACTGCGACGTCTGTGGGACCCCGGGCGCTGCCGGCGCCCCCGGAGCCCCTGGCACCCCGGAGGCCCCCGGGAGCGGGGCTGTGATGTCCTCGGCGGCGGAGGGCACGCACTGTCGCCAGCCCGGCTGCAGCGGAGCCATCGTCGACGGCTACTGCGACGTGTGCGGGTCCCCCGTGAGCCCGCCCAGCCCGACCGCAGCGCCCGACCTCGATGAGCCGACCGTGGCCGCCGCGCTGGGCGCGCCGTCGGTGGCCAGTGCGTCGGTCCGGCTCGGGTCGGCCGCCTTGGGTTCGGCGCGCGTCGGCACGGCCGCGACCCGGCGCGTGCGCTCGGGGTCGACCCGGCTGCGGGCGGCCCGGCTCGGGGCGGGGCTCACCAGCGTCCCGCCCGCCCCGGCCGTCGACGCCGCCGCGGCGATCAACCCCAATCCGCAGGTGCCGGAGGCCAAGCGCTTCTGCGCCTCCTGTCAGGCGCCGGTTGGGCGCTCGGTCGACGGGCGACCGGCGCGGGAGGAGGGGTTCTGCCCGGCCTGCGGCACCGCATACTCCTTCACGCCCAAGCTCACCCCGGGCGAGCTCGTCGCCGGGCAGTACGAGGTCGCGGGGGCGCTGGCCCACGGCGGCCTGGGCTGGATCTACCTGGCCCGGGACCGCAACGTCTCCAACCGGTGGGTCGTGCTCAAGGGCCTGCTCAACTCCGGCGACAAGGACGCGCTGGCCGCGGCCATCGCCGAGCAGCGCTTCCTCGCACAGGTCGAACACCCGCTGATCGTCGAGATCTACAACTTCGTCACCCATCACGACGCCGGCTACATCGTCATGGAGTACGTCGGCGGCAAGTCGCTCAAGGACATCCTCAAGGATCGGATGACGGCCGCCGGGGGCAGCTACGACCCACTCCCGGTCGACCAGGCGCTGGCCTTCATCATCGAGATCCTCCCGGCCTTCCAGTACCTCCACGACCTCGGCCTGGTGTTCTGCGACTTCAAGCCGGACAACCTGATCCAGGTCGGCGACGCCGTCAAGCTGATCGACCTGGGCGGCGTGCGCCACGTCGACGACCAGGAGTCGGCGATCTACGGCACCGTGGGCTACCAGGCCCCCGAGGTCGCCCAGGTCGGGCCCACGGTCGCCTCCGACATCTGGACCATCGGGCGCACGCTGCTCGTGCTCTGCATGGAGTTCCGGGGATACCAGACCACCTACCTGTCCTCGCTGCCCGACCCGGCGACGACCCCGCTGTTCCAGCACCACGACTCGCTCTACTGGCTGATCGCCAAGTGCTGCGCGCTGGACCCGGACGACCGGTTCGCCTCGGCCGACGAACTGCGCACCCAGGCCCTGGGGGTGCTCCGTGAGGTGGTCGCCGGGACGACCGAGGGCACCGCCCTGACCTCCTCGGCCTCCCCGCTGTTCACGACGCCCACGGTGTCGACGGCCCGGGTCGAGTGGTCCCAGTTGCCCTGGCTGCGGCCGGACCCCACCGACTCCCAGCACTCCTGGTTGGCCTCGCTGGCACCGGGCCTGACCCCGGCGGAGCGACTCAAGGACCTCGCCCTGGCCCCCGAGGACAGCCCCGAGGTGTGGTTGGCCCGCGGCGCCGAGCACCTCGCCAGCCAGGATGCCGAGGCCGCGACCCGCGACGCCAACAGCCTGCTCGCCGAGGACCCGTGGGACTGGCGGGCGTTGTGGCTCAGCGGTCTCGCGGCGCTCCAGGCCGGTCGGGCCGAGGAGGCGCGGACCAACTTCACGGCCGTCTACGAGCAGGTCCCGGGCGAGCTGGCGCCCAAGTTGGCGCTGGCCGTGGCCTGCGAGGCCAGTGGGCAGGGCGGCGTCGCCGAGTCGCTCTACCGGACCTGCGCCCAGACCGACGCGGCCTACCTGCCGCCGGCGGCGTTCGGGCTGGCGCGGCTGCGGGCGGCTCGCGGCGACACCGATGGCGCGGTGGCCGCACTGGACCTGGTGCCCTCGACGAGCCGCGGTTACGGCGAGTCCCGGCGGTTGCGCGCCGACTACCTGCTGCGTGGCGCCCACGGCGACCTGCGGCGCCTCTCGGAGGCGTTCAGCTCCGTCGAGGGGGTGCGGATGGACCCGGCCGAACGCGACACCCTGATCGCGCGGATCCTCGAGGAGGCGCTGGCGGTGGTGCGGGTCATAGGTCCGCAGCCCGACCGGATCGGGCCGTATGACGCGACCGAGAGGTGGCTGCGGGCGGGCCTCGAGGAACGCTTCCGCGGACTGGCCCGCGAGGCGACCACCGAGCAGGAGCGGGTCGACCACGTCAACCGGGCCAACGGCATCCGCAACTGGAGCCTGACGTGACCTGTCCCTCGTGCGGCCAACTCCTCGCCGACGGGGCGTCCTTCTGCGAGAACTGCGGCGCCCAGGTCGGCGCCGCTCCCGGCGCCGCGGGCTCCACTCCGGGGACGGCTGCCACCGACGGGCCCGTGGCGCCGGGGATCGACGATGCCGGTCCGATCAGCACCCCGACGGCGGTCCGGACGCCGGCCGTCGTGCCTCCGACCCGGGCGTGCGCCTCCTGCGGCGGACGTATTGGGGCTGAGGGCTATTGCGAGACCTGCGGCACCAAGGCACCCAGCGAGCGCGACCACTTCACGGAGGCCCCGGCGGCCTGGGTCGCCGGCGTGTGTGACCGCGGGATCGTCCATTCGCGCAACGAGGACGCGATGGCGTTGTGGGCCGACGGAGAGGCGGCGGACACCGGCCGAGCCGTCCTGGTCGTCTGTGACGGGGTCTCGTCCTCGACCGATTCCGACGTCGCGGCCCTGGCCGCCGCCCGCGCCGCCCGTGAGGTGCTGCGCGCCCCGATGCCTCAGGGCCTCGGGGTGCCCGAGAGCATCGAGGCGGCTGCCGTCAAGGTGTTCACCGCCGCCGCGGCGTCCGCCAATGCCGCCGTCGTGGCGCACACCGATCTCGCCTCGGCC
>WBZS01000308.1_pt1 | contig 74768 bp, 61 predicted proteins | sample 5204201 | NCBI WGS metagenome assembly WBZS01 (sample SAMN12344357, study PRJNA552823) | activated sludge metagenome | biome: Activated sludge suspended growth; feature: Nitrification reactor; material: Wastewater; isolation source: activated sludge from nitrification reactor of wastewater...
GTCGGGAATAGGCAGGCGAAAAACGGGGTGATGTGAGGGTCGGGGCGGAGCCCCGACCCTCACATCACCCCGTTTTTCGCCCCGATTTCCTGCTGGCTGAGCGGTTACGAATTGAATCGAATTGGCACGAACAATCCTCATTCGTGAGAATTCGCATCAATTCGTGAAATTCGTGGCAAAGAAACCGGTCCTCGCGAATAAGGTGCGATAGCCCTGCGGGGTGATCCGCAGGCCGAGCGGAGCCCCGGCCCGCGGATCACCCCGGTTTCGTCGGGCTTTCTCCCAAGTGAGCGCCGCGCAGTTCACGTCTGTTCACGGGCGGACGGGTACAATCTGGCGCAATTCGCGGGCGTCTCTGCGAACATCGATGCCGCGCACCGGCGATATCAGCAACGAATGAAGGGGAGATCGATCATGTCGTCTCGGGTCTTGACCATCAACGGATTGGCGATCGCGGTTCGGGAAAGCGAGGGGACCGGCCCCGCGGTCGTCCTGGTACACGGGAACTCGGCGTCGAGCCTCACCTTTGAGCACCAACTCGCAGGTGCGTTTGGACAGAAACATCGTGTCGTGGCGCTGGACCTACCCGGGCACGGCGAGTCGCAGCGCGCCGCCGACCCGCAGGCCACGTACTCGCTCCCGGGCTACGCCGATGTCGTCGTCGGCGCCGCTGCACAACTGGGTCTGGAGGACGCGGTCTTTGTCGGCTGGAGCCTGGGCGGCCACATCGTCCTGGAGGCGAGCCCGCGCCTGCCGCGCGCGGCAGGCCTCTTGATCTACGGCACACCGCCGCTGGCCTTTCCGCCCGACATGGCGAGCGCGTTCCTGCCGCACCCCGCCATGGCGGCCTCGTTCGCGGCGGACCTCACCGAAGATCAGATGGACGCCTACGTTACGGCCTTCTTCAAGCCCGGTGTGACGGCGCTGCCGGAGACCTTCAAGGTCGACATCCGCCGCACCGATGGCCAGGCCCGCGCCGGTCTGGGCGGCAGCATCCGCCCCGATGGTTATCTTGACGAAGTTGTGGTCGTCGCCGGTCTGAAGACGCCGTTGGCGATCATCCAGGGCGAAAGAGAACAGCTGGTCAATCTCGCCTACCTTCAAGGCCTGAACGCGCCGACGCTCTGGCGCGGGGCCGTGCAGGTGATCGCCGACGCCGGCCATGCCCCGCATTGGGAACAGCCCGAGGTCTTCAACGCGCTCGTGGAGTCTTTCGTGGGGGAGTGCGTCAAATAGGGTTACTGCTCAGCCAGCAGGAAGCAGGAAAGAACGAGGTGCCTGTGGGTCGGGCCTTCACACCAACCCACAGGCACCTCGTTCTTTCCGGGTCCTTCCCATCGGCGTTGAACAGTGGCCACACAAGGGCCCCCTTCCACATGCCTTAACTGCGCGAAAAGCGCTTGAGTGGCGAGGACGTCGCGAGCCCCGGCGTTGTCGTGCGCGCGAACGACCCGCCGCTGAGGCCGTCGGCATCCGCGCTGTGGCTCAGGCCATGCGGGACGATCAACCAGCGCTCGCCGTTCCAGCGCGCCAGCGCCTGGCTGAGCGCGACCCAAAAAGTCGTCGTGCCCCTCAGGATGTGCGCGGGCGCCGGGTCGAGCCGCCGCAGATCCTGCACGTCGCCGACCACGACCGCCCAGGCGCCCTCGTCGGGCAGCAGCGCGACACCGGAGTTGGGCGAGCCGATGATGCGCTCGGTGTCGACGGCGGGCGCGCCGGTCAGATCCAGCGACAGGATATCGAGGGTGGCGCCGTCGAGTAGCACGATGGCGTCATCCGATCCGACCGCGAGCGCGTGCTGTTGCGCCGCCGGCTCGAGCGAGGTCGGGCCACGCGTCGCCAGCGGATCCCCGACACACAGTAGGACGTCATCGGCGTCGAGCACAAAGCGCCCGACGTGCGTCACTGCAGGCGCACGCAACCTGGCGATGGCGCGCACCTGGCCAGGGTCCTGGCGCGTCATGGCGTCACCCCAGGCCGGTTCGCGGGTTCGAGGATCGATGACGCAACGGCCAGCGTGACCGACTCGCCATCGATACCCAGGATTGTGACGGCATGTTTCCCGATCCGGAGCAGATCGCCTGCGCGAACCCGCAGCCGGCGATCGTGCTCGGGATGATCGTGCACGAAGATCCACAGACCGGCGCCCAGCGGCGCGCGATCTGCTTCACCCTCCGCCAGCGCGAGTTCGCGCCAGATGTTGCCGACGCCGATGCGGATGTCGGCGTGGGTGAGTTGTGTGCCCGCGGGCACGCGGTAATCGACGTTCATGGTCTGGTCTTTCCACGATTGATCATTGACCGGCAAGCATGCTTGACGTTCCCGTCAAGCGGGTCAGTTCGGTGTGTTGAGCGCGGAGGCGCGGGTGTCTCATGGCGATTCCGTCGCGTATGCCGATGGTTCAACGCCGCAACAGGGGCAGATAGACGCGGTTGATGCCGCTCTCCACAGCCGCGGCCGCGACGCCGACGCCCAGCGGCGTGAGCACGCGGCCGGTCAGGATCAACTCACCGCCGTTCACGACCAGGCTGCGAAGATCCGCTCCGCCGGTGAGGCCGAGTTCGGTCGCGCCGTCGCCGCTGAAGGTGACGTCGGGCGCGCCGGCCCCGGTGTAGCGCAACAGCCGCGCGGGCCCGACCCCATCGGCCTGACTGAGCAGGACCCAGATTCGATCGGCCTGAAGCGCCAGATCGCGCAGCTGATAGCTCGCCGTGCGCAGGAGGATCTGGCCCCCGCTGCCGAACGTGGTGTCCGGTGCGCCGGCGGCCGTGTAGCGGGCGAGCACCTGGGCGTCGGGGTCGTACACGCTGTTGCCGGCGACCACGATCTTGCCGTCGGGCTGTAGCGCGAGGCGATCTGCGTCGAAGGCCGTGGCGAGGTCGCGCACGACGCCGCCGACGCCGAAGGTCGAATCGGGCTGACCGGCCGATGTGAAGCGGGCCAGCATCAGCTGGTAGCGCCCGCTGCCGTCGATGAAGTGACCGCCTACGACGATCCGGCCCTGCGGGTCGACTGCGACGGCGTAGACCCGGGCGCCTCCGCCGAGGTTGGTAAGGATCCGACCGTTGCTGCCGAACGATGTGTCGACCAGGCCGTCGGCGGTGAGGCGCACCAGCGAGGCCTGCACGCTGCCCGCGCCCTGGCTTTCGCCGGCCACGACGATCTTGCCGTCGGGCTGGATCGCTACGGCCCAGGCCAGGTCGCGCGCGTCGCTGTCGACGGTGACCACGCCGCCTTGAAAGTCGGGATCGGTGCCCACGTCGGTCCGCCAGCGCGTGACGTAGAAGTCTGTGCCGCCGGGCACGTTGACCCACCCAACCGTGGTCGAGCTCCCGTCAGGCTGGACCGCGATGGCGCCGAACTGCGGGTTGTTGCCCGGCGCCTCGCTGATGCCGTCCGACCAACCGTCGCTCAGCTCGCCGCGAAACAGGGTGGGGAGGCTCGTCTCGGCCGAGCGGATGACGGCCAACGTCGTCGGACGACCGGGTCCGCCGCCGGCGCCGACCGCTTCCCAGTTGAGGCCATCGCCGTCGGCGCTGTAGCGGCTCGTCCACCAGCCGCCGGCATCGAGATCACCGGTGAGCAGGTGCCGCGTGATCATCAGGCGGCTCTGGCCCTGGACATCCGCGACGCCGACAACGTCGACCGTGCCCCAGTTTGTGTTGAGGAGATCCACGGCCAGGTCCTGCACACCGCGTGCGGCGAGATCGACCTGACCCCAGCGCGCGGCGCTCGACGCGGCGACGTCGACCAGGGCGACACCGTAGCCCTGCGGTGTGCGACCGCCCACCAGCCACAGCGTGGGGCCGATATGGCTCAAGCGCCCGGCGCCCTCGACGCCGCCGAAGTCGATCGTGGCGAGGCCGTCGCCGAAGAACGTCGTGTCGAGCGCGCCGGTGAGATCGAACCGCATCAGGCTGAAGTCGCCGCCGCTCGAGCCGGCGGCGTACAGCCCGGCCGGCTGGCCGCCGTCGGCGAGCGCGAGCACCACGTCCGAGAGCTCGGATACGGCCGGCGCAAGTCGGTAGCCGCCCGTGCCGAAGGTCGGGTCGAGGCCCGTCGTCGGGCGAAAGCGCGCCACGACGCCCTGGCACGCCGCGCCGCCCACCGCGCAGCGTCGGCCGACGGCGACGACGTCTTCGTTGGGCAGAAGCGTCAGCCCGTTGAGGACGGAGTCGCCGCCGAACGCCGCCGACCAGGTCGACCACGTCTTTCCGTCGGGCGCGATGGCGTAGAGCCGGAACTCGCGCGGGCAGGGCGCTGTGGGGCAGCTCGAGACCGCCGTGCGCCCGACCCAGATGCGGTTGGCGCCCAACCGGACGAAGGCCGGCGCATCGTCGGCCGCGAGGCTGGGGTCGAGGGTGAGCACGCCGTTGATGCCAAAGGCCGTGTCGAGCTCGACGCCATTGATCTTGGCCAGGACCAGATCGGAATCCGATCGACCGGCCAGATAGTTCGCGGTGTCGCTGGTCGCCGTGGCCACGTCGTTACCGCCGAGGTCGATGGTCAGCGCACCGTCGAGGCCGGCACCGGTGCCGACATACGACGTTCCGGTGTCTTCGAAGAACTGGATCAGAAAGTCCCCGTTCTTCGTGCCGACGGCTCCGTAGCCGACTTTTGTGCCGACGATCTGGTTGAGAGCGCCGGCCGCGGGCGTAAGCACCACGCCGCGGTCACCGAAGCCGCCCCAATGTGAAGCGACGTCTCCGGCCGATGCACGCGCGACGGTCGGCGGCAGCGAACTGAGTGTCATGAGCGCCAGCGCGATGCCATGGCGCAGAAGCGAGTGAGTCACAGAAGCCTCCAAGAATGCGTGTGAGTGGCGGCGCGCCGGCTGATCATTCGTCGGTGCCGACCGTGCCGAGGTCGACGACGGCGCCGGAGTCGACCAGCACCTGGCTCAGGTAGTAGCCGTCGGAGTCGGCGAGCGCGGTCCACTCGTCGGCGTTGATCTGGACGTGCACGGCATACGTGGCGCGCGGCAGGCCTTCGAACGTGAAGGCACCGTCGGCGTTCGTGTGCGTGGTCACGAAATCGGGATCCCCCGCGCACGGCGCGTCGAGCGAGTAGTCGAGCGCGCAGGCCACGACGGTCGCGTCGGCAAGCGGCGCGCCATCGCGCACGATGACGGCGGACAGCGAGCCCGTGGCGTGTTCGACGAGCGGTGGCAGCGGCGGCGTGCCGATCACGGCCAGGCTGTCGAGGGCGTTGTCGGCCATCGCCGTGTTGCTCATCCGGAAGATGTGGTAGGCGCCGGTCTCGTCGATGAGCAGGAGGCCGTAGGTCGTGCCAAGCCAGCTGCGCCCCAGACCATCGAGCGCCACGCTGTAGATCGACGCCGCGAACGGCAGCTCGGGTCGCTCGCCGACGGGATGTTCGGCCACGGTCCGGCCTTCGTGATCGAGCAGAAAGGCCCCGAAGCCGTGGCCGGCCAGGATGTGGGTCGACGTGACGGCCAGCCCCAACGCGCCGGCGGCTTCGTCGTTGTCGATCGGCGCCAGCTCGCCGTCATAGCGCATCAGACCGAAGTCGCTGGCGGCGTAGACCACGCCGTCGGGCCCGACCGCCAGTTGCGAGAAGTACACGGTGGCGCCCCAATCCTGACCCTGAGCGAAGACCTGCCAGGTTGACCCATCCCAGCGCGCGAGGTTGTAGCCGAGCGCGACCCACAATGTGCCGTCGCCGGGGAGGGCCACATCGACGGCGTCCGTGTACTCGGGGTCGTCATCGCGATCCTGCTCCTTGAGATCGAAGGTCTGCCAGGCGTCATCACCGCGCAGGAGCACAAAGCCGCCGCTGGCCTCGACCGCCATCGTCCGGCCGGCCGGGTCGCAGGTGATTGTGTCGAGGCCGTAGGACTCCTCGGGCAGGTCGACCGGGATGCGCTCAAAGCCAACGCCGTCGAAGAGCACCACATCCTCGTAGTACGCGATGGCGAAGCGATCGCCGCAGGCGGTGATATCGGTCGCGTAGTCATCGCCTAGCTCGAAATCCGTTTCGGTGAACAGGCGCAGGCCCTGCGCGTCGATGCAGGTCAGCTGGCCAGAGCCGCTGGTGATGAAGCAGGCCCGCCCATCGAGGGTCGTGGACGGTGTCGGCGACACCTCGGCGGCTGCCGTGGCCGGAAAATCGATGATGGGCGTGGGTGAGCCGGAGGGCGTGGGTCGCGGCGCGGAGGATCCGCCCAGGCCGCAGGCCAGGCTTGCGGCAGCCAACGCGGAGACGACGGTGCTCAAGGGTATGAGCCCGGCTCGGGTGACGTACTCGGACATCGGTTGTTCTCCTTGATCGAACCTCAGCGGAACACCGTCGGGGACGGAGGCTGCGGTCAGTGGGCGTCGGACGAGGTGCAAATCTCCAAACGTGGAGCAGGGGCGGACGCCCCGTCGTGCATCTGGTCGGACAGATAGTCTTGAAGCTGTTGCGGGTCGGCGAACATGACGCGTCGGTCGGTTTGCGGGTCGTACAACGAGGCCCGCCAACGCCCGGTGATGGTTCGCCAGATCCGCACGACGAACGAACGCTGGATCGGACGGCTGAATGGGTGTGGGTGGCGCATGGGCTCAAGTTACGACACGGGTCTGAAGGAACCCTGAAATGAAGGCGAATACGGCCCGGTTGATCGGCAGGGGCGATCGGCCCCGTTCGTCATCCCGGCGAAAGCCCGGATCCAGTCGCCGAGTTCGCCGACAGGGTCACGAGTTGTCAGCGGTCTCTTGCCGCGAATGGCACGAATTCCGCGAATATCGGTTACTGCTCAGCCAAACGGAAGTTGGGCGAAAACGGGGTGATGCGAGGGTCGGGGCGGAGCCCCGACCCTCGCATCACCCCATTTTCGCCTGTCTCTTCCCGACAGGGCTGAATAGTTACGAAGAGCGTTGAATCAGACGCGACGGAGGTCCAGGTTCCGATTCGCGTCAGGCGCGATATTCGCGGCCGGAACCCGCCCCTGACGACGCCGATTGGTGGCAAAACCGGTGCCCGTGCACACCAGATCGCCTCTGAGCGTTGAGCGTCCGGCGAGATCGCTATAATGAAGCCTCCAGATCGCGATGACGTTCTCAATTCAGGCGCTCGGCCCGCTGGTGATCGAGCGCGACGGCCAACCGGTCGAGGGTTTCACCTACAACAAGGTGCGGGCCCTGCTGACCTACCTGGCGCTCCAACCGGACCGCCCGCAGTCGCGGGCCGCCCTGTGCGCGCTGCTCTGGCCCGACCAGACGGAAGCGGCAGCTCGCCAGAGCCTCAGCCAGGCACTGACGCAACTGCGCAAGGCGCTGGGCGCCTCCGCGATCAAAGCCACGGTGCAAACCGTGGCGCTGGCGACGGCGATCGACGTCGACGTGCGTCGCTTCCTCGAACGCCTGGAGATTTGCGATCGACACAACCACCGCGCGTGGAAGACCTGTGCAGCGTGCGCAGAACGCCTCGAAGCCGCCGTTGCGCTTTACCACGGCGACTTCCTGCACGACTTCTACATCTCGGATAGCGCCGCCTTCGAGGAATGGGCGCTGGCCTGGCGCGAGCGCCTTCGCCAGAGGCTGCTCAGCGCCCTCGAGCGCCTGATCGAGCGCTCGACCTGGCGCGGCGACCTGAGCGTCGCCGTAGCCCAGGCGCGCCGCAGAGTGGCGCTCGACCCCCTGGAGGAGGCCGGGCAGCGGCTGCTCATGTTCGTGCTGGCGCGCAACGGCGAACACACCGCGGCCGAGGCGCAGGGCGAGAGCCTGCGCCGATTGCTCGACGCCGAGCTGGGCGTGGCGCCCGACCCACAGACTGAAACGTTGCTGGCGCGTATCCGGTCACGGAACATCGACGACCGCGCGCTCGCGGGCCCGGCCTATGTCGGGCCGCGGCCCCCTCAGCCCTTGATCGGGCGCGAGGCCCAGCTCGCGAGTCTTGTGCAGCACCTGCGCTCGGATGAGGTGCGGGCGCTGACCCTGACCGGCGCCCCGGGCATCGGCAAGACCCGCCTCGCCTTTGCGGTCGCCCAGGCGCTGACCGGTGACTTCGAGGACGGGGTCTTCGTCGTCGAGCTCGCTGCGGTGACGGAGTCGGGGTGGGTGGCAGCTGCGGCTTTGCAGACGCTGGGCGTCAGCGAACGCCCGGAGCAGTCGGCTCGGGCCGCCCTGATCGATCACCTGCGCCGGCGCCAGGTTTTGCTGGTCTTCGACAACTTCGAGCATCTCCTCGACGCCGCAGCGCTGGTCGCGGAGGTGTTGGCCGCCTGCCCCGACGTCAAGGTCCTGGCCACCAGCCGGGCGCCGCTGCATATCCGCTTCGAGCAGTCGGTGCCTCTGGCGCCGCTGGAGACCGGGCCGGCTGTGCAGCTTTTCCTCGAACGCGCCCAGGCCGCGTCGTCGACCTTCTCCGCCGATGGAGTCGATCCGGATCTCGTCGCCGAGGTCGTGGGCCGGGTCGACCACCTGCCGCTCGCCATCGAACTCGTCGCGGTGCGGTTGCGCGCGCTCACACTGGCGGATCTGCGCGCGCAGCTCGATCGTCGTCTGCCGATGCTGATCGGCGGCGCCCGCGACCTGCCGACCCGGCAGCGCACCTTGCGCGACGCGATCCGCTGGAGCCACGATCGCCTATCGCCCGACGAGCAACACTTCTTCGCGCAACTCGGCGCCTTCAGCGGCGGGTTCACGGCCGAGGCCGCGGCGGCGGTGTGCGAAACGGGCGTTGCGACCGGACAGTATCTCGAGAGCCTGGCAGCCAACAGCCTGATCCAACCCGGCGAGGTCGCCGAGGGCACGCGCTACACGATGCTGGAGACGCTGCGCGAGTACGCGTTGGAGGCCTTGCAAGCTTCGGGGCAACAGGCCGCTGTGCAGAGTCGGCACGCCCGTTTTTTCGCGGACTTTGCGATCACGGCCGCACCCCACTTTCTTGGGCCGCAGATCGGTCTGTGGATGGATCGGGTCGAGGCCGAGTTCGCCAATCTGCGTGTGGCGGTCGATTGGTGTCGGCGCCACGACGTGGGCCTGGGGCTGCGGCTGATCAGCGCGGCCAACCGGTTATGGTATTCGCGCGGGCACATGCGCGAGGTCAGTCAGTGGTTTGACACGTTGCTTGCCGCGGCATCGTCCGCCGCAGTCGCGCCCGAGGACCTCGCCCGCGGTGTGTACGCGGCCGGCGTCCTGGCGTTTCGCATGAACGCCAACCGTCTGGCCCGCGAGCGATTGGCGCGCAGCCTGACGTTGTTTCAGGCCCTGGGCGATCGCGACCGGATCTCGTCCGCGCTCAGCAGCCTCGGGAACGTGTTGTTGGGGCAGGGTGAAGCGGTCGAGGCCGAGCGCTGTTATCGCGAGAGCCTGTCGATCCTGGCTGAGCTCGGCCTGCCGTGGGCGACCGCCTCGACGACCAATAACCTCGGCGAAGCGCTTCGTCATCAGGCGCGTTTCGCCGAGGCGGCGGCCTGTTACACCGAGAGCATCGCGCGTTATCGTGAACTTGAGGATGTTTCATCGTGTGCGTCGTCGATGACGAACCTGGCCACCGTGCGCGTTCGAATGGGAGATCCGGCCGAGGCCGAGCGACTGTGTCTCGAGGCGTTGGGCATCCTCAACTCAAGCGGCGACCACTATCGCATCGCCGACGCGCGTTTCGGCCTTGCCAATGCCCGGGTCGCGCTTGGTCGACTCGATCAGGCGCGCATCGACTACATCGACTGTATCCGGCAGGCGGTCACCGCGCAGGACAACCTCATGCCGCTCTACGGGCTGTTGCGTCTCGGCGAGATCGAGTGGGCCGAGGCGCGCTGGTCGGCTGAACGCGTGGTCGAGATCCTGGCCATGCTCGCCGCCCAGCTCGAGCTCGGGCACGTGACGCTTGAGCCCGATCAGAAGACCATCGTCGATCGATTGACCGCTGCGGCGCGTGAGGCATTGGGTGGGGCCGGGTACGCGGCCGTGTGGGCACGCGGTCAGGCGCGCTCACTCGCCGAGGCGCTTGACTGGCTTCCGGATTGAGCGCGGCCACAGTGATCGTCGTGTAGGGCATTCATTTCCTTTTTCAAGTTGCGCTTTTGCCACGAATGGCGCGGAATTGGGTCACTGCTTGCCAGCAGGAAATCGAGCGAAAAGCGGGGTGATGCGAGGGTCGGAGCCCCGACCCTCGCATCACCCCGCTTTTCGCTTATCTCTTCCCGACAGGGCTGAACAGTTACTCCAATTCGTGAAACACGCGGCAATGCCAGCGCTGTATCACTTGAGATGCGATCGCCCCGGATCGGCGAACGATTGCTGCTCGCTCAGGCGGTATGATTGGCGCCAGACAAGCCTGCTCGAAGGTCTATCACCCATGACCCTTTCCGCACCGACCCCCCGCGACCTCAACAAGAACGGCCGGATCGATCCCTACGAGGATCCAGGTTGCCCGATCGACGAGCGCGTCGAAGATCTGTTGGCGCAAATGACGCTCGAAGAAAAGGCCGGGCTGATGTTCCACGCCATCTTGCCAGTCGGCGAGGACGGTCAACTCGTCGAGGGCATGACGATGTTCGGGCCGACCTCGACGGCCGGCTTCATCATCGGCAAGGCGATGAACCACTTCAACGTGCACGCCCTGCCGGCGCCGCGGCTGGCGGCGGAGTGGCATAACCGGTTGCAGGCGTTGGCCGAAAGCTCGCGTCTCGGCATCCCGGTGTCGATCTCGTCCGACCCGCGCCACGCCTTCAGCCATAACCCGGGCACCGGCTTCGCGGCCACTACGATGTCGCAGTGGCCGGAGCCGATCGGGTTCGGCGCCATCGCCGACGAGCAGGTCGTCGCCGAGTTCGCGGACATCGCGCGTCAGGAGTATCTGGCCCTCGGCATCCGCGTCGCCCTGCACCCGATGGCCGATCTGGCCACCGAGCCGCGCTGGGGGCGCATCAACGGCACCTTTGGCGAAGATGCAACGCTCTCGGCCAGGCTGGTCGGCGCGTACATCCGCGGCTTTCAAGGCGCGACCCTTGGCGCGCACAGTGTTGCGTGCATGACCAAGCATTTCCCGGGCGGCGGCCCGCAGAAAGACGGCGAGGACCCGCACTTCCCGTACGGGCGCGAGCAGGTCTACCCCGGCAACAACTTCGACGGACACCTGCCGCCGTTCGAGGCCGCCTTCGCCGCCGACACCGCCCAGATCATGCCGTACTACGGCATGCCCGTCGGGACACCCTTTGAGGAAGTGGGCTTCGGTTTCAACAAGGAAGTCATCACCGGTCTGCTGCGCGGCAAGTACGGGTTCGATGGCGTGGTCTGCACCGATTGGGGCCTGATCAACGACTCGCGGCCGGGTGGGCGGATGATGGAGGCGCGCGCCTGGGGCGTCGAGCATCTGACGCCGCCCGAACGCCTCAAAAAAGCGCTTGAGGCGGGCGTCGACCAGTTCGGCGGCGAGGCCTGCCCGGAGCTCGTCATCGAACTGGTGCGCAGCGGGCAGGTGTCGGAGGCGCGCATCGACGACTCCGCGCGCCGGATCCTGCGCGACAAGTTCAGGCTCGGGCTGTTCGACAACCCGTACGTCGATGTCGCCGCCGCCGAGCGCGTCATCGGCCGCGCCGACTTTCGCGCCGCCGGGAACCTCGCCCAGCGCAAGTCGCTTGTGTTGGTCAAGAACACGGGGATGTTGCCCGTCACGGGCCGACCCAAGCTGTATCTCGAGAACGTGTCGCCCGAGGTCGCGGCCCGGTATGCAGACGTGGTCGCAACCCCTGAGGAGGCGAACCTGGCGCTGATCCGCATCGCCACGCCGTACGAGCCGCGCAACGGCAATTTCCTCGAGCAGTTCTTCCACGCCGGGGATCTCGATTTCAAGAGCCCGGAGAAGGACCGCCTCCTGGCCCTGCTCGCGAAGGTCCCGACGATCGTGGATATCTACCTCGAGCGCGGCGCCGTGATCCCCGAGATCGCGGCACAGGCCGCGGGCCTGATCGCGAACTTCGGCGCCAGCGACGAGGCCTTGCTCGACGTGGTCTTCGGCAAGTTCGCGCCGACGGGCAGGCTGCCCTTCGAGATGCCGTCGTCGATGGACGCGGTGCGCGCACAGGCGCCGGATCTGCCCGGCGACTCGCAGAATCCGCTGTTCAGGTTCGGTCACGGCCTGACGTATTAGGCAGCGATTGGAACTATTCCGCCCTACGCAGACACGGTGAGCCGTTCGGCTCACCGTGTCTCGTTCCGATCCGCTGCTGCGCCCGAACGCGTTGCCGCAGCCCCATGCCGGAGCAGGGCGCTCGGGCTCTCAGACCACACACTCGCCTGATCGCGTCGTGAAGGTCGCGCGGCCCCGGTTGCTTTGGCGCGGCGAAAGTCCGTGAGCGCCCATCACTTCGTTGCAGCCGAGGCGATCGCGCGCCCGATGGCCTCGGCTACGTCGACGCCCGCGCCTTCGAGCAGCACGACCACGGCCACGCGCGGCGTCTGGGCCGGTGCGGCCAGCCCGTACCAGGCCAGGTTGCGCTCGGTCGCGCCAGCGCCCGCCACCGCGGTCGCGGCATAGCCCCGAACGATCAGGTCTCTCAGAGCCGCCGCGCTCGCGGGCGTGAACGCCGACACGCTCGTGCCGCTGGGCGCGGGCGACGCCCAGACGCCGGCGGCGTCTTGCTCGGCCAGGATCAGGCGCGGCACGGGCACCTCGCCGTTGCTTGCCCACGCTGCGACGATCCGGGCATAGTGCAGGGGCGTCATGGTCAGCGCACCCTGACCGAGCTGCGCCGCCGGGGAGGTATTGGCCTCGATGTCGAGCGCAGCGGCCCCCGGCAGGCCGACGGTGGGCGCGGTGTACAACCCCAGGTCGCTCCAGAGCTGAGCCACGCGATCGCGCTCCAACCGATCCGCCAGCGTCACAAAGGGCGCCGGGCAACGCAGCTGCGCGGCCATCGCCCAGGTCAACGGCATGTCGGGCGCCGTGCAAGTCAGTTGGACCGTGCCGACGGTCACCGGTCGCGCGCCACCCGGGGCTTCGGCGTCGGCCGTGATCTCGCCGGTCTGCAACCCGAGCGCATAGAGCGCCGGATACAGCGCCGAGCCGGGTTGATACAGCGCCGCCGATGCCCGGTTGAGCAGCGGCGCGGTCGGGTCACCGGTCAGGTCGGGCCAGCGTTCGTCAAGCGTGTTGGGGTCAAAGCCGGGATGTGAGGCCAGCGCCAACACGTCGCCGCTGGCGACGTCGAGCACGACCACGGCGCCCTGACGCGCGCCGAGCGCGGCGTCCACCTGCCGTTGGAGATCGAGATCCAGCGTCAGCTTGAGCGAGCCCGGTGTCGGCGCCTCACCCAGGACCAGCCCGCGGACCAGCTGCCATGGGCTGAGGTTCAGGTCGCCGTGCAGGAGTTGATCACCGGCTGATTCGATCCCGGCCGAGCCGTAGAGCGCCGAGCTGTAGCCGAGCACCGGGCCCAACGTCGCGTACGGATAAATGCGAACGAAGACACCATCGCTGGGCAGCGACTCGGCCAGCACCTGGCCGTTGCGATCCAGGATCGTGCCGCGGGCGTAGCGCCGTTCGAGCAGTGCGCGGCGGGCGTTGTCGGGCCGCGCAACGAGCTCCGGCCCCCGCACCAGGGCCCAGTAGCCCATGGCCAGCGCCAGCAGCCCGAAGCCGATCGCCGTTGCGACCGAGACGACCTGCAGCGCGGCGCGTCTGCCGGGCGCGACGGCGTGCATGGGCGCCGGTGCGATCCGCCGCGTGCCTGAGGCTGTGCGTGGTCGATCGGGGTCGGAAACCCGCACGATCAGCCCGAGCATCAAGCATTGCGCCAACAGCGACGATCCACCGTAGCTGACGAAGGGCAATGTTACGCCGGTCAACGGGAGCAGACGCAAGGTCCCGCCGACGATCAGAAGCGTCTGTAGCGCCGAGAGCGTCGCGAGCCCGGCCGCCAGCAGTTGATCGAAGGCGGATCGCGCGCGCAGGGCGGCCCGCAGACTGCGGGCCGCCAGCACGCCCTGCAGCGCCACGACGGCCAACGATCCGGCCAGGCCCCATTCCTCACCGATTGCCGAGAAGATGAAATCCGAATGGGCCAGCGGCACGAGGCTCGGGTTGCCCAGGCCGGGCCCGCGGCCGATGACGCCGCCGGCGGCCTGCGCGATCAGGGCCTGCACGATCTGATACGCGCCGCCGATCGGGTCCGCGAACGGATCGAGCCAGGCGGCGACGCGCGCGCGCACGACCCCGAAGCTCGCATAGCCGGCGACCGCCGCGATCGCCAGCAGCACGGCGCCCAGAGCCAACAGGCGCTTCTGTCCGGTGGCGACGTAGCTCACCGCCAGCGCGCCGCCGAAGAGCAAGACGCCCGCGCCGAGGTCGCGTTGGGCGACGACGACCAGGATCGTCAGACCCCAGACGGCCAGCAGCGGCGCGACGTCGATGGCCCGCAACGAACCCGGGGCCTGGCGCCGTTCGGCCAGATACGCGGCCAGGAACGCGACCAGCGTGAGTTTGAGCAGTTCGGAGGGCTGAAAGAACACGCCGACGCCGAGCGCGCCCAGCCATAAGCGCGCGCCGGTCTCGGCCGGGTCAAGACCGATCACGAAGGTCAGGGCCGTCAGCGCGAGCGCGAAGCTGAGCAGCACGTAGCGATACCGCCGCAGCGCGCGCAGCACGCCATCGGTCGCGGCGGCGACGAGCAGCGCCGCGGTGCCCACGACCAGCCACGCGGCCTGGCGGAGGCCGTAATCGGGCAGCAGTCTCCAGACGAGGAGCGCGCCCCAGCCCATCAAGAAGAGCGCGGCCTGCAGGAGGACGGGATCGTGATCGGGCAATCGACGGTCGATCACGCGGGTGGCGGCCCAGGCGCAGGCGACCCACACGCCGACGATCAACCACGGCTCCCAGCCTCGGCCTGAGAGCGGCGCAGCCCAATCATCGAGGCGCGCGATCGGCGCCACGGTCAGGGCCGCGGCCGTCAGCGCCAGGAATAACGTGGCCAGGCCCAGCCCGAGATGACGCTGAGCCTGCGACACGCTCATCGGCTGCCGCTCCGCGTTCGGCGGTTCACGCCGGACGCCTCACAGGTATTTGCCCGCCAGCAGCGCCACGCGGTCGCGCGTCGCCGCCGGGATCCGCTCGCGCGCGGTCATGAGGGCGTCTTTGAGGGCGTGTTGACACGCGCACTCGGGCTGCGGCGTCGCGAGCCGGTTGACGACGTTGACCACGGCCTGTTGGGCGTGTTCGGTGTTGGCGTTCAGGGTGCGGATGACCATCTCGACCGTCACCGGCTCGGCCGACGTGTGCCAGACGTCGTAGTCGGTGACGTGCGCGATGCAGGCGTAGCACAGCTCGGCTTCGCGGGCCAGAAAGGCTTCGGGCGACGTGGTCATGCCGATCAGGCTGAAGCCCAGCTGCCGATAGGCGTGGCTTTCGGCCTTGGTCGAGAAGCGCGGGCCCTCGATCGTGACGAAGGTGCCGCCGCGATGCACGGTCGCGCCGGTCGCGGCGACCGCGGCGAAGGCGTGGTCCGACAGGCGCGGGCAATACGGGTCCGCCACGCTGACGTGCGCGACCAGGCCCTCGCCGAAGAAGCTGCGCGGGCGCAGCGTGGTGCGATCGTAGATCTGGTCGGGGATGACGATGTGCCCGGGCGCGTAGTCCTCGCGCAGGCTGCCGCAGGCGCTGATCGACAGCACGTGGTGCAGGCCGAGGCTTTTGAGCGCCCAGATGTTGGCCCGATAGTTGACCTCGGTCGGCGTGTGCCGATGACCGCGCCCGTGGCGCGCCAGGAAGGCGACACGCTGCCCGGCGAGCGTGCCGATGACGATCGGGTCGCTCGGGTCGCCGTATGGCGTTGAGATCGCGCGCTCTTCGACGTCGGTCAGGCCCGGCATGGCATACAGCCCCGAGCCGCCAATCACGCCCAGGATCGGCGAGGTGGTCATGACATCAACTCCTTGGGTTCAGGCCGCGCGAGCGGCGTCGGCTTCCATAAAGCGCAACGTGACGCCGGCGATCGCGATCATATCACCGGCCCGCAGCGGACCGGGACGTTCCACGAGCGACTGATTGAGCCAGGTGCCGTTCTTGGATCCGAGGTCCTCGATCCACCAGCGGCCTTCGCGGCGATGGATCATGCAATGCTCGAGCGATGCGCCTTCGTCCGCGATCACGATGTCTGCGGTCGCGGCGCGACCGACGGTGCATACGGCGCCGACGGCGAAGACGCGCTCCGGCGCCAGCCCGGTGCCGCCGGCATCGATCACGGTCAATGTGGCCGGAGCTGACGGCCTGGGCGCGGGCCGCGAGGCGCGCTCGGTGCGCCACCACAACCACAACAATACGCCGAAGAACGCGTAAAGGGCGACCGACAGGGCGACCCGCAAGACGGCGTAGGCTTCAAGGGGGTTCATGGGATCGGCGCGTCCTGCGTTGCGTTCAAAAGATCGGGCGCGTCCGATCGTCGCCTGGGCCGGACTGAGGCTGCTGCGGCGCGCCCTCTGTTCCACGACGCGCGGCCTGATCCTCCCCGTAGATCACGGCAACGCCCGCCAATCGCAGGACGTCGCCGGGCTTGAGCAGGCACTCCTGCACCCGTTGATCGTTGACGAAGGTGCCGCCGCTCGAGCCAAGGTCGTAGACGACGTAGCGCCCGAAGCGCAAGCGGAGCTGCGCATGAACGCGCGAGACGCTGCTGTGCTCGAGGATGATGTCGTTGTCGAGGCGCCGGCCAAGGCTGATGACCGGCCGCCGAAGCGGCACCGTCCGTGTGCCGTCGAGCACCAAAAAGGCCGGGGGCAGGTTGGCCTCGGCGGCGCTCAGGTCGGCCTGGGCCGGAACGCTTCCGGTGGCCGTGGCCCCCAGACGGGCGGCGTCACCGGTGACGATCAGGCTGCGCGGGCGCAGATGCTCGTCGACGAGCAGCGCCACCTCGGGCTGCGCGGGCAGGGTGATGTGCAACTGGCGCGCGCTCTCCACGATTGCGGCGGCAAGGGTCTCGTTGAGACCGGGGTTCGCGTGCACGAGGTGGTGGATATCGTCGTGATGCAGGCGGATGGTATAGCTGACTGCCGGCGCGCCCTGGGCGGCCGTGTCTTCCAATGTGCGGACGAGATGCCGTTGGAGGTCAATGGGCTCCAGCCGCCCCGGAAAGAGGCGCGCGATCGTGCCCTCAACCAGGGCTTCCATTCGCGCCTCCAAGGCCGCCAGCCGGCTTTGCGATGGCGTCGGCATTGAAACGATTATACCCGCCGCTCGAACAGCCTTCGCCCAAGCAAGCTGTCGTATACGACCGCCGCTATTCTCGACCTCAATCAGCGACCAGCAATCCCAATCACCCGTTCTCCTCACTGACCCCCTGCATCGGCAGGATCGACCCGCCGTCGATGACGAGGGTCTGGCCGCGGATCATCGAGGCAGCCGGCGAGCACAAGAAGGCGACGACGTCGGCGACATCGTCGGGCGTGGCCAGACGGCCGGCGGGCGTGGCCGCCGTGATCGAGCCCAACACGTCCGAGCCCCGCAGGCTGGCGAAGTGCTTGAGGGCGTCGGTCGCGACGATGCCCGGCGACACCGCGTTGGCGCTGATGTTGAGCGGCGCGAGCTCGACCGCCAGGTAGCGCGTCAGCGCTTCAAGCGCGGCCTTCGAGGCGCCGACCAGGACGTAGTCGGGCAACACCCGGTTCGAGCCGGGGCTGGAGACGCTGACGATGTGGCCGCCGCCGCGCGCGCGCATCGAGGGCACGGCGCGTTGCGCGCAGAAGAGGGCGGCGCGCGCGTTGATGTTCATCGTCCAGTCCCAACCCTTTTGCTTCTGCTCCAGGATCGGGCGGTTGTAGCCCGAGGCCGCGTTGTTGATCAGGATGTCGAGACCGCCGAAGACGCGCTCGGCGGCGCCGATCAGGGTTTCGATGCCTTCTGGATCGCCCACGTCGGCCTTGACGACCTCGGCCTGCCGACCGAGTGCGCGCACGGCCTGCGCGGTCTCCTCAGCCGGGCCGCGGTTGCGGAAGAAGTTCACGACCACGTCGGCGCCGAGCCCGGCGAGGCGCAGCGCGATCGCGCGCCCGATGCCGCGACCCGAGCCGGTCACGACCGCGACCTTGCCCGCGAAGAGGTTGGGGATCCAGGGTGAGTTCGTCATGGCCATCCTGTGTGGCCGGCCGACAGGGCCGGCGGGTGGGTTCGTCATGGATCTGTCGACCGCAATCAGCCGCCGGGCGCCGCGACTCGCAAGGGCCGCAACAGGCCGCGGTCAAAGCCTGCCATCTCCTGCGGGTCCAGAGCCTCGAGCGTCTGTTGCACCGCGTGCGCATCCGCGCGGGCGCCGGCGACGTCGACGCCGCGACAGGTTTCGGGCAGGGGCTCGACCCAGTGCCACAGGCGCTGCAGGATCTTGACCGCGCCGGCCCGGTTGCCGCGCTCGATCTGCAGGTACGCCACCGCGAGTTGAACCAGGCTGCGATAAAGATCGCGCCCCGGGCCCGGGTCAGCGTTCCAGGCTTCTTCGAGCCGCTCGTGGGCCTCGAAGTACTCGGCGCGATTGAAGTGCACGATGCCGGCGCGCGCGGCCGGGCTGAGCGGCTCCGCGCAGGCGTGCGCCAGGCCTTCCACATCGATTCGCCGCACCCACACGTTCAGGCCGGCGGGCAGCGTCTGCTCGACGTGGGTGCGGTCGAGCACGGCGTCGCATCCGTGGAGCAGCGCTTCGGCTGTCAGCGGCTCAGGTTCGGATGACAGGGCCAGGATGGGCATGCGTCGCAGGGCCGCCAGACGCTTGCACCCGGCCGCCAGTGCGCGCCAGTCTCCGCTGGGCGCGTCAAGATCGATCAGCAGCGCGACCGGCCGACGCTCAAGGATCCACTCCATGAGCGAGCCTTCATCGACACCGCTCGGTAGCGCCAACGGTCGCCTGATGTCGAAACAGCACGCTTCAACGCGTTCGACGAATGGCAGGTCTCGAGACAGCAGGACGATCTCGTTCGACACGCTCAGGGATAGTTGCTGGGTTCGGTCGGCTGGGTGCCCGGATAAGCCTCGCCGTCGCGCGTGGCTTCTGCGGTCGGGGCCGCTCCACCGGTCGGGCTTGGACCGGCCGTGACCGTCGGCTGACCGAGGATCGTGGTCGTCGCCGTGGCCGGCGGCTGGACCGCACCGCCAGAGGGCGTCAGGGTCGCGACGGCGGATTGCGGGGCCGTGGGGTTGGGGGTCGGCGTCTCGCCTGAAGCGGTCGGCGCGACAACGCCCGGCTCCAACGTCGGTGTCGGACCCGCCAGCACCGGGTACGGCGTGACCGTGCCCGGCGGCAGGGGATTGAGCGGCGAATACGGATTGACGAATATCAGGGCGTACCAGCCGCAGAGCGTCAGCGTCAGGACAGCGACGATGGCGGTGAGAAGGCCCCAGATCCCAGGGCCGTTGGGGCGGGCCGGGCGGTCGTCTTCATCTTCCATAAGGCGTGCATTCTAGCACACGGGCGCTCACCTATAATGCGGGGGATGTTGCTGCTCGCCCCGTTTGCGATCCTCACCCTCGGCATGCTGGGCCTGGCGCTATGCATGTGGCGCCGGATCCCCTATGCCGGCCTGGTGGCGGCGCTCAGCGCGGCCGGCGCCTGGCTGACCGCCCTGAGTTGGTCGTTTCGGATCCCAATGTCGCTCACGTTGTCGACCTGGTCGGCCTCGATCCGCGGCGTGGCCATGGGCCTGACGTTCGACCTGGATGGGCTGGGCTGGATCCTGGCCATGGCACACCTGAGCCTGTCGATGCTGGTCTTTCTGACCGGGTTCTCGCGACCCGGCGGTCAGCGGATCCGGGTGCGGCTCGCGGCCCTGCTCCTGACGTACGCCGGGTTGGCCGTCTTCCTTTCACATGATCTGGTGACGCGCCTGTTCGCCTGGACGGGCCTTGACGTCGTGGTCTTCGTTGTCTACGCCTTGCTGGCGCGTGGCGCGACCCTGCCGCCGCAGGCAGTGCGGCAATTGAGTTTCAACGCCATGGCCTCCGGGCTCGTGATCCTGGGCGCGTTGAGCGCGCCGCCGGAGCTCCGCTTTGGCCAGATCGAGTTGCTTGCGACACAGACCACGTCGGCCGGTTTCTTCCTCGCCGCGGCCGCGTTTCGGCTGGGTCTGTTCCCGCTGCATGTCAGCGTGCCCCAGGCCGCCGAGGTGCGGCAGGGCCTGTCCGTGCAATTGCGCCTGGTGCCCGCGCTGGCGGGTCTCGAGTTGCTCGGGCGGCTGACGGTGGCGGGCTTCAGCCCCGACGTGCGTCTCTGGGTGTCGCTGCTGGGCGCAGCTGCGGCGTGGGTCGGCGCCGTGCAGGTCTGGAACAGCGTCACCGCGCGCGACGCTTTGCCGTCGCTGGTCATCGCGTTCAGCGGCCTGGCCGCCATCGTGTCGCAGTGGGCGGGTCTGGCTGCGGTCGTGACTCTGGCCCTCGCGCTGACGCTTGGGGCAGGGCTGCTTTTCCTATCGCGCGGATTCGACGCGCAGCGCCGCTGGCTGACGATCTTTTCGGCGCTCGGTCTGGCGTCGTTGGTCGGCGTGCCGGGCACGCCGGGCTTCCTGGTGCTGATCGAACTGGCCGGAGCGGTTCGCGCGGCTTCGGGTCTGGCGTGGGTCTGGCTGGCGGTGTTTTGTGGGGCCTGGATCGTCCTGGGCGCCGGGTTGTGGCGCGTGCTGACCTGGCCGGCTGAGCCGCTACAGGGAGGGGTCCTGGGCCTTTCGCTGTACGTCGTCGGCGCTGCCATCGCCGTCGTGTCGACGCTCGTGGCGGGCGTGGGCTCGCAGGTCTTCAGCGCGATGACGGGCCTTACTGCGTTCGAGCTCACCGCTCGCGATGCACCGGACCTGATCCTGGCGGCGGGTCTGGCCGCACTGGTCGTCGGTCTGGGTTTTGCGTTATGGCGGGCCGAGAATCTGGTGCGCGCATTTTCAGAGGGATGGAGCCGTTCGGGTCCGGTCATGATCCTGGGCTCGCTGGCACACTTCGACCCACCGTTGCGCGCGATCTGGTGGATCCTGACGGCGTTTAGTCGCCTGGTCGGCGCAGGGGTGATGATCCTCGAAAGCGCCGGCGGGCCCTTCTGGGTGATTGCGTTCATCGTCGCGGTGGCCCTGGCGTTCAGACCATGACGCTGACGTTTCAGATTCTGGTGGTAGCGGGTGCAGCGGCGGCAGTGATGTTGCTTCTGCTGCGCGTGTGGGCCGGTGCACGGGTTGGCGCCTTCGCGGTGCTGCTCTCGGGCCTTGTGGCCGTCGGCGGCGCAGCACACCTCGGCGAGAGCCAGATCGCGCTCGCCTGGCTGGCGTCGCTGGCCGTGGCCGTGGTGCTCAGCCTGACGGCCGGGCAGGCCGCCGCGACCGCCGGCGGTTCTGTCACCGGACCCTTTCGCCTGTTAGGCCGGCTGCCAACCCGGGCGGCGGTCGGGGCCGGGTTGGTTGAGCCGTTGCGCGATCGTGTGTTTCGCGGTGTGTTGTTTGTCGTCCTGCTGATCGCCGCCGGGGTGCTGGCGCAACGCGCTGTCGCCGCGGGTGCAGTCACCGACCTCGCCCTGACCTGGGCCGCGTTGTTGCTGCTGGGTGGAGGCGTGGTGGCGACGGTGCTGACCCACGAGACCGGGGACCGTAACGCCGCGATCCTGATGATGCTGAATGGCCTGGCGGCAGGCTTGATCCTGGTCGACCGTGATTGGGGTCGCGCGTTGGCGGTCGCCATCTTGCAGGTGATCGTGGCCCTGAACGGTGTGGTCCAGGTGGAGCCGAGCACCCCATGATCTCGCTGCCCTTCTATCTGCCGTTGATCGCGCTCGTGATGTGCGCGGTGACCGTGTTCCTCATGCAGCGTCCGACGCTGCAGGCCGCGGCTTCGGCGATCGGCGCCGCCTTGACCGCCGTAGTCTTGCTGTTCCCATCGGCGTTGGCGTTTCTGGGTTTGCCGCTCACGGGCTTGAGCGTCGGGCTCGCGGGGCGGGTCACACCCGAGTTGTTGCCCGGCCTGGCCGCGTGGTGGCTGGGTATGGCCGCGGTCGGCCCGTTGGCGCGGCTGTCGCCGAAACCGTCGCCGCTCTTTCTGCCGCTGGCCTGGTTGACCGTTACGTTCTGGCAGGTCGGCCTGGCGGGCGATCCGCCGCAGGCCGCGATCGTCGCCGGCGTGCTCGCGTTGGCCGTGGCGGCGCCATTGCTTGGTGATCCACGCCGGGCAGGGGCCCTCTATTACGCCGTGCTTGGCCTGGCCCTGGTTCTGATCGGCAACTGGCAGACGCAGGTGAGCGTGGCTGAGCCGCTGGTCGTCGAGCATGCGCTGGCCGCCACGCTCGCGCTTGGGCTCGGCTGCATGCTTTTGTTGGGCGCGTTTCCGTTTCGAGTCTGGTCGTCGGCCCTGCAGGCCGAGGCCGACCCCGCCCCGACGGCGATGGTGGCGCTCGTGCTGCAACCGGCGGCGTTGTTGATGACCTTGACTCTTGCCCAGGACCTCGGCTGGTTGCGGGCGCCGTTGGCGGTGGCCGGGCTGCAGCTTGCCGGCGTGTTGTCGGTCGTCGCCGCGGCGGCGATGGCGTTCGGCGAGCCGCGGATCGAGCGGTTGCTCAATCACGTGTTGCTCTTCGATGTGGGCGCAGCGTTGTTGACCCTGGCCTCGCGCAGCGAGCTGCAACGCCAGGTGTTGTTCGCCATGATCGCGGTGCGGGTGCTGGGGTTGGTGGCCTGGTCGGTCGGGCTGCGCACCCTGCGCGCCGGGCGTACGGAGGGCTCGGCCAACCTGCAAGGCGTCGGGCTGCGGCTGCCTCTGGCGACCGCGATCTTTCTCGCCGGGCCTCTGGCCATCGCCGGGTATCCGCTTCTGGCCGGGTTCCCCCTGCGCTGGACCCTGTTGGCCGACCTGGCCGGCCAGAACCCGGCTGCGGCGTTGGCCATCCTGGCGGGCCTGGTCGGCATCGGTTTCGCGACCACGCGCGCGTTGACGCAGCTGATCACGCCGAACGAGGTCGGAGCGACCCTGCGCTTTGAAGACCGCGGCTGGCCGGCGCTGATCGCATTGGCGAGCCTTATGGCGTTGCTGTTGGCGGCCGGTTTCCCGCAGGTATGGTTCTGGCTGTTCTCGTGACCGTTCAGGCGCGACGCGCAAGGACGCGTTGCCAAAGGTCTTCGAGCCGCGGCGCGATTGCGGCCCAGTCGTACTGGGCGACTGCCAGCGCGCGGCCGCCAGCGCCAAGGCGCCGGGCCAGGTCCGGATCCTGAAGCACCGACCCCACGGCATCGGCGAACGCCTGCGGCGTGTCGACCAGCAGGGCCTCGCGCCCGTTTTGCAGGGGGAACCCTTCGGCGCCGATGTGCGTGGAGATCACGGGCCGACGCAGGGCAAACGCTTCGAGTATTTTGAAACGCGTGCCACCGCCCATGCGCAGCGGTGCGACGTACGCCTGGGCGCCCGCGATGTAGGGCCGGGTGTCGTCGACGGCGCCCGTGACGTGCACGCCGTCGCGGCCGTCGAGCGCGCGCACAACGGCTGTGGGCGCCTGTCCGACGATCCAGAATGTGGCGTCCGGCGCTTGAGCCCGCACACGCGGCCAGATCTCGCTCGCGAACCAGGTCACGGCGTCGACGTTCGGCCGGTAATCCATCTTGCCCGTGAACACAACCCGCCCATGCCCGCCGGCGACCGGCGCCGGCGCTGCGTAGTCGCTTAGCAGGATGCCGTTGGCGACGACGACGGGCTGCGCTTCGGGCACGAGCGCCTTGAGCGCGGCCGCGTCCTCGGCCGAGACCACACTCAGGCCGTCGACCGAACGACAGACGGCGCGCTCGAACGCGCGCAGACGCGGCAGTTGCAGGCTTGAATACAGGGCAGCCAGCGCGCGTCCGCTGCGACCGCGGTCGGTCGCCAGCGCGCGCGCCTGAATGACGTGTTCGGCGTTGTGGGCGTCGTACACCACCGGCAGGCCGTGAGCGCGGATCGTGGGCAGATAGGCGGCGAGCTCGAGGCCCTCGACCTGCACACCGTCGAATCGCTCGCGCGCAAGCCAATCGGCCAGGGCCTGTTGAAACGCCGGCGCCCAGAGCCGGCGGGCCAGGTCGGCGTGGCCGAGGGCGAGATCCGCCACACGGCGCGCCGTCGGGCGCTGCGGCGTCGGGACCACGACGACATGCTCGCAGCGCGCGCGCAATACTTCAGGCACCGTGCTCGCAACACCGAACGAGAGCAGGCTGATCGTATGATGTTTGGATAATTGCGAGATCAGGCCCCAATTGCGGATGGTCGTGCCCTGACGCGGCGGATAGGGCAGCTGCGGCGTGAGGAAGAGGAGGCGCATGGCGAAGCGGCCGGCGCGGTCAGCGTGCGCCGATCTGGTTATAAAGAGCGACGGTCTCTTCGCAACAACGCTCCCACGTAAACTGCCGCGCGCGCTCGAGCCCGCGCGCACGCAGATCCCGGCGCAGGCTGTCGTCGAAGAGCAGACGTTCGAGCGCGTGGGCGAGGGCGCTCGAATCCTCCGGGCTGACCTCGAGGGCCGCGCCGCCGGCGATCTCGGGCAGCGATGCGCGATCGGAGATCACCACAGGCACGCCGCAGCCCATCGCTTCGAGCACCGGAAAGCCGAAGCCTTCGTAGTGGGACGTCAGCGACAGGCAGTGCGCGCCGTTGTAGAGCGCCGGGAGCTCGGCGTCGGGCAGGTTCTCGAAGTAACGCACGTGCTCGGTGAGCTTGAGCGAATTGATCAGGCGCATCGCTTCATCGAACAACCAGCCGCGATTGCCGACGAGCACCAATGGCGGCGCGTCTTTGCGTCGGCTGCGCAGTTCGGCATACGCGCGCAACAGCCCGGGCACGTTCTTGCGCGGTTCGAAGGTTCCGACGAACAGGATGTAGCCCGGGTTGAGGTCGAACTGGGTCAGCACGGGCGCGATCTCCTCAGGCGCCATCGGCTGGAAGCGCGCGCTGATGCCCTCATAGATCACGTGGATCTTTTCGGCCGGGACGTCGAGCAAGTTGACCAGATCCGCCTTGGTCGCGTTTGACACCGCGATGATCGCGTCGGCGCGCGCCACGGTCGGGCCGATGTTGCCGCCGTAGTAGCGGCGGCTGTCCTCTGTCAGAAACTCGGGGTGCAGCAGAAAAGTCAGGTCGTGGACGGTGCTGATGTGGTGCCGGGCCCCGAACTTGGGCGTGATGAAGTCAGGCGAGTGAAACAGGTCGAGCCCGAGGGGCAGGAGTTCGAGCCCGAGCAACGTCGTCTCGAAGCGGTGGTGGGCGGGAACCCAGCTGTCGACCCGGCGCACGCCGTCAGCGTAACGCACCTGATGGCCGCGCCGGAATACGTGCACGTGCTCGCTACCGGTCGCCAGGGTCGGGATCAATTGGGCCAGGTGGCGCATATAGCGGGCAATGCCGCCACCGGTGTAATACGTGAGACGCACATCCAATCCAAAGCGCATGGGCGCATTCTACCCCGCGGACCCCGCGCTGCCCTCGCCCAATTGGTCTCACCCATGTGTGTCCCCCAGTTGGTGTGACGACCCCATCAACTTTTATTTACATAACCGCTGGGTCTCAGGTGGTGGGGCTGGCACCACACGGCAATCGCACCTGATTTTGCCCCACGGTTAGTTGCCGCGGAATTCGCGGGCGGCGCGGATTGTGGAAACACGCAACCCTCGGCGTAATCCGCGAAATCCGCGGCAATTAACGGATTTGCATTGGTTTGCATGCGATCGCCCTGGCTGCAACTGGCGGTTCAGGCCGCCGGGATATAATCCAGGCCACGATGAGGTGCGCATGGAACTGAGCCAGATCGCAAAAACCGTCGAATGGCTTGACGCGGAGCGCCGCAAGGACAAGCAAGAACTGACGTCTTTGACCGAGCGCATCGGCGCGATGGCGGCCGAGAACTCCGGCCTGATGCGCCGTATCCACCAGCTGGAGTCGGATCTGGCGACCTCCAACAACCAGGTCGCTCGCCTGAGCAAGATCGACGAGATCCTCGACGGCTACCGCAAGGAATTGACGCGCCAGGTGGCCGAGGTCGAGAAGCGGTTCCTCGAGGCCACGAAGGAAGACGAGCGATTGCGCCGGATCGACCGCGACGGCGTCAACAAATCGATCGCCGAGGTGCGCAAGGAGCTCGAGGCCATCACGCGCCTCGAACGCGACCTGCAGGCGCGCCGTGAAGAGGAGCAGCGCTCGGCCCGTGCCATCTCCGAGCTGCAGAAGCGCGTCGAGGATTTCAACAAGCTGGTCGATGACCGCAACCGCGCGGTGACTCTCGTCGAAGAAGGTCGCCGGCAGGACGCCAAGCGCCTGACCGACGTGCAGACCGAGCACGCCGATCTGCGCCGCCGCACCGACGAAGTGCGCGGCAAGATCGAGATCGTCGAAGACATCGCCCGGAGAGCCGAGGTGCGCATCACCGACGTCGTCAACGCCGAGAGCGAGCGGCGCGCGTTGCAGACTCAGTGGACCGAGGCGCAGACGATCCGCCAGACCGAGCACGAACGCGCCTGGGTCGAGCTGCAAGGCAAGGTCGAGGGCTCGTTGTCGAGCATGGAGGAGTACGCCCGGCGCGTCAACGCGTACTACGAGTCCAACCGCGAGTTGGCGCGGGTCGCGCAGGAGATGAAGCAGGCCACCGAGCTGCTCGAACGTCGCCTCAACGAGGCCGGCGAGATCCAGCGGCTTTCGGAGGATCGCATCCGCCAGGACTGGACGGCCTTCCTGGCCGATGACCAGAAGCGGTGGACGACCCACATGCTGTTGCGTGACGAGCAATGGCGCGAGCACGATCGCCACGAGGAGAAGCAGACCAACCAGATCGAGGCCCTCGAGGAAGCGCAGGTTGAACTGCGCGATGCCTTGGCCCGCTTCCAGGAGGCCGACAGTCAGCGGATGCAGTTGATCATCAACCTGGCCCGCGAGCTGGCCGCCGACGCCGAGCCGGTGCCCACCCCGAAGACCCGGTAGGGACGGCGCCCGTTGGGGTGGCGCTTTTCGCTACGCTTTTCGCCCGGCAGGATGTCGCCTGTCGCCACCCCGCTTCACGCCTGCCATGCCCACCTGAACCGCGCCCAGCCCATCAGGAGCCTTCATGCACCTTGCCACGCGTGTGACCCGCGCCGGGATACCGGCGCCCGTTGAGGGCGAGCCGTTTCTTCCCGGCCCGGTCTTCGCGGCGCCGTACCACGCCTCGGGCGACGCCAAAGAGGCCGCTTACACCTACGCTCGAACCGGCAACCCGACCTGGACCCACTACGAGCGCGCCTTGAGCGAACTCGAGGGCGGGCCCGCGTGCGTGTTTGCGTCCGGCATGGCCGCGATCGCGGCCGTGTTCGGCACGGTGCTGCGGCCCGGCGACAAAGTGGTGTTGCCGACCGACAGTTACTTCGGCACCCGCGAGCTCGCCGACGCCTTCTTCAAGGATCGGGGCGTGACGGTCGTCAAGGCCGCGACGGCCGGGAGTGCGCAGGCCGAGCATGTCGAAGGCGCCCGGCTGATCTGGCTCGAGACGCCCAGCAACCCCAACCTCGAGGTCTGTGACATCGCCCTGATTACGACCCGGGCCAGGGCCGCCGGCGCCCTGGTCGCCGTCGACAGCACGACGGCCACGATCCTGGCGCAGCGGCCGCTTGAACTCGGCGCCGACTTCTCGGTCTCGTCCGACACAAAGGCGATGAGCGGCCACTCGGATCTGTTGCTCGGACACGTCGCCGTGCGCGAGCCGGCCTGGCACGACCGCATCCGCAGCTGGCGCACCTACGTGGGCGCAGCGCCCGGGCCGATGGAGGTCTGGCTGGCGCATCGTTCGCTCGCGACCGTCGACCTGCGGCTCGAGCGCCAGTGCGACAACGCGCTGGCCATCGCGCGCTTTCTTCAGACGCGCCCCGAGCTGGTCGGCGTGCGCTACCCGGGTCTGCCCGACGATCCCGCTCACACCGTGGCGGCGCGCCAGATGACGCGCTTCGGCACGCTCGTCGGCCTGACGTTCGCCGATCGCGCCCACGCCGATGCGTTTCTGACGCGCGCGACGTTGATCACACAGGCGACCAGCTTCGGCGGCGTGCACACGACCGCGGAGCGCCGCATGCGGTGGGGCACCGACTTCGTCCCCGAAGGCTATGTGCGGTTGAGCGTCGGCATCGAGCACATCGACGACCTGATCGCCGACATCGCGCAGGCGCTCGAGGCGACGCGATGAGCGCCGTCTACAACCGGATCGAACGCGACGGCCTGGCCTTTTATCAGGTTGCGTCGTGGCAGGACCTGCCTGTCGTGCACGGCTTCACGACCCGCCACGGCGGGGTCAGCCCCGAGCCGTTCGCGGGCCTCAACCTTTCGATCAGCGTCGGCGACACGCGCGCCAACGTGGTCGAGAACCGTGTGCGCGCCTTCCAGGCTCTGGGCCGCGATCCCGACTCGATCGCGGATCTCTGGCAGGTGCACTCCGCCGACGTCGTCTATGCCGTCGAGCCGCGCGCGCCCGGTCAGGAGCATCACGGCAAAGCCGACATCCTGGTCACCGATCGGCCGGCCGTCACGCTCTTTTTGCGTTTCGCGGATTGCGTGCCGATCCTGCTCTACGATCGCGCGCGCCACACGATCGGGCTTGTCCACGCCGGTTGGCGGGGCACCGTGGCCCGAGCCTGCGCGGCAGCCGTCACGGCCATGACCGAACGTTTCGGGACAAACCCGGCGGACGTCCGCGCCGCGATCGGGCCGTCGATCTCGGCGCCGCGCTACCAGGTCGGGCCCGAGGTCGTGGCCGCCGCCGAGGCCGCGCTGGGCGACCGCGTCGGCGAGGCCGTGAGCGACGTCGACGGATCACCGCACTTCGATCTTTGGCGCGCGAACGCCATCGTCCTCGAGCAGTCGGGTGTGACGGCGATCGACATCGGCGACGTGTGTACGGCCGAGAACACGCATGACTTCTATTCGCATCGCGCCGAGCACGGCCGCACAGGCCGGTTCGGCGCGATCCTGGCGCTGGCCGGTTGATGCCATGACACACTCGAACACCGCAAGCATCGATTGGGGGGCGCGCCTGGCTGCCGTGCGCGGACGGATCGCCGACGCCGCGGTTGTCGCGGGGCGATCGGCCGCAGAAGTCACACTGATCGCGGTCAGCAAGACTCACCCCTGGTCGGCCGTGTCCGCGGTCGCCGCCGCGGGCCAGCGCGACTTCGGCGAGAACCGGGTCGAGGAGGCGGCCGGCAAGCTGGCGCAGCCGTCGGCGCGCGACCTGCGCTGGCACATGATCGGCCATGTTCAGAGCCGCAAGGCCGCGGATGCGGCGGCCGTTGGCTTCGCCCTGATCCACTCGGTCGACGGGCTCAAACTGGCGGAGCGTCTGAGCCGCGCCGCGGTCGAGACCGGGCGCCGACAGACCATCCTGCTCGAGTGCAATGTCTCCGGCGAGGCGAGCAAATCGGGCTACGCAGCGGCCGACGAACCGACCTGGCCGGCCCTGATCGACGGCTGGGCGTCGCTGCTGACGTTACCCGGCGTGGAGGTGCAGGGCCTGATGACCATGGCGCCGCTGGGGACCGACGACGACACGGCCCGGCCGGTCTTCGATCGGCTGCGGCGGCTGGCGCAGACCGCTCGAGCCCGGCTGGGCGCGGCCCTGCCGGTGCTGTCGATGGGCATGACCGACGACTACGTCGGCGCGGTGCGCGAAGGGGCCACACACGTCCGAGTGGGGCGCGCGATCTTTGGCGAGCGCGGCGCCTGACAGCCGTCAGAGTCGTCCAGGATCTTCTTATCAATCGCTTGCATTCATGCGCTACAGTGCGACTGCGGCGCAGAGCGCGCCGGGTACAAAAATCGATCGCCGGAACATTGCCCGGCTACAAGGAGCTTTCCGTGGGTCAAATGCTGGCTGAGATCATCTCTCTGGTGGGTCGGTTGTTGACATTGACGCTCGTGATCAACGCGCTGCTGTCCTGGGCGCCGATCGATCCGATGCATCCGATCCGCCGCACGTTGAACGACATCTGCGAGCCGATGGTGCGCCCGTTCCGCGCCATCATGCCGCAGACGGGCATGATGGACTTCTCGCCGCTTGTGGCCATGATCGCGATCCAGATCATCACCGTGGTCCTGGCGAGCGTGGTCCGGCAAATCGTACCCTGAGGCGCTGGTGGAGACTCGCCCCGGCGGCCATGGCGCCGCTATCGCAGTCAAGGTGACGCCGCGTGCGAAACGCACGGCCGTGCTGGGTGTGCTTGCGGACGGCACGCTCAAGATCGCCGTGGCCGCGCCGCCGGAGGACGGCAAGGCGAACGCGGCGCTGTTGCGTTTTCTGGCGCAGAGTCTGGGGTTGCGCGAGGCGCAGCTCGAGATCGTGGTCGGGCATGGCGCGCCGCGCAAGTTGATCGCCGTCACCGGGCTAAGCCCGGCTGAGGTCGAGGCGCGATTGCTGAAAACCGGCCGGTAAACGCGCTAGAAGATGCTTTCCTTCGCCTGTCCAAACAACGTGAGAAGGCTCTGCATCGCCAGCAAAGCGAAGAGACAGGCCACCCCAGTTGAGCCGAGAGCCGCCAACGCGCCCAGCGCGCCGATAATGCCGGCGATCATCGAAAGCCAGAGCGATCGGTGGCCGCCGTCGAGCGGGTCGGCCACGATCCACAGGTTGCGTGCGATCTGACCGCCGTCCAGTGGGAAGACCGGCATCAGGTTGATCAATCCCCAACCCAGGTTGACGTACAGGATCGTTGACACAAGAAGGTTGACGACCCGGCCGCCAATCGGCATCAACACGTTGATCCAGGGCATGACCTTCCCGAGCACAGTCGACTGAAAGTCGGCGCCGACCAGCAGGGCCAGGGCGAGGGTGAGGATGGCTAAGACGAACCCGGCTCCGGGTCCGGCCAGACCCACCCAGACTTCCTGCCTCGGGCTGGTGGCGATCCCGGCCCAGCCACGTCCCCAAGGCACGACCTCGGGCACGGCCAATCCACCCCAGGCATACAAAACGATGTGCGACGGTTGTCCGTAACAGCGCATCATCAGCGCGTGGCCGAGCTCATGGAGCAAGATCGAGCCAAAGACCACCCCGATCCAGATCAGCAACCGATCCAGATCGCCGGTCGTCGCGCCGAAGAACACGGTCGTGACCCAGAACCAGGGATGAATGCGGACCCGGATGCCGGCGACGCTGAATCTGACGTCGAAACGCGACCGTGCGGGTTCCTGAAAAAGCATCGTGAACGACTCAGACGGGTGCCAAATCGCCGCGTACGCAAAGGCGGCACCAGGTCGATAACACCCAGCGCCGCTGGTCTCGCGATTACTTGCGCGGCTAATTCGGGCGTGCGTCGATCCCAAACGCCGCGAGGCGTTGTCCGCTTTGCGCGCTGATCGCGGCCAGGGCGCGGAAGGCGGCGTCGCGCACCAGCGGCTCGCGCGGATCGCCCAACACGCGATACAGCTCGCGCGCGGCGACCGGATCGCCAAGCATGGCCAGAGCCTCGGCCGCAGCGATACGGATCTCGGGTTCGCCTTCACCCAGCGCACGGTTGAGCAGATCGATCGCGCCGCGACCCGGGGGCACACCGGCGCCAAGCGCCGCAGCCCAGGCCACCAGCCACGCCTGATGCTCGGGGGGCGTGTACGGCGTCGGCGCCTGGCGCGCCTTCTCGAAGCGCGTCTCGAATAACTCCGTGGCCGCGTTGCGCACCAACCACTCCGGATCGTGGATCCGGCCTTCCTCGATCAGGGCCCGCGCCTCGTCCGAGCCGACGTCGGCCAGGCCGAAGTAGGCGGCGCGCCGGATCTCGTGCTCGGGCTTGCCCAGCGCCTCGCTGAGGATCGTGTAGCCCTGTTCGGGATTTCGTGCCAGGGCCTGGGCCGACGCCATCTTGATGCTCAGGTCCGGCTGAGCCAGACCCCGACGCAGAGTTTCGATGGCGGCATCGCTGCCGATCACGGCCAGGGCCAACCCGGCCGCCCAGCGCACGTCGAGGTACGGGTCGTTGAGCGCCGCTGCCAGTTGAGCGATGGCGGCCGGCTCGCGCAGCGCGCCAAGACCCAACGCGGCCAGCCGACGGGCGAAGGCCTCGGAGCCCGCCAACGTCTGTGCAAACAGCCGGGCAACAGTCGGGTCCTGCGACGCCACAAGCGCCGCCAGCGCGCGCACACGCAGGCTCTCGGGTTGGACCGGGTCCAGCATCAACCGGGACAGACGCCTGAAGACGTCACCGCGCCAGGCTGCACGCGCCGGAGCATCGCGCAGCCAACCGGCCACGGCGAACAAGTTCGTGTGCAGGGCATCGGCCGGTTGCTGCAGCATCTGCGTCGCGATGGGCGTCAGATCGCCGCGCATGGCGTACAGGCCAAGCGCCTCGGCCCACAACGGATGCGCTTCGGGCTCGGCGACGCCGATGTCCTCGAGCGCCTCGGCCGCGAAGTGCGCGGTTAGCAAGCCGTGCGCGAAGCCGATGCGATCGCGACCGACGCGCGCAAGCAAGCGGCGCGACACCAGGCTGTCGAGGATCACGCCGGGCTCGAGTTCGGCCTTGCCGTTCGCGTTCTTGGTCACGAGCGGCAGCAAGAGTTCGCGCGCCTCGCCCTTGGGCAGACCGACGCCTTCGCGGCGGCCGAGGACGCGCAGCGCCAGCAGGCGCAACGCCGTCAGTTCGATGGCGTTGAGGCTGTGCCGGCGCACGAACGCCGAGAGCCAATCGGCCGGGCGCGGGCCGGGGATGTCGCCCGAGAGCGCGCCCCAGATCCGAAGCGTCAGTTCGCCCACCGTGCGGCCCTGGCCGCCGATGTTGAGCCAGCCCAACAGGATGCTGGGGTCGACGTCGAGCGCGGCGCGTTTGCGTTGCCGGCCCAGGCCGGTCTGCCAGGCGTCGGCCCAGTTGGCCGCGAGGGCCTGCGTGTTGTGGGCGTTGGGTGGCGCGATCGCGACCGGTGCGAAGCCGATCGCGGTCAGCGGTCCGAAACCGGTCAGCCCGCAGCCCGCGATGACGCGATGCTGCGGAAAAGCGTTGCGGAAGGCGCGCAGCCAGTCGGCCACGGCCTGCACGCCGTCGTAGGGCAGGCCGTCCAGACCGTCGATCAGGATCAGGCAGGCGGCGCGGCGCAGGCGCATCCGCAGGTGGCGTGCCAGGTTCGCGGCCGTGATCAGCGAGGCGCGGGCCTGCGCGGCCGCGATCAGCGGCGTTGCCTCGTCGGCCTTGGGCGCGGGCGTGAAGTCGAGGTCCGCGGCGTGGACGAAGATCGGCGTGGGCGAATCCGGGAAGAGCGTCTCGTCGCCGGATGCGGCCCGGCTGGCGAGCAGGGCCAGGGTCGTCGTCTTTCCGGTGCCGAGCCCGCCGATGATCACGAGCGGGTCCTTACCCGAGAGCACGTCTCGGATGCTCAGGGTCGGGCCGTCATAGATGCCGGCCAGCTCGGGCCAATCGGGAAGCTCGGGGATGATGGTGTTGAGATCGTCGTCCGGCGGCGGCTCGTTCGGGTCGAACGCCGGCGGCGGCTGAAGGAAGCGGGGCTCGATCTTGAGCGAGTCCAATTGAAAGAGCGCGCCGCCCAGGTGCGCGGTCTGCGCGTAACGGCGGACGTCTTCGCGGAAGTTGTGCTCGGTGCCGGCCGTCAGGCGGACGCGCAGCCCATCCCACGCGACTTGCAGCCGTGTCTGTGCAGCCGCCAGGCTGCGGCGCTGTGTCCACAACACGAAGACGACCGCCCAGGCGGCCGCGAACCCGATCCAGAATGAGAAACCGTCGATGTTGGGCATTGCGTCGTTTTTGCCTCTTCATCCGTCGGGGCCGGCCGGACCACCCGAGCCGGCCCCGACTACCGAGGAGGAGACCCGCGCTGGATAGTGCGAGAGTCGTGCCTGACTTCGGCCCAGCTCTTGCACGCGCACGGGTCGGGCGCACACTCAGTCTATGTCAGGCCGACGGTGAAATCAGGGCAAATGGGTTGGTATTCGCGAGGAAGAGTTGGATACAGGCAAACGTGAACTCCTGCTCGTCGCGCTGGCGTCGTTGAGCCTCCTTGCGCTCGCCAACCTCCCGTACCTCCAGGCCTTTATGCCCGGGTCAGGGCTGGAGTTCGGCGGGGCGTTGCTGGCGGTTCCGGACGGATATTCGTATCTGGCCAAGATGCAGCTCGGTGCCTCCGGCGCCTGGCTGTACACCCTGCGCTTCACCACCGATCCCGGCCCCGGCGTCGTCCTCTTCACGTTCTACATGGCGCTCGGCCATCTCTCGCGATGGATCGGGACCGGCGTCCTGCCGCTCTACCATCTCGCGCGCCTGGCCTGCAGCGGTTTCTTTCTGCTCACGGCCTATCACGTCATCCGACCGCTGGCGCCGACCGTGCCGGGCCGGTTTTTGCGCTGGGCGCTCTTCATCCTGGCCTCAGGGCTTGGCTGGCTGGCGACGCCGTTGACCGGCACGCTCAGCCCCGATCTGTGGGTGGCCGAGTCGATCCCGTTTCTGTCGTTGATCGCGAACCCGCACTTCGCCCTGGCATGGGCGTTGTTGCTGTGGCTGATGTACACGGCGCTGCCCGCCTGGTCGGGACCCGACGTCCCCGGCCGCGCGTGGCGCGTCGCCGGGCTGAGCCTGGCGCTGGCCGAGGTGTATCCGATGGCGCTGCCTGCCGCACTCGGCGCCCTCGGAGTCGCCTGGCTGTGGAACCGGTGGCGACGACGACCCGGTGGTTGGGCCGAGCTCGCGCCCGTGCTCGCCGCCGGGCTCGCGGCTGCGCCACGGCTGCTGTACACGGCCTGGATCGTCAAGACCCATCCACAACTTGCGCTCTGGAACGCCCAGAATCTTTCGCCCGCGCCTGAGTGGCCGTGGGCGTTGGTGTGGGGCGGCCTGCCGCTGCTGCTCGCGGCACTGGCCGGCGGGTGGAGCCTGCGCGCCAGGCCCGTCGCTGACCTGAACCGGTTCTGGTTGCTTTGGATCGTCATCGGCGTTGCCGCCGTCTACGCGCCCTACGAGTTGCAGCGTCGGCTCAGCCTGGGTCTGATGTTCCCGATCGCGATGCTGGCGGCGTCGGCGTGGGAGCGGCTTCTTGGCCCACAGCGCGTGTCGCGCTGGGTGACGCCCGCGCGTGCGGCGCTCGCGTTGCTGCTCGGCCTGAGCAACCTTCTGGTCTGGGCCGGCGCCTGGGCCGCAGCGTCTAACCACGACCCGGCCCTGTTCCTTCTCTCAACGGAGGCGCGCGCGATCGCGGCGCTGCCCGCCGATGCCGTGGTATTGGCCGCCCCGGACCTGGGTGGCTTCATCCCGACGCGCTCGCTGGCGCGCGTGGTCTACGGCCATGCGGCCGAGACGCCGAACGCCGAGGCGCTACGCCAGACCGTCGTCGACTTTTATGAAGGACGCGTGTCGGCGCGTTCGGTGCTGGATCGGTTCGCGGTGACGCGCGTGTTCTACGGTCCGCGCGAAGCTGAGCTCGGTCCGCTGCCGGATTTGCCGACGGGCTGGAGCCTGCTCAGCGACGACGACGGCCTGCAGGTCTATGCGCGCGAGGCGACGCCATGAGCGTCCTCGGCACACTTCTGGCCGTCACCCGGCCGCAGACGCGGGTGCGTGTGCCGCATCGCGCGACGGTCACGGCCGCCGAGTGGCGCTGGGCGATCGCGGCGTCGGCCGCGGTGATGGCGCTGGCCTGTCTGCCGTATCTCGTGGCGGTCGTGCAGCAGGACTCGGCGTTGCGTTTCACGGGCTTCCTGATCACGGCCGATGATGGCAACACGTACCTGGCCAAGATGCTGCAAGGCGCGCGCGGTGCCTGGCTGTACACCTCGGCCTACGCCGCCGAGCCGGGTCGGCCGGTGCTGCTTTTTCCTTTCTATTACCTGCTCGGCAAACTGACCGGGGCCGACTGGGCCCTCCGCGTCGTCGGCTTTCACCTCGCGCGCGTTGTGTTCGGCTTTGGCTACCTTGTAGCGGCCTATGCCTGGCTGGCTGAGTTCCTGCCGCGCATCCGCGGTCGGCGGCTGGCCTTCTGGCTCCTGGCCCTGGGTGGCGGCCTGGGTTGGCTGGCGCTGGGCGCCGGCGGCGCCACGCCTCGGCTCGAGGATCTGCCGCTTGACCTCTATCTCCCTGAGGCGTTTTCGTTCCTTTCGTTGCTGACTCTCCCGCATCTGGCCGCGGCCCGCCTGGGTCTGGTCGTCAGTCTGGTACGGTATCGCCAGGGGCGCGCGCCGCAGGCCGGTCTCGCATTGATGGCTGTCGCGTTCCTTGTGCCGCTGTATCCGCTGGTGGCCGGCTTGCTGCTGGTGTTGGGCGAGCTCGGCGAGCTGGCGCGTCTCGGCTTTACGCGGGCGGGCGTGTGGTCAGCGTTCGTGCGTCTTGCGTGGTTGCTGGCGCCCTCGGCGCCGTACGTCGTCTATGTGTTGGCGTTGACGAGCCTGGACCGGGATCTGGCCGAGTTTATGGGCCAGAACATCCTGCTCTCGCCCGCGCCCTGGCACTACGTCCTGGCATATGGGCCGTGGTTGATCTGCGGCGCGTGGGGTTGGCGCGCGCTGCGCCGCGACGCGCCTTCGCTGGCGACCTGGGCCGCGATCTGGCTGGCGCTCGGCATCGCCCTGACGTACATTCCCATCACGACCCAGCGCCGCATCATCGACGGCTACTGGGTCTGGCTGGCGCCGGTGGCGGCGCGCGGGTTGACTCTGGTCGCGCGCGGCCCACGGTGGCGGCGGTTGTTCCTGCCGGCTCTGATCCTGGTCACGCTGCCGGGGCCGCTGCTGGCCTGGGGTGGGGCGCTTTCGGCTGCGTTGATGCGCGCGCCCGTGGCCTTCATCCCAGCGGGTCAGGTGGCCGCCTTCGATTGGCTGCGCGACCGGTCGGCGCCCGACGGCGTGGTCCTGGCGTCGTTTCAGACCGGCAACTGGGTGCCGGCCTTCACGCCGTACCGCGCCTATCTCGGCCACGGGGTCGAGACCCCGAACATCCATGTGACCGAAGACCGTGTGGCGCGGTTCTTCAGCGCTGATGCCACGAACGCCGAAAGGCTGACGATGCTTCGAGAGGGCGCGGTGACGGCCGTGCTGTGGGGGCCGGAGGAACGCGCGCTGGGTGGGTTCGATCCGCACGGCTGGCCCGTGCTCGAGCCCATGTACGCCGCCGAAGGCTACGAGATCTTCAAGGTGAGGACCGATGTCATTCCGTGACGCGCACCGATCCGGCGTCACGCCGGTGTTGAACCCGACCCGTCCGCGCGTCGGGCTCGTTGCGTTGCGTCGGCACTGGCCCGAGCTGGTGGTCGTCGCCGCAACGCTGGTGCTCTTTGCGCCGTTCGTGATCGGCGCGAGCCGGTTCTACTGGGGCACGCCGTTGCTGCAATTCGCGCCCTGGCGTGACTACGGTTTCGCGCAGCTGCTCGCCGGCGAGGCGCCGCTCTGGAATCCGCTCGTCGGCGCGGGCGCGCCGCTCCTCGCGAATTATCAGAGCGCGTTGCTGTATCCACCGAACTGGCTTGGGATCCTGGCCCCGCTGGATCTGGCGCACAACGCGCTCCTGATCGGGCACATCGCGTTGACGGGGGTGGGCATGGTCGTGCTCACCCGGCGTCTCGGTTATCCTGCGCTCGGCCAGGTCGTCGCCGGTCTGACCTTCGGCCTGTGTCAGTACGTGGTCGCGCGCGCCGGCTTCTACAGCATCAACGCCGCCGTCGCCTGGACGCCCTGGCTGGTCGTGGCCGCCGACCGGTTGCTCCTGGCGCGCGCCGGCGGTGAACGTCTGCGCGGGGTCGCGACGCTCAGCCTTTTGGCTGCGCTGCAACTGCTGGCCGGTCATGCGCAGACGACGTGGTACACGTGGCTGTTGATCGCCGGCTGGATCGGCTGGCGGCTGCTCACGGCGCCCGTCAGCGCGCGCCGCGATCGCGTTTTCGGCGCTCTGTTGATCGGGGCCTCGGGCGCGTGGGCGGCGGGCATTGCCGCGGCGCAGCTCCTGCCGACGGCCGAGCTGCTGCGTCAGTCGCAGCGGGCCGACTCGGCCGAGTACGGCTTCGTGATGACGTACTCGCTCTCGCCGTGGCGGCTCCTGACCCTGCTGGCGCCGGACCTGTTCGGCACGCCGGCCGGGCGCGAGTTCTTCGGGTACGGCATGTATCTGGAGGACGCGATCTACGCCGGCATCATCCCGTTGATGCTCGGGGCTGCGGCGCTGACGACCTGGGCCTGGCGTTCGCTGCGCGCGCTGGTCTCGCGCGCGAACCGGTCGTCGGGCGAACGCGTCGAGCCCAACGCGGGCGCGCCGTTGGGCCTCGCGGCGCTTTTGGTCGGTGGCGGCGTGCTGCTCGGGCTGGGCGCGAACACGCCCATCTTCCCGTGGGTGTATGCCCACATCCCGACCTTCAACATGTTCCAGGCGCCGACGCGCATGATGCTCTGGTTCGAGTTCGGCCTGGCCCTGCTGGCCGGGTGGGGCGTTGGGCGCTGGCGCACCGTCGGCGGCCGTGCGTTGTACTGGACGCGTCTCGGCACGGCCGGGTCGGCCGGTCTGGCCGTCGTCGCCTGGGGCCTGGCCTACAGCCTTGCGCCGACCACGCGTCCGCTGGAGCTGATGCGCTGGATGGCGCTTGGCGCGGCGCCGGCCGGCATCAACCTCGCGGTCTTTGGCGCGCTGACGCTCCTGGCCCCCGGCCTCGCGGGTGAGGCCACGCAGCCCGCGGCCTGGCGTCGCCGCCGTGCCTGGCTGTGGCCGACGCTGGTCGTCGTCGCGCTGGTCGGGGACCTGATCGCGGCCAACCTGGGTGTCAACCCCGCCGCGGCCGCGGACCTGTACACGCGCCCCGGCGCCGCGGATGCCGCCGTGCGCGCCGCGGTCGGCACGGGCCGACTGTTCGCGTTTCCCGATGACGAGCACACGATCAAGTTCGAGCCGTACTTCAGCTTCGCCACTTACGGCGACTCCGCGCGCATGGCCCAGGGCGCGCGCGATGCCCTGATCCCAAACACCGGCATGCTCGCCGGCATCGCGACCTTCAACAACTTCGACCCGCTGCTCGAAGGCCGGTCGCTGGCGTTCACGGCGGCGCTGAGCGAGACGCGTTCACTGGCCCTGCTGCGTCTGGCCGATGTGCGCGTCCTGACGGCCCCGCGCGGTGGGCCGCAGGGGCTCGACTGGTCGAGCTGGACCCTCATCGCCACAGTCGACGACGTCGAGTTCAGGGCGTTACCGAACGAGTCGGCCAGAATCCGGGTGGTATACTCGTCGATTGCGGTCGACGATCAGGTTCAGGCGGCACAAGCGCTGCGCGAACCGGGCTTTGATCCAGACCAAACTGTGATCGTGGAGCCGCCGACGGCGGCCCCTGAAACCAACCTGGTTGACCAGGCGGATGGGCCCAATCGGGTCACGCTCGACGTCACCCTCGAACGCGACGGTTGGGTCGTGCTCTCAGACGCGGCTTATCCGGGCTGGATAGCATTTGTCGACGGCGCGCCAGCGCCCGTGTACCCGGCTGATCTGGCATTCAGGGCCCTGCGCGTGCCTGCGGGCGCGCACACGGTCGTGTGGACGTACCAACCGTCGTCCTGGAGGATCGGGAGCCTGTCTTCAGCGGTGAGCGGCGCGCTTTGGGGCGTGCTGGTCATCGGTCTGGCGGGCGCATCGATCCGAGGACGGCGCCGACGCACGCCATCTCTGGCAACGTGACCCCGCCGTCGCGGCGGGCGCGTTGTCATTTCCTGAGGACGCGACGCCATGCTGAGGGATGCGGCCCCGACCATCAAAACCACTGCGGTCAAAGAACTGTTCGCCCGGCTCCTGGCTAATGTCGAACTCGTCATCGTCGGCAAGACGCGCGAGGTCGAGTTGACCTTGATCGGGCTTCTGTGCAACGGACACCTGTTGATCGAGGACGTGCCGGGCGTGGGCAAGACCACGCTCGCCAAGACGCTGGCGCGGTCGCTCGGCACCAGCTTCAACCGGTTGCAGTTTACGCCCGACATGCTGCCCAGTGACGTCACGGGCGTGTCGATCTTCAACCAGCAAACCCGCGAATTCGAATACCGCGCCGGGCCGATCATGGCTCAGGTGGTGCTGGCCGACGAGATCAACCGCGCCACGCCGAAGACGCAGGCCGCATTGCTCGAAGCGATGGAAGAGCGCCAGGTCACGGTCGACGGCGTCACCCATATGCTGCCCGAACCGTTCATGGTTCTGGCGACTCAGAACCCGATCGAATACGAGGGCACGTTCCCGCTGCCGGAAGCGCAGCTGGACCGGTTCCTCTTCCGCCTGTCGTTGGGTTACCCGGGCGCCGCCGACGAGATCGCGGTGCTCGATCGCCAGCAGTTCGCGCACCCGGTCGAGACGCTCGGCCAGGTCGTGGCGGTGGCCGAGCTCAAGGCCGCCCAGCAGGCGATCAAATCCGTGCATGCGTCGCCGGCGCTCAAGGCCTACATCGTCGAGATCGTGCGCCGCACACGCGAGCACGGTGATGTGTACCTCGGCGCGAGCCCGCGCGGCAGCCTGGCGCTGTATCGAGGCTCTCAGGCGCGTGCGGCGCTTGACGGCCGAGACTACGTCCTGCCCGACGACATCAAGGCCCTGGCCGAGGCTGCGCTCGCCCACCGCGTGATCATCAGCCCGGCGGCGCGCATCCGCAACGTCGAGCCGCGCGCCATCGTCGGCGACGTGCTCAAGTCGGTGGCGGTGCCTGGCGGCAGCCAGCTCCGCGACGCCCGCTGACCGCCCACGAGCCGGTCGACCGATGCGCGTTCGCCAGATCCTCGTCCTCAGTTTGGCCCTGCTATCACTGGCCGTCGCCCTGGTGACGGGCCGTGACCTGTTCTATAGCCTCTTCTATCTCTGGGTGGCCCTGATCGCGATCGCCGCGGGTTGGGCGTGGCTCAGCCTGCGTGGCGTGCGCGTCGGCCGGCAAACGCGCGGGCTTGTGGCTCAGGCGGGCCAGGTCTTCAGCGAACGTCTGCAGCTCCGCAACGCCAGTCGCTTCCCGAAACTGTGGATCGAGGTCCGCGACGACTCGGATGTTCCCGGCCATCGCGCCGGCCAGGTGCTCTCCGGGTTGGGGCCGCAGGCGCAGCGCACGTGGACGGTGCGCACGACGGCCCGACAACGCGGCCGTTATCGACTCGGTCCACTGACGCTTGTGTCGGGCGACCCCTTCGGCCTGTTTCAAGTTCAGCGTCTGTTGCCGCAGACGAACCACATCGTGATCCTGCCTTACACGGCGCCGGTGCTCGGGTTCTTTCTCGCGCCGGGAATGACGCCGGGCGGCGAGTTCCTGCGCCGCCGTACGCACCAGGTCACGGCCAACGCCGCCGGCGTGCGCGACTACGTTCACGGCGACTCGCTCAGCCGCATCCACTGGAAGTCGACGGCGCGCCGCGATCGTTTGATGGTCAAGGAGTTCGAGCTCGACCCGTTGGCCGACCTGTGGCTGTTGATCGACGGTGACACGACCGTGCAGGCCGGCGCCGTCGACACCGGCGTCGATGAGCCCGGCGACCACTGGTATGACCGCACCGCGCCTTACGCGCTGCCGCCGGCGACCGAGGAGTACCTGATCAGTTCAGCCGCCTCGCTGGCCCAGTATTTCATCCGCATGGATCGATCGGTCGGCCTGGTCGCGTACGGCGCCGCGCGCACGGTCGTGCAGCCCGATCGCGGCGAGCGCCAGCTGGCGAAGCTGCTCGAGACGCTGGCCGTCTTCCGGGCCGAGGGCCGCACCCACCTGGCCGATGCGCTCTCGCTCGAGACCGATCTGCTCCCGCGCGGCGCCACGCTCGTGATCTGCACCGCCACCTGGGACACGCGCTGGGTCGCCCTGGCGCGCGGGCTCAAGCGCCGCGGGGTCAGCGTCGCGGCCGTGATCGCCGACGCCCTGACCTTTGGCGGTCCGCGGTCGAGCTCCGGCACGGCCGACACGCTCCTCTCCGTCGGCATCCCGGCCGTCATCGTCCGCAAGGGCGACAACCTCACCGACGTGCTCTCCCGCACCGGCCGAGAGTGATCTCGAGCACCCATCGCCGCTCGCTCTTCTCGCTTCGCACTCGCTCCACGCTATACTTCGCACATGCCATCTGCCAAGAACCCCGCTGCCCGGATCGAGGCCCTGCGCCGCGAGTTGCATGAGCACCTGTATCGGTACCACGTGCAGTCGGCGCCGACGATCTCGGACCAGGAATATGACGCGCTGTTCAACGAACTGAAGGCGCTCGAGGCCGAGCACCCCGAGCTGCGCAGCCCCGACTCTCCGACGCAACGGGTGGGGGGCTTCGTCAGCGAGAGGTTCGAGAAAGTCCGGCATCCGGGCCCGATCCTGAGCCTGAGCAACTGCTTCAACGCCGATGACGTCCGCGCCTGGTTCGAGCGCATCCGCAAGCTCGACGCGCGCGTGGCCGAGGCCGCCTTCGTCGTCGAGCCCAAGATCGACGGCCTGACTGTCGTGTTGCACTATCAGGACGGCGTCTTCGTCCAGGGCGCGACCCGCGGCGACGGCGAGGTCGGCGAAGACGTAACGCCCAACCTGCGCACGATCCGCATGTTGCCGTTGCGGTTGCGGGCCCCGCAGACCGCCTCGAAGCGCAAGACCGCGGCTTCGGCCTTCCCGCAACGGCTTGTGGTGCGGGGCGAGGCCGTGATCTTCACCAGGGATTTCGAGCGCTTCAATCAGGCGCAGGTCGCCAAGGGCGCGCGAACGTTCGCCAACCCGCGCAACACGGCTTCGGGCGCGCTGCGCAACCTCGACACCACGCAGACCGCGGCCGTGCCGATCTCGTTGCTGTGCTATCAGATCGTGGCCGCCGACGGCCTGACCCCCGGCACCCAGTGGGAGACTCTCGAGTACCTGCGCGGTCTTGGCTTCCCGGTGGCCGAGGTCGCGCGCCGCTTTACGGCGTTGGAAGACGCGATCGCGTACGGTCAGTCGTTCGCCGACAAACGCGACACGCTGCCGTTCGAGATCGACGGCATGGTGCTCAAGCTCGACGACCTGCGGCTGCAGTCTGACCTCGGCTTCGTGGGCAAGGACCCGCGTGGCGCGACGGCTTTCAAGTTCCCGGCCCGCGAGGTGACGACGAAGCTGATCGACGTCACGGTCGACGTCGGCCGAACCGGCAAGATCACGCCGACGGCCGTGCTCGAGCCGGTCGAGGTCGGCGGGGTGACGGTGCGCAACGCCACGCTGCACAACTTCGACTACATCCGGGATAACGACATCCGTCTGGGCGATCGCGTGCTGCTCAAGCGCTCGGGCGATGTCATCCCCTACGTCATCGGCCCGATCCTCGAAGCCCGCACCGGAAGCGAGAAGAAGATCAAGCCGCCCAAGGTCTGCCCGTCGTGCGGCGAACCCGTGCAGCAGGCCGAAGGCGAGGTCGACATCAACTGCGTTAACAGCGCCTGCCCGGCGCAGCTCAACCGCGTCGTCGAATACTTCGGCGCCGTGATGGACATCGAGGGCTTCGGCGAGAAGATCGCGCACGCCAGCGTCGAGCAGGGCCTGGTGCGCGACGTGGCCGACATCTTCACGCTCACAAAGGAGTCGCTGCTGACCCTGCCGGGCTTCGCCGACAAGAAGGCCGACAAGCTGCTGACCGCGATCGTGGCCTCGAAGACGCGCCCGCTTGGCCGGCTCATGGCCGCGCTCGGCATCCGCGGCGTCGGCTTCGTCGCCGCGAACGACCTGGCGGGGCAGTTCGGCTCGTTTGACGCGCTGGCCGTTGCCGATGCGGAGACGTTGCAGCAGGTCGACGGCATCGGGCCCAGCGCTTCGGCGGCCGTGGTGGAGTGGTTCGCCGAAAAGCGCAACCAGACCGTGCTGGCCAAGCTGCGCGCCGCCGGGGTGTGGCCGACCGCCGCGCCCAAGCCGGCCGCGGCGGCCGCCGGGCCCTTCACCGGCCAGACCTTCGTCATCACCGGCACACTGCCGACCTTGGGACGCGACGAGGCCAAGGAATACATCGAGTCTCGCGGCGGCAAGGTGACCGACAGCGTCAGCAAGAAGACCAGCTACCTCGTCCTCGGCGAGTCCCCGGGTTCGAAGCTGGCCAAGGCGCAGAGTCTGAACATCCCCATCGTCGATGAGGCCGCGCTGCGCAAGCTGGGCGGCTGAGACCCGGGCGCCGGGCCTTCGACCTCTTCAATCGACCATCGAGGCCGCGCGGCCGGCGTCGCAACCGACGTCGGCGCCGACTGCGCGACCGTGAGTGGGCAAGCCACAAGGAACCGATTTGAAAAACCTAATTGAGGCAATGTTGCCGGCGACCGCCGACAACGTGATCCGTGGGTCGAAGCTACCGTTCTACGCGCTGGCCCTGATCGCAGCCATCGGGACGGTGCGGAGCGGCATCCATCTCTTTTCGCCGGATGGAGGCGCTGGCAGCATCGCCGGTATGGACCTCACGCTAGCCGGCGCGGAAGGCATCATCTTCTCGTTTGCCCTGTGGGGGAGCGCTCAGTTGATCCTGGCCGTGCTGCAATGGGTCGTCGTGCTCCGCTACCGGTCCCTTGTGCCGTTGATGTGGGTCGTCCAGCTCCTCGAGATCCTGGGCCGGATGCTGGTCGGAGCGATCAAGCCCGTGACCTTCTCGCATACGCCGCCCGGCGCCATCGGGAACTACGTCTACCTGGCCCTCTCAATGGCCATGATCGGCCTGGCGCTCTGGAGCTGGCCCGCCCGACCGTCGGTCGGTACCACCCGGCCGGCCTGAGGATGGGCGTTTGGCGCGTGGTCTTTGATACGATACAGCCATGACCTGCCAAAGCGATCAGGCCCGCGCCGAAGCGACCTCGGACCGCATACGCGAGCGCGTCGCGTACTGGCAGGCCCGTGTCGGAGCAACCCGGGATCAGGGCCTGTATTTCTTCAATCAGCCGGTCGACGAAATCGTGTCGCCGACGCGGGTGCGGATCGGCGAGCGCGAAATGATCCAGTTCGCGTCGTACAGCTATCTCGGCCTGCTCGGCCACCCGCGGATCAACGCCGCGGCCGTCGACGCCATCGGGCGCTGGGGCACGGGCACGCACGGTGTGCGGCTTCTGGCCGGCTCGCTCAGCCTGCACCGTGAGCTCGAGCGCCGGCTGGCGACATTCACCGGCCGCGCCGACGCGATCACGTTCTCGAGCGGCTACGTCACCAACCTGACGGCCATCGCGACGCTCGTCGGGCGGCACGACGTGGTCTTCAGCGACAAACTCAATCACGCCTCGATCGTCGACGGGTGCCAGCTGTCGGGCGCGGACTTCGTGCGCTTCCGCCACAACGATCTGGCGGACCTCGAACGACGGTTGGCTCAGGCGCCGCTGGGCGTCACGCGTCTGGTCGTCGTCGACGCCGTGTTCAGCATGGACGGCGACCTGGTCGACCTGCCGGCGCTGAGCGCGCTGTGCCGACGCCACGGCGCCTGGCTGATGGTCGACGAGGCGCACTCGCTCGGCGTGCTGGGCGCCACCGGCCACGGCATCGAGGAGCACTTCGGCCTCCCCGGCGCGATCGACGTGAAGATGGGCACGCTCAGCAAGACCATCCCCTCGGTCGGCGGCTACATCGCGGCCAGCGCCGAGGTGGTTCACGTCCTGCGCCACGCCGCGCGCGGCTACATCTTTTCGGCCGCGTTGCCGCCCGCGCAGGCGGCTGCGGCCCTGGCGGCGCTCGACGTGATCGACGCCGAACCGGAACGCGTCGCGGCCGTTCAGACGAACGGTGCGCAGTTCCGAAACGGGCTGCGCGCCGCGGGTTTCGACATCCTCCAGAGCCGGACCGCGATCGTGCCCGTGATCTGCGGCAGCGACGAGCGCGCCTATCGGATGACCCGCGGATGTCAGACACGCGGGATCTTCGCGCTGCCCGTGATCTCGCCGGCCGTTCCGCCGGACCTGGCCCGTATTCGGGCGACCGTGACCGCGGCGCATTCCTCCGCGGAGATCGAGGCCGGCCTCGATGTCTTTCGAGTAGCCGGGCTCGAAGCCGGCCTGAGTTTGGGAGCACCTCATGACCGCTGAAATGATCCTTAAACCCGAGCGCGAGAAGTCGCTGCTGCGCCATCATCCCTGGATCTACTCCGGCGCCGTGGCGCGCGTGACCGGCGACCCGGGATCCGGCGAGACGGTGTGGGTACGCGCCGCCGACGGCCGCCGCCTCGGGCAGGCCGCATACTCCCCGAAGAGCCAGATCGCGGCGCGCGTGTGGCGGTTCGGCGACGACCCCGCCGTCGACGCCGATTGGCTGACCGGGAGGTTGCGCGCCGCCGTCAAGCGGCGCGACGACGCCGCGCTCGGCCTCACGCCCGGCCCGCAGGCCGGTCTCCGCCTGATCAACGCCGAGGCCGACGGCCTTCCGGGCCTGATCGTCGATCGCTATGCCGATGTGCTTGTGATGCAGGTGCTCTCGGCCGGCGCCGAGCGCTGGCGCGCGGTGTGGGTGGAGGCGCTGCGCGGGCTCGGCACCAGCTTGTACGAGCGCTCGGATGTCGACGTGCGCGCCAAAGAAGGTCTGCCGTCCACCGCCGGCCTGATCTGGGGGCCCGAGCCCGCCGCCGGCGTGCAGATCGTCGAGGGCGTCGAACGCCCGATGCTGTTTCAGGTCGACGTCCGAAACGGGCACAAGACCGGCTTCTATCTCGACCAGCGCGACAATCGCCTGCTTGCGCAACGCATCTGCACCGGCGAAGTCTTGAATTGCTTCGCGTACACCGGCGGCTTCAGCGTGGCCGCGCTTACCGGTCACGCCACGCACGTCACGCAGGTGGAGTCCTCGGCCGCGGCACTGAGCCAGGCCGACGCGCACCTCACGCTCAACGGCGTCGAGCGCGCGCGCTGGGAGTCGATCGAGGGCGACGTGTTCGTCGTGCTCCGGCGCCTGCGCGACTCGCGTCGCTCATTCGACGCGATCGTGCTCGATCCGCCGAAGTTCGCCGAGAACCAGGCCCAGATCGAGCGCGCCGCGCGCGGCTACAAAGACATCAACCTCCTGGCCTTCAAGCTGCTCCGACCGGGCGGCCTGCTGCTGACGTTTTCGTGCTCGGGCGCCATCGATACGGCGTTGTTCCAGAAGATCGTGGCCGATGCCGCGCTCGATGCCGGGCGCGAGGCCCACATTGTGCGTCGGCTGGCGCAGGCCCCCGATCACGCCACGTCGCTGGCGGTACCGGAGGGCCATTACCTCAAAGGGCTGGCGGTTCGGGTGGATTGAGTGCGGGAGCGGAGTGGGAGAGGAGCGAAGAGCGAAGAGCGCTAATCGCCCCTCACGAACTCAACGTACGTCTCACGTCCCGAGCGTGCAGCATCTCGTGGCGGTACATGAGCTGGATCATGTCGTCGACTGTGGTTTCGCCGAGGAAGGGGTGACGGCCGCGGCGTTCGAGGTCGACGGGCGCGAGCTGGGCAAACGCCGTCACCGTCGCGGCGCGCTCCACGGTCCAGGCTGCGAGCAATTCTGCCGACGAAAGGCCGCGGATCGTCTCGAGCAGGAGTGCGTTCGCGGCGTCGATGTCAAAGCCGGGCGGCGCGCCGGGCTCGCCGCGCGAGATGCCCAGGATCAGCGGTCGAATCGCACGCTCGGTCGTGATCAGATGGGCGAGCATGTCGCGGGCCGTCCACGCGGGCTCGTGGAAGATGCGTTTCCGTAACGCATCCTCGCCAAGCGATGCAAAATAGTCGTGTGTGGCCTGACCGGTCTCGACGAGCCGTCTGATCAGCAACTCCAGGTTGGGCATGCGCGCATTGTACAGTGACTTTGGGTCTGGCCAATGGCGAAGGATCGGGGTAACACCGGGTGCTGCGCTGATGCTCCTTCTTCCGGCCCGGCCCGTCAGTCACCACGACGGGCAACCCGATTGCGCGGCTCAAGCTTTCACATCGGCCCATCCTACGAGGTCACCATGGAGCGACGCTTTCAGTTGATCGATGTCTTTCGCGATGGACCCTTCTCCGGCAATCCTCTGGCCGTCATCCTCGACGGCGAGGGCCTATCGACGGAGGCCATGCAGCGCATCACGCGCTGGTTGAATCTGTCGGAAACGACGTTTCTGCTGGCGCCGACCACGCCCGAGGCCGATTACCGGGTGCGGATCTTCACGCTCAACCGCGAAATGCCGTTCGCGGGCCATCCCACGTTGGGCAGCTGTCACGCATGGTTGGCCGCCGGCGGGCGGCCGCGGCGCGACGGCGTGGTCGTGCAGGAGTGCGGCGCCGGGCTCGTGCCGATTCGGCGCGTCGACAGCGGCTGGGCGTTTGCAGCACCGGCCATGATCCGCAGCGGGCCGGTAGCCGAGCCCGATGTGCGGCGCGCGGCCGAGTTCCTGCGCGTCGACCGCGCGGACATCATCGATGCGCAATGGGCCGATAATGGCCCCGGCTGGCTGGCCGTGTTGCTGCGGAGCGCCGACGAGGTGCTGGCGCTTGAGCCGCAGGGCGCGTGGCCGACCGAGCAGATGGATATCGGCGTGGTCGGCCCGTGTGCGCCGGGGGCGCGGACGGCGTTCGAGTTGCGCGCGTTCTTTACGGACCCGACCGGCCGCGTCGTCGAGGACCCCGTGACCGGCAGCCTGAACGCGTCGGTCGCGCAATGGCTGCTGGCGACCGGGCGCGCGTCGGCGCCCTATGTCGCGGCACAGGGCACGCGGCTTGGGCGAAACGGTCGCGTGTCTATCACGCAAGATCCGGACGGGCAGGTGTGGGTCGGCGGGTCGTCGGCGACCCTGTTTGAGGGACGAGGATTGTTGGACTGAGGCGTCGGTGAGATAGACGGCGAAGAACGCAGAAGGCGGGTTGAACAACGTTCAACCCGCCTTCTGTGTTCTTCGCCGGTCGTCAGGCGGTCACGGCACGACGATCACGCTCGTCCCGACGTCGGCCCAGTAGAAGGCCCACTGCGCTTCGGGCGTCGGCATGTTGACGCAGCCGTGGCTCATCGGCGTCCCGAAGTTGTTGTGCCAGTACGTGCCGTGCAGACCGTAGCCCTGATAGAAATACATGGTGTACGGCACGTTCGGCAGATCGTAGCCCGGGCCGGTCATGCGAGTCGACTCGAGCTTGATCCAGATCTTGTACTCGCCGAGCACGGTCGGGGTCGGCCAGCGCCCGGTCGACACCAGGGTCTGGCGGACGAGCGTCTGGCCTTCGAAGGCGTACAGGCGCTGCTCGGAGAGGTCGACCAGGAAGTATTTGTCGGTGCGACCGCCGACGGGTTCTTTGTTGACGCCGACGTTGTTGGCGGGCGCGACCGCGTCCGCGAACTGACCGGGCGCCGGGATGATCAGGGTCTGGCCGCTGTAGATCACGTCGCTGGCCAGGTTGTTGGCGGCCATGATCGCGGGCCAGGTGACGCCGTACTGGTTGGCGATCAGGGCCAGGGTCTCGCCGCGCGACACGACGTGCGTGCGCTGGCCGTCGGCGGGCGCCGGCGCGGCCGTCGGCTCGGCGGCCGGGGCGGGCGTCGGGTCGACCGTGGCCGGCGCTGCCGCCGTGCCGTTGACCGGGATCACCAGCTGCTGGCCGACGTAGACGATGTCGCCGACCACGCCGTTGGCGGCCGCGATCTTGGTCCAGACCACGCCGTACTGCAGCCCGATGGTGAAAAGGGTCTCGCCCGCCTGCACGACGTGCACGGGGTTGGAGGCGCTGGTCACGGGCGCGGCGGCCGGGGCCGGGGCGTTCGGATCCGGGATGATCAGGGTCTGACCGGCGTAGATCCGGTCCCCGACGATGCCGTTCGCGGCCGCGATCGAGGTCCAGTCGACGCCGTAGATCTGGGCGATGATGAACAGGGTTTCACCGGCCTGCACGACGTGCGTAGACTGGCCGGACTGGGCCGGCGGCCGCATACCGGTCTCCGCAGAGGCCAGATTCGGCGAGGCCAGGGCCAGAAGCATCACGAAAACCAGGGCAAGGGGACGGAAGCGCCAGCGCATAGCTTTCCTCACAATAAACAAGACCTAAGTTGATTGTTTTTACACCCGAACCTTAAAGCGCGCAACCGGTTTGGCGTTAGGTTAAGTCCAGACGCTGTAGGCAACGGTTAGGTTCCGGTGCGCATAGCCATTGAGTGGCCAGGCCAGGACCCGAGGCAGGACGGACGCCCAGGTCCACGACCCGGGCCGACCCAGACAGGAATCAAACACCCAGGCAAGCGATCGGGCCCGCTACCTGAGTGTTGTCTGACGACGGGAAGTGCGCTGCGCTCTGGGTCGTGAGAGGCGCGTTCAGCGCAGCAGGTTGGAGGCCAGGAACCAGACGTTGGCCGGGCGTTCGGCCAGCCGGCGCATGAAGTACGGGTACCAGTGCGTGCCGTACGGGACGTAGGCGCGCACCGCGTAGCCTTCCAGGGCGAGCGACTCCTGCAGATCGCGGCGGATGCCGTACAGCATCTGGATCTCGAAGCGATCGCGGGCGATGCCGCTGCGCTCGGCGTGGCGCTTGATCGCGTGCAGCATGGCCACGTCGTGGGTGGCCAGCGCAGCCAGCGCCGGGCGGCGCCCGCCGGGGTCGGCCGGGCCGAGCGCGGCCGAGGCGTCCATCAACTGGCGGGTCAGCCTGATGAAGTTCAGGTCGACGTCGGCTTTCTCCGGGAAGGCGACGTCGGCGGGTTCCTGATACGCGCCCTTGCACAGGCGCACGGGCACGCCGGCCGCCGTCACAGCCGCCAGATCGGCCTCGGTGCGGAACAGGTAAGACTGCAGAACGATGCCGACGTTGTCGAACTCCCGGCGGAGTTCGGTCAGCACCGAGAGCGTCACGTCGGTGTGAGCGCTGTCTTCCATGTCGATGCGCACGAAGTTGCCGCGTTCGCGGGCACGCGCGACCAATTGATGCACATTGTCGAGGCAGAAGCCGCGGTCGATGTCGAGGCCGAACTGCGAGAGCTTGATCGAGACGTTGGCGCGGACACCGGCCGCGTCGATGGCGTCGATGGCGCGGAGATACTCGTCGCGGGCCGCTTCGGCCGCTTGTCGCTCCGACACCGATTCGCCGAGGCAGTCGAGTGTGGCGTTGATGCCGGCGGCGTTGAGCGCCCGGATCGCGTCGATGGCCTGGCCCAGCTCTTCGCCGGCGATGAACCGTCGCGCCATGTTGCGCGACAGCGGAGCGCGCGTGATCGTATCCTGCGCCCAGCGCACGTGCGAGAGTGAGATGAACATCGAGCGAAACATGGTCTGCCCCTCTACCGGTTAGGGATTGGAAAAGACGAATGACGCAGGTCAGTGTTCACGCCTGCGCCATTCGTCTTTCGGATTCGATCTGGCCTAGTCCCCGAAGCTCATGCCCATGTCGCGGGCGGTGAGCATCGTGTCGGAGTCGATCGGTACGGTCTTCATGCGGCTGCAGGCGGCTTCGAGCGGCACATAGCTCACGGTCGGCGGCGTCAGCGAGACCATGACGCCGCGCTGACCTTCCTCGAGTGCGCGGATGGCGGCCGCGCCGAAACGCAGACCGACCAGGCGATCGAAGGCCGTCGGAGAGCCGCCGCGCAGCAGGTGGCCAAGGACGACCACGCGCGACTCTTTGCCCGTGATCTCCTCGAGTGCGTGTGCGACCTTCTCGCCGACGCCGCCCAGCCGCTCGGCCTGACCGATCGACTTGCCCTTGATCGTCACACTGCCGTCGAGCGGCGTAGCGCCCTCGGCGACGACCACGATCGAGAACAACCGGCCCGCGGCCTGGCGCTCGCGGATCTTGGCCGCAACCTTGTTGATGTCGTAGGGGATCTCGGGGATCAGCACCACGTCCGCGGCGCTGGCGACGCCCGAGTTGAGCGCGATCCAACCGGCGTAGCGGCCCATCACCTCGACCACCATGATGCGGCCGTGCGAAGATGCGGTGCTGTTGAGCCGGTCGATGCACTCGGTGGCGAAGGCGACGGCGGTGTCGAAACCGAAGGTCGCTTCCGTCTTGTCGAGGTCGTTGTCGATCGTCTTCGGGACGCCGACGACCCACAACCCCTTGCGGTGCAGGTGATCGGCCAGCGTCAGCGAGCCGTCGCCGCCGATGGTGACGAGCGCATCGATGTCGTGCATGCGGAAGCGCGCGATCAACTCGTCGGTGCGATCCTCTTCTTTGTACGAACCGTCGGGTTGCGGCACCGGGAAGCGCATCGGGTTGCCGCGGTTGGTCGTGCCGATGATCGTGCCGCCGGTGTGCGTGATGCCGCGCACGGTGGTGCGATCGAGCCGGATGAGCCCGCCGTCCATATAGCGCTCGGGGAACATCAGGCCGTTGAAGCCGTCGCGGATGCCGACGACATCCCAGCCGCGTGAACGGGCCGCGATGGTCGCGGCGCGGATCACGGCATTCAAGCCAGGGGCGTCGCCGCCGCCGGTGGACAGCGCGATTCGGCGAATGGTCGGTGTAGACATGCGGAAAGTCCTCGTTCCTCTTGTTTTATTCCCCCTCATTATATTCGGACTGCGATTCCGGCCACGACCCGTCGGGGCCATTTTCCCGTGTTGAACCAGACCCGTATAATCGCCTTGTCATGGCGCCCACAACCCCGCTTGACGCCTATCTCGCCCGGCATCCGCGTGTCGACGGATACTGGCAGCTGACCGACCCCGAGCCGCACCGGGCCTGGGAGAACGAACACTGGCGCCGTCGCGCGCGTGAGGGTCGCATCCACAATGATCCGACTGTGGCGCGTCTGCCTGACGTGCCCGCCGACCATCCGCTGGCGCGCGAGTGGGGTGAGCGTGCCGACACCCTCAACCGGGTGGCCACGCATCTGTCTCGGCTCTGGCGCTCGCTCGTGATCCTGGATGTCGGCTGTGGGTGCGGGTGGATGAGCCACCAACTCGCGGCGGTGCGCGGAAACTTCAGGGTCTACGGGCTCGACCTCGACCGACGCGAGCTCAAAACCGCCAGTCGGGTCTTCATCCACCAGACCCGACTGCGCTTCATGTTCGGCGACGCGCAGACCGTGGATCTGCCGTCGGGCTGTGCCGACATCATCGTCCTCGCAGCGACGCTCGAACATGTCGCAGAACCGGGCCGTCTGATCGATCGGTGTTTGAACTGGCTGACCCCGTCGGGCGAGGTGCACATCGTCGACAGCCCGATCGCGGGCGCGGGGCGACCGACACCGACCGGCCCCGCCGTGCCCTGGGAGGCGCTCAGGACGTACCGCCCCGAAGTGCTCTTCGAGCCGCGCGCGTGGGCCAATCGATTGGCGAGCTGGTGGTGGGGCGAGATCCCGCGCACGCGGCATCCCTGGCTCAAGATCGTGAACAAGCCCTGAGCCACGGCGCTCTACGGCGCCTTGAAGTGCTCGATCATCAGCGCCGCAACATCGGCCGGTCGTTCCTCGGGAAGCCAGTGCGTGTTCTCGGGGAAGCGCACGAGCCGGCCGTTGGGGACGAAGCGCATGCCCTCTTCGGCCACGCGCACATCGAGCGCGATGTCCTTCTCGCCGAACAGCACAAGCGTGGGTGCCGCGATCGTGCCCGTGTACGGCCCGAGTTGCCTGCGCGCGATCTGCAGCGGCATGGCCCGGTACCAGCCAAGCATTGCACGCAGCGCGCCCGGCTTGGCCCAGGCGGTGACGTACCGCTGCAGGTCCTGTTCGCTGTACGTGCCAGGCACGGACGAACCCGTCAGCGCGCGCTTGAGACCGAGGTAGTGATTGGCCGAGAGCGATGCCTCGGGCAGACCCGGGATCTGAAACACGCCGATGTAGTAGCTCTTGCCGAGCTGAGTGAAGTTGCCGCGCAGCCCCGCGCTGAGGAAGGATTGGAGGTGGGGAAGGTTGATCACACCCAACCGGTCCACCAACTCGGGTCGCGCGCTGGCCAACGCCCAGGCCACCGCGCCACCCCAGTCGTGGCCGATCACGTGGGCACGTTCGCGGCCCTGGTCGTGAATCAGGGCCGCGACGTCGCGCGTCAGCGTGGCGAAGGTGTACGGCCCGGGCTTGGTCGAGAGGTTGTAGCCGCGCTGGTCGGGCGCGATGACGTGAAAGCCGGCCGCGGCCAACAGCGGTGCGACGCCGCGCCAGCTGTACCAGAACTGCGGAAAACCGTGGAGTAGCACCACCAGCGGCCCGTCCTCGGGGCCGGTTACGGCGCAATGCAGTCGGGCCCCCGGGACGTCGTGATAACGAAATCGGATGTCTTCCATTACCCCATCATACCGTGCCGTCACTCATGACGTCCAAACGTGATAGCTTTACTTCTCATCAGATGCTTTTCTGAGGTCGGCGCCTGGGATGCTATACTCGCCGCCGCAACAAGGAGAAACCTGAACCATGTTTGAGATTGCTTCGAATATCGTCCTTTTTCTGCATTCGATTGTGCGTTACGTGATCGTCATCGCCGCGTTGGGCGCCGTCGTGCTGGCCTTCCGCGGTTGGCTGACGCGCAAGCCGTTCACGGCGCTCGACGACCGGCTCGGCATGATCTTCACCAGCGGCATGCACCTGCAACTAGTGCTCGGCCTGCTGCTCTACGGAGTCTTCAGCCAGCTCACGCAATCTGCGTTCAATAACATGGGCGCCGCGATGACGAATCCGGTGCTGCGGTTCTACGCGGTCGAGCATATCGCAATGATGATCGTGGCAGTCGTGATCGCCACGGTCGGGCGCTCGCTCTCGCGCCGCGCCAAGGACGACGCTGCCAAGCATCGCATGGCCGCGATCTTCTACACCATCGCCTTGATCGTGGTGTTCGTATCGATCCCGTGGCCGTGGGCGGCGGTCGGCGCGGCTCGTCCGCTTGACCCGTTCCACATGTTCTTTGGCAACTAAGCGGGCTCACCGGCTCATGCCCTGGCGCAACATCCTGCTTGGGCTCGTCCTGCTCGCCGCCGGCGCGCTCGTGGCCGCCCATCTCATGGCGCGGCCCGCGCCGGCCGGCGCGTATGTGGCGGGTCTGCCGCAGCGTGCCCCGCTGGTGATCGGCCACGCCGATGACTCGGGGCTTGGCCTGCTTCCGGGCAACACGCTCGCGCACCTGGAGCGCATGGCCGAGCTCGGCGTCGACGTGCTGGATATCGACCTGCACGCATCGAGCGACGGTGTCGTCGTGCTCATCCATGACGACACCGTTGATCGCACCACCGAGGGCACCGGACGGGTCAGCGCCCTGACGCTGGCCGAGCTGCAGCGCCTCGACGCCGGCTACGACTGGACGACCGACGACGGCGCCACACATCCGTTTCGCGGCCAGGGTCTGCGGATCGCCACGCTGGCCGAGGTGCTCGAGCGCTTCGCCGATTGGCCGATCGTAATGGAGCTCAAGCAGGCGCAGCCCTCGATGGCTCAGGCGTTGTGCGACACCCTTCGTCAGCACGGCGCGACAGGGCGCGTCATCGTGCCGTCGAGCCGTGAACAGGCCCTCACCGAGTTCCGGGCCGTGTGTCCCGAGGTCGCGACAGCGGCCGGCACCGGCGAGGTGACCTTGAGCGTCGGCCTGGCGATGGCGGGGTTGGGCGGCACATTGTCGCCGGCCTATCCGGTTGCTCAGGTTCCGATGGAAAGCGGAGGCATCCCGGTCGTCACGCCGGGCTGGGTCGCGGCTATGCACGCGCGCGGTGTGCGGGTCGACGTGTGGACCATCGACGATCCCGCCGAGATGCGTCGTCTGATCGATCTCGGAGTCGACGGAATCTTTACCAACCGACCGGATCTGTTGCTGCAGCTGCTGGGTCGTTGAGACGGCGAACCGCCTACGGCTGGATCCTCACCCCGTGGGGTTCGAGCAGCGCGCGGGCGACCACATAGCGCTGGATCTCGTCGGTGCCGCCCAGCAGGCGCAACGCGCGCACGTCGCGGAAGATGCGCGCGATCGGTTGGGCCTCGCTGAAGCCGGCGCCGCCGTGGATCTGTAGGACGCGGTCGGCCACGGCGTTGGCCACACGGGCGCCGAAGGCCTTGGCCTGCGCGCTCGCCAGCCCAAACGGCTCACCCTGATCGGCCAGCCAGGCCGCGCGATACACCAGACCCCGTAACGCCTCAGCCTCCATCTGGCTGTCGGCCAGAAAAGCCTGCACGGCCTGCTTGTACCCGATCTGGGTGCCGAATTGTCGCCGCGTCCCGGCGTATTCGGCGCCCAGGTTTACGGCACCGGCTGCGGCGCCGAGCGCGGCTGCGGCCAGCGCCACGCGAACGCGGTCGAAGGCGCGCAGGATGATCGGCCAGCCGTCGCCGGGTTTGCCGAGCAGCGAGCCCGGCGAGACCTCGACCGCGTCGAAAGCGACGGTGCGGATGTCGACGGCGCGCAGACCAAGCGTGGGCTCGCGCGGGCCGAGGGTCAGGCCGGGTGTGCCGGCCTCCAGCACCAGCGCCGTGATCGAGCGATGCCGCTGCGTCAGGTCGTGGCTGGCGAAGACCACGAAGGCTTCCGCCAGCCCGGCGTTGCTCACCCAACTCTTGACGCCGTTGAGCAGCCAGCGATCGCCCCGTGCCGTCAGCGTCGCGCTCAATCCGCCCGGATCTGATCCGGCGCCGGGTTCGGTCAGCGCAAACGCGCCGAGCGCGCCGCCGCCGGCCAGCAGGCGCATCCAGCGTTGGCGCTGCAGATCGGTGCCGGATTCATAGATCGAGAGTGAGGCGAGGCAGGTGTGGATGGCGAGCGAGATCGCGGTCGAGAGGCACGCGCCCGCGATCTGTTCGACGATGAGGGCGAGATCGAGATAGCCCAACCCGCTCCCGCCGAGCTCGCGCGGCCAGAGCGTGCCCATCCAACCCTGTTCAGCCAATCGGATGTAAGGGGCGCGGTCGGGCTGTTCAGCGAGATCGCGCGCGGCGGCACCGGGGGCGATCTCGCGCGCCGCGAACTCGCGCGCGCGGTGTTGAAGCTCCTGCTGGTGTGGGCTGAGCGAGAGATCCATGGATCGGCCCAGTGAAACGGACAGCCGCGCAGGCGCTCAGGCGGCGCCGCCGCCGTCGCGCAGACGCTTGAGCTCCGCTTCGAGTTTTTCCTTCTCGTCCTTGAGGTGATCGATCTCGATCTGGAGCGCGGCGCGCGGTCGCGGCGCCACGTCCTGGCCCCAGACCTTGATGGTGCTGCTGTCGGCCGGGCGCAACCGGCGCCCGAGCACGAGGTAGTAGCCCGCGCCCAAGGCCAGGCCGAGACCGGTGCCGGCGAAGGCCTCGGGCCACGACGCCGAGATGGCGGCCCAGACGACGGTCAGGGCCAGGACGGGCAGCCACATAAAGATCAGGCCCACGAACCAGCGATTGCGCTCCATCCGCACCTGCAGAACGGCGCAGAGCAGCCAGGCCAGGGCCAGGGCGATGACATTACTGACGTTCATGACGAAGAGTGTATCAGCCTTTGATCGATCGAAAACGGCGCGCCGAAGACGTGTGCCTGGACGATTTGAAGCTGTTGGCAAACCGGCAGTACGTCAGGTCCAACCGCCGGCCGCGTTCGTCTTCCCGGCGCAGGCCGGGGCGACGAATACGGTGAGTTCGCCGACAAGATCATCTTGCGCGTGCACGCCCCAAGAACGGCGCCCGGCAGTCGATGGACTTCAGCCGAAGCGGGCGGGGCGCTTCTCGAGAAAAGCGCGGACGCCCTCGCGCAGGTCCGGCGTGTCGAAGAGTTGTCCGGCTTCATGGACCTCGACCGCCAGGCCCTCGGCGACGCTCAGGCTCTGGCTGACGCGCACGGCCCGCAGAGCGGCGCTGACGGCGGCCGCGCCCTTGCTCGCGATTTTCTCGGCCAGGGCCTGCGCGCCGGCGCGCACATCCGACTCCACGCCGCTGACCAGACCCAGGGCCTGCGCCTGTTCGGCCGTAAGCGGGTCGCCGGTCAGGATCATCTCCAGCGCGACCGCGGTGCCGACCAGGCGCGGAAGCCGTTGCGTGCCGCCCCAGGCCGGGATCAGACCGAGGTTGATCTCGGGCTGGCCGAGTCTGACGCCCGGCTGAGCGAGGCGGAGGTGGCATGCCAGCGCCAGCTCCAAGCCTCCGCCCAACGCGACGCCGTTCAACGCTGCGATGACGGGCACCGGCGCGTGCTCGAGCTTGGTGAACAGCGCCTGACCCTGCGCCAGGTACGCGCGCATCGCGTCCAGGCCCGCCTCACCGCCGTTGACCTGGGCATCGAAGGCCTTGATGTCGGCGCCGGCCACAAAGGCCTTGTCTCCGGCGCCTGTGATCACGACGGCGCGCACCGCCGGATCGCGCAGGAGCGCGTCGAAGGCCCGGTCGAGCGCGGTCAGCGTCGCGCTGGTGAGCGCGTTGACCGGCGGATTGTCGATCGTCAGTGTGCCGACCCGGTTCCTGTTTGCGACGTGGACGAGCTGGCTCATGGCGGTACCTCCTCAGCGGCGGCGGGTGATGAGTGCGCCGATCACGCCGCCCAATGCCCCCATCAGCGCGCCGATCACGACGCTGATGCAGACCCCGACCAGGGACCCGACGACGCTCGAGGCCATGTTGACGCCGAGCATCTCCGGAGATAGCCCGCCGCCCATCTGGCTCCCGACCTGTTGCATGATCATGGGCGTCACGACCAGGCTGATCCCGGTCTGCACGACGCCGCTGACGACCTGGGCCGTTGCCGTGCTGGCGCCGCCGCCGATCGCGCCCTCGTCGGGTGCGGCCAGGATGGCGCGCCCGACCCAGGCGCCGTAGATGGCGCCGGTGCCGATGTTGACCAGGCTGGCGCACACGCAACTCAACACGGTGATGACGCCGCTGAGCAGTATGTACGACTGTGCCTTCGAGGGATCGCTGGCGATGTCGCCGATGCCGGCGAGCGACAGATAGGTCACGCCCAGCTGGGCCAGCCCGAAGACGATGAGGACCGTGCTGCCGACGGCGCTCGCAATCAGGTACGCGCGTGTGTTGAATCTTGCGATCATAGGCGTCAAGGATACCAGAGCCGTCGGATCCTTGATCGATATCCAGGGAAATCGCACCAATATCGGCTTCGACGTTTTTTTGCCGCGGATTGCGCGGATTTCGCAGATGGGGAGCGTGTTTCCACAATCCGCGTCATCCGCGCAATCCGCGGCAAAAACATGCTCTGTTTGGTTTAGGTGCGATAGCCCTGGATCGATATCGGGAATGGCCGGATATCGACGCGATTTGGCGTCGCGAAATCCCCGAAGAAGTCGGCTCATACGACGCAGCGCAGGCCGCCGGAATCGCGGTCGCGATCGATATCCGGCCATATCCGGCCATTCCCGGTATCGATCCCACCGACCTGCCAAAGCGCCCGCCGTGGCTATAATCCACGAATGCCAATTCGTGTCTTGTCCGAAGCGTTAGCGTCGCAGATCGCGGCCGGCGAAGTTGTCGAACGGCCGGCCTCGGTCGTCAAGGAGTTGATCGAGAACGCGCTCGACGCGGGCGCGCGCAGCATCACGGTCACGATCGAGTCGGCCGGCCGCACCTTAATCCGCATCGCCGATGACGGCCAGGGGATCCCGGCGGCCGAGGTCGAGCTGGCCTTCACCCGACACGCCACATCGAAGCTGACCGTCGTCGACGACCTGTTCCGGATCCAGACCCTTGGCTTTCGCGGCGAGGCCCTGGCCTCGATCGCGTCGGTCTCGCGCGTGACGGCTCTGACGCGCGCGGCCGGCGAGGCGACGGGCACGCAGTTGCGTCTCGAATCGGGCGGCGTGGCCGAGCGACGCAGCGTCGGCGCGCCGCAGGGAACCGTGATCTCGGTCGAGGATCTGTTCTACAACGTCCCGGCGCGGCTCAAGTTCCTGAAGTCCGACACCTCGGAGCGCGGCCAGATCACGTCGCTGATCACGCGCTATGCCATCGCGTACCCGCAGGTGCGCTGGAAGCTGGTCGTCGATCAGCGCACGGCGTTCCAGTCGACGGGCTCGGGCGATGTGCGCGAGGTGCTGGCCGCCGCCTACGGCATCGACATCGCCAAGCAGCTGATCGAGATCGACAGCGAGCAAGAGACCAGCCAGATCCCGGCGCCCGAGGTGCCACCCGACGACCTCGACGACCGCGCCCTGCACGAGGCCGAGGCCGACCCCTTCGGCATCCGCGAACGGCGCGCGCTGTACGGCGGCCGCGCGATCATCAAGGTCCACGGCTTCATCAGCCCGCCGGCGCTCAACCGCTCGAACCGGCGCGACATCACGCTCTTCGTCAACGGCCGCTGGGTGCAAGACATCCGCCTCTCGACGGCGGTGCTGCAGGCCTATCACACCATGTTGATGGTGGGGCGTTACCCCCTGGCCGTGATCTTTATCGCGGTCCCGCCGGAGGACGTCGACGTCAACGTGCACCCGACCAAGGCCGAGGTGCGCTTCCGCAACGGCGACAAAGCTTTCAGCGCCGTCGAGCGCACCGTGCGGCGCGCGCTGGTCGCCCAGGCACCGGTGCCCGAGGTGCAGATGCGGCGCTGGGACACGGCCGTCGGCGAGGACGTGCCGTTGCAGCGGCCGGCGCTGCAGTGGTCACCCGATTGGTCGTTGGCGCCCGGCGCGTTGCCGATCGCGGCGTCCGAACCTGAATCAAACACCCCGACGACTGAGCCGCAGCCGGTCGCCCAACCCCTATCGCTCGATCCCGCGCCGCCGGCTCCCGGTCAACAACCGCTGCCTGCGGCGGGCATGCCCCTGTTGCGCGTGATCGGCCAGATCGGCACGGCCTACATCGTGGCCGAGGGCCCCGACGGCCTGTACCTGATCGACCAGCACGCCGCACACGAACGCATCCTGTTCGAGGCCTTCCGCCTGCAGGCCGCGGCTTCGCAGGTCGTGTCGCAGGCCTTGCTCGCGCCGGCCGTGGTCGAGGTGGCGCCCTCAGCCGCCCAGCTGATCGAGAGCCAGCTCCCGTTGCTCGGCCAGTTGGGCTTCTCGGTCGAGCCGTTCGGGGGCCAGCAATTCCTGGTGCGCGCGTTGCCCACGGTGCTGGGCCGGCTCGATCCGGCTCGGGCGCTGCGCGTGCTGGTTGAGGATTTTGAAGAGGACGAGACCCCGTTGCAGGCCGAGGTCGAAGCGCGTTTGATCGCGCGCGTGTGCAAGCGGGCCGCGATCCGCGCCGGTCAGACGCTCACGGCTGTGGAGATGCAGGAGCTCGTGCGCCAGCTCGAGCACTGTCAGTCGCCGCGCACCTGCCCGCACGGCCGCCCGACCATGATCTTCCTGTCGGTCGATACTTTGGAAAAGCAGTTTGGGCGAAGAGGATAGTCGAGTAGTCCGGTAGTCACATCGTCCTGTAGTCGGGTCGTCGACCATTGGTCCAACTACCTGACTTTCCGACTACCCGACTACTCGACTGGTTGACTACCCGACTACTCGACCACAACCGTCCACCCATACGGATCCGCGATGCGCCCGTACTGAAGGTCGGTCAGATACTGGTAGAGGTGTTTGGAGATCGGGCCGACCTGGCCGCCGCCGACCGCATATTCCTTGCCGGCGTAGCCGAACTTGCCGACCGGCGCGATCACGGCCGCCGTGCCCATGCCGAAGACCTCGGTGACCTCGCCGCGTTCGATATCGGCCAGGACCTTGGCGATCTCGATCCGCTCTTCCGAGACCGTGTAGCCCAGATCCGGCGCCATCTCGAGCACCGACTTGCGCGTGATGCCGGGCAGGATCGTGCCCGTCAGCTGCGGCGTGATGATGTGCTTGCCATAGGCGAAGGCGATGTTCATCGCCCCGACCTCCTCGACGTACTTGCGCTCGACGCCGTCCAGCCACAGCACCTGCTGATAGCCGAGCTTGGCGACTTCTTCGCCGACGAGCAGGCTCGCCGCGTAGTTGCCGCCGGTCTTGGCCTCGCCCGTGCCGCCACGCACCGCGCGCACATACTGGTCCGAGATGTAGACCGGCACCGGGTTGAAACCTGTGGCGAAATACGCGCCCACCGGCCCGACGATGATGAAGTGCAGATAGCGGCTGCTGGCGTGCACGCCCAGCGCGGGCTCGGTCGCGATCAGGGTCGGGCGGATGTAGAGCGAGGCCGGCGCGTCCGGCACCCAGCGGCTCTCGAGCTCGACCAGCTTGATCATGGCCTCGACGTGGGCCTCGGGGTCGACCTCCTGCATGGCCATGCGTTTGGCCGAGCGGTTGAAGCGCGCGGCGTTCTCCCAGGGTCGAAAGAGGTTGACCTTGCCATCGGGGCGTCGGTACGCCTTGGTGCCTTCGAAGATCTCCTGAGCGTAGTGAAACACCGCCGTGGAGGGGTCAAGCGAGAAGGGCTTGTACGGCCCGATGCGGGCGTTGTGCCAGCCCTCGGCAGCCGTCCATTCTTGAGTGAACATGCGGTCCGAGAAAATCTTGCCAAAGCCAAGGTTCTCGGGAAGGGCGCGTTGCGGCAGGTTCTCGGGCAGGGGGTCGATCGTGATGGTCACGCGTGGCTCCTCATCGCTAGATTACCGGCGATTATATCCACCGCCGGCGATCGACGATAGGCGCGCACGATGACGGGCACGAGCAGGATGTCGATCGCGGAGCCCTCAAGCCAGAAGCGGCGTGATCAGCGCCTGAGCCTCGACCAGATCGCGAACGACGTAGTCCGCGGCCGAGAAGTCGTGGGTCAGCGTGTAGACGTTCGGCACGGCCACGGTTAACACGCCCGCCGTCGCCGCGGATTGCACGCCGACGGCCGTGTCTTCGAAGGCCACGGCGGCCGACCCGGGAACGGCGAGGCGCTGCAGCGCCAGGTGATAGCTTTCCGGCGCGGGCTTACCGCGCAACACCTGGTCACGCGTCACGCGGACGGCAAAGGCATCGAGCAGGCCGTGCGCGCCCAATGTCGGACGCACCGTACCGTCAGCCGCGCCCGTCACCAGGCCCAAACGGATCCCGGCGGCGGCCAGGGTCGCGAGGAACGCCGCAGCCCCGGGCATCAGCGCCAGATCGTGAGCCGCTGTCCAGTCCTGGTAGCAACGGTTTTTCGCCGCGGCCAACTCCTTCGATGAATGGGAGAGCGAAGGCGTGTGGCGCAAGATGCGTTCGGCGATCTCCTCCGAACGGAGCCCGGCACAGGCCGACCCGTAGAACGCGGCGTCGATCTCCGCGCCAAGCGGCGCCAATACGCGGTTCCAACACGCCAGATGGACGGACTCCGAGTCGATCAGCGTGCCGTCGAAGTCAAAGAGGGCGACCTGAATCACGAGTTGAGTTCTCCGTGAAATAACATAGGCGCGACAGCTACCCGCACCGATAACAAGCTCGATGGACCTGCACCAGCCTGGGAGCCGCGCACGCCGCGGCATTATAATGCGGCAGCTTGTTCATTCCGATTGAAGGCCTTTTGACTCCATGCTGACGACCTATCTCTCCAACCCCTGGATCGCCGACACCGTGGCCGCCATCATCACGTTGGCTGTGGCCGTGCTCTGGCTGCGGATCATCGACGCCTTCGCGCATCGCGGCGTGCTCGAGCCCCGGCTCAGTCGCAAGATCATCCATATCGGCACGGGCCCGCTGTTCGTGGCCTGTTGGCCCCTGTTCTCTTCTGAGCCGGCGGCGCGCTGGTTCGCGGCCGCCGTGCCGCTGATCATCTCGCTGCAATTTGTGGCGGTCGGGATGGGCTGGATGCGCGATGACGCGGCCGTCCAGGCCATGACCCGCACCGGTGACCGACGCGAGATCCTGCGCGGGCCGCTGTACTACGGCATCGCGTTCGTGCTGGTCACGCTGGGGTGGTGGCGGCACTCACCCGTCGGCATCCTGGCATTGATGGCGCTCTGCGGCGGCGACGGCCTGGCCGACATCGTCGGGCGCCGGTTCGGGCGCGTCAAGCTGCCAGGCTTCCGCGAGAAGAGTTGGGCCGGCTCGGCCGCGATGTTCGTCGGGAGCTTCGTGTTCGGCGCCGCGTTTGTGGCCTGGTTCAACAGCTTCGGCGCCTTCGCGCCGGCGCTGAGCGTCGCCAGCCTGCTCTCCGGTTCCTTTGGCGCAGCCTTGATCGTCACTTTCATCGAGGCCGTTTCACCGCGCGACGTGGACAACCTCCTGATCGTGGCCGTTATCCTGGCCTTGGGCGCAGCCGGCCTGATCTTTGCCTGAGCCCGCGGTCAAGCGATCGCACCGCCCGGGTTCGCAGCCCGACCGGCTCGCTGCCGACGCCAGGTTCGCGTCCGGCGCGAGGGATCCTGGCGGCGCTGAACCGGCATTTGCCGGAGCCTGAGTTCTGCCGCCGCGGCGGCGGGGCGATCCACCTCGCCCACGAGCGAGCCTCAACCCGTGCATGAAAACGAAGAGGGCCCAGGCTGCGGCAATGCCGCGGCCTGGGCCCTTCTGGCGTCAGGGCTGTTGCGCCTTATGGGTAAACTTCGTCGAGCACCGGCTCGTAGTACACGGCCGGGCGGCCATTCGGGCACGAGCAGCCCGCCGCGGGCAGGACCGGCACGGCGTTTTTGGCATAGGCGCCCTGCAGGGCCTGACAGGCCGGGCAGGCCTCGTCCGCGACGGCCACCCGGATCAGGCGCACGCGCGGATTGTCGAGGAGTCGCGTCAGCGCCGATTGCAGTTCGTTTGCGGAGGGCATGTCATCCACCTCGGATTCGAATTCGCGTCACAAAAACCTCGGCGATTATAGCATCCGCACCTTTCGATCCCCGCAGTGAGGCCAATCGTGGTGAGGCGGTTTCATTTCAGAGGCGCTTGCCCTGCAATCGCGCTGTATTGGTACCCATAGGCGCTGACTGCTCAATTTGAAGGATGTTGAGCGAAAGGTGGGGTTGGGCCGTCAAGGCTCGACCGAGGCCTGCGGGTTTTCGTGATGCACGAGGACGTCGACCGTGAGCGCGAGGGCCGCAGACGAGACCGCACGCAGCACCGCGCTTTGAACCACCTGGGCCGCATCCCAGATCCCGGCGCGGTCGGCCTGCCCGGCCCGGCCGGTTCGGGCGTCGAAGGCCTCCCCGACACGCAGATGGCCGATGACGGCGTCGCTTTCGAATCCGGCGTTGTCGATCAGCGTCCGGGTGGGCTGCTCCAACGCGCGCAACAGGCACCGATAGGCGGCGCGTTCATCGTCATCGACGGCGTCCTTCAGGGCCGCGCGCAGGACGGGACGGCACGCCAGCAACGCCGACCCGCCGCCGGGCACGACGCCGGCCGTCAGCGCGCCCTGCATCACGCGTGCGCCGCGCTCGGCCTGTTCGCGCCGCAAGGCGCTTTCGGCCGACGTCGCGCCTCCGATGAGCAACCGCGCGACCTTGCCGGTCAGTCGACCGATGCGTTCGCGGTGTCTGTCTTCGGGTTCGCCCATCGCCCGACCCGATGCCGATTGCAGCGCGCGAACATGGCGCGCGAGAGTCTGCGGGTCGCCGCCGCCGTTGAGCAAGCCGAGGTGGTTCGGATCCGCCCAGACCTGGCCCGCCCGCCCGAGGTGCGCGAGCCCGACCCGCTCGAGCGCGGCGCCCGCCACCTGCAACAGGGGCACGCCACCGGTCAACACACCCAGGTCCTCGAGCGCCGCGGCTTGATCGAGGGCCGCGGTGCCCGGGACCTTGACCGCCATGGCCTTGAAAGCCTCGGGCCTGCTGCTCGCATTCTTCAAGAAGGCGTTGGCTTCGGCCGAGAGCTGGCGCGCGACGACGACCAGGCCGCCGCGGCCGGCCTTCATCGCGGCGTCCAGTGCGGGAACGAGCGCGCGTGGGTCGTTGATCTCGAAATCGGTCAACAGCACGGCTGCGTTGTCGATTTCGCCGCGCAGGCGTTTCGGGTCGGTCACCTGCCGCTGTGACAGCAGGCCGCCCTCCCAGAATGCGCCGAGGATGTACTCGCGCTCGGTCACCGGGCCCAGCCCCTGGCGCACATCGAGGTGGCCATACCGCCCGATCGTGGCGTAGACCTCGGACAGCAGCGGGGGGAGCACCGGGTCAGGGCAGATCGAGGCCGCCAGTTGGGCCAGACGAGCGCGACTCTTGAGCGGCCGGGTCTGGTCCTTCAGACAAGACAACACCAGGGGCAACGCACGCTCGAGGAAGTGGCGCAGGCGCATGGCGTTGCCGCCGGCCGCGATGTGCCGGGCGCCCGCCGTGACCAGCGCATGGAACAGGACGGCGGCCGTGGCCGCGCCATCGCCGTGCGCCTCGCGTTGGCGCCAGAGCATCTGACGGATGAACATGGCGCCCATGTCCTCATCGCGATCGGCCAGCTGCGCGATTCGGCGCGCGATCAGGCCTGCGTCGTCGAGCACCTCGGGCGTCTCGCCGCGATGGGGGCGTTGCACGGCGACATGACGCGGCAGCGGGCCGAGTGTGGGGCGCACCGCGGCCGCCACCTGGTCGATGCCGTTCAGGAAGCCGCGCCGCGCACGGGGCAGGAGGACGACGCGTTGCACGGATCGGGTCGTCATCTCAACCGGCCGCCATCTGGGCCAGGAAGCGCCCGCTGTCTTTGATGATCCGTCGCTGGGTGGCGTAGTCGGTGTAGATCACGCCGAAGCGTTTGGCGAACCCGCAGGCCCATTCGAAGTTGTCCATCAGCGACCAGACGAAATAGCCCTTGAGCGGCACGCCGTCGCTGAGGGCTTGCCGGGCCTGGGCGAAGTGCTTGCGCAGGTAGTGCGTGCGGCGCTCGTCGTGGACGCCACCGTCCGGCGCGACCACGTCGGCGAAGGCCGCGCCGTTCTCGGTGACGTACATGGCGGTGGGGTGATAGCTGTCGGACACGGTCTTGAGGATATCGTACAAACCGTTCGGCGAGACCTCCCAGCCCATCTCCGTGTATTCGCCGGGCGGGCTGTGGCGGTGCATGGCGATCGGGGGCAGAGCGGAGCCGGCGCCGACGACCGATCGCCGATAGAAGTTCACGCCCAGGAAGTCGAGCGGGGCGTTGATCTGTTCCAGATCGCCGGGCAGCACATCCGGGGCCGCCGGGCCATAGAGCTTGAGCATGTCCTCGGGGTAGTGACCCTTGAAAAGGGGATCCAGATACCAGCGGTTCTGGCAGCCATCCCAACGCCTGGCTGCAGCGACGTCCTCGGGTCTGTCGCTGGCCGGTTCGACGTGGTTGAGGTCGAGCACGATCCCGGCCACGGCCTCGGGCACGTTGGCGCGGATGAGCGGCATCGTGATCCCGTGCGCGAGCAGGGCATGATGCGTGGCGGCCAGCGCCCCGCGCGCGCCGAGTGTGAGACCCGGCGCATCCTCGCCCAGGGCGTAGCCCGACCAGGTGAAGACCCAGGGCTCGTTGAAGGTCGCCCAATGCTTGACGCGGTCGCCGAGCGCGCGGGTCACGAGGTCGGCGTAGACCTGGTAGTCGTCGACGATCCCGCGGCGCAGCCAGCCGCCTTCTTCCTCGAGCGCTTGCGGCAGGTCCCAGTGATAAAGCGTGACGTACGGCGTGATCCCGGCTTCGAGGAGGCCGTCGACCAGGCGGCTGTAGAAGTCGAGGCCGGCCGGGTTGGCCGGGCCGCGGCCTTTGGGCTGGATCCGGGTCCACGCGATCGAGAAACGGTAGGCGTCGAGGTTAAGCGCGCGCATCAGCGCGACGTCCTCGGGCCAGTTGTGGTAGTGGTCGCAGGCGACGTCACCATTCGTGCCGTCCGCGATCACGCCGGGCCGATGCGTGAAGGTGTCCCAGATGCTCGGGCCCTTGCCGTCCTCGGCCGGGGCGCCCTCGATCTGGTAGGCCGCGGTGGCCGCGCCCCAGACGAAATCCTTCGGGAAGCTGAGCATGTCAGGCCAACCCTCCGCCGTCCACGACCAGGGCCGCGCCGGTGACATAGCTGGCCGCGTCGCTTGCCAGATACAGCACCGCCTGGGCGATCTCGCTCGGCCTGCCGAAGCGGCGCAGCGGGCGCTCGGCGGCCTCGGCCAGGAAGCTCGCCTCGGCCTGCCCGAGTTGCTGAGCCTCGTGGCGCAGCATCGGCGTGTCGGTGTCGCCGGGGCACACGCAGTTGACGCGGACGTTATCTGGGCCATGGTCGATGGCCATCGCCCGCGTCAGGTTGACCACGGCGCCCTTGGACGCGCAGTACGAGGCCGCGTTGCCGCCGCCCTTCAGCCCCCAGCCCGAGCCGGTGTTGATGATCGACCCGCCGCCGGCGCGCGTCATCACGGGCACGGCGAATTTGCACATCAGGAAGATCGACTTGACGTTGACGGCCATCACCCGATCCCACTCTTCTTCTGTGGTGTCGATCACGTTGGCCCGGCGGATGATGCCGGCGTTGTTGAAAAGGATGTCGAGGCGGCCGAATCGCTCAAGGGTGGTGGCGACCACGCGCTCGCAGTCGACGGCACGGGTCACGTCGCCGTGGACGAACAGCGCCTGGCCGCCCATCGCCACGATCTCGTGGACGACGAACAGACCCTGGTCCTCGTTCAGGTCCACGATGACGACCACGGCGCCCGCTTCCGCCAGCGCCAGCGCGGTTGCGCGCCCGATGCCCGAGGCGCCGCCGGTGACGAGCGCGGCCTTGCCGGTGAGTGTCGACATGGTTCTTCTCCTTGTGCGCGCCAACCCTGTCATGCGCGGCGTGCTCGCGGGCAGGGCGGGCGGATTTCTAGTTGACGCGGTAGACCGCGCGCTCGTGATAGCCGGTGACGATGCGGACGTGGCCGGCCAGTCGTGCATCGATCTCGGGGTCGCCGCTGTCCACCTGCAGGGGCGCGCCGCCGAGCGTGCTGAGCTTCTCGGCCGTCGCGACGACCAAGATGTTGTCGAGCCCGACGGCCCGGAGCACGGTCGGGCTGAGTTGCTGATTGCCACGCCCGAACAGGAAGCCCTGGCCCCCGATCGGCGTGACCACGATCCGGGCACTGCGCCCGGCGACCAGGTGCGCAAGCTGTGCCTCGGAGACGTCGCGCGCGATCAAGGCGCCGTCCTGCACCACGTCCACGCCCACCAGGGTCTTGGTGACCCCCAGCCGCGTTGCGATGGCGCGCGTGGTGGTGCCGGGGCCGAGCACGTACAGCCAGCCCGGGCGCATCTGCTCGACCACGTCCGCGGCGATGGCGTCGAGCTGCGCGGCCTCGGTTGTCGGTGAGGGCGCCTTGCGGTTCTGGACGTGGCGCGGCGCTACCGGCACGCGCAGATAGCCGTAAAGGCGCGGCGCTACGTCGCCGCTGCGATACGCCTCCTCGTCGAGGTCGAGCACCTCAGCCTCGCGCAGCACCAAACCGTCGCTCGTCACGGCTTGCACGGCCAACGCCCCGGCATCCCGCGGGTGATGGGTGAAGACGGCCGAATGCATCTTCACGCCGGCCGGGATACCGAGCACGGGCACGTCCGCGCCGATCGCGGTCGCGATGTCCCGCGCCGTGCCGTCGCCGCCGGCGAACAGCAGCAGCGCCACGCCGAGGTCGCGCATGGCTTGCGCGGCGCGCCGGGTGTCGGCGGCCGTCGTGCGCCCAAGGGTAGAACCCACCACGATCGGGTCGAGCTCGCAGATCCGGGCGGCATCGGCGCCCATCGGGCCCGGGCACGTGACCAGCTCGAAGTCGCCGGCCACGCCGTGCAGGGCCTCGGCCGCCCGCGCAGCCGCGCGGGGCACGGCGCCCAACATCAACGCCCGCGTCTGCGTCTGGGCGCCGTCGCTGCCCTTCAACCCGACCCGGCCCCCGAGGCCGGCAACCGGGTTGACGATCAGGCCAAGCCGCTTCACGTCAGTCGCCCTCAGCCGTTTTCGTCCGCCCGGTCTTGCGCAGATACGCGCGCCAGGTCACGGCCCACTGCGCCGGGTCGTCAAAGGGTTCGTGGTGCGTCTTGTGGACCGTGCTGCTGTGCGGCGCGGTGCGCACGAGCTCGGGCTGGGTGTAAGCCTCTTCGGCGATCTGGCGCAGGATGGCCGCGTACTCATCCAGGTCCGCCTGAGAATACGACTCGGTCGGCTCGAGCGTCATCGGCTCGGGTACGACGTACGGGTGATGGCTGGTCCAGTAGTGCGTGCCGAAGTCGGCGGCGCGATAGCCGATCTCCTCGGAGTGGATGCCGGTGTCGGTCGACAGTTGCTCCCAGCTGTACCGCACCTGCTCGAGGCGCCGCTTGCCTTTGGCGTACGGCGCGCTGGCGCCGCGGATCTCGAGCACCTTCTGCATCAGGTAGTTGTTGTTGAGCACCGCGATCTCGGCCACCTCGCGCAGGCCGTCGGCGCCGAGGCTCATGATCCAGGCATAGGCCTTGAGGATGTTCTGGGCCACGCCGTAGAACGGCCGCACCTTGCCGATGCTCTGCGGCCGGTCGTCGTCGAGGTAGTAGCTCCGGCCGTCGAAGGCGACCACCGGTCGGGGCAGGAAGGGCGCCAGCGCGTCCGTCACGCAACTCGCGCCAGCCGCCGGCCCGCCGCATCCGTGCGGGGTCGAGAACGTCTTGTGCAGGTTGAAGTGGCACAGGTCGAAGCCGGCGTCGCGCGCGCGCGTGATGCCCAGGATGCCGTTGGCGTTGGCCTGGTCGTACGAGCACAGCCCGCCGGCCGCATGCACGACCCTGACGAACTCATCGATCCGCGGGTTGAAGATCCCGGTGTCTTCGGGGTTGGTGATGAGCAGCGCGGCCGTGCGCTCCGAGACCGCGGCCTTGAGCGCGTCGAGATCGGGGTAGCCGTCGGCGTCCGGATAGAGCGTGATGACCTTATAGCCCGCGGTCTTGGCGCAGGCCGCGTTCGACGGGTGCGAGAAGATCGTGGTGATGACCTCGTCGCGGGCCGTGTCGCCGCGCGACGCGTGGTAGGCGCGGATCATCGAGACGTTGGCCCAGATCGCGGCCGAGCCGGCGCCCGGCTGGAGCGAGACGTGGTCCATGCCCGAGATGGCCTTCAGCATCTCCTGGAGCTTGTAGATGATTGCGAGGATGCCCTGCAGCGTGCTCTCGTCCTGCAATGGGTGCAGGGCGGCGAGCTTGTGCGAGCGCGCGATCTGGTCGTTGACCTTGGGGCTGTACTTCATCGTGCACGTCCCCTGGCCGACGTCGATGTTGAAGTCGACGCCCAGGTTCTCCTGCGAGAGCCGGACGTAGTGTCGCAGGACGTGCAGCTGCGCCATCTCGGGCAGGGCCGGCGGCGCGTCGCGGCGGATGCCGGCCGGCAGCGAACCAGCCACGTCGCCGGCTTCGGCGCTCAGCGCCGGCTCGACCTCGGGCGGCAGCACGCCGCGCTGGCCGGGCTGGCTGAGCTCGAAGAGGATGGGCTCATCCCAGCTGGCTTGATGAAAACGTCGCAGGGCGGGCTTGGGTTCGACGCGGTTCATCGGGTCACCTCCGCCAGCGCGCTCACGAGCTGGTCGATATCGCTTTGCGTGTGCACCTCGGTGACGCAGACCAGCAGGCTCTGGCCCAGCTCCGGGAACTCGGCGCTCAGGTCCTTGCCGCCAAAGATGCCGCGCGCGAGCAGGGCCTTGTTGATCTCGGCCACCGTCTTGCCCGTGCCGTCGAGGTTGAGCACGATCTCCTTGAACGGCGTCGACGCCGCAAACGGCGCTGTCAAGCCGGGCAGGGCGCTCAGGCGCCCCAAGGCGTAGCGCGAGCGCTGCAGGATGCCGGCGCCGAGCTCGGTCATGCCCTGCGGGCCCATCAACGCCAGGTAGACGCCGGCCGTGATTCCCCACAGGGCCGCGGCCGTGCCGACCCACTCCTTGCCCTCCTCGCGGATGGCGAACGAGGTGCGCTCGTAGGCGACGTCGCCGAAGCCGTACTCGCCGGGCACGGTCGTCGGCGCGACGCCGAACAGCCGCGACGGAAACTCGTGCACGAACACGGGGTCGTCGTGGGTGGCGATGTAGCCGCCGTGCCCGCCGCCGAACCACTGGTGGATGCCCAGACCCTGGATGTCGCCGCAGGCGATGTCGGCGCCGTAGTCGGCCGGGGGCTTGAGCACGCCCAGCGAGAGCGGATCGGCCGAGACCACGCCCAGCGCGCCGTGCCGATGGGCGAGCACGACCAGCTCGGCCGGATCGGTCTCGATCACGCCCAGGAACGACGGGTTCTCGAAGTACACGGCCGCGTAAGCGTCCGAGAGCGTGGCCTCAAGCGCGGCCACGTCGACGCGCCCGGTCTTGTGCGACTGTGGCAACACGTCCACGGCGAGGTCGGGCTTGAGGTAGTCGCGCACCATCGAGAGCTTGTCGGCGCTGACCGCGCCCGCGATCAACACGCGCGTCCGCCCGGTGATGCGCGCCGCCATTCGCAGCGCGGTGGCCGCGGCCTGATAGCCGTCGTAGTTCGGGACGTTGACGACGTCCATGTTGAGCAGCTCGCCCATCAGGCTCTCGTACTCGAACAGCGCCTGGAAGCGCCCGTGGTCCTCGTACGGCTCGCCGGCGTAGGCGGTCAGGAATTCGCCGCGCGAGTTGATCTCGTCGCACACGGCCGGCACGTGATGCGGATAACAGCCGGCGCCCAAAAAGCTCAGGGCCTCGCGCGTCGACGTGTTCCGGGCCAGCAGCCCTTCCATGTGGCGCACCAGCGCGGCTTCGGACAGCAGCGGCGCCGGCAGGTCGAGCTTGCCCTTCAGGCGCAGGCGGTCCGGGATTTCGGCGTACAGCTCGTCGATGCTGCTCGCGCCGATCGCGGCCAGCATGGCGGCCTTGGCCTCGGGCGCCGAGTTAGGGATGTAGGGATACACGACCGGGCGTTGCGTCATTCCAGGCTCCCTTCAGGAGTGAGACAGGGCGTGCGCCAGGATCAGGAAGATGCTGGCCGTCCAGGTGAAGTCGAAGTCGTGATAGCCGGCGCCGCTGCGGGCGTCGAAGTTCTCGGCCATGCCCGAGCGCGCGACCAGGTCGCAGAACCGGCGCCGCAGATCGGCCGCGAAGTCGACCTCGCCGCACGCGATCAGGCCGTCGATCAGAATCAGCATCGGCGCCGGCCAGATCGGGCCGCGCCAGTAACCGCGATCTTTGTAGTGTGGGCTGGTCAACGCCTCGGTGGCGAGGCCGTGCTCGGTGACGAAGCGTCCCGGCACCTTCAGCCCCGCGATCAGGGCGGCGCGGACCCCGGCCGGCAGTCGCCGGCCGAGCACAAGCGGCAGATAGAGCTGCAGGCTGTCGCAGTCGATGTCGGCGCCGTCACTCGTCCGGATCGCGACGAAGCGGTCGCCGCGCCAGAAGCGTGCCAGCATCCGGGCCATCAGCTCGTCGGCGCGGGTCGACCAGGCTACGGTGTCATCGTCGCGGCCCAGCCGCCGGGCCGCTTCGGACAGGAAGTCCAGTTGCAGCACGAGATAGGCCGCAAGGTCGGGGCTCTGGATCGGCGGGCGGACGGCGAAGAGGGTGCTGTTGTCCCAGCCTGAGTCGTTGCCGTGGAGATAAACCGGCAGGCCGTCGCCGGGATCGCGGTGTGTCAGCCACCAGGTCGTCCACGCGCCCAGTGGGCCGTAGATCTCGGCCAGCCGCGCCTCATTGAGCAGCGACGTGTGTTGCAGCACCCGGCTCAATATCCAGCCGTGCACCGGCGGCTTGCAGAAGCTCCACGAGACCAGGCGATCGTTGATCAGGTCCGGGATCGCGCCGCTCGGGTCTTGATGATCGAACGGCAGCATAAACTGGTCCCACGCCTGCTCGGGATGCGCGTCGGCCAATGCCCAGGTGTGGAAGCAGTGGTCCCAGCTCCACACCCCGATCATGCCGTTCTTCGACGCCAGGATCCCGGGGCGCGGCAGGTGCTCGTGCGCGGCGACGCCGCACGACCAGAGCACGTAGCCGGCCAGCTCGCGCGCCTCGGCGTACTCGGCCGACACCGCGGGCAAGGCGCTGACCCAGGCCGCAAATTCGGCCGTCGCGGCAGCCACACAGTCGTCGAAACTCGTGTTGGTTGCCTGCGGGGTCCAGGTGCCCACGAATTCGTCGACCGTGAACTCGCCGACGCCGTCCTCGGGTTGCAGCTCGAGCACGATGCGACTGCAGCGCTCGGCCTCCCAGGGCGCGTCGACGACGATCCGGCCGGCGCAGGCCGCGACCATCAGCTTGGTCTCGACGAGGGTGTTACACACGACCTGCCAGCGGTCCGGCGCGTCTGCGATGACCATGTCATACGCGCCGATCGCGACCATGCGCAGCTGAAGGGCGGCGCCGGTCAGGCGGATCCGCACCTGGTCGGGGGAGGAGAAACAAATCTCGGCCCGGGCGCCGTCGGCTGACAGGCTCAGACTCGCCGGGGTCGCGTCGACCGTGAAGGGCAGCGGCTCGCCTGCGCGGATCAGGCGCAGCTCGAACAGCTCCTGCATCGGCCGGCCGCCGGTGGCGGGTCCGCGGACGCTGCGCCAGTACAGGCCCGGCGGCTGTATTCCAGCCGCCGGCTGCGGAGCAGCCGCCATCACCGAGAACGCCACGTACGAGCCGCGCCGGCTGAAGGGGACGAGGGCGGGATCGAAGCGCACGGCTACTCTTTGATGCCCGTCATCGAGATCCCCTCGATGAACATCCGCTGGCCAAAGAAGAACAGGGTGACGATCGGGATGACCACGATCGTGCTGACCGCCATCAGGTACGGGTACGCGTTCTGGACCGTGCTGTTGAACTGGAAGGCCCGGCTCATGTTGTGCACGCCCTGCGCGAGCACAAGCATGTCGCTGTCGTGGATGTAGATCAGCGGCCCGAGGTAATCGTTCCAGGCGCCGATGAACGCGAACAGCGCCACCACGGTCAGGGCCGGGCGCGAGAGCGGGAGCACGATCCGGAACAGGATGTCCCACTCGCTGGCGCCGTCGATGCGGGCCGCGTCGGAGAGCTCGGCCGGGATCGTCATGAAAAACTGGCGCAGCATGAAGATGAAGTACGGGCTGCCGAAGAAGGCCGGCACTACCAATGGCAGGAAGGAGTTGATCCAGCCCAGCTGCTTGAAGATCATGAACAGCGGCACCATTTGCACCTGGAACGGCACCATCATCGTGCCGAGGCACAGGTAGAAGAGCGTCTCGCGACCCGGCCATTTGATGCGCGAGAACCCGTAGGCCACGACCGCGGACGAGAGCACGGTGCCGATGGTGTAGGGCACAGCGTAGCGCACGACGGTGTTGATCACGTACTCGTTGAACGGCTGGCTGGCCCAGGCCGTGGCGAAGTTCTCCCAGAAGGCCGGGTTCGGGATCAGGTTGGCGGCACCACGTAG